>JAESGN010000031.1_pt1 | contig 320723 bp, 276 predicted proteins | sample 9269731 | NCBI WGS metagenome assembly JAESGN01 (sample SAMN15720683, study PRJNA650826) | algae metagenome | isolation source: Mojavia pulchra JT2-VF2 and co-occurring heterotrophs from desert soil | place: USA: Cadiz Valley, Joshua Tree National Park, CA | collected 1998-06-08 | reverse complement strand
CCCCTGCCCCGACCATGTTGTCCGACAGAATCATGGCGCGCTGCTTGTCGGCGGTGACGGTGGTGATGATGTCGGCGCCCTCCACGGCGCTCCCGGCTGACTGGCAAGCGACGATCTCGAAGCCGAACGGGCTGAGATTCCTGACGCATTTCGCCGTCGCCGCGGCGTCGATGTCGAACAACCTGAGCCGCCGCACGCCCAGCAGCGCCTTGAACGCCAGCGCCTGGAATTCCGCCTGCGCACCATTGCCGATGATGGCCATGACCTGAGAATCCGGGCGCGCCATACAGCGTGCCGCCAGCGCCGACATCGCTGCGGTGCGCAGGGCCGTTAGGATGGTCATCTCCGCGATCAACACCGGATATCCGGTGGCGACATCCGCCAGCACGCCGAACGCGGCAACCGTCTGGCGGCCGTCGCGCCCATTGAGCGGATGGCCGTTGACATACTTGAACGCATAGGCCGCGCCATCGGAGGTCGGCATCAGCTCGATCACGCCATCGCGGCTATGCGAGGCGACCCGCGCCGTCTTGTCGAAGTCTGGCCAGCGCAGAAAATCCGCCTCGATGTAGCGGGCGAGGTCGCACAACGCCGTCTCGATGCCGCGCCCGTTCACAAGGCGCATCATTTGGTCGACGCTGACGAACGGCACGACGTTCCGCCGGGCAACTGGCAAAGCAGTCATGGCGGACATGGTTCAGGCCCTCTGTGCGAGCGTTGCCGGGATTTTCCGGCCAAGAGCGGTCGCGGCCAGCGCAACAAGCAGTTTCGCCGTGCGGCGGTCGCGGTCCAGGAACGGGTTGAGTTCGACCAGTTCGAGGCTGCCCAGCAGCCCGCTGGCCTCGACTTGGGCCATGATCTCGTGGGCTTCCCGCACCGAAAGCCCACCCTCGACAGGCGTGCCGACGCCGGGCGCAGCGGACGGGTCGATGGCATCGGCGTCGAAGCTGACATGCAGGATGCCGTCAGCCGCCTTCACCCGGTCAAGGAACGGACCAAGCAAGGCCGCCACGCCACGGCTGGCGACATCCGCCGCGCTTGCAGCCGCGATGCCGCGCCGCGCCATCACCATCGCCTCGGCCGGATCGATGCTGCGGATGCCGAGCATGCAGATGTTTTCCGCCGGCAGCGGATGCGCAACCGGCGCGAGCGCACCGGCGAAGCCCGCCTCGCCCATGGCATAAGCCACAGGCGTGCCGTGGATATGGCCACTGGTGGTGCTTTCAAGCGTGTGGCAATCGGGATGCGCATCGATCCAGAGCACAAACAGCGGCCTGCCTTCTGTCGCGGCACGGCGCGACAGCCCCGTCAGCGTGCCAAGCGCGATGCTGTGATCACCGCCGAGGATGACCGGCATACGGTCACGCGGCAGCGCAACCACTGAGTCGTGGATGACTTTCGTCCATGCGGCGACTTCGGGAAGCGCCTTCAACGCCGCATTGGCATGATCGAGGGCGGGAACGGCGCCGAGCGCCAGATTGCCGACATCCTCGACACTGTGGCCGGCGCATCGCAGGACCTCGCGAATGCCGGCCGCACGCAGCGCCTGCGGCCCGGCATCCGCGCCATTGCGGCCCGTGCCTTCCCGAACCGGAACACCCATCACCACACAGCCCATGAACCCGATCCGCAGCCAGAGAAGCAACCCGCGCAGTATGGCTGCACGCGCTGGCGGAACGAACATAACAAATTGGCAATCAGCGCGTTATGTATTATCATATCGATCAATCCAACTGCCAATCTGGTGATCTGATGGACGACGTCGACCGGCGACTGATTCAACTCCTGCGCCATGACGGCCGGCGGGGCATCTCCGATCTGGCGATCGAACTTGGCCTGTCGCGCGCGACCGTTCGGGCACGGATGGAGAAACTGGAACGGGCACGCGAGATCGTGGGCTACACCGTCATCCTGCGTTCCGAGACGGTGGACATGCCGGTGCGCGGACTGATGATGATCGAGGTCGAGGGCCGCGCCGCCGACCGCGTGGTGGACCAACTCGGCAGCATCGCGGAGATCACGGCGGTTCACACCACAAACGGCAAGTGGGACCTGATCGCCGAAATCGGGGCCAGCGATCTTTCCGCCTTCGATGCATGCCTGCGCCGCATCCGCCTGATCGCGGGGATCACGGGCAGCGAGACCAATCTGCTGCTGGCCACGCCGCGCACCACGCGGGCACGGCTTGCGTGAGCCACAGCGCAAACCGCAGGCTGGCATGCTCCTTCACAGGTCGAAGCTGAACTGCCTGCTTGCGACCTTCGCCTTTTCGGCTGCGACGGCCCGCGTCTTCGCCGGGTTGTCGTCGGCGCGGGTGCGCTTGCGCGAGCCATGCTTGAGATAGACGGCTCGCGCCGTCTGGCCGAAACCGTTATGCCGGCGGACCTCGCCGAGGCGCAGACGGGCAGCGCGCATGGCCTCGACATGGTCGACCACCCGTACGGGATATGTCGCGCCGATGACGACCCCGACCGATGCCAGGGCCGCGGCATCGAGCTTCCAAGGCGTGTGCAAGGCCGCGTTCGGCAAGGCCGCAAGTTCGGGCAGCCAGCGCCGGATGAACACGCCGTCCGGGTCCTGATCCAGCGATTGCTTGACCGGGTTGTAGATGCGCGGCGTGTTGATGCCGGTCTGGCCCGATTGCATCTGCACCTGCGGCCAATGGATGCCCGGCTCATAGTCCGTGAACAGCCTCGCGAGGACCTCGCCCGAGGCGCGCCAATCGAGCGCCAGATGATAACTGGCGAAGGCCTGCAGCATCGCGCGCATGCGGAAGTTGATCCAGCCCGTCGCGATCAACGAACGCATGCAGGCGTCGACGAAGGGAAAGCCCGTCCGCCCTTCGGCCCAGGCCAGCAGCAGCGGATCATCTGGCGACGTCGCGGCGCGATGTGCCTCGAAGCCACGGTGGACGGCGCGAAACTCGATCTCCGGCTCGCTTTCCAGCTTCTGGATGAAATGGCAGTGCCAATGCAGGCGCGCCACCAGCGAATCGATGGCTTTCAGCGGAATGGACCGCTGCTCTAACGGGCGCTCGGCTGCGGCCTTTCGCTCCCGGTAGGCCCGCTGCACGGCCTCGCGCATGGAGACGCTGCCGACGGACAGGTGAGCGGACAGCCGCGAGCAACTGTCGGGCGCTGTCAGCGGGCTCGACATCTCGCGCTGGTAGCCGCGCCCGCGCCCCGCATAGAAGCTGTCCATCAGCGCCTTGGCGGCGGCGCGGCCGGGTGGTTGCAGCCATGTCAATCCATCGTCTGCAAGGCCAAGCGCGCCTGCATCCGGCAACGCCTCGCTGGCGGCACCCGCGACGGCTTCGAGTTGCCCCGGGCGCTGAACCAGCGGCAGCGCCATCATCTTGTCGAAGAAACCGGCCCAGCGGTCGCGGTCGAGCTTGCCGCGCTTCACGCCGAACTGCGGCTGTTCATGCCAGGCGACGCCAAGCTCGCGGCACAGCGCGCCGACGCGGCGGTCGCGGGCAAACGTCCAGTCATTGCCGGTTTCCTCGTGGGACCAGATCGCGTCGATGCCATGGGTTGCGTGCAGCTCCCGAAGCGCAACGCAGACGTCGCCTGTCCGGATGATGAGCGGCGCGCCGAGGCGGGAAAGACTGGCATCAAGGTCCTGCAGCGCGCCGGCAAGGAAGCGGAACTGGCGCATGGAGGTGTCCGGCAAGCGCCAATAGTCCGGCTCGACCACATAGAGCGGCAGCACGGGGCCGCGCGCCGCGGCCTCTGCCAGCGGGCGATGATCCTGCGTCCTGAGGTCACGCTTGAACCAGACCACCTGAACCATTCGGGCGCGCACTCCGTAAGCCGATAGAACCGTTTGCAGTTTGGAAAGTTCGTTTGCATGTCTGATATCACGATTATCGTCGGCGGCGCTGGTGGCGTCGGCGCGGCCCTCGCGCGGCGCTTGGTCGCGGCAGGGCGGCGGGTCCACCTGATCGGGCGGGATGCGGCGAAGCTTGGCGCCGTCGCGGGCGAACTTGGCGCAACGAGCGCCGTGGCCGATGTGCTGGACGCGACCGCGCTCAAGGCTGCCGTCGAAGCCGCCGGGCCAGCCGTTGCGGGGCTGGTCTACGCGGTCGGCTCGATCAACCTCAAGCCTGTCAGCCGCCTGACGGATGCGGATTTCGAGAGCGACTTCCAGTTGAATGCGCTTGGCGCGGTGCGTGCGGTGCAGGCCGCCTTGCCGGCGCTGAAGGCAAGCGAAGGGACACCATCGGTGCTGCTGTTCTCCACGGTGGCGGTGGCGCAGGGCTTCACGGCGCATGCCTCGGTCGCCATGGCCAAGGGCGCGGTCGAGGGGCTGACGGTGGCGCTGGCGGCCGAACTCGCGCCAAAAATCCGCGTCAACTGCATCGCGCCCTCCCTCACCCGCACGCCGCTGGCGAAGGCGCTGACCGGCAACGAGCAGATGGCGACCGCGATCGCGCAGATGCATGCCATGCAGCGGCTGGGCGAAGCCGACGACATCGCCGCGATGGGCGCATTCCTGCTGTCGGCGGATGCCGGCTGGGTCACGGGCCAGATCATCGGGGTCGACGGGGGCCGGTCGATGCTGCGCACGAAGGGTTGAGCCATGGCCAGGATGGTGCGCAAGGGCGACCTGCCGCAGAAGACTTGCGACGCCTGCCAACGGCCTTTCGCCTGGCGCAAGAAGTGGGCCCGCGTCTGGGATGAGGTCAAGACCTGCTCCGACCGCTGCAAGGACGACCTGCGCCGCGCCAACCGGGCAAGGGCCGCCTCATGACGACGCTGCGCCTTGTGCTGGGCGACCAGTTGACCCGCGACCTCGCATCCTTGCGCGACATCGACAGGACGCGCGACGTCGTGCTGATGGCCGAGGTGCACGACGAGACCACTTATGTGCCCCACCACAAGCAGAAGATCGTGCTGGTGCTGTCGGCCATGCGCCATTTCGCCGAGGAATTGCGTGCCGACGGCATCCGCGTCGACCATGTCCGGCTCGATGACGAAGGCAACGCCGGCTTGCTCGCTGGAGAGGTGGAGCGCGCCATCGCCCGGCACAAGCCATCGCGGATCGTCCTGACCGAACCGGGCGAGTGGCGCGTGCTGGCCGACATGCGCACATGGCAGGAGCGCTTCGGCATCACCGTCGAGCTTCGCGACGACGACCGCTTCTTCGCGACACGAGGCCGGTTCCAGCGCTGGGCGGAGGGCCGCAAGAGCTTCCGCATGGAATTCTTCTATCGCGAGATGCGGCGCGAGCATGGCCTGCTGATGGACCAGGACGAGCCGGAGGGCGGGCAATGGAACTTCGACCATGACAACAGGAAAAGCCTGCCGGCCGGCGTGAAGCTGCCCCGCCGCGCGCGCTTCGAGCCGGACGCGATCACGCGCGAGGTGATCGAACTGGTTCGGGGCCGCTTTGGCGATCATTTCGGCGACCTCGAGCCTTTCGGCTGGGCCGTGACGCGAAGCGACGCGATGGAGGCGCTCGACCATTTCATCACCGTGTGCCTGCCGAGTTTCGGCGACTATCAGGACGCCATGAAGACGGGCGAACCGTTCCTGTTTCACAGCATCATCTCGCCGTATCTCAACATCGGGCTGCTCACCGCGCGCGAAATCTGCGCTCGCGCCGAGGCCGAATGGCGAGCGGGCCGCGCGCCGCTCAACGCCGTGGAGGGCTTCATCCGGCAGATCCTGGGCTGGCGCGAATATGTGCGCGGCATCTACTGGGCGCGCATGCCGGGATATGCCGAAACGAACGCGCTGAATGCCTCGCGGCCGCTGCCCTGGTTCTACTGGTCCGGCGAAACCGCGCTGAACTGCCTCGCGCAATCCATCGGCGACATTCGCCGCAATGCCTATGGCCACCATATCCAGCGGCTGATGGTGACGGGCAATTTCGCCTTGCTGGCCGGAATCAACCCTGCGGAGATCGAGCGGTGGTATCTCGCCGTCTATGCCGACGCCTATGAATGGGTCGAACTGCCGAACGTGCACGGCATGGTGATGTTCGCCGACGACGGGCTCCTGGCCTCGAAGCCCTACGCCGCCTCCGGCGCCTACATCGACCGGATGTCGGATTACTGCGACGGGTGCGCCTATGATCCGGCCATCAAGGCCGGGCCGAAAGCCTGCCCGTTCAATTACCTGTACTGGAACTTCCTGATCGAGAACCAGGGCAAGCTCTCGCGCAATCCGCGCATGGCGATGCCCTACAGGACGCTCGACAAATTCAGCGAGGCGCGGCGTGCGGAGATTGTCGGCGACGCACAAGGCTTTCTCGCGTCGCTGGCTGAAGGCGGCGCGATCGAGACCGCGCAGCTTGCCTTGAAGCTCTGACGCAGCCGGTCACGCCTTCGCGATGCGCGACACACCGCCCATGTAGGGCCGCAGCACGTCCGGCACAGTGATCGAGCCGTCCTCGTTCTGGTAGTTTTCCATCACCGCGATCAACGCGCGCCCGACGGCGACGCCGGAGCCGTTGAGCGTGTGGACATGGGCCAGCGACTTGCCATCGGCGCCCCTCACCCGCGCGTTCATGCGCCGGGCCTGGAACTCGCCGCAGTTCGAGCAGCTCGAAATCTCGCGGTAGGTGTTCTGGCCGGGCAGCCAGACCTCGATGTCGTAGGTCTTGGACGAGGCAAAGCCCATGTCGCCGGTGCACAGCGTCATGACGCGGTAGTGCAGCCCGAGCTTTTTCAGCACGGCTTCGGCAGAGGCCAGCATACGCTCATGCTCGGCGTTCGAATCTTCCGGCTTCGTGATCGAGACCAGCTCGACCTTGTTGAACTGGTGCTGGCGCAGCATGCCCTTGGTGTCGCGGCCCGCCGAGCCCGCCTCGGCGCGAAAGCAGGGCGTGAGCGCCGTGACGCGGATGGGGAGGTCGGCTTCGTTGAGGATGGATTCGCGGACGAGATTGGTGAGGGGGACTTCGGCGGTGGGGATGAGCCAAGAACGATTTACAAACGCTTTTAGATACTCCTCACCAATCGCCCGGCCGTGCTTTCCCTCTTCGTACAAATCGACCATCGCTTCCCGAAACAACCTGCTAGCTCGTTCAATCACAGCCGCCTGTTCGGGATTGTTTGCCTTTTTTCTTTGATCTTCGAAAAAATCCCGCAGAACGTCAATCTGGAGCTGAGTACTTTCTTTTGAAATACGATCAGCTTTCTCGTTCATCGAGGCTACTTTTTCAAGAAACCGTTCTGCTTTCTTCGGTATTTTCATCGAAAGTACTTGAAACTGATCCTCTTCGAACTTCGGCAACTGCGCAGTCCCGAACATCGCATCATCCCGCACCAGCAGCGGCGGGTTCACCTCCGTGTAGCCATGCTCGGTCGTGTGCGTGTCGAGGAAGAATTGCCCCAGCGCCCGCTCCAGCCGCGCGAGGCCGCCTTTCAGCACCACGAAGCGGGAGCCGGACAGCTTCGCCGCCGTCTCGAAATCCATCAGGCCCAGCGCCTCACCAAGCTCCCAATGCTCCTTGGGCGGCATGTTCGATTGAGCGGACCAGAGCGCGGGCTTCTCGCCGACCATGCGCAGCAGCACATTGCCATGCTCGTCGCTGCCCACCGGCACATCGGCCTGCGGCATGTTGGGGATCGCGGCCAGCGCATTGTGCAGCGCCTCGGCAGCTTCGCGCTCGGCTTTCTCCAGTTCCGGCGCAGCTTCCTTCAGCCGCGCCACCTCCTGCTTCAGCGCCCCGGCGGCGGCCATGTCCTTGCGGGCCATGGCCTGGCCGATCTCCTTCGACAGCGCATTGCGCCGCTCCTGCGCCGACTGGTTGGCGGCTATCGCCTGCCTGCGGGTGTCATCAAGGGCAATCACGGTCGCCGACAGCGGTTCGGCTCCGCGATTGCTCAGGCCCTGATCAAACGCCGCCGCGTTGTCGCGAATCCACTTGATGTCGTACATGGCAAATCAGCTCCGGTGGTCGGGAGCGCGATAGCAGCATGTGCGCTCGCATGCCAGTTCATAACGGGAATTCACCCTTCGACGGGCTCAGGGTGAAGATTGTGGTGCGGCATGACTTCCTGCGATCCTCATCCTGAACCCGCCCGAGGATGAGCTTCAGTTTGGCTCAATCACGCCGAGGCATCGTCCTCGGCTGCCCGTTTGGCCGCCCGCTTTTTCTCCATGTAGCCCACCGAGAAAATCGACAGCTCATAGAGCAGCAGCATCGGCACGGCGAGCATGAGTTGGCTCAGCACGTCGGGCGGGGTCAGCACGGCGGCGACGATGAACACAAAGACGATGGCGTAGCGGCGTTTTTCCTTGAGGAACTTCACGTCGATGATTCCGGCCTGCCCAAGCAGCGTCAGCACCACCGGAAGCTGGAACGAGATGCCGAAGGCGAAGATCAGCGTCATGATCAGCGCAAGGTATTCGCTGACCTTGGGCAGAAGCTCGATGCCGGCCTGGTCGATGGTGGCGGCCTGCTGCATCCCCAGCGAGAACTGCATCAGCACGGGCATGGCGAAGAAGAACACCATGGCCGCGCCAGCCACGAAGAACACCGGCGTGGCGAACAGGTAAGGCCGGAACGCGTCGCGCTCGTTCTTGTAAAGGCCCGGCGCGACGAACTTGTAGATCTGCGTGGCGATCACCGGAAAGGCGAAGAAGCCGGCGCCGAAGGCCGCGATCTTGATCTGGGTGAAGAGATATTCGAGCGGCGCGGTGTAGATCAGCTTGGCCTTTTCCGGCCCGCCGGCCGCCCAGACATAGGGCAGGACGAGCACGTTGTAGATGTACTTCGCGCCGGCGAAACAGATGAAAAACAGGACGATGAAGGCCAGCAGCGATTTGATCAGCCGCGAGCGCAATTCGATCAGATGCTCGATCAGCGGCGCGCGGGACGCTTCGATCTCGTCTTCGCCGGCGCGCTTCACCGTGCCGTCCGCGATGGCGTCCGTCATGCCGCGCTCCCATCGGCTTCGGCAGGCTTCTTGCGGGCACGCTTCGGTTTTGGCTCGGGTTCGGGCGCGGCTTCGATCAGCGTGCCCGGGTCAAACGGAGGCGGCGGCTCCGGCATGGGAATGACGGGATCGGCGGTGGGCACGGCAGCGGCCACGTCCGTTCCCAGCGCCATCGGCGCGGAAGCTGCGCCAATGGCCGCAGCGTTGGCGCCTGCGTTGGATGCCGAGCCCTTGAGTTCCTCGCGGATGGTCTGGATCGGGTTGAAATCGACCTTTGTGGCCGCCTGCACCGAGCCGCCCACGTCCTCCACCTGCTTTTTCAGGTCGTGCAGTTCCGCCTCGCGCATCGCGTCATTGAACTGCCCCTGGAATTCGGCGGCCATGCGCTTGATCTTGCCGACGGCTTCGCCAACGGAGCGCAGCGCCTTCGGCAAGTCCTTGGGGCCGATCACGACCAGCGCGACGGCACCAATGACCAGCATTTCGCTCCAGGCGATGTCAAACATTCATCTCATCCAGCGCAGGCCGGAGGCCGCGCACATCTCGAAAGCGCCTCAGGCTCAGACCTTGCGCTCGGCTTCGACCTTCTGCGCAGCCGCGTTTGCGGACTGGTCGATCGTCTTGGGCGCTTCGGTCCCCGCAGTCGGCGCGGGCGGCGGATTTTCCTCGTCGGCCATGCCCTTCTTGAAGGACTTGATGCCCTTGGCGACATCGCCCATCAACTCGGACACCTTGCCGCGCCCGAACAGCAGCATCACCACGATGCCGACCACGATCCAGTGCCAGATGCTGACGCCACCCATGGCGAACTCCTTAACGTCGAGAACGGGCCGCCCGAAAATGTCCGGGCTCAACTGACACGTAACTAGGGTTCGGCATCCAAGAACACAAGAACTTCCTCGCGTTTGATGTCGACGCCCACGTCCGCGCCCTCAGTGAAAGGCTTGTGCTCCGGCACGCGCATGGTCAGCGGGCGGTCAAAGCCCTGCACCGCCACCTGCAGCACATCGACTTCGCCCAGAAAGCGACGCGACATCACCCGGCCCGGCAGGCAGAAGCCCGCAGCCCGCAGCACCATGGCCTGCGGCCTGATGCAGACCACGGCGCGCGCGCCGTCCGGCAAATCCGGCGCGGCAATGCGGCCAAACGGCGTGTCGACGAAACCGCTCCGGACCGTCACGCTGAATTCGTTGAAGTCGCTGAAGAAACGGGCGACAAACAGGCTCGCCGGATTTGTGTAAAGCTCTTCCGCCGGGCCGGCCTGCACGATTTCGCCGCGCCGCATCAGGACGATGCGGTCGGCGATGCGCATCGCGTCCTCGGGGTCATGGGTGACGATCACGGAGGTGGCGCCCGTCTCGCGGATCACGGCCACCGTTTCCTCGCGCACGGCGTCCTTCAGGCGGCGGTCGAGATTGGAGAACGGCTCGTCCATCAGCAGCACGCCGGGGCGTGGCGCGACCGCGCGGGCCAGCGCAACCCGCTGCTGCTCGCCGCCGGACAGCATGTGCGGATAGGCGTCGGACAGATGCGACAGGCCGACACGATCGAGCGCGCGCAAGGCGCTCGCCCTGGTGTCCGCAGCCGACAGCCGCCTGATGCCGTAGGTGACGTTTCCAAGCACGCTGAGATGCGGAAACAGGGCATAGTCCTGAAACATCAGGCCGACGCCGCGCAACTCTGGCTCGACGAAACGGGACGGGCCAGCCACCTCGCGGCCATCGAGCAGAACACGGCCCGCCGCCGGCTCCTCGACGCCCGCCGCAATGCGCAGCAGCGTGGACTTGCCGCAGCCCGACTGGCCGAGCAGGCAGACGACCTCACCCGCCGCGATCTCCAGCGAAATGCCGGCAAGCGCCGTCACGTCGCCATAGCGCTGGCTGATGCCTTCAAAGCCAAGGGAGACGGGAATCGAAGCCCCAGCCGTGCCGCGACGTCCCCAGCCGCGCCAGCCGCGCTCGATATCGGTATCAGGGGACATGAGGCTCATGGATCGATGAAACGAGAAATCCGGACAGCGCAGCGCCGTGAGGCAGCGCCACGCTCGTGTCTACTCCGGCTCGCCATCGGGGCCAACCCCGTCGAGCGGCGCGAACAGATCATCGAGCGGGTCCTCGTCGTCGCGCAATCCTGCGTCATCGCTCGGCATGGGCACTTCAAGCCCCTTGGGCAGGCGTCCTTCAAGGAAGCCCGCACCCTTCAGGTCGTCCAGCCCCGGCAGGTCGTCAACGCGGTCGAGCCCGAACTGTTCGAGAAACGCGGCCGTGGTGCCATAGGTCAGCGGCCGGCCCGGCGTGCGGCGGCGGCCGCGCAGGCGAATCCAGCTTGATTCAAGCAGCTTGTCGAGCGTGCCTTTGGAGGTGGCGACGCCGCGGATTTCCTCGATCTCGGCGCGGGTCACCGGCTGGTGGTAGGCGATGATCGCGAGCGTCTCGAGGGCGGCGCGGGTCAGGCGGCGCGGTTCGTCGACGCGCCGGATCAGCAGATGGCCCAGGTCTTCGGCGGTGCGGAAGGCCCATTTGCCGGCCACGCGCACCAGATTGACGCCGCGCGGCGCATACATCTGCTCGAGCCGCGCCAGGACCTCGCCCGCGCGGATGGCGCCCGGGAGGCAGCTTGCGAGATCCTGCTCGGACACGGGCTCGGCGGAGGCAAAAAGCAGCGCTTCGGCAATCCGCAGCGCTTCCGGCATCAGTTCGGCCGCGCTTGCCACGTCGTCATCAAGATTCTCGGCCAATGCGGGCATGTCTGAACTCCCCTACTCTGCGGCCAGTTGCGGCGTAGTGCGCCGGCGCACGTAAAGCGGCGCGAAAGGCCTGTCCTGCCTCAGGTCGACCACACCCTCGCGCACCATTTCCAGCATCGCCGACAACGCCGAGGCCCGCACCGTCGCCTTCATCGCCGGCTCGACGGCGTATTCGATCAGATAGGCATCGAGCGTGGTCCAGTCACCGGCAAGGCCAACAAGCTTCTGCAGCGCTTCGCGGGCCTCGATCAGCGACCAGACGAAGCGCTTGTGCAGCGTCACGCGTTCGGCCACGTGGCGCTGGCGCTGGCGTGCGTAGGCGCTTAGCAGGTCATACAGTGTCGCCTGCCACGCACCGTCGACCTCGGTGCGAGGCGTTTCGGCCTGACCGCGCGCGAAGACATCGCGGCCAAGCTGGGCCCGCGACGCCAGAAGCTTCGCGGCCTCGCGGATGGCCTCGAGGCGGCGCAGGCGCAGAGCCAGCGCGGTGGCGAGATCGGCGGCGCTAGGCCCCTCGGCCTTGGGAGGTTCGGGCAGCAGCAGACGGGATTTGAGATAGGCCAGCCACGCGGCCATCACCAGATAATCGGCCGCAAGCTCGAGCCTGACCCGGCGCGCACCTTCGACGAAAGCGAGATACTGGTCCGCCAGAGCCAATATGGAAATCCGGCTGAGATCGACCTTCTGTCGCCTTGCAAGCTCCAGCAGCAGGTCCAGAGGCCCTTCAAATCCGTCGACGTCGATCACGAACGCAGGTTCGCCATCTGCCAGGCCGGCAGCATCGACATCGTCGAAAGGCAATTCCCTGGCCACCGATTCGCGCTCCGTTCGTTGTGAATCTGACGGCTTCAGGCCGCTGCCGCAAGGATGCGGGCAATGTCGTCCGCCAGCATCGCGCGATCAAGCGGCTCCGGCTCATGCGATATCCGCGCCAGTGCAGCTTTGGCCCGCCGCCTTGCTGCACCCGCCAGCGGACGGGCGGCCTCGGCAACACGGGCCATCTCGTCCATGACGCCATTGCAGTGCAGGATCATGTCGCAGCCGGCAGCATAGGCTGCGCGCGCCCGTTCGGCAAAATCGCCCGAGAGCGCCTTCATCGACAGGTCATCAGTCATCACGAGGCCATCATAGTTCAACTCGCCCCGGATGATGCGGCGAAAGACCTTTCTTGATGTCGTGGCCGGGTTGTCCTTGTCCAGCGCCTCGAACACGACATGCGCGGTCATGGCCATCGGCATGTCGGCGAGATGGCGGAACGGGCGGAAGTCATGGCGGCGCAGGTCGTCGAGCGGGGCTGCGACTTTCGGCAGGTGATGATGGCTGTCGGCCTGAGCCCGGCCATGACCGGGCATGTGCTTGATCACCGGCAGAACGCCTCCGGCCAGCAGCCCCTCGGCGGCGGCACGGCCCATCCGGGCCACGTCGTCGGGCTGGAAGGCATAGGCCCGGTCACCGATCACGTCATGCGCGCCGGCCACCGGCACGTCGAGCACTGGCAGGCAATCGACATCGACGCCGACCTCGCGCAGGTCATGCGCCATCAACCGTGCCGAAAGCCGCGCCAGCGCGGTGCGCTGGGTCGGATCGTTGAGGTGGCCGAACCAGCGAGCTGCCGGGTAAGCCGGCCAATTGGGGGCACGCATGCGCTGGACGCGCCCGCCCTCCTGATCGATCAGGATGGGCGCATGCCAGCCGACCGTGGCGCGCAGCGCGGCCGTCAGCGCGGTGACCTGGGCGCGGTCTTCGATGTTGCGCTTGAACAGGATGAAGCCCCAGGGGCGCGCCTTCGCGAAGAAGAACGCTTCCTCCGCTGTCAGCTCAAGCCCGGCGCATCCGACGATGAAGGAACGTGTGACCATGGCGCGAAGCGGAACGGCAACATGCCGCATGGGTCAAGGTCGCGCCGCCGAATTGCTGGGGATCGTGTGGTCCAAACGCAAACGACCGGGTCTGCACCCGGTCGTTGCTGCGAACATGGGGCCGCGAATTTCAATTACGGGCGATGAAGCACTGTCCACCGGCTGCCTGAAGGGCCTGACACTTTTCTGCGGCTTCCTCGCGCGAAAACGGGCCGACGCGCAGGCGGTAGACCGTGCGGCCATTGCCGACATCGGCGCGGCGGATCACCGGATTGGCGCTGGCAAGCTGGTCGGCATAGCGGCGCTGAAGCGAGGCGAAGGTGGAGCGCGCTTCTGATTCACTGCCCGGCGCGCCGAGTTGCACCATGAAACCGCCGCTCGCGGGAGCAGCGTCAGCCGCGCGCGGCGCCGGCGCAAGCGAGGCTGAAGGCGCAGCGGGCACAGGCGTGCCGGCCGGCGCTGCGGCCACCTGAGCACGCGGGGGAACCGGACGTGATGCAGGCGGGGCAGCGGGTGCCGCAGCAGGAACTTCCTCGGTCACGGCGCGAGGCGTGGGAGCGCGGAGCGCAGGCGTCGAGGCCGTCACGGCCGGAGCAGCAGGCGATGCGCCGTTTGGCGGCGCTATGGTGCCATCGGGTCGAACCGCCACCGTCCGGACGCGGCGCGGCTCACCGAGGGCCGCGGCTGGCGATTGCGCTGGGGCTGATGCCGGCGCCGCACCTGCGGAAGCTGGGGGTGCGGCAGCCACTGCTGGCGCGGTTGGCAGAGCCACCGCCGGCGGCTGGGCCGACGCAGCGGTGTCAACTGGCGCGCCTGAAGGAACGGCCGCGCCAGGCCCCGGCAAGATCACCCTGGCTGCGGCGCGCGCCGAGGCCTGGACGTCGATCGGCTGCTCCTCGCGAGTGACCACACGTGCCTCGCCCGCTCTCGGCTCGGGGGTGCGTTCGTAGATCTGCTTGTTCTGATTGGGAATTTCGACGCCGCCCGGATTTTGCGGCGCAACTTTCGTCGGTCCGGCATCGGCCTTGATGACGGGCGCTTCACCGCCGGTCATGACCGGCCCGGACAGGCTGCGAAGACCGACGACTGCACCGACGCCAAGCGCCGCGACGCCAAGCAGCACCCCGGCGATGACAAGTCCCTTGCGCGGCTGCTGCGGCTCGAGGCTGCGCAGATCAGCGGGCGCCTCCTCAGGCGGCTCGGGATAGTCGACAGGCGGCATGGGCTGGCCGATATCTTCCGGCAGGTTCTCATCCGCGCGGATCCGGTCGGCGAGATCGTCGAGGTCGCGCGCATTCAGCGAGACTGTTTCGCCGTTGAACTGCTCCCGCGACAGCGATCGCTGCACCTCGTCGGCGACGTGGTCAGCTTCGCCGGATGGCGGCGTCACGACCGGAGCGGAAGCGGTGGGATTGGCGGTTCCGCGCAATTCGCCCTGCAGCAAACGGTCGAACTCGTCCAGCACGTCCTGCTGCGGCAGCGGCCTGTCGGCGCGGACGGCCCCAAGCACGCCACCACCTGAAAGACCGGCGGAACCTTGATCAGTAGGAGCCTCGCGGAAGGACGGCTCGATCCGGCGCGGCACGGGAGGAGCGACCTGCACCGGAGGGGGCGGCACCGCCCCGTTGCGCTTTTCGGCGAACATCGACCTGAATGGATCATCCTGCCCGACGATCCGGGCAAGGTCCGCCAGCGGATCGCTCGAAGCGGCCTTGGGTTGCGAGCCGGCGGTCTGCCGAAGCTGTTTCTCGAGATCGTCGAGATCGAAGGCAAAACGGGCTTTTGTCTGTTCAGACATGGCGACCTCCACTGCCGCGAGCATCTGGCACAATTAGGCCGGCCTCGCGGCTGTCACGCAGTTTTACACCAGCGCCCACGATGACGCGTCATCCTAGCGCATTTCAGCAGGACTGGACACGCCGAGCACACCCAGTCCGGAGGCAAGAACAGACTTCACGGCATGCACCAAAGCCAATCTCGCCAGCGTCGACTCTGGCTGGTTATGATTAACGAACCGTAATTGCGGCTCGTCACGTCCCTTGTTCCACAGCGCATGGAAGGCCTGCGCAAGATCATACAGGTAAAATGCCACGCGATGCGGCTCGTGTGCTGCCGCTGCCTGCTCGATCAGACGCGGATATTGCGCCAGAAACTTGACCAACCCGCGCTCGGCATCATCCGTGAGCAAGCCGAGATTGGCGTTCGCCAGGGCCTGCGCTCCCGAATCAAGCTCCGGCATCGCCTCGCCCGCCTGCCGGAAGATCGAGGCGCAGCGTGCGTGCGCATACTGCACATAGAACACCGGATTGTCCTTGGACTGCTCCAGCACCTTGGCAAGGTCAAATTCCAGCGTCGCATCATTCTTGCGGAACAGCATCATGAAGCGCACGGCGTCGCGGCCAACTTCGTCGATCACCTCGCGCAGCGTGACGAAATCGCCGGAGCGCTTCGACATCTTCACAGGCTCGCCATTGCGCATCAACCTGACGAGCTGGATCAGCTTGACGTCGAGCGTGCCTTTGCCATCGGTCACGGCCTTCACTGCAGCCTGCATGCGCTTGACGTAGCCGCCATGATCCGCGCCCCAGACGTCGATCATCTCGGCAAAGCCACGGTCGAACTTCGACTTGTGATAGGCGATGTCTGACGCGAAATAGGTGTAGCCGCCGTCTGATTTGAGCAGGGGGCGGTCGACATCGTCGCCGAACTCGGTCGAACGGAACAGGGTCTGGTCGCGGTCTTCCCAATCCTCGTCCGTCTGGCCCTTCGGCGGCGGCAGGCGTCCTTCGTAGATCAAGCCGCGCTGGCGCAGGAACGCCAAAGCGGAGGCGACCTCACCGCCATTTCCGTCGCCCTGCAAGGTGCGTTCGGAGAAAAACACCCTGTGCGTCACGCCAAGCAAAGCAAGATCCTCGCGGATCATCGCCATCATGGCATCGATGGCGGCCATCCGGACCGACCACAGCCACTCCGCCTCCGGCTTGCCGAGCAGCGCCTTGCCGCGCGCTTTCGCCAGCGCCTCACCCACGCCAACAAGATAGTCACCCGGATAAAGCCCTTCCGGAATTGGCCCGATGTCCTCGCCCAGCGCCTCGCGATAGCGCAGGAAGGCGGAGCGGGCGAGCACGTCGACCTGCGCGCCGGCGTCGTTGATGTAGTATTCGCGGGTCACGTCACGGCCCGAAAAAGCCAGCAGGTTCGCCAGCGCATCGCCGAACACCGCGCCACGACCGTGGCCGACGTGCATCGGGCCGGTCGGATTGGCGGAGACGTACTCGACATTCACCTTCGGGGCTGCAACGGCGACGCCCTTGCCGAACGTCTCGCCATCCCTGACGGCAGTCGCCAGCACAGCCTCGAACATCGCAGGCCTGATGGTCAGGTTGATGAAGCCGGGACCGGCGACGGAAGCCGACAGCACATCCGTATCCTTGGCCAGCTCCCCGGCGATCAGGTCGGCCAGCACTTTCGGGTTGAGCTTCGCGTCACGCGCCAGCACCATCGCGGCATTGGTGGCCAGGTCGCCATGGCTGGCGTCGCGCGGCGGCTCGACCACGAGGCGGGAGAGATCAAGCCCCTCAGGCACATGCCCGGACTTGGCCAGGGCTTGCAGCGCAGCGCCGACCCGCGCGGTGAAGACGTCAAAAATGTTCATGTCCTGCAACGCCTTGGCGGCGTGTCCTGTCATCGTGATTCAGGCGCGGCGACGGCCGCGCTGCAACATTCCGGTGTGGCGCGCCTAGCGCAAGAGCGGTGTGGCGTCAAACAGGCGGGCGTGCTCGTCCAGCGCATAGCGGTCGGTCATCCCGGCGATATAGTCGCAGACGCGGCGGGAACGGCGCTGGCCGCCCGAATCTGCGCGCCACTCCGGCGGCATGGCGCCGGGATCGTCGCTGAACCGCGTGAACAGGTCCAGCACCACCTGGGCCGCCTCCTGCCGGATGCGCATCACCTTGGGATGGCGGTACATGCGCGGGAACAGGAATCCCTTGATGGCACGATCAGCCTCGGTCAATTCCGCTGAAAACGCCACCAATGGCAGGCCAGCCAGCCGGACATCGTCCGCCGAGGCGACGCCGCTTCCGCGCAGAAGCCGTGCGCTCTCGGCAATCACGTCCTCCACGAAGCGGGTGATGGTGCGGCGAACGAGTTCGCTGATCAGCCGGGTCCGCTCGATGGCGGGATACTCCGCCCGGACGGCATCAAGCAGGGCAGCCAGAAACGGCACAGCCAGCAGGTCATCGATGTCGAACAGCCCCGCCCTCAGGCCATCATCGATGTCATGGGCATTGTAGGCGATGTCGTCAGCCAGCGCAGCAGCCTGCGCTTCGGCGCTGGCGTGACTTGCAAGCCAGAGGTCATGCCGCGCGCTGTAGTCGAGGATGGCGCCGGAAATCCCGTGAGCCGCGTGCTTCACGGTGGCGTTGCCCTCGGCATCAAGCAACGGGCCGTTGTGCTTGACCAGCCCTTCCAGCGTCTCCCATGTCAGGTTGAGGCCGTCGAAAGCCGGATAACGCCGTTCCAGCCGCGTAACGATGCGCAGCGCCTGGGCATTGTGGTCGAACCCGCCCTCGCCTTCCATGCACGCCTGCAGGGCATCCTCGCCGGTGTGGCCGAACGGCGTATGGCCGAGGTCATGCGCCAGCGCCAGCGCCTCGGCGAGGTCTTCGTCGAGGCCGAGCGAACGGGCGATGGAACGCGCGATCTGAGCCACCTCGATCGTGTGCGTCAGCCGCGTGCGGAAATGGTCGCCTTCGTGGAAGACGAACACCTGCGTCTTGTGCTTGAGGCGCCTGAACGCGGTGGAGTGGATGATCCGGTCGCGGTCGCGCTGGAAATCGCTGCGGGTCGGCGATGCGGCTTCCGGCACGACGCGGCCACGGGTCTGCGATGGCCGGCAGGCAAAACGCGCCCGAAATCTGTCGCCAGGCTCATGCATTGCTGGGCAGGCCTCCTGAACTGGCGCTTGAACTCGCAACCTCCTGTCCTTACCTTGCATGCGATGAGGGAGACAAGCCGACCATGTCCGACGCAGCCGCAACGCCAGCAACGCTGAAGGTGACAGACCGGGCCTTCGACCGCATCGCGTCCGTGCTGGCGACCGAGCCGGAAGGCACGAAGCTGCGCGTCGCGGTCAATGGCGGCGGCTGTTCGGGCTTCCAGTATGTCTTCGAGATGGACCGCAGCGCCAACAGCGATGACATCGTTCTGGCCAAAGGCAACGCCACCGTCCTTGTGGACGAAGCTTCGCTTGGCTTCCTTGCAGGCTCGACGCTCGATTTCGTGGACGACCTGATCGGCCAATCCTTCAAGATCAGCAATCCGAACGCGACGTCGTCATGCGGCTGCGGCACATCGTTCGCGATGTGAGCGGCGCCTCGTGAGCGACATCACCGGCGGCGCGCCGCGCATCTCTGTCGGCATCCCGGTCTACAATGGCGAGCCCTTCTTCAGCGAAGCGCTTGCTTGCCTCAGCCGGCAGGACGTGGCTGATGCCGAATTCATCATCTGCGACAACGCCTCCACCGACCGGACCGGCGAGATCGCCGCCGCTTTCGCAGCGCGGGATTCGCGCTTTCGCGTCGTGACTCAGGCGGCGACCAAACCTGCCGAGGAGAATTTCAGCGATGTCCTGCATCAGGCGCGCGGCGAGTTCTTCTGCTGGCGGGCCGCCGACGACCTTTCGTCGGACAATTTCCTGTCGGAACTGGTGCGGCTTCTGGAAGCTGACCCGCGCCTGGCGCTGGCCACATGCCAAATCGACAACATCAGGGGCGCGAACCCGACCGTCATGCGGTCACGGCCGGTCCCGGTCATGCCGAGAACCCCTGGCAACACGGCGCTCGAAGCCGGCAAACACGGCGGCTTGTGGCATGCCGTCAGGTTGACCCATGCCATCCGCGCTGCGGCTTTCTACGGTTTGTGGCGGCGCGAGGAGATCATGCGCCTTCACGCGGATGTGCGCGCGCGCTTTCCGTATCTGATTGCGCAGGACGTGCTTGTCCTTCTCGGCCCGATCCTGCAGGGCAGGGTCGCGACCACCAACGAAACGGTGTTCGTGCAGCGGCTGAAGGACAAGAGCGGCCCCGAGCGCGTTGTTCCGTTCTATGCAATCCGCGACCCTGCGCAGCAGGCCAAGGTGCGCGCCCGCTTTCTGGGGCTGGCGCTGCAGGAGGTGCAGGCGCTCAGCGTGCCGGCCTTCGACAAGATAATCCTCGGACTGGCCGCGCGGCTCTATGTCGAACGCCGTGTCTTCCGGCTCTGGCGGGTCTGGCTGGGCCGGCTCAGCGGCAAGAGGACATGAAAATCCGGGAGTTGATCTAACGTCATCGGCAGGCGACAATCGACACGCGGCCTACCCGAGATTCGCCACAAATCGGGTGTTGGTCGTGCCGTTCGCCGCAGGCTTTATCCACGTCGCTTGATCCCGATTGCCCGAAACACGTCGCAACCGAAGGCTTCACCAATGCCGACATCCATGAACCTCGCCAGGCTGCGGATTTTCGGCGCCGGCTTGCTGCTGCTGGCCGGGACAATTGCCGCCGCTGCCGACATGACGCTGACGAACCTGCGCTATGACGCCGGCGTCATCAAGATCACGATCCCGCGCATGGAAGTGCGCGGCACGACGCTCAGCGAAAACGACGTGCGCGGCATTCTGGATGGCACCGGCGCAGGCGACGCGGTTTCGCGGCTGGCGCGCCTTCAGGCAAGTTCCGTGACGATCCCGGAATTGACGATGGTGCAGGATGTCGGGGGCGCAGGCAGCCAGACCATGACCTATCGCGGCATCACCATGACCGACATCAACGGCGGCGTGATCGGGCGGATGCAGGCAGCCGGCATGACCGGCGAGATGACCGACCCCAGCGTCGGCAAGATGCCGTTCACCATCGGCGAGATGGCGGCGGAAGGGGTCGACATGCCGCTGTCGGCCCGCGTGCTGACCGCCTCCGTGCCGGACCCCTCAACCGTGGCCATGGCGCCGATCTACAGAAACGTCAGCTATCGCGACTACGTCATCAGCCTGCCCGGCGGCGCGGGACAGATCAGCGTTGCCCTCGTCATCGGCCGCGACGCCAAGGCGCGGCCCGGCAAGGAGCCGCTGATCACCACATTGCGCGGCATCATGGAGATGGCCGAGAAGCAGAAGGCAGACGGGAACGCGAAAGACGACCCCTCCACCGCGGAATTGGCGATGATCGCGCGCATGCTCGGCTTCTTCGACAATTTCGAATATGGCGTGATGGATGCCGAAGGCTTCAAGGGCAATTTCAAGTCCGGCAAGGATGCTGCCGCCTTCAGCATCGCGCGCATGCGCTTCAGCGATCAGGCACAGCAGGGCGGCTTTGCCATGAGCGACCTCAAGGTCGATGCTGGGCCGGCGAAAATCGTGTTGGCCGAGTTCGAAATGCGCGATTTCGGCTATCGCGACAGCATGCGGGCGCTGGCGGACATGCTCGAGCGCGGCGACATCGGCGCAGTGATGACGGACTACACGAAGCTCGTGCCGAAGCTCGGAACGATCCGCATCAAGGGCCTCAATCTGGAAGCGCCGGACACATCGCAGCGCAACCGGCGCGGCCCGCCTGAAGTCATCCGCGCGTCCGTGAAAAGCATGGAGCTTGGCTTCGGCCAGCAGGTCGACGGCATTCCGACCTCGGTGCGCTTTGGCGCGGAAGAGTTCGCCGCCCCGCTCTCGGCGAATTCAAAGGAGAGCGCAGTCCGCGACCTCGTCGCCATGGGCTTCAAGGACGTGAACCTGTCATGGCTTGCCGACCTCGCCTGGAACCGCGACCGCGAGCAGATGAACATCAAGGCGCTCAACATTTCAGGCAAGGACATGGCGTCGCTGAACCTTGCCGGCCAGCTTGGCAATGTCGGCAAGGACGCGTTTTCGACCGACACCGCGCTGGCGCAGGTGGCCTGGCTGTCGGCGACAGCGCAAAGGCTGACGCTGAATTTTGAGAATTTCGGCGGCGTCGAGAAGATCGTGGCGCGTGAAGCGGCCAAGGCGAAAAAGACGCCGGAAGCGCTGCGCCGCGAATGGGGCACAATCGCCGCAGTCGGCCTGCCTGCCATCCTCGGCGATTCGGACGGCGCGAAGGCCCTCACCGGCGCGATCTCGCGTTTCGTCGCGCGGCCCGGCAAGCTTGACATAGACATCGCCTCGCGCTCGCCAGGCGGGATCGGCATGGCCGACGCGGTGCAGGCCATGGGCGCGCCGCAGGCGCTGTTCGACAAGATCGAGGTTCAGGCAAAGGCGGAGTAGTTCAACGCCGCGCTGCCGCCCTGAGTTCGCTGGCGATGCTTGCGCGCTCGGCGTCGGAACAGGCGCGCGGAAAGTTGTAGGATCGCACGGCCAGCGCCTGGTTGGTGGCGATCAGCCTGCGCCGTTCCTCGCCCTGATAGACAGCGACCACCCGCCCGCGCTCGACGCGCAGCCCGCAATCGTAGCCGCGCGAAACGATGGCGCCGGCGTATTCCGGCGTGCCGCGAGTATAGGCAGTGTGCTGGTTGCAGGCTGCGAGGAACAGTGGCGCGAGCAAAACCAACGCACGTCCCACACGCGCGCCGTCATCCCGGCCTTGAGCCGGGATCGCGTGGTGAGCGACGATGTGTGTGGGTGTTCGCGAGCGATCCCGGCTCAAGGCCGGGATGACGGCGGTCGGTTGGCGCACAGGATCACTCCTGCACGTTCAGCCGGATGTGCAGCTCGCGCAGCTGCTTGGGCGTGACATCGCCAGGCGCGCCCATGAGCACATCGAGCGCCTGCTGGTTCATCGGAAACAGCGAGATCTCGCGCAGGTTTGCCGTGCCGCAGAGCAGCATGACGATGCGGTCCACGCCGGCCGCCATGCCGCCATGGGGCGGCGCGCCGTATTGAAACGCGCGATACATGCCGCCGAAGCGCTCGACCACGTCGGTCTCGCCGTAGCCCGCGATCTCGAATGCCTTGACCATGGCTTCGGGGCGATGGTTGCGTATGCCGCCGGACGCCAGTTCATAACCGTTGCAGGCGATGTCGTACTGGAACGCCTTGATCGAGGTGGGCTCCTGCGTTTGCAGGGCCTCCAGCCCGCCCTGCGGCATCGAGAACGGGTTGTGGCTGAAATCGATCTTCTTCTCGGTCTCGTCGTACTCATACATCGGGAAATCGACGATCCAGGCGAGTTCGAAGCGTTCCTTGTCGATCAGGTTCAGGTCCTCGCCGACCTTTGTGCGGGCAAGGCCTGCGAACTTGACGAACTTAGCCGGGTCGCCAGCGACGAAGAAGCAGGCGTCGCCATCGGCAAGGCCGAGTTGGGCACGGACTGCTTCAGAACGTTCGGGACCAATGTTGTTCGCGATCGGGCCAGAGCCTTCGATGGAAGCCGAGCCTTTTCCTTCTGTAATCGCTTTGGCGTCAATCTGCTTTTGCATTTCGCCAAGGCTAGAATTGACGGGAGATGTAAGTAGCACTGTATTCTCTGACCCCGGCTGCTGACCTGGAGGGCGCCAGAATATATACCCTAGTCCCGGCTGCCCTTCGCCCTGCGCCCAGGAGTTCATCCGGTCGCAGAAAGCGCGGCTGCCGCCGCCCGGCGCGGGGATGGCCCAGACCCGGTTCTTCGGCTCCTCGAGCATCCGCGCGAAAACCTTGAAGTTCGAGCCGCGAAAATGCTCCGATACATCCTGAATCACGATGGGGTTGCGCAGGTCCGGCTTGTCGGTGCCGTATTTGGTCATCGACTCGGCGTATGGGATGCGCGGCCAGTTCTTCGTCACGGGCTTGCCGCCGCCGAATTCCTCGAAGATGCCTGTGATGACCGGCTCCACCGCCGCGAACACGTCCTCCTGCTCGACGAAGCTCATTTCGAGGTCGAGCTGATAGAACTCGCCCGGAAGCCGGTCGGCGCGCGGGTCCTCGTCGCGGAAGCACGGCGCGATCTGGAAATAGCGGTCGAAGCCCGCCATCATGATCAGCTGCTTGTACTGCTGCGGCGCCTGCGGCAGCGCATAGAACTTGCCGGGATGGATGCGGCTCGGCACGAGGAAATCGCGCGCGCCTTCAGGTGAGGACGCCGTGAGGATCGGCGTCTGGAATTCGAAGAAGCCCTGCCCCTTCATCCGGCGGCGCATCGAATCCACCACCGCGCCGCGCGTCATGATGTTCTGGTGCAGCTTCTCGCGGCGCAGGTCGAGGAAGCGGTACTTGAGCCGCGTATCCTCCGGGTACTGCTGGTCGCCGAAGACCTGCAGCGGCAATTCGCCGGCCGGGCCAAGCACCTCGAGGTCGGTGATGAAGATCTCGACCATGCCGGTCGGAAGGTCCGCGTTCGTCGTGCCTGCCGGGCGGTGGCGCACCTTGCCGTCGATGCGCACGCACCACTCGGAGCGCACCTGCTCGACCGCCTTGAACGCAGGCGAATCCGGGTCCGCCACGCATTGCATCATGCCGTAGTGGTCGCGCAGATCGATGAACAGCACGCCGCCATGGTCGCGGATGCGGTGGCACCAGCCTGAAATGCGGACGTCGGCGCCCACATGTTCTTCGCGCAGGGCGCCGCAGGTGTGGGAGCGGTAACGGTGCAGGGACATCGTGTTTTCTCAGCTCGAAACGGCAAATTCGCGAGCGCTGTCAGTCGGCGCTGAAGGGTGGATTGTCAAGGTTGCAGACGACAATCTGCCACTCGTCGTCATGCTTGGGCTTGACCCGAGCACACACGTTTCTGATCATCAAGAAGCAAGGCGTGGATGGTCGGGACGAGCCCGACCATGACGAGATAGGTCCGGGTGTGACAAGCATGAAACGCTCGACGTCTGCATCAACGCCCATCACCATCCCTGCCCTTTCCGCCCCCGCCGAAATCCTCATCGATGCGCATGGCATCCCGCATATCCGCGCGGCCACGTTGCTCGACGCTTTCGTCGCGCAGGGCTGGAATGCGGCGCGTGACCGCCTTTGGCAGATCGACCTGTGGCGCAAGCGCGGGCTTGGGCTCCTCGCCGCCGATTTCGGGCCGGGCTATCTTGAGCAGGACCGCGCCAGCCGCCTGATGCTGTATCGCGGGGCCATGTCGCGCGAATGGGGCAGCTATGCGCCGGATGACCGCGCGATCTGCGAGGCCTTCGTGGCAGGCATCAATGCCTACATCACGCTCTGCAGACGCGAGCCGGAGCGACTGCCGCCCGAGTTCGGCCTGATGGGCACGAAACCCGCCCGCTGGAAGGCGTCGGATGTGGTGCGCATCCGGACCCACTCGCTCAGCCGCAACGCCGTCAGCGAAATCCTCCGCGCCATCGTGCTGGCCGGGGCCGACCTCGAAACCGACCTGATCCGCCGGTCCCTGCACCCGCCCGTGACGCCGGGCATTCCGGCAGGACTTGATCCGTCCGTCGTGTCGCTGGCGGCGCTGGACCTGCTCAAGCTCGCCGCCACCGATGTGCGCTTCACACCGGAGCGGCTGGCGGCCCCGCTGGCGGATGCAGCGGCGTGGCGGAAGGTGACCGACCTTGGCGACGTGCTGCGCGACGCGGACTTCACCGGCTCCAACAACTGGGCCGTCAGCGCCAGGCTCAGCGGCACTGGCGCGCCCACACTGGCCTCCGATCCGCACCGCAACCACGCCCTGCCCTCGCTGCGCTACATCGCCCACCTGACCGCGCCGGGCCTTGACGTAATCGGCGCGGGCGAGGCCTGCACGCCGGGCATTTCGTTCGGCCACAACGGTCAACTCGCCTTCTCCGGCACGATTTTCTACATCGATCAGGAAGATGTCTTCATCCTGCACAAAGCGCCAGGCGATGCCGACGCTTTCATCGAAGCCGGCCGGCGGCGGCGCATCCGCACCCCGACCGAGACGATCAGGGTCAAGGGCCACCCCGACCAGCAGTTGCGCCTGCGGTTCTCGGCCCATGGCCCGATCTTCCATGAGACCGCCACCCATGCCTTCGCCATCCGGTCGGTGGCGCAGGAGCCGGGCACGGGGCCATATCTCGGCTCGCTGACGGGAATGCGCGAGACGTCCGTCAAGGGCTACGCTGCATCTCTGCACCGCAACAAGACGCCGTCCACCAATCATGTCTTCGCCGACAAGGCGGGCAACATCGCCTGGCGGCCCGGCGGCCTTGCGCCCGTGCGGGCGGGCTATGACGGGCTGCTGCCTGCGCCAGCCAACGGCAAATATCGCTGGGCGGGCTTCATCGACGCGCGCGAGATGCCGCTGGTGATCAACCCCGCCTGCGGCTGGCTGGCCACAGCCAATGCGATGAACCTGCCTGCGGATTGGGACCATGCGCGCCAGCCGATTGGCTTCGAATGGGTGGAATACGCGCGGCTCAACCGCATCGAGGAGGTGCTTGGCCCGGCGAAATCCCACGGCGTGAAGGATGCCGCTGCGCTTCAGACCGACGTGGTCTCGCTGCCGGCGCGGCGGATGTCGAAGCTGGCCGCCGGCCTGCCGCCAAGCCCAGCGCTTGCCGCCGCGCAGCGCCTGTTCACAGGCTGGGATGGCGCGCTCGATGCGAAAAGCGCAGCCGCCGCGCTGTTCGAAATCTGGTGGATGAAGCATCTCAAGCCCGGCCTGCTGACGCTGCTGGTGAAAGATGCCGCCCTGCGCGCCGTGATGGGGCCGGTCGATCAGGAAACCGCACTGTCGCTGCTGGAAGCGCCTGACGCGCGCTTCGGACACGATCCCGTCGCCCGGCGCGATCAGCTTGCGGCCGAGACGCTCATCGCCGCATGGGCCGACCTGTCGAACCGCCTCGGGCCAGACCCTGCAGCCTGGGCCTGGGGCAAGCTGCATCACGGCCTTTTCGAACACCCGCTGGCAGAGATCGCCGGCGCAAAGGCGGCGGGTCTTCGCGACATCGGACCCTGGCCGATGGGCGGCTCGTCATCCTCTCCGATGCACACCGGCTACCGCCTGAGCGATTTCCGCGTGATCGCCGGCGCGTCCTTCCGCATGGTGGTCGATCTCGCCGATCCGGACCGCTCGATCTGCGTCAACTCGCCGGGCCAGTCGGGCGACCCACGCTCGAAGCATTATGACGACCTCGCCCCGATCTGGGCGACGGGTGGCTATGTGCCGATGCCTTTCACGGCGAAGGCTGTGGATGCGGCGGCGGTCGAGCGGATCAGGCTGGCGCCGCACTGACCATGTCATGGTCGGGGTTGACCCGACCATCCACGTCTTGTTTCCTGACGATGGCTTGGGCGCTCGCGTCAAGCACGAGCACGACGTAGCTGCCACCTCGCAATCCGCATGTCAGGAAATCCGCCCATGTCCCTCACACGCCGCAGCATTCTCACCGCCGCGACCGCCGCGCTCGCTGCCCCGGCAATCGCGCAGCACAACCACACCCACGGCCAGTTCGAGCGGCTGGCGCAGCCCGGGCGGATTGATCTGCCGCCTCTGCATGCCCAGCATGCGGTGTTCGACAGCCCTGCGCCCAAGGCCGCGATGCAGGGCCGCTGGCAGCCGCGCGCGCCGCTGCCGATCCCGCGCACAGAAATGGCCTGGGCGGCGGAATACAAGGGCCGGATGCATCTTGTCGGCGGTTATGCCGAACAGCGCGTCGACAAGAATTACCATCATGCCTACGACCCCGCCGCTGACCGGTGGGAGGAACTGGCGGTTCACCCGCGCGGCTCGAACCATGTCGGCGTGGCAACCCTCGGCGACAGGCTTTTCGCTTTCGGCGGCTTCATCGAGCAGAATCGCACCCCGCACGATGGAGCCTTCGCGTTCGACGGCACCAGATGGAACCAGCTCCGCCGCCTGCCCGAGGCCTGCGGCGCGATCTCGTGCATCGCGCTCGGCGACAACATCCACCTGATCGGCGGCGCAATCGGCTCGGACAACCGCCGCTCGATCGACTGGCACGTGGTCTATGACACGAAGGCCGACCGCTACGCACGCCGCCAGCCGATGCCGGTGGGCCGCGACCACACCGGCATCGTCGCAGTGAACGGCCTTATCCACATCATCGGCGGGCGCATCGACAGTTTCCACACCAACTCGAACCTGCACCACACGTATGATCTGAAGACCGACCAGTGGACTTTCCGCGCGCCGATCCCGACTGCGCGCTCAGGCCAGGGCACGGTGTGGTTCAACAACCGCATCTTCGTGATGGGCGGAGAAGGCACCAACCGCGTCTATGGCCAGAACGAAGCCTATGACCCCGCTGCCGACAAGTGGGAAAGCCACGCCCCAATGCTGACCCCGCGCCACGGCATGGGCGCAGTGGTGCTCGGCAACGCGATCTACGTCGCCGGCGGCGGCCCGCAGATGGGCGGCGGCGTGAAAAGCGCCATCAACGAGGCGTTCGTGCTGGGATAAGGCGACCTGAAGCTCACCTACCGAATTTACTCAGGATGAGGAACGGAGGGTGATGACGTGTTCGCTGCGCTCGCAGTTTCGGCGGGCGGTGCGCATCACCGCACCCCCCCCTCGCCCATCGGCCTATGGCGTGGCGGCGGCAACGGCGCTAACTGTCGGTCCGACTGACGCCCAACCTGCCGGAGCCTCTTCCCATGAAAGACATGCTTGACCAGCTTGAGGCCCGCCGCGCCACGGCGCGCCTGGGTGGCGGGGAAAAGCGCATCGCGGCGCAGCACGCCAAGGGCAAGCTGACGGCACGCGAGCGGATCGACCTCTTGATGGACACCGGCAGCTTTGAGGAATTCGACATGTTCGTGCAGCATCGCTGCACCGATTTCGGCATGGACAAGCAGAAGGTGCCCGGCGACGGCGTGGTCACGGGCTGGGGCACTGTGAACGGGCGCACGGTGTTCGTCTATGCCAAGGATTTCACGGTGTTCGGCGGCTCGCTGTCGGAGGCGCATGCCCAGAAGATCATGAAGATACAGGACATGGCGCTGAAGATGCGCGCACCCATCGTCGGGTTGATCGACTCGGGCGGGGCACGCATCCAGGAGGGCGTGGCTTCGCTTGGCGGCTTTGCCGAAGTGTTCAAGCGCAACGTCACGGCCAGCGGCGTGATCCCGCAGATTTCGGTGATCATGGGGCCGTGCGCCGGCGGAGATGTCTATTCGCCGGCCATGACCGATTTCATCTTCATGGTGCGCGACACGTCCTACATGTTCGTGACCGGGCCGGACGTGGTCAAGACCGTGACCAACGAGACCGTGACGGCCGAGGAACTGGGCGGGGCAAAGGTCCACACCACCAAGTCGTCGATCGCGGACGGGGCGTTCGACAACGACGTCGAGGCGCTGCTGCAGGTGCGGCGGCTGATCGACTACCTGCCGGCCAACAACATGGCGGGCGTGCCGGAACTTCCGAGCTTCGACGTGCCCGACCGGGTCGACATCAGTCTTGACACATTGATTCCGGACAGCGCCACAAAGCCATATGACATCAGGGAATTGATCCTCAAGACTGTCGACGAGGGCGACTTCTTCGAAATCCAGGAAGCTTTCGCCCGCAACATCATCACCGGCTTTGGCCGCATGGAGGGCCGCACAGTCGGCTTCGTCGCGAACCAGCCGATGGTGCTGGCCGGCGTGCTGGACAGCGATGCCAGCCGGAAGGCCGCCCGCTTCGTGCGCTTCTGCAACGCGTTCGAGATTCCGATTGTCACCTTCGTCGATGTGCCGGGGTTCCTGCCGGGCACAGCGCAGGAATATGGCGGGCTGATCAAGCATGGCGCGAAGCTGCTGTTCGCCTATTCGCAGTGCACGGTTCCGCTGGTGACGATCATCACCCGCAAGGCCTACGGCGGGGCCTATGACGTGATGGCGTCCAAGCACATCGGCGCGGATGTGAACTATGCCTGGCCCACCGCGCAGATCGCGGTGATGGGCGCGAAGGGCGCGGTCGAAATCATCTTCCGCGGCGGCGACGCCGAGACAATCGCTGCGCAGACAAAGGCTTACGAGGACCGCTTCATGAGCCCGTTCGTGGCGGCCGAGCGCGGCTACATCGACGAGGTGATCATGCCGCACTCAACCCGCCGCCGGGTGGCGCGCGCGCTCGCCATGCTGCGGACCAAGCAGACCGAAGCGCCCTGGCGCAAGCACGACAACATTCCGCTGTGACATCTGCAATCTGAGGCTTGATGCAGATCACAATTCGGCCCGGGACATGGCGCTAGAACAAGCGCCCTTCCACTCCAAGAGAGGCTGACATGTCGACACCATCCCCAAAGCCGCTTGCCGACATCGCCTGCATCATCCGCGCGGGCGAAACATTGCCCGAAGCTGCGACGCAGCAAGCCATCGCGCTGGCGACAGCGCATGGCTCGCACCTGACGCTGACCATCGCCACGCAACATCTGGCGACGCCATACTCGCCGATCTGGACGTCGATGGGCGCAGGCCTCGTCAAGGAACTCAACGCGCGGGCCAAGGCCAAGGCCGATGAAGCGGCGGACAGCGCACGGACGGCGCTCCGGATCGCGGGCGTCAATGGCGACATCATCGTGCTGATCGACAGCGGCGGGGACGCGGCCGACATCGCGGTGCGCGCCGCGCGGGCGTCGGATCTGATCGTGGTCGACCAGCCCGACGCGGTTCTGGACGCGCGCGCCACCATCCTCGAAGAGGCGCTGTTCCGTTCCGGCCGGCCGGTCATGGTGGCCACGCCGAAGCGCGCCGCGATGCAGACGGCGACCAAGGCGATGCTGGCCTGGGACGGCACCGCACATGCGGCGCGGGCGGCTTCTGACCTGATCGGCCTGTTTCCGTCGATCAAGCATGTCGATCTGGTGTCGGTGATGGGCGACAAGGACATGGCCAGGACCTTGCCCGGCGCGGACTTCGCCCGCCATCTGTCACGCAAGCGGATCGACGCGAGCATCGTCGAATTGTCGACCGCGAAAGCACCGGTGGCGACATTGCTGGACGCACACGCCACGAGCTCAGGGGCCGACATCATCGCCATGGGCGGCTATGGGCACTCCCGCCTGCGCCAGTTCGTGCTGGGGGGCGTGACGGTCTCGATGATCCAGAGCGCGGGGACGCCGCTCCTGATGGCCTATTGACCACAGTCAAGCCTGCGGGAGGGACTCGACGATCCGTCGCGCAAGGCGTATGCGCGAAGGATGAACCTGATCACCACCACGGCGGACCTTGCCGCCGTCTGCGACCGCTTCGCCTCGCACCCGTTCGTCACGATCGACACGGAGTTCCTGCGCGACTCGACCTACTATCCGAAGCTCTGCCTGCTGCAGATGGCGTCGCCCGACGACGGCGTTCTGGTCGACCCGCTGGCGGACGGGCTCGACCTTGCGCCGTTCTTCGCGCTTATGGCCGATGAGCGCGTGGTCAAGGTGTTTCATGCAGCACGGCAGGACCTTGAAATCGTCTGGACTCTCGGGCGGATGCTGCCGAAGCCGCTGTTCGACACGCAGATCGCCGCGATGGTCTGCGGCTATGGCGATTCGGTCGGCTATGAGCAGCTTGCCAACGACCTCGCCAAGGCGCGCATCGACAAGTCCTCACGCTTCACCGACTGGTCGCGCCGCCCGTTGAGCGATGCGCAGTTGAGCTATGCGCTGTCCGACGTGACGCATCTGCGCGACATCTATCTGGCATTGAAGGCGGATCTCGAGGAAACCGGCCGCACCGAGTGGCTGGTCGAGGAGATGGCGGTGCTGAACCACCCCGGCACCTATGAAACACAGCCGCGCGATGCCTGGATGAGGCTCAAGGGCCGGGTGCGCAAGCCGCGCGAGGTGGCGCTGCTGATGGAACTGGCGGCCTGGCGCGAAGCTGAGGCGCAGACCAAGGACGTGCCGCGCGGGCGCATTCTCAAGGACGACGCGCTGATGGACATCGTGCAGCGTGCGCCGCGCGAGCCGGAAGCCTTGTCGGACCTGCGCTCGCTGCCGCGCGGCTTCGAGCGCTCCCGGTCTGGCGCCGAGGTGCTGGAGGCGGTGGAGCGGGCGCTCACCATCGACCCCAAGACCCTGCCCCGCCTCGACCGCGAGCACAGGAATGGCGGCAACGGGGCGGTTCTCGACCTGATGAAGGTGCTGCTGAAAGCAGTGTCGGACGCTGAACGCGTCGCACCGAAGATCATCGCCACCATGGATGATCTGGAAGCCATCGCCAGCGACGACGAGGCGGATGTGCCCGCGCTCAAGGGCTGGCGCCGGACCCTGTTCGGAGAGAAGGCGCTGGCGCTGAAATCCGGCCGCCTGTCGTTGAGGATGCGGGCCGGGAAGGTGAGCGTCGAGGCGTGAGGGCTTGCCTGTGCTGCGGAAATTGCCCGTGGCGCGACGATCAGACCGTGCAAATATGCTGTGCCGCAGATCGAACATGGAGAGCGCGTGGTGGCGAAGCCCTGGTTCGGCCCTGATGCTCCGCCCGTGACCGGAACCCCGGCAAGCAAGCGCGCGGAGGCGGTTCCTGACGCGGAAGTTGCGTCACACCAGCTCCGGCTCGCGCTCAAGAAGCAGAAGCGCAGCGGAATGGTGCTTGCCTACCGCGCGCGCATGGCGTCGCTGGTGCTGATAGCCTTGTTCCTGCCGTTCATCGTGCCATGGCCAAACCTGCTTTATCCCGAAGCGCTGCTGGTCGCCTTCATGCTGGTGTCATGGCTGCAACTGCAGGCCGGCCGTGTGGAACGGTCGCGCGTCGAACTCTTTCTGGTGTTCTGCGACTATCTGCTCCTGACGTTGCTCGTCGTCGTGCCAAACCCGTTCGCGCCGGTCGCGCCTCCGGCGCCCGTGCCTTACCGCTTCGGCACGTTCATCTATTTCTTCATCTTTCTGGCGGCCGCGACGATTTCCATGAACTGGCGCACGCTTGCCACCATCACTGGCGGCGCGCCGCTGATCTGGCTGGCAGGCGCGGTTCTGGTCTGGCTGACCTTCACGCCGACGATGGATTTCGCCAGCATGGCAGCGCTGGTCAACAATGACGGCAACCTGTTCGCCGTGCTCGATCCCAATTCGATGAGCTGGGACGTTCGCGTGCAGGAGGTGGTGGCTTTTGCGATTGTCGGAAGCATCCTTGTGCTGAACAGCCGCCGCAACGAGCAACTGCTGGAGCGTTTCGCGAACTCGGAGCGCAGGCGCGCGAACCTGTCGCGCTATTTCTCGCCGAACGTCGTAGAGGAACTCGCGGTTCTGGACGATCCGCTGGGCCGCACGCAAGTGCTGCCTGCCTCGGTGCTGTTCATCGATATTGTCGGCTTCACCAGTTATGCGGCGTCGGCCTCGCCTGCCGAGGCCATGGACACGCTGCGGGCCTTCGTCGCGCGCATGGAGGCAGTCATATTTGCGCATTCCGGCACGCTCGACAAATACCTCGGCGACGGGCTGATGGCGACTTTCGGCACGCCGACCATGAGCGCGACCGACGCGCTGAACTGCGTGCGCTGCGCTCGCGCGATGCTGACAACGGTCGACGCCTGGAACGCGGAACGCAAGGCCGCAGGCGCAGCGCCGATCCATGTCGGCATCGGCGCCCATCACGGCGAGGTCATCCTCGGCAATATCGGGATCAACCGGCTCGAGTTCGCCGTGATCGGAGACACCGTGAACGTGGCTAGCCGGCTTGAAGCGCTGACCCGCGCGCTTGGGGTCAGGTTGGCCATTTCGCAGGCGCTGTTCCAGAAAGCGCGCGGCGAAGCCCCGGCCAATGAACCCGCGCTGATTGACTTCGTTGCGCAGGGCATGCAGGCGATCAATGGCAGGGCCGAGGCGGTCGACGTGGTGACGCTCTCCGACCGGGCCGGCGCGGTCAATCCCTGAAGACGATGCTCGAATCCTTGCCCAGCAGCTTGGCGAGTTGCTTGAGCCGCCCCGCCACCCGGTCGCTGGCCAGCGAGTTCAGGGCGCGCGGCACGCTGAGGACCACTTTCTTCTCGGTCGCGGTCAGGATCATCCTGGGCAACAGTCCGTTCATGGCGGCGGAGAGCAGGAACGCCACGCGCAACACGGCGCCAAGCAGGCGCGCGCGGTCGAGCAGGCGCGGTCCGGTCAATTCGCGCAGGCGGGTCGAGGCGCCCTCGTCCTTCAGCCCGGCATAGCGGTAGAACACCGCAAGCGACAGATAGGCCCTGCCCGGATGATCGATGCCGATGAAGGCGGCATGGGCGATCACGTTGAGGCTCTGCTCGCCGCGATAGTCCGGGTGAGCGCGCCAGCCGATGTCGGCCAGAAGGCAGGCGGCATGGCGCAGGCGGCGCTCCTCGGACGTTTCATCGAAGCTGACGCTGTCAAAGAAGCGATCCACCCAGGCTACGAGATCGAGCGCATGGGCAGGATCGCGCGAGCGCAGCGTGTTGTAGTCCTCGGCGGCGCTCAGCAGCGGATCGGCCTGCCGCTCGGCAGGGTCAAGCTGCTCGTGCAGCACACCTTCGCGCACGCCTTGCGCCGAGACGACCACCACCTTGGGCCTGCCGCGCTTGATCAGGTGGTCGAGCACCAGCGCACCATAGGCCAGCAGCGGGCGGCGGGCCGAGGACACGGCTTCGATGCTGTCGAGGATGTCGGCGTCCACACGCTCCACCATCCGTGCGAAATCCGCGACATCGCGCGACGGAACGGCATAGCCGTGCATGACGCTGAGCGGGTAGTTGGCCTGGCGCTGGTGCAGCTTCGCGAGGGCTCGCCAGGTGCCCCCGACAGCGTAGAAGCTGCGCCCGCGCATGGCCTCGACCTGCGGCAGCTTGTCGAGTTCGTCGCGCACGATCTTCTCGGCGGATTTCAACGAACCGCCTGACCGGTCCAGCAAGGCGAGCCCGCCCAGCGGAACGCTGACGCCGGCCCCGATGCGGGAGCCGTCGACGCCGATCAATTCCAGTGAGCCGCCGCCAAGATCGCCCACGATGCCATCCGGATTGGCGAAGCCCGAGATCACGCCAAGCGCCGAGAGGTAGGCCTCGCGGTCCCCCGAGATGAGTTCGATCTGGCGTCCGCAGATGCCTTCGGCTTGCTCGATGAAGGACGGACCGTTGCGGGCATAGCGGGCGGCGGCCGTGGCGATGACGCGGACATCGCGCACGTCCATGGCCTCCCACAAGATGCGGAAGCGCTGCAGCGCGTTCAGCGCCTTCTCGACGGCATCTGAAGCCAACTCGCCGGTGGACGCGACGCCGCGCCCAAGCCCGGCCATCTCCTTCTCGTTGAAGATCGGCGTCGGCGAGCGCGACAGGTGCTCATAGACCACCAGACGGACGGAGTTGGAGCCGATGTCGACAATGGCCACAGGCGCGCCAAGCGACAGGCGCCCGCGCGGCAAGGCCTGACGGTTATCGGCCGCCACGCCGGGCAAGAAGGAGCGGACTGGAGAGTGCAAGTGATTTTCCACGGCCGGACAGACTGGGGTTCGTCATGAAGTATTTGTGCGCGTTGAAAGACTGTTCGCCCTTCAGCGGCACCATGCGTTGCGAAGTGCCATCAGGCAAGATGCGCCAGCTTTGTTCGTTGTCGAGAAGGTTGGCCATGAAGATCTGGTCCAGCACCTGCTGATGCACTGTCGGGTTGGTGATCGGCATCAATGTTTCGACGCGGCGGTCGAGATTGCGGGGCATCAGATCTGCCGACGAGATGTAGAGATGCGCCTTGGCGTGCGGCAAGCCGTGGCCGTTGCCAAAGGCATAAATCCGCGCATGCTCGAGAAAGCGCCCGACAATCGACTTGACGCGAATGTTTTCCGACATGCCCTCGACGCCGGGCCGAAGGCAGCAGATGCCGCGAACGACGAAGTCGATCTGCACACCTGCGCAACTCGCCTCATACAGCGCGTCGATGATCACCGGGTCGACGAGGCTGTTGCATTTGCCCCAGATCGCCGCAGGGCGGCCAGCCTTGGCATGCGCGATTTCCTCGTGGATATGTTGCAGCAGGCGCTTCTTGGCGGTGGTCGGCGACACGGCCATCACCTCGAGTTCCTGCGGCTCGGCGTAGCCGGAAATGAAATTGAAGATGCGGCCGACATCGCGCCCGATCACCGGATCGGCGGTGAAGAACGACACATCGGTGTAGATGCGCGCCGTGATCGGGTGGTAGTTGCCGGTCCCGACATGGCAGTAGGTCACGAGTTGCGCCCCCTCGCGGCGCACGACCAGCGAAAGCTTGGCGTGGGTCTTCAGCTCGAGGAAACCGTAGACGACCTGCACGCCGGCGCGCTCCAGGTCGCGCGCCCAGCGGATATTGGCCTCCTCATCGAAGCGGGCCTTCAGTTCGACCAGAGCCGTCACCGACTTTCCGGCCTCCGCAGCCTCGGCCAGCGCCTTCACGATGGGGCTGTCGGATGAGGTGCGGTACAACGTCTGCTTGATGGCGACCACGTCGGGGTCGCGCGCCGCCTGCTGGAGATACTGCACCACCACGTCGAACGACTCATACGGATGGTGGACCACGATGTCCTTGCGGCGGATCGCGGCGAAGCAGTCGCCGCCATGGTCGCGGATGCGCTCGGGAAAGCGGGCTTCGTAGCGCTTGAACTTGAGCGTGGGCCGGTCCACGCCGACAAGCTGCGACAACTCGTTGAGGCCGATCATGCCGTCGACGCTGACGACCTCGTCCGCCTCGACCTTGAGTTCGCTGACGATCATGCCGCGCAGCCGATCGGGCATCGTCGCCTCGACCTCGAGCCGGATCACCACGCCCCGTCGGCGCTGCTTGATCATGTTCTCGAACATGCGCACGAGGTCTTCGGCCTCTTCCTCGATGTCGAGATCAGTGTCGCGCACGATGCGGAAAGCGCCCTGCCCGCGAACGGCATAGCCCGGAAACAGCTTGCCGACGAACAGTTCGATCGTGTGTTCGAGCGCGATGAAACGGTTGGCGCCGCTGCGCTCGACGTCGGGCAACTCGACAAAGCGGTCGAACCGCGACGGAATCCGGATCAGGGCGTTGAGCGACCTGTTGTCGCTCGCGCGGGTCAGATCGAGCGCAATCGTGAAGCCGAGATTGGGGATGAACGGAAACGGATGGGCCGGATCGATGGCCAGCGGCGTCAGCACCGGGAAGATGTAGTTGAGAAAATGGTCCTCCAGCCACATGCGGTCCTGGCGCGTGACATCGGCGGGCTCGATGATGACGATGCCGGCCTTGGCCAAATCGCCGCGAAGCTCGCTCCAGCGGCGCTGCTGGTCTGCGGTGAGCGAGGCCGCCGCCTCGGCGATCTTGCCGAGTTGCTGGGCGGGGCTCAGGCCATCGTCGCTGGGCGCGGTGATGCCGGCCTTCAGTTGTTCGATCAGGCCCGAGACCCGGACCATGAAGAACTCGTCGAGGTTGCTGGCCGAGATCGACAGGAACCTGAGCTGTTCGAGCAGCGGGTGGTTGCGGTTGGAGGCTTCCTCCATGACGCGGCGGTTGAACTGCAGCCATGACAGTTCGCGGTTGACGAAGCGCCTCGGGTCGCGCGGCCAGGTGACGGCGGCAGGCTTCGCCGCCGCCTTGACCGGCGCGGACTTGGCAGACGGCGCCGGCCCCGCTTCCGCAGCCGTTCCGGTCCTGTCTGTTTCGGACATCACGCTTCCCCCAGCAGCTTCACGACCACTCTTTCGGGGCTTTGCAACAGTCTTGTGACGTTCTGACGACATCTCCGGGTGCCCTACTCCGCCGCCATGGTCAGCTTGTCGGCATACTCCGCAGCGAACGCGCGCGTCACGCGGCGGCTGCGCTCCAGCGAGGCGCGGTCGATGGCGTGCACCACAGCCCTTGCCTGCGCGAAAGAGCGCGGAATGCGCAGCGCGACGGCATCGATCACGCTGGTGTCGACAATCAACTGGCGGTCAAGGAACAGCTTCACCAGAAGCGCCTTGAGCAACGCGTCGTCCGGGTGCCTGATCTGAACGGACGGCGCAAGGCGCAGGCGCGAGAGCAGATCCGGCGTGGTGACGCCCCAGTGATCGGGGGGCGTGCGCGCGGTCAACATCACCGAACCCGCGCGGGCCCGGATCAGGTTGAGCAGATGGAACAGCGCCGCCTCATCGATCGGGCCGCGCTCGCAGTCCTCGATCACCAGCGCGCCGCCCGATGCCAGTTCCGGCACGCGCATGGCGGTCACATCACCGATCGGCACGCGCCACGCGTGCGAGAAGCGGGCCCAGATGGCGGCCAGGTGGGTCTTGCCCGACCCTTCCGGGCCAACCAGCACCAGGGCGGGATCGGCCCACGCCGGCCAGCTTTCAATCAGTCCATAAGCATCCTCGTTGGATGGGCCGACGAGAAAATCTTCCGCGCCGTGACTGGGTTCGCCTGCGAGTTCGAGCGCAAGCTGCGCCGACCTGGAAGCTTCAGGCATCGCGGGCGCTCCCTTTTCCGTGGGCGGGCACGCCGCTGTAGAGCGGGCTGGCGAGGTATTGCCCGAGCGCGAAACGGGCCAGAACGCCCACCATCGCCGCGAGCGGCACGGCCAGCAGCAAACCCACGAAGCCGAACAGCGAGCCAAACGCAACCAGGGCGAACATCAGCCAGACAGGGTGCAGGCCGACAGCCTCGCCCACCAATTTCGGCGAAAGGAAGTTGCCCTCCACGAACTGCCCGGATGTGAAAATGGCAAAGGCGATCAGCGGCATCTTCCAGTCGGGCCAGAACTGGACAAGCGCCACCCCGACCGCCAGCAGCAGCCCCGTGATCGAACCGACATAGGGAATGAAGCTGAGAAACCCGGAGACGATGCCGATCAGCACGCCGAAGCTCAGCCCCATCATCCAGAGCGCGACCGCGTAGAACGAGCCGAGCAGAAGGCAGACCAGCGCCTGGCCACGGATGAAGCCGGCGATGGCGCCATCCATCTGTTTGGCGAGGTCGCGGATGGTCTCCTTGTGCCGCACCGGAAGCCAGCCATCGATGGTGCTGACCATGCTGTCCCAATCGACCAGCAGATAGAACGCAACGACAGGCGTGATCACCAGAAGCGAGACGATGCCGGCAATAGCCTGCCCGCCTGCCAGCGCCGACTGAGCGACCTTCGCAGCCCATTCCGCCGCCTGTCCGGCAAAATCGGAGATCACCTTCTGCGCATCGGCCATGCCCGTGCCAAGGCCGAGACGATCGAGCAGCGGCCCACCGCGCTCGCTGGCGATGGCCTGCAACTGCGAAACATAAGTCGGCAGCCGCGCCACGAACACCGACAACTGCTGCGCCAGGACGGGCACGAGCAGCACCAGCGCCAGCACGAACAGCAGGATGAACATCGAGAGGATGAAGATCGTCGCCCACAGGCGACTGATGCCGCGCCGCTCGAACCAAGTCGCGACCGGATCGAGCAGATAGGCCAGCACCAGCCCCGCCACGAACGGCAGCAGCACATCGCCCAGCACATACAGAAGCAGCACCAGCACCACGACAGCGGCGAGCCAGAAACCGATCTGTTTTTGCAGGGTCATCGTTGCCGATCCATCATGTCGTTGGCCATCGCGCCTGAAGTTCTCCGTTGCCGGGCGCGGCACCAAGCCGCCGTACGATGCCGCCTCGGGCTGCGTCAGGCGCCCTCGCCCGCCATGTGCCGGATCCAGAATGCCAGATAGGCCGCTGCGGAGGCCAGCGTCAACGCCGCAATCGTCCACATCGAAAGCTGGAACCACATGCCGAATGTCACGTCGAAGGCCTTGGCAGCCAACAAAGCGGCAGCGAAGGCGATCTGCGCGAACGTGTTGAGCTTGCTGACGAGGAACGGCCGCATTTCGACCGGGTTGTCGAGCAGCCATGACAGCAGCACGGCGGACACGATCATGATGTCGCGCGAGATCACGAGGATAGCCACCCAGGCCGGGATGATGCCGATGATCGCCAGCGTCAGGTAGATCGAGACAAGCAGCGCCTTGTCGGCCATCGGATCGAGGTACGCCCCCAGTTCGCTGCCCATGCCGAAACGGCGCGCGAGAAAACCATCGACCGCATCGGACACGCCGGCGACCACGAACAGCAGGAAGGCCGCATCCCAACTGCCCTGCACGATCATCATGATCACCAGCGGCACGATGAACAGGCGCCCTATGGTGATGAAATTCGGAATGGTCATATGGCTCTCCGGCCCTTCCTCCCCTGATTCCACAGAATAGTCAGCGAAAATCTTGATGACGAGTGCTTTCGCGCTTGCCGGCAGCCTTCAGGCTTTCTATCCGTCGCGCTTCGAAGGGTGACCATTCCATGTCAAAGACAACAGGCAGCGGATTGACCTATGCTCAGGCTGGCGTCGACATCGATGCCGGCAATGCGATGGTCGAGGCGATCAAGCCGTTGGTCCGTGCCACGCGCAGGCCGGGTTCGGACTCCGAGATCGGCGGGTTTGGCGGCCTGTTCGACCTCAAGGCGGCCGGGTTTGCCGACCCTATCCTTGTTGCAGCCAATGACGGCGTCGGCACCAAGGTCAAGATCGCGATCGAGACGGGCAAGCATGCGACGATCGGCATCGATCTTGTCGCCATGTGCGTCAACGACATCATCGTCCAGGGTGCGGAGCCTCTGTTCTTTCTCGACTACTTCGCCACCGGCAAGCTGACGCCGCAGACCGGAATCGACATCGTGAGGGGCATCGCAGACGGCTGCAAGCTGGCAGGCTGCGCACTCATCGGCGGTGAAACGGCGGAAATGCCGGGCCTCTACGCCGAGGACGACTATGACCTTGCGGGCTTCGCCGTCGGCGCCGCCGAGCGCGGCACGCTGCTGCCGCGCGCCGACATGAAGCCGGGTGACATCATCCTCGGCCTGCCGTCCTCCGGCCTGCATTCGAACGGGTACTCGCTGGCCCGCAAGGTCGTCGCCATGTCCGGGCTGCGTTGGGATGCGGAGGCTCCGTTCGCGCCGGGGCTGAGCATGGAAATCGCGTTCCTTGCGCCCACGCGCATCTATGTGAAGCCGCTGCTGCATGCGATCCGCAGCACGGGCGCGATCAAGGCGCTGGCCCACATCACCGGCGGCGGCTTTCCGGACAACGTCCCGCGCGTGCTGCCGGAGGGTCTCGGGGCGCGGCTCGACCTTGCGGCGATCAGCGTGCCGCCGATCTTCGGCTGGCTCGCGCGCACAGGCGGCATTGCCCAGGCCGAAATGCTGCGCACCTTCAATTGCGGCGTCGGCATGATCGCCGTGGTGGACCCCGAACAGGTCGAGGAGGTGCGCAAGGCGCTGGATGACCAGAACACGGGCTCGTTCGTGTTCGGTGAAATCGTGCCGCATGCCGATGGCGCGCGCGTCGACTTCATCGGTCAACTTGGCCTGTGAGGCGGGTCCGCACCGCTGTCCTGATTTCCGGCGGCGGCTCCAACATGCTGGCGCTTGCAAAAGCCGCGCAGGACCCGGCCTACCCCGCCGATATTGCGTTGGTGCTGGCGAACAACCCCGAAGCCGGCGGGTTGGCCAAGGCTGAGGCGCTGGGCCTCAGGACCGCAATCGTCGATCACCGCGCCTATCCGGGCGATCGTCAGGCTTTCGAACGCGTGCTTGACCAGACGCTCGCCCCGGCCGGGATCGAATTCGTCGCTTTGGCGGGGTTCATGCGGGTCCTTACGGCAGATTTCGTGAGCCGATGGCAAGGACGGATGATCAACATCCACCCCTCGCTGCTGCCGAAATTCCGCGGGCTCGACACCCATGCCCGCGCCATCGAAGCAGGCGAGACAGAGCACGGCTGCACCGTGCACTGGGTGACGGCGGAGCTTGATGCCGGCGGGATCATCAGGCAGGCGCGGGTGCCGGTGCTGCCGGGCGACACGGCCGGCGAACTGGCGAAGCGCGTGCTTGCCGTGGAACACGCGCTCTATCCGGAGGCCTTGGCCGAGGCCGTCTCCAGCCTCGCCAGTTAGGTCAGACCGGACGGACCAGCTTGCAGCGGTCGATCTGCTGCAGGGCCTTCTCGCGCGTGGCGTCATTGAACACGCTGGTGTCGCGGAAGGCCTGAACCTCGGCGTTGGTCATCGCCTTGACCGTGCTTGTCGCATAGCAACTGCACGGCGTGTGGACCGCTTCCCGCGTTGTCTGCTGCAGGCGGGACTGGCTGATCAGGCAAGCATCGAAGGCGCGGAGCTGGATCTGGTAGCGCGACATGTTCTTGGTCTTGGGATCGGGCTGAGGCAACGGCGCAACGCCCGCCGCAGCATGAGCAAGCACCGGCGACATGGCCAGCAGGCCGGCAAAAATGAGTTTCGTCAGCCGCATGTCCCGATTCCCGATTTGGAGTGTCAACGCGAGTTGTGGTTGCAAAGCACCAGCCTCGCGTCAAGCGCCGAGCCGACAATCAGGCGGAATTGTGAACAGCCCGCCATTAACCGCGTTCGCCGGATTGCCTCGCCGCACGCTTGAGCCCGCCGGGCCGGGCCACTATGGTAAAGGAAGTCTTAACGACGCGTCCGGAGTGTCCAACGTGCTTGCCCCGATCGATCAGTTCCTGCTCAACCTGACCAACCGGATCGCCACGCCGCTGCAGGAGCGATCCGGGCTGACCATGCCGATGATGCTCCGGCAGGTGGCGACGGCGACAATCGTGGCGACATTCCTGGCCATCGTGGCGACAGCCCTGATGCGCGGCCCGGTCTACATCGCGATCACGCTGGTCTTCGGCGGCATCACCATCGCGTCATTCTGGAAGCTCCTGCAGCGCTACTCGCGCGATGCAGAAAAGGACTGGAGTTCCGATCTTGCCCGCGACTACATGGTTCGCGCCATCGGAGCCACCGAAGGCCAGCGCCGCATGCGCGAAATCGGCATGTTCTTTTCTGTCCTCGCCACGCTGATGTGCCTTTGGGTCATCCAGGTCCGGCCGTTCGACCTTGTGGATCTGACCATGCTCGCGCTGATCTTCAGCACGATGGCGCACATGTATCTGTGCTGCGCAGAGCCGCGGCCGCCTGGCTCGCGCCGCCGCGAGGTGAAACTGGCGATGCAGCCGTCGCAGTAGACCTCAAGGCCCATCATCGGCCAGGCCAGATGACGGTGCTTACTGTCCCGCGCGGACCCAGACCTTGTTGTCGTGAAATGCCGCGCCTCCAAACGGGGCGACCGCATCGGCACCGGTCACCGTGTTGATGCCCTCTCCGCCGGCATGCGAAGCATTCGGGTGAATCGACTCGGCGATGACCACGCCGCGCTGAACGCCATCGAACAGCCGCGCCGTCAAACGGACTTCGCCGCGCCCGTTGCCGATCACGACCGCATCGCCGTCGCTCAGGCCAAGCGCCAGTGCATCGCCGGGATGAACCATCAACTGCGGGGCAGCCTCTCGCGCCCGTGACGTCGGCGTCTCGGTGAAGGTCGAGTTGAGGAAGTTGCGCGCCGGGCTCGTCGCCAGGCGAAACGGATGCGCCTCATCCGCATCTTCCAGCACCGCCCAATGATCCGGCAGCTTCGGCATCTCGGCCCATGGCCCCATCGGACCATCGTGCTTGTAGGGCACCTTTGGCCAGTCCGGACTGAAGCGGAACTTGCCATCCGGCCAGGCGAAGCCATCCAGATAGTGCGCAGTGCGGAACTCCGGCTGCACATCGAGCCAGCGCGCGTCTTCCAGCGCTGCAAGCGTACCATGGCCCGACGCCTGCAGGGTCCAGTCGATGATCTCCCGCGGCGACATGCCGAAGCCACGATGGCTGGCGCCGACCCGGCTCGCCAGACCCACCAGAACCTCATGGTTGGGGCGGCATTCGCCGGGCGGATCAACCAGCTTCGGCCCGAGCATCACATGCTGATGGCCCCCGCCCTGGTAGAGGTCGTCATGCTCCATGAACATCGTCGCCGGCAGCACGATGTCGGCCATCAGCGCGGTTTCGGTCATGAACTGCTCATGCACGCAGGTGAACAGGTCTTCACGCGCGAAACCGCGCTTCACGAGCCGCTGCTCGGGGGCGACCGAGACCGGGTTGGTGTTCTGGATCAGCATCGCCGTCACCGGAGGACCATGCCGCAACGCGTCGGCGTCGCCGGTCAGCACGCGGCCGATCTGTGATTGGTCGAGGTTCCGGACAGACCGGTCGAGCACGTCCGTGCCTTCGATCAGGCTTTTGTCCCAGCTATAGATCGCGCCGTTGTTGTGGAATGCGCCGCCGCCCTCATGCTGCCAGGCGCCGGTCACCGCGGCGATGCTGAGCGCGGCGTGCATGTTGACCACGCCGTTGCGCTGGCGGGCGAAGCCGTAGCCGAGACGGAAGAAGGTGTTCTTCACCTTGCCGACGAGGTGCGCGAAGGCCTCGATCTCGCCGACGCTCAGCCCGGTGATGGCGCTGGCCCATTCGGGCGTCCGGCTCTGCAGATGAGATTCAAGTTCTGCCGGCAAATCAGTGTAATTGCGAAGATAATCCCGGTCGGCGAGACCATCGCGAAACAGCACGTGCATGACAGCGCAGGCGAGCGCGCCATCGGTGCCGGGCCTCAACACCAAACCAAGGTCGGCCTGTTCGACAGTGCCGTTTCGGTAGATGTCGATGACGACGATCTTCGCGCCGTTCTCCTTTCGCGCCTTGATGGCGTGGTGCATGACGTTGACCTGGGTGTTCACCGCGTTGGTGCCCCAGATCACGACGCAGCCGGCCTTGCCCATCTCGCGCGGATCAACGCCGGCAAGTTTGCCGGTGCCGGCGATGAAGCCGGTCCAGGCCATGTTGGTGCAGATGGTGGAATACTGGCCGGAATAGCGCTTGGCGTGGCGCAGGCGGTGGATGCCGTCGCGCATGACGAGGCCCATCGTGCCGGCATAGTAATATGGCCAGACGCTTTCAGCGCCGTGCTTCGCTTCGGCGTCGAGAAAGGCCCCCGCCGTCAGGTCCAGCGCCTCGTCCCACGAAATGCGCTCGAAAAGGCCGGAGCCTTTCGGGCCGCTGCGCTTCAGCGGATGCAGCACACGGTCCGGATGATGGATGCGCTCGGCATAGCGCGCCACCTTGGCGCAGATCACGCCATCGGTGTAGCTCTGCTGCTTGTGCCCCCTCACCCGCCCGATTGCGCTGCCATCGAGCACCTCGACATCGAGCGAGCAGGCTGACGGGCAATCATGCGGACAGACGGAGGCGTGGCGGGTGATCTTTGGCTGCGCGTTCATGAATCATGAATCGCAGGGGACGGCTTCGTTGGCAAGATGCGGCAGCGCATTGGAGGTTCCGGCTTCAAGCCAGCAAACCGCCGCGCGATCTCCCCGTCGACGCGTTCAGATTGACCTCGGCGGAGACGCTGGGCCTTGACATGAAATGGCCGCCACAAAGGGCGGCCATGACATCGCATCTCAGGCGCCGACCCCTCAGCCGACGATTTCGTTGCCCGCAAAGAACTGGGCGATTTCCATGGCGGCTGTTTCGGGTGCATCGGAGCCGTGGGCGGTGTTTTCACCGACCGAGAGTGCAAACAGCTTGCGGATGGTGCCGTCCGCCGCGTTGGCCGGGTTGGTCGCGCCCATCACTTCGCGATATTTCGCGATGGCGTTCTCGCCTTCCAGCACCTGCACAACCACCGGACCGGATGTCATGAAATCGCAGAGCTCACCGAAGAACGGGCGTGCGGAGTGCACCGCGTAGAAGGTTTCGGCCTGGGCGCGCGTCATCTGGATGCGCTTCTGCGCCACGATGCGCAGCCCGGCGGCTTCGATCACGGCATTGACGGCGCCCGTCAGGTTGCGCTTGGTCGCGTCAGGCTTGATGATCGAAAAGGTACGCTGGCTGGACATGGACAATTCCTCTTGCAGGCAAAATCAGGTTGCGGCGCTTCTATAGCCGCCGCTCCTGATGCCTACAAGCAGGCTTTGTCCAACCCGTCGCGCTCAGTGGCGTGTGATCAGCGCCCGTGCTTCGCGGAGCGCGGCTGCGATCTCGTCCGACGTCATTTCGGCGGCAAGCTCGGCGCGGCGCAGCGCAGCCTCGCGGCAGCCCTGAACGACGGCCACGTTGAACCATTTGTGCGCGGCAATCCGATCGATCGGCTGCGAGCGGCCCGAGGCGTAGGCCAGGCCAAGCTCGTAGCAAGCTTCGCCCGTCATCACTGCCGGGGCCGCCGCAACCGCATCGATCTCTTCCATCATCTGACGTGCCATGTGATCCACCTGTCGTTGTTGTGTCTGAAGCTTTGCCAGCGCTTGTTGTCTCGCCGGTCGATGGGTGGATCATGCGGCCCAGATGCGAAAACTTGTCTAAAATGCGAGCTAAATTGTCGGTAAACGCCGCAGGCGGGCGCGGCCGGATTCATCTCCGGGAAAGGTTGAAATTCCAGAAAATCGAATCAAATCAACGATTAAAGGATGATTTACATCTGAACTGATTCACACTGGATTCACCGTGCGCCCAGATCGTGAGCAGAATGTGCAGTCAAATCAGGTCCGGCACGCGGTCAGTTGCCAACACGCACGGCATGGCCGGCCATGACGATGGCTTCAGCTTTGTTCGAAACGCCGAGAACGCCGCTCAGCCTTCGCCCAGGTCCCAGTACAGCCCAGCCATGATCGCGAGGCCCTCGCGAAACAGGGCAGACGGCACATGCTCGTTCGGCGCGTGCTGGGAGCAACCGGGATAGGAATGCGGCACCCAGATGGTTTTCAGGCCCAGCACATCGGCAAAGATGTCGTTGGGCAGCGCCCCGCCGAGATTGGGCAGCACAGCGGGCGGTTTGCCGGTGGTCTTTTGCAGCGACAGGCGCGCCTTCGCGACCCACGGATCATCCGGGTCAAGCCGCGTCGCACCGAAGACCTCATCGCGGGCGGGCGTCACCTTGACCACGCCGAGGCCTTCCCGGGCCAGATGGCGGCGGATGGCCGGGATCACGTCGTCCTTGTCGACATCGACCGTGAACCGGAGCTGGCACCGGGCGAAGGCCCGTGGCGGAATCGCGTTGACCGGCGCCTTCGGATCGCCCGTCTCGAAAGCCAGAACCTCGAAATTGCACCAGCCGAAGACTTTCTCGGCGCCTGTCAGGCCCGGCTCGCCCCACCATGGCTCGATGTCCGGGCCGTCCGCGCCGCCATCGACCTCAAGCCCGGCAAGCGCTGCGCGCACGGATGGCGGGATGCCGTGTTTAGGCACAAGTTCCGGAATGCGGATCTGGCCGTTGGCGCCGACGATGCGGGTGATGGCGTGAGCGAGCATGATGCCGGGGTTGGAAATCAGCCCGCCCCAATTGCCCGAATGATGCCCGCCTTCGCGCGCATCGATCGCAAGATCCAGCGAAAGCGCTCCGCGCGCGCCGAGGAAAATGGTCGGCCTGTCCGCCGCAAGGCGCGGGCCGTCGGAGGCAACGAGGATATCTGCCTTGAAGGCGTCCGCGTGGGCAGCGCAAAGTTCGCGCAGACCCGGCGAGCCGACCTCCTCGCCCATCTCGATCAGGTAGCGCGCATTGAAGCCGAGCTTGCCGCGCATGGCGATCACCGCGGCCATGGCCGCCATGTTGACGCTGTGCTGGCCCTTGTTGTCGACGACGCCGCGGCCATACCAACGCTCGCCGCGCTCGGCCAGCGTCCACGGACCAAGCCCGTCAAGCCAGCGGCCCTCCATGCCGCGCACCACATCGCCATGGCCGTAGCCGAACACGGTGAGCAGGCCCGGCGCCTCGATGCGTTCGGCAAGGAGGAACGGCCCTGCGGCGCGCGGGTGGTTCAGCACCTTGCAGGCGAAGCCCATGGCGCTGAAGGCGGGGATCATCTCGTGCGAGACATAGGCATCGAGCGCATGTCCGCTGTCCGGGTTCTGGCTTTCGGTGGGGATGGCGATCCGGCGCGCGAGATCGCGGCGAAAACTGCCATCATCGAAATGGAGCGTGGCGGCGGCGATGGCGTCGGCGCGGGTTGGGTTTGTCATATACGAAACATATCCGTCATGCTCCGGCTTGTCCCACGCAGCCATGGGCAATCAGTGCGACCAAGCAGGACATGGGTCCTCGCACCACCTGCGAGGGTGACCGCACTCGTTGCACGCACGTTTACTCCAGCGGCTCGACATCGACCTTCACATCGATCGACTGGCCGCCGGAACCGATGATGACGCCGTCGATCGGCGAAACGTCGGCATAGTCGCGCCCGCGCGCCACGATGATATGGTCATTGGCGGCCAGCATGTTGTTCGTCGGGTCCAGCCCGACCCAGCCAAGGCCGTCGCCGCACCAGACCGAGACCCAGGCATGGGTAGCATCTGCCCCTTGCAGGCGCTTTTGCCCGGGCGGCGGGATGGTGCGCAGATAACCGCTGACGTAGGCAGCCGGCAGGCCGAGGCCGCGCAGGCCCGAAATCATGATGTGGGCGAAATCCTGGCAGACGCCGTGCCGATGCTCCAGCGCCTGCGCCAGAGGCGTCGACACCACAGTGGCTTTCGGGTCGTAGACGAAATCCCGCTTCATCCGGGCCATCAGGTCGCGCGCGCCGTCGAGCATCAGCCGACCGGGCGGAAAGCTCTTCGCGGCATAGGCCACCGCGGCCGGTTCAATGGGCACAAGGCGGCTCTGGTAGAGAAAATGCACCGGCGAATCCGGCTCCAGCCCAGCCCCGTCCGCCGCTTCGTCGCGCACGGTTTCCCATGGCAGCGACAGATCGAGGCTGCCGATCACGGGCTGCAGGACCTCGACCCGCGACGTGATCGAGACAGTGAGCGCACGGTGAGGCTGCTCGATGGTGATCGTCGAGACCTGGTTGCCGAAGAAGCAGATGCTGCTCCGGCGCTCCGAGGCGTGCGGCGCCACGGTCAATGCGCTCGACAGCACGCGCTGGCCGGTTTCCGTGCGCGGGAACATGCGCAGCACGCAGCGCGCGAAGGGCACCGCCGTGTTATATCTGTAGGTGGTGATGTGGCGGATGTCGTAGAGCAAGAAAACCTCAAATCGCGGCTTGTCAGCCTTTCACGGCCGGGATGTCGACGCCAGCCTGAAGGAAATAGCGATTGGCGACCGCCTCGGACAGCCCCATCAGCCGCTGCTCGATGGACAGCACATAGGTGCGGTCGATCTGGTCGGTGCGCGCGGTGGCGACATCGGCGGCCAGCTTCAGCGAGATGCGGCGCGGCGCTTCCATCAAGCCGTCCTCGCGCACCTTCGGCAAAGCCGCGACCTCGGCGTCGAGCCGCGCGATCTGGAAGGCCACCGAGCGCGGATTGTACTCATCGAACAGGACCATATCCAGCACAGGATGGAAGGCCGCGCCGACCATGTAGCGCGAGCGGTAGGTGATCGGCGAATCGATCAGGTCCAGCAGCACGTCCAGCGCATCCTGCGAGGCGGCAAGTTCGCCGAACTGGCGGGCGAAGCGGCAGGTGGTGACGGCCCGCTCAAGCCGCCGTCCGATTTCGAGGAACCGCCAGCCGTCGCCGCGGTTCATGTTCTCCTCGGCGAGCCCGGAGAAAGCCGCGAGCGCGCGCAAGGCCCGATCCGCCGTCTCGAAGCCTTCGCCTTCGGTGGGCAACTGGTCGCTGTCGCGCTCGAGCCTGATCGTCAGATCGCCAATCAGCCGCCAGGCATCGACCGACAGGCGCTCGCGCGTGAAAGAGGCCGTGCGCTTGGCCTCACGTATGCAGGCAGCCGCCGAGCCGTAGCAATCGAGCCCGTGAAGGGCCGCGAATGCCTGGCGCATGGTGGCCGTTCGCCCGCCCGGCGCAGCGCCCCAGGCCACAAGCAGGCCGCTCAGCCGCTTCACGACATCCTGCTGGCCAGGCATGCGCACGTCGGAATCGATCATGCGGCCCAGCAATGTGCGGGTGAGCCTGAGCACGCCCTCGGCACGTTCCAGGTAGCGGCCAAGCCAGAACAGGTTGTCGGCGACGCGGCTTGGCAGATTGCCGACCACGCGCTTGATCTGGATCTGGTCCGGCGGCGGAAGCAGCGAAACGACCTCCACCGGCTTCTGTGACAGCACCCAGACATCGGAAGACCGCGCACCCTCGCGCATGCTCACGGCGCGGGCGTCGAGCCGGTCCGACGTGCGGCAGAAACCGCCGGGCATGACGCGCCAGCCATCCGGCGTGGCCGTCGCATAGACACGCAATGCGAACGGGCGCGGCTTGAGCGAGCCGTCCGCAGCCAGGACAGGCATGGTCGAGATCTTGACGACTTCCTGCCCGACATAGTCGACCCCGCGCGACTGGATGGCCTCGATCAGTTCCGTGCGCGCCGCAGCATCCAGTTCGGACACAAGCAGCGGCTCGCCATCGCTTGCGCCGCGCATGTCGGGGCGGAAGGCCGACGCGATCGCCATCTCGTCGATGCGTTCGAGCACTTCCTTGCGCTCGCGGCTTTGGCCGCACCACCATGTGGCGACATTCGGCAAAAGCAGATCCTGGCCGAGGATGGCCTGGCTCAGGCTCGGCATGAAGCTCATCAGGGCACGGGACTCGACCACGCCGGAGCCCGGCCCATTGGCCACCACCACATTCTCCTGCCGGATGGCATGAAGGAGGCCCGCGACGCCCAAGCGGGACGCGGCGTTCAACTCCAGCGGGTCGGCATAATCGCCGTCGATGCGCCGCCAGATGACGTCGGCGCGCTTGAGGCCGGCGATGGTGCGGATATGCACCCGTCCGTCGCGCATCACCAGATCACCGCCCTCGACGAGCAGGAAGCCGAGATAGCGCGCGAGATAGGCCTGTTCAAAGTAAGTTTCGCTCAGCGGCCCCGGCGTCAGCAGGCAGATGCGCGGCTCGGTGCGCTTGGCCCCCGCCACAAGCCCGGCGCGGAAACCCTGAAAGAAGCTGGCCAGCCGTTCGACATTCATGGCCCGGTAGAGATCCGGGAAGGCGCGCGCCATGGCGAGGCGATTTTCCAGAGCATAGCCCGCGCCTGACGGAGCCTGGGTGCGGTCGCCCAGCACCCACCATTTGCCATCCGGCCCGCGCCCGAGATCGCAGGCGTAAAGCTGGAGGTGCTGGCCGCCAGGCACAGCCGCGCCCTTCAGCGGGCGCAGGAAGTCCGGGCTGCCCGCCACCGCGGCGGCCGGCAGATCATCCTGCGCGATCAGCCGCGCCGGCCCGTAGACATCGCGCAACACCGCTTCAAGCAGCCCGGCGCGCTGGGCCACGCCTGCCTCGATGGCTTTCCATTCATCTTCGGCGATCGGAAGCGGCAGGTGGCTCATCGGCCAGGAGCGCTCGCCGGAGAGCATGTCGTCGAGAGCTGACTCGGCCTTGATGCGGTACGAGACGCCGGAATCGTTGAGGTGCCGGTCCGCCAGCGCCACGCGCCGGGTCAGTTCTTCGGGCGTGAAATTGGTCCATTCATCGAGCAGGCCGTCCCATTGCGGGCGGATGTCGCCGTCTGGCGTCATCAACTCGTCATGGACGCCAGGCAACGGCACATAGTCCGCCAGCAGCCTGTGCCGGCGGTCCATCTTGCCGCGCTGCGACTCGATCTGCTTTGTATTGGGCATCGCCTGACTAGGCTCCGACCGGGCGGCGCAGATCAAGCGTCAACGGATATTCCGCAGAGACATCCACAGGCGGCGGCGTGAGTTGGCCCGGCGTGTGGCCCATCGCCTCGAAGCGCGCAAGGCGCCGCGCCTCGGCTTCATAGGAGTTGACCGGCAGCGTATCGTAGCTGCGCCCTCCAGGATGGGCGACATGATAGACGCAGCCGCCAAGCGAGCGGCCGGCCCACGTGTCGACGATATCGAACGTGAGCGGCGCGTGCACGGGAATGACCGGATGCAGGCCCGCCGATGGCTGCCATGCCTTGTAGCGAACGCCGGCGACGTGCACCCCGCCCTTGATGTCGGCCATCGGCACTGCGCGGCCATTGCACGTGATGACATGGCGGCCGGGCACGAAGCCCGTGGCCTTGACCTGCACGCGCTCGACGGAACTGTCGACATAGCGCACCGTCCCGCCGATCGCGCCGGTTTCGCCCATGACATGCCAGGGCTCCAGGGCCTGTCGTATCTCGAGCGTCACGCCGCCGTGGGCAACCTCGCCGTAAAACGGAAAACGGAACTCGTGCTGGGCCTGGAACCAGACCGGATCGAATGCGTATCCGGCCCGGCCGAGATCGGCCAGCACGTCATGGAAATCGGCCTTGACGAACTCCGGCAGCATGAACCTGTCATGCAGCGTCGTGCCCCAGCGCACCAGCTTGCCGACTTGCGGCTCCCGCCAGAACCACGCCACCAGCGCCCGCACCAGCAACTGCTGCGCAAGGCTCATGCGCGCATCGGGCGGCATCTCGAACGAGCGGAACTCGACAAGGCCAAGCCGCCCCGTCGGACCATCAGGCGAGTAGAGCTTGTCGATGCAGATTTCGGCGCGATGGGTGTTGCCGGTGACGTCGATCAGGAGATTGCGGAACAGCCGGTCGACCATCCACGGCGCAACATAGCCCCCGCCCGGAGCGGGCACATGGGCCATGGCGATTTCAAGCTCATACAGTCCGTCATGCCGGGCCTCGTCGACGCGCGGCGCCTGGCTGGTCGGGCCGATGAACATGCCGGAGAACAGGTAGGACAGCGACGGGTGACGCTGCCAATAGAGCACCAGCGACTTCAGGAGGTCAGGCCGCCTGAGGAACGGGCTGTCAGGCGGGGTGGCGCCGCCGATGACCACATGGTTGCCGCCGCCCGTGCCGGTGTGGCGGCCATCGACCATGAACTTGTCGCAGCCGAGGCGCGACTGGCGGGCGTCCTCGTAGAGCCCCTTGGTGATGGCGACGCACTGCGCCCATGCGGTCGCCGGCTGGACATTGACCTCGATGACGCCCGGATCGGGTGTGACCTTGATCACCTCGAGCCGCGGATCATAGGGCGGCGCATAGCCTTCGATGTGGACCGGGGTGCCCGTCGCCTTTGCCGCAGCTTCGACCGCTGCCAGAAGTTCCAGATAGTCCTCCACTTTTTCGACCGGCGGCATGAATACGCATGGCACGCCATCGCGCATCTCGACGCTGAGGGCCGTGCGCACGCTGTCCGCCTGCAAATCCTGCTCGACGCGCTCCTGCCGCTGCACGTCACGCTCGCCGGAGGCGATGAAGCCGAGGGCTGCGCCATCCTGCGGCGTGTGGCCGCCGACGGCCCTCAGCCCGTGGTCAGGATCGATCTCCGGCAAGGGCGCACGCGCTTCCAGCGGGTCCTGCGGGTGGATGTGCGGATAGGCCGACGGCGCCACCCAGGGCAGCGAGCCGAGCGGCAGGCGGTAGCCCACCGGCGAGTCGCCTGGCACGAGAAAGAGCTTGCCGCGCCTCAGCCCCCAGCGCTCGGATTTCCAGCGCGGGTCGCTCGCCGCCGCCTGCCAGCGCTGCACCGGCAGCACATAGCCAGAGGCGGCATTGAGGCCACGCTCGAAGGTGCGCACCATCCGCGCGCGCTCTTCGGGGTCAGCCAGCTTGGGGTTGGCCGGGTCGACATTCGGCGGCAGTTGGCCTTCCTTCAGCACCCAATGGGCCGGATCCTCGAAGGCGGGCACGACGTAATCCGCCTCGATGCCGAGATTGCGCGCCACATGCAACGTCAAGGCCTTGGCCGGGCCTGCATCGTCGCTCGCCTTCTGCGGCGCCTTCGGCTCCGGCGCGATCAGGCTCATGTCATGCCAGATCGGCTTGCCGTCCTTGCGCCAATAGAGCCCGAATGCCCAGCGCGGCAGCGTCTCCCCCGGATACCACTTGCCCTGCCCGTAGTGCAGGAAACCGCCCGGCGCGAAACGCTGGCGCAGGCGCCGGATCAGATCATCGGCACGGCCTCGCTTCTGCGGGCCGACTGCGGCGGTGTTCCATTCCTCTGCTTCGTAGTCATCGATCGAGACGAAGGTCGGTTCGCCGCCCAAGGTCAGCCGCACGTCCTGCGCGGCCAGATCGACGTCGACCTTTTCGCCAAGCGCGTTCAGGCTGTCCCAGGCCTCATCCGAGAATGGCAGCGTGATGCGCGGCGCCTCACGCACGCGCGTCACCTTCATGTCGAAGGCGAACGAGGTGTTGGCATGGCCCATCAGCGAGCCGCTGACCGGCGCGGCAGAGCGGAAATGCGGGGTTGCCGCCACGGGAATGTGGCCCTCGCCGCACAGCAGGCCTGAGGTCGGGTCCATCCCGATCCAGCCCGCGCCGGGGATATAGACCTCGCACCACGCGTGCAGGTCGGTGAAATCCTTGTCGGTGCCGCCGGGGCCTTCCAGCGGCGCGATGTCGGCCGTGAGCTGCACCAGATAGCCGGACACGAACCGCGCCGCGAACCCGAGATGACGCAGCACCTGGACCATCAGCCAGCCCGAATCACGGCACGAGCCGGAGGCAAGCCCAAGCGTCTCTTCCGGCGATTGCACGCCGGGCTCCATCCGGATGCCATACGCCACCATGCGCTGGAGGCGGGCATTGAGATCGACCACGAAGTTGACGGTGTTCGTCGGCTCGCGCGGAATGGTGGCGAGGAAGGCGCTCAGCCTCGGGCCGGCAGGTTCGGCCGCGAGATAGGGGGCGAGTTCCTCGGCCAGATCCGTGGGGTAGGCGAAGGGGAAAATCTCGGCCTCGGTCTCGACGAAAAAATCGAATGGATTGACCACCGCGAGATCGGCCACGAGGTCCACCTCGATGCGGAATTCGGTGACCGGCTCGGGAAACACGAAGCGCGCCAGCCAGTTGCCGCTCGGGTCCTGCTGCCAGTTGACGAAGTGCTGCGCCGGCGTGACCTTCAGGGAATAGCTCTGAACCCGCGTGCGGCTGTGCGGCGCAGGCCGAAGCCGGATGATCTGCGGACCCAGCGTCACCGGCTGGTCATAGGTGTAGTGCGTGACGTGCTGGATCGCAGCGATGACGGCCAAGGGTTCAACCTTCTGATTTCACAGGGTGCTGCCGGACGATAGCGCCCGCTGCCGGGGATAGGAAGCGATGTCGCGGTTATATTTTGGGCAATGCCTCCAGCGCCGACTCGTCCTTGAGCGCCACGCCGCTTGCGCCTCGCTTTCGGGCTTCGCCGACCAGCCAGCGAATGCGGGCGGCGGCCGCGTCGAGCGGCAATCCACCCGCCCGGATGTTCGAGATGCAGTTCCGGTCGGCGTCGGCGCTGATGCCCGGCCTTGGCAGGTGCGTGAAATAGGCGCCCAGGCTGTCGACCGCCGAAAGGCCCGGCCGCTCGCCGATCAGCATCAGGACGGCGCGAGCCTTCAGCGCCGCCGCAATGCCGTCGCCGAGTGCCACGCGGGCCTGGGTGGCGATCACGAGCGGGGCGAGCGTAAGCCCGGCAGCGGCCACGCCGTCGGCGATCAGCACGGCCAGCGAAGCACCGGACGCATGGACCGCTGTCGCCGAGAGCCCATCGGCCAAGACGATCACAAGATCAGTTGTCCCGGTGGTGGCTTCCGAGAGGGCCATTGTGGCGCGGTCGCTCAGCCTGCGTCCGAGATCGGGGCGGCGGAGGTAAATGTCTCGCGAGGATGCGGCACTTTCGGCCAGCAGCGAGGGGCGGCCAAGGGCCAGCCTCAGCCCCGCGACATCCAGCGCGGCATGCGCCGCGTCGCGTGCCTTGGCATGGGCAAGCTGCAACGCCAGCACCTCGGGCAGCGCCAGCCCCTGCCCGGCGCGCGGCAGGCCGATGCGCGCGGGCGTCGTCGCCCGGAGCGCGCTCCAGCGGTCCGGCACGGATGGCGGCAGGTTCGTCACGCCCAGCCCTTGAAAGCCGTGATCAAGGCGGGTGCGGCGCTTGGCGGCGCGATGCGTCCGTCCGGTCCGGTGATCCGCATGCGCGTCAGCCACGCCTCGAACTCCGGCGCGCGCTTCAAACCGAACACCTCGCGCAGATACAGCGCATCGTGAAATGATGTGGACTGATAATTCAGCATCACGTCGTCAGCGCCCGGCACGCCCATGATGTAGGTCACGCCCGCGGCTGCCAGCAGCGTCATCAGCGTGTCCATGTCGTCTTGATCCGCCTCGGCATGGTTGGTGTAGCAGACATCGCAGCCGAGCGGCAGGCCAAGCAGTTTGCCGCAGAAGTGGTCCTCCAACCCGGCGCGGATGATCTGCTTGCCGTCGTAAAGGTATTCCGGCCCGATGAAGCCGACGACCGTGTTGACGAGCAGGGGCCTGTAGCGGCGCGCAACGCCATAGGCCCGCGCCTCGAGCGTCTGCTGGTCGACGCCGTGATGGGCGCCGGCGGAGAGCGGCGTGCCCTGCCCGGTCTCGAAATACATCACGTTGTCGCCGATGGCGCCGCGCTTCAGGCTGCGGGCAGCTTCATGGGCTTCGTCGAGCATGGCCAACGTCACGCCGAACGCCGCATTCGCGCCCTCGGTGCCGGCGATCGACTGGAAAACCAGATCGACTGGCGCGCCCCGGTTGATCAGTTCGATGGTGGACGACACATGGGTCAGCACGCAGCTTTGTGTCGGAATATCATGCTCGTGGATGAAATCGTCGAGAAGTTGCGTGAGCTGCAAGAGTTGCGGCAGCGCGTCGGTTGCGGGGTTGACGCCGATGGTGGCATCGCCGGCGCCAAGCAGCAGGCCATCGATGATGGACGCGGCGATGCCCGCCAGATCATCGGTCGGGTGGTTTGGCTGCAGCCGAACTGCGAGCGTGCCCGGCAAGCCGATCGTGCTGCGAAAGCGGGTGATCACGCTGCACTTCCTCGCCACCAGGATCAGATCCTGATTGCGCATCAGCTTCGACACCGCCGCCGCCATCTCTGGCATCAGGCCGGGGGCAAGCGCGCCAAGCGCTGCGGTCGAGGCATCCTCGGACACCAGCCAGTCACGCAGGCCACCCACGGTGAGGTGCGCGACCGGCGCGAACGCCGCGGCATCGTGCCCGTCAATGATCAACCGCGTGACGTCATCGCTTTCGTAAGGCGTCACGGCTTCGTTCAGGAAATGCCGAAGCGGCACATCAGCGAGCGCGAACCTGGCCGCCACATTCTCCTCGGAGGACGCAGCCGCAATGCCGGCCAGCATATCTCCCGAGCGTGGCGGCGTCGCCTTGGCCAGCAGCGTCTTCAGATCGGCAAAGACATGGCGCGTATGGCCGACAGCGTGGTGGAACATGCCGGCATCATGCCCTGAATGGCACGACAATCACAACGCCAGCTTGAAGCCGTCGTGGCTCCTCGTGAATCCGAGCCGCTCGTAGAAGCGATGCGCATCGCCGCGCGTCTTGTTGGAGGTGAGTTGCAAGCTGGCGGCGCCGGCCGCGCGCGCTTCGGCGATGGCATGGGCAACCATGCCCGCGCCGACCCCGGCGCCGCGACTGGCTGGCAGCACATGCACCGCCTCCAGCGTGGCGCGGGTGCGTCCGCCGCCGACAAGACCTGGTGTCAAAATGAGTTGAAACGTGCCGACAATGTCGCCGCTGACACCGAGGCCGCGCGTCGTGTCCACAACCTCGCCACCTGCGATCACCACGTAAAGCCGGCTGACCGGACTGGCGAGGATGGCCCGCATCGCGCCCTCATAGGCCGGGCGCGATGTCTCGTTCCAGTGATCGCCATGGCCGCCCTTGTCGTCCGCCATGTAGACACGCACGATCTGTTCAAGATCAGCGAAGGCGGCCCGGCGTATGCTGGCTTTCGTCATGCCGCCTGCGAGGCCTTGGGCAGGAGCTGGTCATTGGGCTTGAACCCCGGCTGGCTCTCCAGGCGCTTCATCCAGGCGCTGAGATTCTCGTACTGCGACAGAACAAAACCGCCTGCGGTCGCGTAGGCCACCACGCCGTAAATATCGATGTCGGCGATGGTCAGGCCCTTGCCGACCAGCCAGTCGCGGCCCTTCAAGTGGTCATCGAGCACCTTAAGGGCGACGTTGCCCTCGGTGAAGTGCATTTCCGCGACAGGCTGGCCGATGGAGCGCAGCCCCAGGCGCTGGCCGCGCATGCGGTAGACATGCATGGCCAGCCGATCGAAGTCCCAGAACATCCATTCGCGGGCCTGGATTTTTTCCTGCGCGCCATCGCCGCCGAACTTGCCGAGCTGGTCGGCCAGATACTCGAGGATCGAGGCGGACTGGCAAAGCCGGAGGCCGGTCTTGCCGTCTTCCAGCAACGGCACCTGGCCAAAACGCTGCTTTTCGACATAACCCGGCTGCTTGTGCTCGCCTGCACGCAGATTGACATGCTCGTAGTCGAACTTTTCGCCGGCCAGGCTCAGCATCAGGCCGACCTTGTAGGCAGGGCCCGAGAGCCAGATGCCGTGAAGCTTGTAACGTGCCGCCATGTGACCATTCTCCTGAACCAGTGCAATTCGAGGCGCGCATGGAAGCCGCCGCTGGCCCTTGCGTCAAGACAACACGCCGTCCGAATTTGCAAGCGGGTCAACCGCATCGATCGTGCAGGTTGCTGATGCGAACGGCGGTCCTTGGTCATGTACGGGGAAGCCCGCGCCGCATCGCGGACGGCAAGCGGCACGATGTGGTTTTCAGGCGGGTGCCAAGCAAGCCCGCTATGCGTCCGGCGTTGCCGCTGTCACCGCGCGGGCGGAATCGAACACTTCGACCAATTCGATGGCCTTGCCGTCGCGAAACCGCCAGAGATGGGCCATCATGACCTCGCAAGGCCTGCGGGTTGCCTTGTTGATCCACTTGCTGGTGCCGAACATCGCGACCCGGTTGCGTTCGCGCACGAACGTCTTGGGTGAAAAGTACACCATCTCCCACTCGGCATTGAGAGATGTCATGTAGTCGAGAAAATCATCACGAGAATGCCTGGCCCGCGCGAATGAAAGGCCCCCGCCTTCCTGATTGACGCTTCGCAACTGGATGCGCTCGCTGGCAAGCGCCAACCAGGCATCACGACTTTGCCCCTTGCTGTCGTGCCATGCCTGATAGGCTGCTTCCAACTGTTCCATGGGCACTTGCATGACCACGCCGACACTCTCCTGAAACCGCACTCTCCCGGCGGTTGACCTAACTCAACAGAAGAATTCGTGCACGTAAAGGTCGGATGTTTGCGTATTTTACACGCAATAATTGCACATCTGAATCGCGTGAATTGCGATCTACAGGTCAAGCCCAAGCTTCTTCGCGAGAATGTCGTTGACCACTGCCGGATTGGCCTTGCCGCCCGAAGCCTTCATGATCTGTCCCACGAACCATCCCGCCATCGTGGGCTTCAGCTTGGCCTGCGCAACCTTGTCCGGATTGGCGGCGATGACCTCGTCGATGACCTTCTCGATGGCGCCCATGTCGGTGACCTGCTTCAGCCCCCGCGCCTCCACGACCGCACGCGGATCGCCACCTTCGCTCCAGATGATCTCGAACAGATCCTTGGCGATCTTGCCCGAGATCACGCCTTCGCCAATCAGGTCGACGATGCCGCCAAGCTGTGCGGCTGACATCGGCGACGCGGTGACATCCATGCCGTCCTTGTTGAGGCGGCCGAACAACTCGTTGATCACCCAATTTGCCGTGGCCTTGCCGTCGCGGCCCAAGGCGCAGGCCTCGAAGAAATCGGCTTGTTCGCGCTCGGCCACCAGAACGGCGGCGTCATAGGGGCTGAGGCCATACTGTGCGATCAGCCGCGCCTTCTTGGCGTCCGGCAGTTCCGGCAGATCGGTGCGCAAGGCCTCGACGAATGCCTGGTCGAATTCCAGGGGCAGCAGGTCCGGGTCGGGGAAATAGCGATAGTCATGCGCCTCTTCCTTGGAGCGCATCGAGCGCGTTTCGCCCTTGGCAGGGTCATAGAGCCGGGTTTCCTGATCGATCTTGCCGCCATCCTCCAGAATGCCGATCTGGCGGCGGGCCTCGACGTCGACGGCCTGGCCGATGAAGCGGATCGAGTTGACGTTCTTGATCTCGCAGCGCGTGCCGAAAGGCTCGCCGGGCTTGCGCACGGACACATTGACGTCGGCGCGCAGGTTGCCCTTCTCCATGTCGCCATCGCAGGTGCCGAGATAGCGCAGGATGGTGCGCAGCTTGGTGACGTAAGCCTTGGCCTCGTCGGCCGAGCGCAGATCGGGTCGCGACACGATCTCCATCAGTGCGACGCCGGAGCGGTTGAGATCGACGAAGCTCATGGTCGGGTGCTGGTCATGCAGCGATTTGCCGGCATCCTGCTCCAGATGCAGCCGCTCGATGCCGACCGTGATGCTGTCGGTCGGCGTCACATCGACAATGATCTCGCCTTCGCCGACGATCGGATTCTTGAACTGGCTGATCTGGTAGCCCTGCGGCAGGTCCGGATAGAAGTAGTTCTTGCGATCGAACACCGAGCGGTTGTTGATCTGCGCGTTGAGGCCAAGGCCGGTGCGCACGGCCTGCCTGACGCATTCCTCGTTGATCACCGGCAGCATGCCGGGCATGGCGGCGTCCACGAGGCTGACGTGGGAATTGGGCTCGGCCCCGAACGCCGTGGACGAACCCGAAAACAGCTTGGCCGCGCTCGTGACCTGGGCATGGATTTCGAGCCCGACCACGATCTCCCAATCTCCGGTCGCGCCCTTGATGCGCTGCTTCGGATCTGCGGCTCGGACATGGGCATTCATGACGGTTCTCGTGGTGCTGTAGCGATCATGTTTCAATAGAAGGCATGGGTCCCTGCGACAAGCGCGAGGATGACGGTCGTCATGCGCTCTTCGTCATTCTCGGACATGTTCCGAGGACCCACGTCCGGCCTATGCTTTTCCCTCGAACCGCCGCGCTCCCCAGCTTGCGGCAAAGCCGGCAGCCATGAATGCAACGCCGGTTGCAATCGTCACATAGGGCCGAGCGTCAGCATCGCCGCGGACATACTGCACGATGGTGAGCGCAAGCAGCAGCGCCCCAGTGAACCAGCACATTGCCTTCAGCACGGTCAGGCAGGCCATCGCCATGGAGCGGGCGAACAGCATCTCAGCTTCCGGCCCACCACCGCGACGGGATCGGAAAGCGCCCGGCCGCCTGCTCGATCACCTCCGACAGCGCAAACAGCGTTTCCTCGTCGAAGGGGCGCCCGATGAGCTGCAGGCCCAGAGGCAGGCCCTGCGCGTCGAGGCCGGCGGGAACGGCGATCCCCGGCAGGCCAGCCATGTTCACCGTCACCGTGAAGATGTCGTTGAGATACATCTCGACCGGATCGGCAGAGCCCTTCTCGCCGATGCCAAAGGCTGCGGATGGCGTCGCGGGAGTCAGGATGGCGTGGATGCCGGCGGCGAACACATCCTCGAAATCCTTCTTGATCAGCGTGCGCACCTTCTGCGCGCGCAGATAATAGGCGTCGTAATAGCCCGCCGAGAGCACGTAGGTGCCGATCATGATGCGGCGCTTGACCTCGCGGCCGAAACCGGCGGCGCGCGTGCGCTCATACATGTCGGCGATGTCGCGGCCCTGCTCGCGCAGGCCATAGCGCACGCCGTCATAACGCGCGAGGTTGGACGACGCCTCGGCAGGCGCGACGATGTAGTACGCGGGCAAGGCATATTTCGTGTGCGGCAGCGAGATGTCGACGATCTCCGCGCCGGCAGCCTTCAGCCAGTTGATGCCGTCCTGCCAGAGTTTCTCGATCTCCTCCGGCATGCCGTCAAGACGGTACTCCCTCGGGATGCCGATCTTCATGCCCTTGACCGAGCGGCCGATCGCCTTTTCGTAGTCGGGCACGGCGGCATCGACCGAAGTGGTGTCCTTCGGATCATGGCCAGCCATCGAGCGCAGCATCACGGCGCAGTCACGCACCGTCTTGCCGATTGGGCCGGCCTGATCCAGCGACGACGCAAACGCCACGATGCCCCAGCGCGAGCAGCGCCCATAGGTCGGCTTGATGCCGACCGTGCCGGTGAATGCGGCTGGCTGGCGGATCGAGCCGCCGGTGTCGGTCGCGGTGGCGGCGAGGCAGAGATTGGCGGCCACCGCCGACGACGAGCCGCCGGATGAGCCGCCCGGCACGAGATAAGTGCCTTCGACGCCCGCGCTGCCGACGCCCATGTTGGAGCCTTCGCGCCGCCACGGGTTGACGACGTTGCCGAACGCCGAGGTTTCGTTGGATGAGCCCATGGCGAACTCGTCGTTGTTGAGCTTGCCGAGCATGACCGCGCCATCGCGCCAGAGCTGGCTGGTGACGGTGGATTCATATGTCGGGACGAAATTGCCGAGGATGTTGGAGCATGCGGTCGTGCGCGTGCCGGCGGTGCAGTACAGATCCTTGATGCCGAGCGGCAGGCCTTCCAGCGCGCCGCCCTCGCCTCTCGCCAGCTTCTCGTCGGAGCGCGCGGCCTGCCTCAGCGCGATCTCGGGCGTTTCGAGCACGAAAGCGTTGAGCAGCCGCGCCGCTTCAACGGCGGCGATATGCGCCCTGGCAAGCTCGGTCGCCGTGAAATCCTTGGCGCGCAGGCCATCGCGGGCTTCGGTCAGGGAGAGGTTGGTCAGGTCGGTCATGACATCTATTCAATCATAGCTGGCAACGGGGACCACGGGTTCTGCGGCGCAGCCCCCGGGGTGGTTGAACGACGCCTTGGCGTCATTCAACCACCTTCGGCACCATGAAATAGTCATCTTCCGATTGCGGGGCGTTCCTGACGATGTCGGCGGCGATCTCGCCATCATTGACCACGTCGGCACGTTTCTTCATCGCCATCGGCATCACGGACGTCATCGGCTCGACGCCCTCGACATTCACTTCATTGAGCTGCTCGACAAAACCGAGCATGGCATTGATCTCATCCTGCATCTTCGCCACGTCGCCTTCCGGCAAGGCGATGCGGGCGAGATGGGCGACACGCTTCACGGTGGCGGCATCAACGGACATGACGACTTTTTCCTCAAGCAACGTGGCGCGGCAAAGGGCGCGCGGCGACCCTTCGCGCTATAGCCGCCCCTGCCCCGGGCCGCAATCGCTGACCGCGCCCGGCGCATCAGCTTTCAATTGTTGCACCGGCTGGTTCCGCGTAAGGCAAGGGCATCCGTGCCGAAGGACAAAGCCTTGCCTGTCGTCGATCTCTCCGAACTGCGCGGCCACCTGACGCGCCATCAGCGCCTGCTGGGCCTTGATCTCGGCACCAAAACCATCGGCCTTGCCTTGTCGGATGTCGAACTGACCATCGCCAGCCCGCTCGAAACGATTCGGCGCGTCAAGTTCGGCAAGGACGTGGCGGCCATGCTCGCCATTGCCGCGAAGCAGGGAATCGGCGGGCTGGTGATGGGCCTGCCGCTCAACATGGATGGCAGCGAGGGGCCTCGCGCGCAATCCACCCGCGCGTTCGTGCGCAATCTCGTGCCGCTCACGCCCATGCCGGTCGCCTTCGTCGACGAGCGAATGTCGACCATGGCGGTGACGCGGACGCTGCTGGCCGCCGATGCGTCGCGCGCGCGAAGGGCAGAACTGGTCGACAAACTGGCCGCAACCTACCTGCTGCAGAGCGCGCTGGACCAGATGGCGTGACGCTGCGTGCAAAACCCGGTTTGCCCAGTGCGGCCGCCTTCCACGCAAAACGGGGGCTCTCGCCCCCGCTTGTCACATCGATCAGATGATCGTGTCGCGTCAGTTGCCGTCACCAAGTGCCGGACCGGACTTGGCGCCGTCGAGGCCGCGACGCTCGAACTGAAGGCGCGGATCGACATAGCCAGGCTGAACGGACCGCTCGCCGCGATAGACCGGGCGAGACTGCTGCTGGCGGAACTGCTGTTCCTGCGCCCAACGCTGCTCGCGGCGAGCTTGCTCGCGCTGGGCATTGCGCTGCGCCTGCTCACGTTGCTGGAACTCGCGACGTTCCCAATCGTTGACCCGAGGACGGCCGTAATAGCCGGGCTGCTCGTAGTAGCCAGGTTGCTCGTAGTAGCCGGGTTGCTGATAATATTGCACCGGACGCTGCCGCCGAATGGGACGTCCGTACGCGTCGACCGGGTTTCCCCACTGGTCGGTGTAATATTGCGAACGTCGGCCGTCGCGCTGCTGCGCCGCAGCGGCTGCAGCGAGCCCCAGCACGCCGATGCCGACAATCGCGGCCGCCGCAGCCGCGTTGTTGTTGCCGCGCCGGCGCGCCTTCGCCACAGGCACCGGCTTGCGCCGGGCCTGAACCTGCTCGACCAGCGGATCGGCAACGATGTCGCGGGCGCCGACAGTGGGGAACGGAGCCGCCAGCGCCTGCGGCACCACGGCAGTGATGCCGATGAGCGCCGCGCTTGCGGCGCCGAGCAGCCTGATCAGGCGCAATGAAACGGGCATCGGAAGCCTCCCCTTGACGGGCATGATGCCCGATATGATGAACGGCAGCGGGCGCAAACCAGGTCGATCAACGCCCCCTGCCCGATACGCTGCAGACTTACGCCAGAAACACACGCTCCACAATTGCCGGCCAAGGCGGCCAAGCGCCGTCACTTGGTTCCGGCGGGATCGCGCGAGCGCTGCGGGCCACGACCATAGTCATGAAGGTACGTCGACCTGCGGCCTTGATGCGCCCGATAGCCGTAACGATCGTGCCCATAGACCGGCGCGTAGCCATATGCGGGCTGTTCGACATAACGCTGCCGGGGCTGCACGTAGTCGTACTCGTAAACGGGCCTTGGGGCATAACCGTAGGACGGCGCATAGCCATAGGACGGACCGTAGCCGTAGCCGTTGTCGTAATACCCGCGCCGCTCGGAAGCAGCAGCAGCGGCGGCGATGCCGAGCACGCCCAGGCCGATGGCGCCGGCGACAATCGCGCCGTTGCGGCGGCCACGCCAGTTCACCTGTTCGGCAAGCGGCTCGGCAGAAAACTCAGCGGACAAATCGGCAGATCTCGCCCATGGCGCTGCGTGCGCGGGCAAGACTGCGGATGACAGAGCGAAGGCGACTGCGCCTGCGATCAACGGAAAACGCTTCGAAACGGTCATGATGTTGACCTCCTGGAACAACGCGGACACTCCGCATGTTGTGACGACCTGATAAGCTCCGCCCGTTGAACCTGCGCTGAATGGATCGTGGCGAAATTACGCAGCGAACTGCGCGGAACGAAACCGGTCATGCATCAACGCGCACTTGCGGGACTTGTTCCGGCATGCGAGCACGCAGTCCGCATGAGCGCACTCTTCTTCAGCCTGATCTCCGTTTTTCTCGTCATTGTCGTTGGCTTCACGGCCAAGGCCAGCCGCTTCATCGATGATGCGGCCTGGCGAGGCTTCGAGGCCGTGACCTATCACGTCCTGATTCCGGCGCTGGTCATCCATACCCTCGCCTATGCCAGGCTCGAGGGAGTGCCGGTGCTGCCGGTCGGCGGCGCGCTGGTGTGCGGCGCCATCGCGGTGACGCTGCTGACGCTGGCGATCAGAACGCCGCTGGAACAGGCCGGCATCGATGGCCCGGCCTTCACCTCCGTCTATCAGGGCGCCGTGCGCTGGAACACCTTCATCGCGCTGGCTGTCGCCTCGCACCAGTTCGGCAACGAAGGCGTTGCTTTGATGGCAGTGGTGATCGCGTCGCTGATCCCGCTGGTCAACGTCATGAGCGTGGTGATCCTGTCGCGCTACGCCCAGCGGCGGGCTTTCAACCTCAAGGCCACTTGCCTCACGCTGATACGCAACCCGTTCATCTGGTCGTGCGGTGTCGGCCTTGTGCTCAATCCGGTTTCCGGTCTGATTCCTGCTGCAGTCGGTGGCGCGGTGGAGATCATCGGCCGGGCTGCCCTCGCGGCGGGCCTGCTGGTCGTCGGTGCGGGGCTCGAAATCCAGCGCCTCAAGCAACCGAAGATGGCCCATGGGGTGGCAATCATGCTCAAGCTTGTCCTGATGCCGCTGGTCGTTTACCTCGCCGCCCGTGGTTTTGGCCTCGGCGGCACAGCGCTCAGCGTCGCGCTGATTGCCGCCACGGTGCCAACTGCAGCGGCGTCATACATCCTTGCGCGGCAGATGGGAGGCGATGCGCCGCTGATGGCGGAGATCACCACGATCCAGACGTTGCTGGCGATGGTGACCATGCCGCTGATCCTGCTGACATTCGTGATCTAGAGCCCCGCCGGCGAATTCCCTTGTCTTCTTCTTGAGACAACCTTAAATTGCATTGTGACTCAGAATGCGATGCAGAAGGCGGCTAACGTGACGGGCAACAAGTTTCCTGAATCTCAGATAATTTCATCTGAGATTACCGGTTCTGATCAAGGTCCAAGTCTGTCCGGGTCAAAAACACCGCTCAGGTCCGAAGACTACGCCAAGTCGATGCTGCGTCTTGAGGTTGCAACCTATATCGGCCAGATGAGCGCCGAGCTGTCGGTCATGGCACGCAATTCCGAAATGCCGCTGCTCTCGTACTTCCTCGACATGGCTGCAGCAGAGGCGCGCGGCACTGACGGGCAATTGCGGGACGCGCTGACGCTCGGCTCCGAGCCGGAGAACGACACCGCCATCGCCCGGGCCTGATCAAGCTCGCGAGCATCAAAACCGCCCGTATCAGGCTCGCACGAACCCGCCGGACGGGTCACGGCGGATGAGCCCGCGCATCTCGAGATCAAGCAACGCACCCTGAACCACGCGTGCGGGAAGGCGGCTTTGGCGCGTCAGGTCATCGCTGGCGATAGCGGCTGCGCCGATCAGGTCATGAACCGTTTCTTCCGGCGTGAGGCCGGCATCGGCGACTGGCACAGGCATGAACGGATCCGCGGCGACAGGCGCAGACAAAAGGGCGACTGATCCGGACACGTTGCCCGAAGGCGTCAGAAACCAGTCGAGTTCGTCGAGGCCGAGGTCGATCCTGCCATCATCGCTGCCGCCGCCATCGAACAGAAGGCCCTCCCGCGCGGGTTTGTCGAGTTGGGGCTGCAGTTCGGCAATCACATCGTGGGCCGACCGGCAGATGTGCACTTCACGCCGCGCCAGCAGGTCGTTCGTGCCTTCGGCGCGCGGGTCCATCGGCGAGCCGGGCACGGCAAACAGTTCGCGCCCTTCTTCCAACGCCAGCCCTGCCGTGATCAGCGAGCCTGACTTGCGCGCCGCCTCGACCACGACGACCGCCATGGACAACGCCGCGACGATGCGGTTGCGGCGCGGAAAATCCCGCGCCCTCGGCTCCACGGTGAAGGGCAACTCCGAAATCGCCGCGCCGGCCACGAGCAATTCCTCCAGCAACGGCTCATTCTGAGGCGGATAGATGCGGCCGTGACCGCCTGCCAGGACAGCGACGGTGCCCGTGACCCGCGATGCGGAATGGGCTGCCGTGTCGATGCCGCGCGCCAGACCCGACACGATGACGAAGCCCGCCTCGCCCAGTTCCCGCGCCAGCTTTTCGGTGAATTTCAGGCCAAGGCCGGACGCATTGCGCGAGCCGACCAGCGCCACCATGGGCCTGGCCAGAGCCTGCAGGTTGCCGCGCACCGCAATCAGGGGCGGCGCGCCTTGCGAAGCAGCAAGCGGCACGGGATAGCCTGCCTCGCCCATCGCCACGAAGCGCACGCCAAGCCGCCGCGCCTGCTCGACCTCGCGCTCGATGTCGCCGGGTGGCGGCAGCGCCACCTGCCGCCCCGCTGACCGCGCCAGATCCGGCAGGCTGGCCAGCGCCTGGCCGGCCCCACCGAAACGGTTGATCAGCGCGCGAAACGTCTTCGGCCCGATGCCGTCGGTGCGGATCAGACGAAGCCAATCGAGGCGCTGCTGGTCGGAAAGCTGAAAGCCTGTCATGACGCCGGCGCCATCATCCCTTCTGCCCGATCTTGCCCTCGGTCCCGGACAGAAGGCGGGCGATGTTTTCGCGATGCATGAACCACAGCAGCGCGGCCAGCACCGCCATCAGCGCCGCCATGCGCCCCTGCCCCATGGCCCATAACGCAACCGGCGTCGCGACCGTGGCGACGAGCGCCGACAGCGACGAGAACTTCGACACCTTGGCCGTGATCAGCCAACTGCCCACGAACACGAGCGCGCCAACGGGCTGCAGTGCCAGCGCGACACCCAGGAACGTGGCGACGCCCTTGCCGCCCTTGAAGCCGAGCCAGACCGGAAAAAGGTGGCCGATGAAGGCCCCGAAGCCGGCGGCGAGCGCCGTGCCCTCGCCGCCCAGCCACCAGCCGAGCAGGACCGCAACCGTGCCTTTCAGGGCATCTCCCAGCAAGGTCAGCGCGGCGAGCTTCTTGTTGCCCGAGCGCAGCACGTTGGTCGCGCCAATGTTGCCCGAACCAATGGTCCGGGGGTCAGTCCCACCGCCAAGCCGCGTGACGATGATTCCGAACGGCACCGATCCGAGCAGGTATCCGGCCACGAAAGCCAGGATCACATGAAATCCATAGGCTGCGGCCAAGGCAAAGCTCCCGAAAAGCGACAGCGTGCAGACGCAGGCTCGCGCCGTAATCTAAAGGCCCGGACCGGCCGATGCAATCAGGCGTCAGTGGCCGCCACGGCGGCGTCAACCGGCGCGATGATGCGCCGATACAGGTGCCAGGTGGCATGCCCGAGCACGGGCAACACAACCAGCAGCCCGATGAACAGCGGCAAGATGGCCACGATCAGCAGCGCCGTCACGCAAGCGCCCCAGCAGATCATGACCATGGGATTTGCCGCAACCGCACGGAAACTGGTGATCATCGCCGTGATGAAATCATGATCGCGGTCGACCAGCAGCGGGAAGGAAACGACAGTCAGGGTGAAGGCGATGAGCGCAAGGAAAGCGCCGACCACATGGCCAATGGCCAGAAACGTCAGCCCTTCCGGGGTCGAGATCAGCACGTCGAGAAACTCGCCGAGCGTTGCAAAGGAGCGCAAGCCCAGGAACAGCGCGATCAGCAACCTGACCTGATAGAGCCACACGATCAGCAGGAAAATCGCGACAAATGCCATCCAGCCCATCTCGCGGCGGCGCTGCGCCCAGACCGAGCCGAACACCGCGCGGAACGACATCGCCTCCCCGCGCTCCCGGCGCCGACTGACTTCGTAGAGCCCTGTCGCCACGAACGGGCCGACCAGCACGAAACCCGCAGCCAGCGGATAAGCGAGATGAACGAGGTCATACCAGAACAGGCAGGCGAAGATGGCGACACCTCCCAGCGTGTAGACACCGCCAAAGACGAGCCCATATTGAGGCGCGGCGGCAAAATCGCGCAGACCGGCGACGAGCGCCTCAATCACGTCGTGGCGCGTGATCGTCCGGATGACCGGATCGGGCGGTCGCGTCCGGGGGTTCGCTATGGATGGTGCGCTCATGCCGGGCATCATGCGGCGCAACCCGCCGGAACGCCTTGACCTCGATCAAGGTCCGGACTTGTGGGCCCGCAGGATTGCAGGACGGGCCGGATCATCGATCACGTTGATCCGGACCATCGCGCGAGCGATCAACCGCCCCGGCTTTCTCTAGGCGGCGAGGACGCGGAGGGTGTGCTGTTTCTGCCATTTCTTGAGGAATGACACCGTGTCGGCAGCGTCCATCGGCCGGGCATAATGATACCCCTGGGCATAGGTGCACCCCAGTTTGTAGAGCAGATCGGCGGTCGCCTGATCTTCGACGCCTTCCGCGACGAGCCATTTCTTCAGTCCCGACGTCAGTGACACCAGCGCTTCGACGATGACCCGGTCCTTGCTGCTGCTGACGAGGCGGGTGATCAGGCTGCGGTCGACCTTAACGCGGTCGAAGTCGATCTCGTGAAGCAGCGTCAGGTTTGAATGGCCGACACCGAAATCATCCACGGTCACCTTCACGCCGAGCGCCCGCAGATTTGCAACAGCATGGCGACTGTCGGCGGATTGCAGCAGGTCGCTTTGCTCGGTCAGTTCGAATTCGAGGCGGCTCGGCGCGATGCCGGCGGCCTGCAGGCTGCGGAAAGTGCGCCGGGACAATTGCCGGTCGACCAGTTGCGCACGCGACAGGTTGACGGAGATTCCCACCTCCTTGGGCCAAGTCTGTGCCGCCTGCACGGCCTTGTCGAGCAGGCTTTCCGTGAACCGCTCGATCAGGCCGGCCTGCTCCAGCAACGGAATGAAAATTGCGGGGCCGATCACGCCGTCGGCGCCAGCATCCCAGCGCGCGAGCACTTCGAACGAATTGACCGCGCCGGTCCTGAGATCAATGATCGGATGGAACTGACAGGTCATGCTGTCGGTGTCGAGCGCCTGCCGAAGTTTGGCGAAGAGCCGTGCGCGCATCGCCTGCTCGTGTTCGAAAACCGGATCGAAATGCACGAGCGCCCCGAGATCGCCCTTCTGTCGGGCCTGATCGAGGGCGCGCCTCGCCTTCTCGACCAGGACCAGCGCATTGACGTCGCCGGCCTGGGCGAGATGAACGCCGAAGCGGGGCTCTGGCACGATCGAGACATAGTCAACGGCCAGCGGTGCTGACATCGCGCCTGCAAGCCGCGCCACAAGACGCTCGGCTGCCGGGACAGTGGTGACGTTCGGCGCGTGCACAACCATCGTGTCGTTGTCGAGGCTGCCGAGCACGGAGCCGGACGGCAGCATCTTCGCAACAATGGCGGCCAGCGCGCGGCTGGGCTCATCGCCCATGCCAAGCCCAAGGCGCTGTTCGATCTGCTTGCGGGTGTCGTCCATGATCACCAGAACCGCGCCAGCGGAACGTGCCTTGCGCGCTGAAATGCTGGCGGCGATCGCGGAAACCGTGGCGAACTCGTTGGGCAACCCGGTGATGCGGTTGGTGCTGGCCAGATGCCTCAGTTCCGCCTCCAGCGCAGATCGGCGCACGCTGTCGCGCCTGCTCTGGGCGACCCGGCGGATCGCGAAAATGCTCGCCAGCAGCGCGAAAACCGGCACGACCATGACAACTTCGTCAAGTTGCCATGCCTCGTGAGCGCGCGTGAAGTCATTCAGCGCTTCGAAGCCCTCGAACATGACCAGCAGCGCGAAGAGTGCGGAGCCGATGGCCAGCAGCACGGCAATCTCGCGCCAGTCGACCGGTTGGCCGAGTGATGTGTCTTGGTTTTCCTGCGGCGTTTCACGCTTCATGTGATCCAGCTTCAGTTGCGGAGATCGGTACGAATACGGATGTGGCCTAGCGCTGACCCCATTAAGGACCCCTTAAAAATAGGTGTGGCCTTGGACGCATCAGGCGTCAAAGCGATAAATGGCGCAATTTTGTGCGAACACGCTGCAACTTGCTGACGGGCCTGCGCAAACGCCAAATCGCATCACGGCGCAGCGGATGCAAAAGCGGCAGTTGGGGCGCGGTGTTGTGCGGTGCTCTATTTCGCGACCTTCTTCGCAGGCGGCTTCTTCGCCGCCGGTTTTGCGGCGGACTTTGCCTTCGCCGGCTTCCTGCCGCTCTTGGCCGGCGGGCCGCTGGCGATCTTGGCGCGGATCAGATCGATGGCCTGTTCCAGCGTCACTCCAGCCTCGGTGATGTTCTTTGGCAAGGTGGCATTGACCTTGTCCCAGTTGACATAGGCGCCGTATTTTCCGCCGCGCACGGTAATCACGCCGCCTTCCGGATAGTCGCCAAGCGCCCGGCCCGCCGGCGCGCCGCCGAAGCGGCGGCCGCCGCCGGCGCCGCTTTCCTTGGCGACGATCAGGTCGATGGCGCGATTGGCGCCGATTTCGAGAATGTCGTCATCCTTGCCGATGTTCGCGTAGGTCTTGCCATGCTGCACATAGGGTCCGAAGCGCCCGATGCTGGCGAGGATCGGCTCGCCGGTTTCGGGATGCTTCGCCACTTCGCGCGGCAGCGACAGCAGCACCAGCGCTCGGTCAAGGTCAATGGTCGCGGGGGTCACGCCCTTGGGCAGCGTCTGGCGCTTGGGCTTCTCGCCGTCGCCAAGCTGCACATAGGGGCCGAAGCGGCCATCCCTGACCGTGACATCGACGCCCGTGACGGGGTCCTGCCCGAGAATCCTGACGCCGGGCTGGCCACCGCCCTCGCCGCCTGCCTCGCCGTCGGCGGACGGCGCCGCCATCGGGCGCGTGTAGCGGCATTCAGGATAGTTCGAGCAGCCGATGAAGCCGCCGGTCTTGGAGAAGCGCAGGCCGAGGCGGCCCGTGCCGCAGGCCTTGCACAGGCGCGGATCAACGCCGTCCGCGCGGGCCGGGAACAGGTGCGGCCCCAGCGCCTCGTCCAGCTTGTCGATCACCTCGCCGGTGCGCAGATCCTTGGCTCCTGCGATGGCCTTCGAGAACTCTTCCCAGAAGGCGCGCATGATTTCCTTCCAGTCCACCTCGTGGTTGGAAATCCGGTCGAGATCGTTCTCCAGGCTCGCGGTGAAATCGTATTCGACGTAGCGCGCGAAGAAACTTTCGAGGAAGGACGACAGCACGCGGCCCGTATCGTTCGGCACCAGGCGCTTCTTGTCGATGGTGACATACTCGCGGTCGCGCAGCACCTGCAGGATCGAGGCGTAGGTGGACGGACGGCCGATGCCGAGTTCTTCCATGCGCTTCACCAGGCTGGCTTCCGAGAAGCGCGGCGGCGGCTCGGTGAAGCTTTGCGTCGCCTTGATCTCCTTGGCGCGCAGGTTTTCCGCCGTTGTCATCTGCGGCAGGCGGCGGCTGTCCTCGTCGTCTTCATCATCGCGGCCTTCCTGATAGACTTTCAGGAAACCGTCGAACAGCACGACCTGCCCGGTGGCGCGCAGATCAAGCGTGCGTCCGCCGGCCTTTGCGGTGATTTCCACCGTGGTGCGCTCGAGCTGGGCGCTCTCCATCTGGCTGGCGATGGTGCGAATCCAGATCAGCTCATAAAGCCTGGCCTGGTCCGGCTCCAGTTGCCGGATGACGTAGGCCGGCAGGCGGCCCATGTCGGTCGGGCGGATGGCCTCATGGGCCTCCTGCGCGTTCTTGGCCTTGGTGGTGTACTTGCGCGGCACATCGGGCACGTAGCCAGCACCGAATTCCTTGCCGATGACACGGCGGGCGGCCGCGATCGCCGAGCCGTCCATATCGACGCCGTCAGTCCGCATATAGGTGATGAGGCCAACGGTCTCGCCGCCGATATCGACGCCCTCATAAAGCCGCTGCGCCAGCTGCATGGTGCGGGCCGGGGCAAAGCCGAGCTTTCGCGACGCTTCCTGCTGCAAGGACGATGTCTGGAAAGGCGGCGACGGATGGCGCTTGACCGGCTTCGCCTCGATGCTGGCCACCTCGAAATTCGCAGCCTCCAGCGCGGTCCTGAAGGCAGCCGCATCATCTCCGTTGCCGACATCCAGGCGGTTGATCTTCTTGCCGTCTGCGCCGACCAGCCTCGCCTCAAAGGTGTGACCTCGCAAGGTCGCCAATTCGGCCGTGAGCGTCCAGTATTCACGCGCCCGGAACGCCTCGATCTCGCGCTCGCGGTCGCAGACCAGCCGCAGCGCCACCGACTGCACCCGGCCGGCGGATTTCGCGCCCGGCAGCTTGCGCCAGAGCACGGGCGACAGCGTGAAGCCGACCAGATAATCCAGCGCGCGACGCGCCAGATAGGCGTCGACCAGCGCGCCATCGATCTCGCGCGGTGCTTTCAAGGCTGCGGTGACGCTTTCCTTGGTGATCGAATTGAAGGTGACGCGCTCGACCGGCACGCCCTTGAGCACCTTCTTGTCGATCAACGCCTGATGCACATGCCAGGAAATCGCCTCGCCTTCCCTGTCCGGGTCGGTCGCGAGGATGAGCCGCTCGGCACCCTTCACCGCCTTGGCGATTTCCGACAATTGCTTCGCGCCGCGCCCCTCCAGCTCCCAGAGCATGGCGAAGTCCTTCTCCGGATCGACCGAGCCATCCTTGGGCGGCAGATCGCGAATATGCCCGAACGAGGCCACGACATGATAATCGGAGCCGAGATACTTGTTGATCGTCTTCGCCTTGGCCGGCGACTCAACAACGAGCACTTTCATGGACTTAATGGTGCTTCCTGCGAGGATGATTCAAGCCGGCCACGCTTGCGGCGCTGGACGGATGCCCGGATCACGAGCGGGCGGCAAACTGGTGCAACGCCAACCGGATGTCAATTGAACGTGAGGTGCGCCCACGGACGCAGTGCCGCATGGCCCGTTACTTGAATGTTCATCTTGGTGGCGTAGGTTAGCTGCAACGAAGGAGATTCACGGAATGCCCCGCGATCCGCTTCACCGGCTGCTGGTCATCAACCTCCTGAGCGGGGCGGCCATCGGCCTTGTCTTCGTCGCCGGCCTGTTGTGGACCGATGCGTATGGCTTGCGAGGCCTGATCATGCGGGACCGCGAGGGCATGGTGGCGCTGATCGCGCTATGCGCAGGCTGCGTCATCACCGCGTCGAGCGCGGTGGCCGGCTCGGCCATCATGATGAACCGCAAATCACGCGACGACGACGATGACCGCGGCGGCGGACCAGGCATCCGCGAATTGGTGCCCATCAAGGTCCGCGCGAAGCGCTGAACTCCGGTCATCAGCAGCGTCGTCATCCCGGATTTGATCTGGGATCACTTCGAGAACAGCTCTCGACTTCCAAACCGCTCGACGCACTGAGCGATCCCGGATCACGTCCGGGATGACGACACGAGAGATGGTGGTTTTCGACCAGCTCTGGGGACAGTGCGCACTGATGGCTTGCGCGCCGCCCCCATCGAGCCTATCCAGCCATCTTCAATGACATACCCCGGCCACCCACCCGTGACGTTCGGACAAAAGCATCTGCTTGGCATCCAGGGGCTGAACCGCCTTGAGATCACCAGCCTGCTCGACCTGGCCGATTCCTATGTGGAACTGTCGCGGCAGGTCGAGAAAAAGACCTCGTCTTTGCGCGGCCGCACGCAGATCAACCTGTTCTTCGAGGCCTCCACCCGCACGCAGGCCTCGTTCGAACTGGCCGGCAAGCGGCTGGGCGCCGACGTGATGAACATGAGCGTCGGCAACTCGTCGGTGAAGAAGGGCGAGACGCTGATCGACACAGCGGCGACTCTCAACGCCATGCATCCCGACATCATCATCGTGCGCCATCACGCGGCGGGCGCGGTGGAACTGCTCTCGCGCAAGGTCGACTGCTCGGTGGTCAACGCGGGCGACGGCGCGCACGAGCACCCGACGCAGGCGCTGCTCGACGCCCTCACCATCCGCCGCAACAAGGGCGGCATCGAGGGGCTGGTGGTCGCCATCTGCGGCGACATCCTGCATTCGCGCGTGGCGCGCTCCAACATCATCCTGCTTTCGGCGCTCGGTGCGCATGTCCGGCTGATCGGGCCTTCGACGCTGATCCCGCCTGGCTTTGAAGGCCTCGGCCTGCCGATCTACACCGACATGAAGAAGGGGCTGGAAGGCGCCGACATCATCATGATGCTGCGCCTGCAGCGCGAACGCATGAGCGGCTCGTTCATCCCCTCGGCCAAGGAATACTTTCGCTATTTCGGCCTCGATCAGGAGAAACTCAGCCTCGCCAAGCCCGATGCGCTGGTGATGCACCCGGGGCCCATGAACCGCGGCGTCGAAATCGCGACAGACGTGGCCGACGGCGCACAGTCGCTGATCCGCGAACAGGTGGAGATGGGCGTCGCGGTGAGGATGGCCGTGCTGGAGGCGCTGGCGGGGGGCATGCGGAATGGGTGAGGGTTTCCCAATTTGCTGGATGAGCATTTGGGATGCCATGAAGGGCAATGTTGGATACGCGATCTTTCTTCTCACCCCTATCATCCTCGGGGCTCTTGGTTACTCTTTCAAGACCGTGGCTGCCCTTTCCATCACTCTACACGGTGTTATTTCAACTCGTATATACGAACGTGTGAATGATAAAGATGAAGTTATGACTTTAATTATCGTAAGTGGAATAATTTACTTGGTGCTATTTTATGTAATTTATAAAGGCGCCCAAGTGATTACAAGACCTATGGCTCCAATTCATAAAGTTCTGATTGATCGATGGTTTCGAAGCAGTTGATTGTACTCGAGGCAAAATGGGTGTCATCCCCGGCGGCGCGGCACGCGCCGGGAAGGGGATCCACCCTTTCGGCATGTCGTGGATTCCCTTCCCCTCCGCGCCCAACGGGCTCTCCGGCCGGGAAAGACACCCTGATGTGTGGATTCCCTTCCCGCGTCCTTGGGGCGCGCCAGGAATGACACCAGACGACATGACATCGGGGAGGATGCATGAATGAGCGCTATGCGGTTTACATGCTGGCCAGCAAGAAGAATGGCACGCTCTATATCGGCGTCACCGGCAACCTGCCTTTGCGCATCGAGCAGCATGCGGCAGGCGTCGTTGCGGGTTTCACGCAGCGCTATGGTGTCAAGCGACTGGTCTGGTTCGAGCGGCACCGCGACATTCATGAAGCTATCGCGCGGGAGAAACAGCTCAAGGGCTGGAACCGCGCATGGAAGATCAGGCTTATCGAAGCGGGCAATCTGGAATGGGCAGAGCTTGATGTATCAGCCTGATCCATTCGGTGTCATTCCCGGCCGGAGCGAAGCGGAGGGGAAGGGAATCCACGATTGTCGCAATACTGTGGATTCCCTTCCCCTCCACGCCCATGGGGCGTTCCGGCCGGGAATGACACCGCTGTTGTTAAAGAAAACGCGGACAATATGATGAACTTCGCCCTCACCAACGCCCGCCTGATCGACCCTGCCGCTGGCACTGACAGACATGGCGGCGTGCTCGTCCGTGACGGCGTGATTGCGGCGCTCGGCCCGATGGTCAGACCCGGGAACCTGCCCGCCGACGCTGAAACCCATGATTGCGGCGGCCTTGTCCTCTCGCCCGGCCTCATCGACCTCTGCGCCTTCGCGGGCGAGCCGGGCGCGGAGCATCGCGAGACGCTGCGCACCGCGTCGGAAGCGGCGGCGGTTGGCGGGGTGACCACGCTCGTTTGCCGCCCGGACACTGACCCCGTCGTCGACGACCCGGCGATCATCGATTTCATCAAGCGCCGAGCACGCGACAAGGCTATCGTCAACGTGCAGCCCTCAGCTGCTCTGACCAAGGGCCTGCACGGCACCGAAATGACGGAGTTCGGCCTGCTGCTCGAAGCTGGCGCGGTGTTCTTCACCGATGGCCCGCGCTCGGTGATGAACGCGCAGGTGATGCGCCGGGCGCTGATCTATGCGCGCGATTTCGGCGCGCTGAGCGTGCACCATCTCGAAGACCCGCACCTGCGCGGCGAAGGCGTGATGAACGAGGGCGAGTTTGCCTCGCGCCTCGGGCTGCATGGCATTCCACATGTGGCCGAGACGATCATCCTCGAACGTGACCTTGCGCTGGTGGCCGCCACCGGCGGGCGCTACCATGCCAGCATGATCTCCTGCGCGGGCTCGGTGGAACTGATGCGCCGGGCCAAGACCGCCGGGCTGAATGTCACCTGCGGCGTGTCGATCAACAACCTGACCCTGAACGAGAACGATGTCGGGGCCTACCGCACCTTCTGCAAGCTCTCGCCGCCGCTGCGCCACGAGAACGAGCGGCTGGCGCTGGTCGATGCGCTCAACGACGGCACCATCGATGTCATCGTCTCGGACCATGACCCGCAGGATGTCGAGACGAAGCGGCAACCCTTCGGCGAGGCGGCGAATGGCGCGGTGGGCCTGGAGACCATGCTGTCAGCGGCGCTGCGCCTGCACCACTCGGGCGACATTGCCCTGGCCCGCCTGCTGGCCGCCATGACCTCCGCGCCCGCAGCGCTGATCGGCTCCAAGGCCGGGCGGCTCGAGGTTGGCGCGCCGGCCGACCTGATCGTGATCGACACGGATCTGCCCTACGTGCTGGAGAAAGCAAAGCTCAGAAGCCGCTCGAAGAATTCGCCCTTCGACGAGGCGCGGATGGAGGGGCGGGCAGTGAAGGTGATTGTGGGCGGGCGCGTGGTTCTGGACTGAAACTGCGCCGTCATCCCGGACTTGATCCGGGATCCGCCAGAACGCCGCGCCGTTGACCTTACATGCGCACCAGTGGCAACTGATCCCGGATCAAGTCCGGGATGACAACACACATGCTCCGAGCCTGCGTCAGCTTGCGCCTCCGCCGCCGATCAGCGCGCGCTCGATCGAGGTGATGACCCGGGGGTCGGTCGGCTCCACCGAGGTCGGGAACACCGCCGCGATACGGCCATCGCGTCCGATGAGATACTTGTGGAAGTTCCAGCGCGGCGTGTCGGACGGGCGCTCGCCTGCGGCCCAGCGATAGAACGGGTGGGCTTCCGCGCCGATCACGGACGTCTTGGCCGCAAGCGGGAACGTCACGCCGAAGCGCGATGAGCAGAAGCCGAGAATGTCCTCGTTAGAGCCTGGCTCCTGCCCGGCGAAATCATTGGCTGGCACGCCGACAATGGTAAGCCCACGAGCGCGATAACGGGTCCACAAGCTTTGCAAACCGGCGTATTGCCCGGTGAAACCGCAGCGCGAGGCCGTGTTGACCACCATGACCAGCTTGCCGCGATACTCGCCGAGATTGATCGCGCCGCCCTCGATGCCCTCGAAGCTGAAGGCATGGGCGGATGCTTCCGCGCGAGTTGCCGCGAACATGGCCAGCCCTGCTCCCAGCACCGTCCTGCGATCGATCATGAACTGCTCCCGCGCGACACTGCACCTTAGCTGCAAATACGCGCAAACCAAGGCGCTGGATGCCTCGCCATTGCTGCGACCAGCGACACCATGCGCCCTTGACCACAAAGAACATCGGTCAGATCGTCAGCATGATGTTGCAGACACCAATGCTCGTTGCAGGATACCCCGAACCAACCATCCGGCTGGCGATCTTTCTCGCCGTTTTCGGCGCGATGGCGCTGTGGGAATTCCTTGATCCCTGGCGCGATGCGAAACAGGGCCGCGCCGTGCGCTGGCCTGCCAACCTCGGCATCTTCGCCATCGACATCATCGTGGCGCGGATCGTGTTTCCCGCGTCCGCCGTCGGCGTTGCGATCTGGGCGCAGGCGAGCGGTTTCGGGCTCATGCCGCTGCTCGGGCTGCCAGCGCTCGCGGCGGGCATCATCGGGTTCATCGCGCTTGATCTCATGGTCTATGCGCAGCATGTGATGTTTCACAAGGTGCCGATGTTCTGGCGTGTTCACCGCATGCACCATGCCGACACCGAGCTTGACGTCACCTCGGGCTTCCGCTTCCACCCGATCGAGATCGTGGTCTCACTGGCGACCAAAGCCGCGCTGATCGCCGTGCTCGGCGTGCCGCCGGAGGCGGTGCTCGTCTTCGAGATCGTGCTCAACGGCATGGCGCTCTACAACCATTCGAACGTGCGCCTGCCCGAGCGCGTCGAGCGCGTGCTGCGCTGGTTCGTGGTGACTCCGGAGATGCACATCATCCACCACTCGACCGCGCGGCGGGAAACCGATTCCAATTACGGCTTCAACCTTGCGATCTGGGACCGGCTGTTCGCGACGTATGCGCATCGTCCCGCCGCGGGCTATGGCGGCATGGTGGTTGGTCTCGACGAGTTCCGCGACCGCTCCGAGCAGCGTGTCGACAAGCTGGTGACGCAGCCGTTCAGGGAGGGCTAGGCAGTTGCGTCGTCATCCCGGCCTTGAGCCGGGATCGCTTCGTGATCCGCGGGTCATTCAGGAAAATCGACGCCCTCAGCGTCATCCCGGCTCAAGGCCGGGATGACGCTGAGGGGGTTCACCCTTCCCCGCCCGTCCCAAACATGCCAAACCGCAAATGTGAGCAAAGCGCCCTTCCCCACCAAATCCGACATCATCCGCTTCATCGACGCCGAACGGGAAGCCGGACGCGACGTTGGCAAGCGCGACATCGCGCGGGCCTTCACGCTGCCGCAGGGCGGGCGCGTCTGGCTGAAGCAGTTGTTGCGCGAGATCGAGGCTGAAGCGGACACACCCCGCAAGGGCCGCGAGCCGGGCTCCGGCATGCCGTCAGTGATGCTGATCGACATCACCGGGCGCGACCGTGACGGGGAACTGATCGCCTCCCCACTGGAGTGGCGCGACAGCGATGGCCCTGCCCCGCGCATCACTGTGACCGTGCCGAGGAAAGCGCTGCCGGGCACACCCATCCCCGGCGTCGGCGAGCGCGTGCTGGCGAAGATGCACGCGCGCGGCGACAACACATACGAAGCGCGTGCGCTGAAGATCATCGCGCGTGAGCGGCCCACCGTGATCGGCGTTTTCCGCGCCTATCCGGATGGCGGCGGCCGCGTTGAATCCGTCGAGAAGAAGGCGCGCGGAAAGGAATTGCTGATACAGCGCGGCGACGAGCGCGAGGCGCGGGATGGCGATCTGGTGTCCGTGACGCTGGCCAAATTTGCGGCGCGTGGCGGGCTCGGCCTGCAGCGCGGCCGCATCAAAGAGCGGCTGGGCTCGGTCAAGTCGGAGCGCGCCGTCAGCCTGATCGCGATCCACACCCATGGCATCCCGCAGGAGTTCAGCGCCGCTGCGATCACCGAAGCCGAAAGCGTGAAGCCTGCCACCACCAACGGGCGCGAGGATTGGCGCAAACTGCCGCTGCTCACCATCGATCCGGCAGATGCCAAGGATCATGACGACGCGGTCCATGCCGTGCCGGATGAAGACGCCGCCAATCCGGGCGGATTCCTTCTCACTGTCGCCATCGCCGATGTCGCGGCCTATGTCAGGCCCGGCTCGGCGCTCGACCGCGAGGCGCTGGAGCGCGGCAACTCGGTCTATTTTCCCGATCGGGTCGTGCCGATGCTCCCTGAGCGCATCTCGAACGACCTGTGCTCGCTGCGCGCGAACGAGGATCGGCCGGCGCTGGCCGTGCGCATCACGCTGGCTGCCGATGGCCGCAAGTTGCGCCACAGCTTTCATCGTGTGTTGATGCGCTCCGTCGCCAAGCTCAGCTACAGCCAGGCGCAGGCCGCCATCGATGGCCAGCCGGATGAGACAACCCGCCCGCTGCTGGACGCGGTGTTGCGTCCGCTCTGGGCAGCCTATGGCGTGCTCCGGACCGCGCGCGATGGCCGTCAGCCGCTTGAACTCGACCTGCCGGAACGCAAGCTGGTGCTCGACGCGGAAGGCCGCGTGCTGCGCGTGATGATCCCGGAACGGCTAGACGCCCACCGGCTGATCGAGGAGTGCATGATCCTCGCCAATGTCTGCGCGGCGGAAAGCCTCGAGCGCGCGCTGTCCGGCCTGATGTACCGCGTGCATGATGAGCCAAGCGTGGAGAAAATGCGCGGGCTTGGCGAGGTCCTGGCCTCGATCGGACAGAAATTGCCCAAGGCGGGCGCGCTGCAGCCGGCGCTGTTCAACCGCATCCTCGGGCTTGTGAAGGGCACCGAACACGAAACCTTCATCAACGAGGTGGTGCTGCGCAGCCAGGCGCAGGCGCTGTATTCGCCGGAAAATCTCGGCCACTTCGGCCTCAACCTGCGCAAGTATGCCCACTACACTTCGCCGATCAGGCGCTATGCCGACCTGATCGTGCACCGCGCGCTGATCACGCACCTCAAGCTCGGCGATGGCGGCCTGCCGCCGGACACCTCGCGCAAGGAACTGGTGAAGATCGGCGAGATGATCTCGGCGTCCGAACGCCGCGCCATGGCAGCGGAACGCGAAACCGTCGACCGCCTGGTGGCGTATTTCCTGGCCGACCAGATCGGAGCGACATTCGACGGCCGCATCGCGGGCGTTACGAGATCGGGCCTGTTCGTGAAACTCAATGACACAGGCGCGGATGGCTTCGTGCCGGCGGCCACCATCGGCGCGGATTTCTACGCCTATGACGAGGCCACCCATTCGCTGACCGGCTCGCGTCATGGCGAGAGCTTTCGCTTGGGTGACACCATTGCGGTCAAGCTGGTCGAGGCCGCCCCCGTGGCAGGGGCGCTCCGTTTCGAGATTGTGTCGCAAGGCCGCAAGGTGAAGCCCTTGCGTTCAGGCGCGGACGGGTTCAAACCCTTGGGGCGTCCAGGCGCCGGGAAGGCGCCTTTCAGGGGCGCGCGCGGGAGGCGCTGAGCCATGCCTTATGACATCACCACCTCGCGCATGTCGGTCGGCCATCGCGAGGCATGGCCGTCGATCCAGCGCGGCTTTTCGGCGAAGTGCCCCGCGTGCGGCACCGGCGCGATGTTCGGCAGGTATCTCAAGGTCAACCCGGTATGCGAGGCCTGCGGCGAGGAGTTGTTCCACGAGCAGGCGCATGATTTTCCGCCCTACATCACCATCACAATTGTGGCGCACGTCATCCTCATGGGCGTGGTGCTGGCCGAGCAGCACGGCGAATGGCCGATGTGGGTGCACATGGCGATCTGGCCGTTTCTGACCGTGATTCTGGCGCTTGCGCTGATGCAGCCCGTCAAGGGCGCGGTCGTCGGCTACCAATGGGCGCGCCGGATGCACGGTTTCGGCGGCGACGACGAGGCGATACTCGGTCGCGCGGAGCAAGGCGCCAGAGCCAAGGATCGCACCTCTTGAGCGATCGGACTGCCGACAATCCAGGCGCGGATGACTATGCGCAGCGCCTCACGGACGACGCCCGCGAGCGGCGCTGGCCAAATGTGCGGCCGAGCGACGCCGCGACGCTGATCATCATCGACCGGTCCGGCGGCGAAGCCAAGGTGTTGATGGGGCGGCGACATGCCAGCCACAAGTTCATGCCGGGCAAATTCGTGTTTCCCGGCGGACGCATCGAGGATGGCGACGGGCGCATGAACGTCACCGGCTCCCTTGCGGAAGCCTGCGAGACGCGCCTGATGAAGCGCGTGCAACGCCCGACCATGAGCCGCGCGCGCGCGCTGGCGCTGGCGGCCATCCGCGAGACATTCGAGGAAACCGGCCTGCTGTTCGGCTCGAAGGATTTCGGTGTCCCCGACAACCCGCCGCCAGGCGTCTGGAGCGAGTTCGCCAGCCACGGCGTCTATCCCGATCTCGAGGCTGTGACGTTCATTGCCCGCGCCATCACGCCGCCGTGCCGGCCAAAGCGCTTCGACGCACGTTTCTTCGCCATCGACCACGGAGGCCTGGCCCACAAGGTCGAAGGTGTGGTCGGCCCGTCATCCGAGCTTGATCAGCTAGTTTGGGTCACCTTCGCCGAAACGCGCGCCATCGAATTGCCCGCCGTGACGCGGGTGGTGCTCGACGAATTGTCGGACCGCATCGCACGCGGCTTCGGGCCGTTCCTGCCCGTGCCGTTCTACCACGAGGTCCGACGCAGGTGGATGCGTGAAGAGCTGTGAGCGCGCGCGTGTGCAACGACCGTCATGGCCGGGCGTCGTGCCGGCCATCCCAGGACGATGAAGGGATTCTCGGGGCAAACCCGAGAATGACGCTGCGTTTTGACCATCACCCCTGACACCCACGCCCGCAATCTCGGCATCGCGGCGGCCATCCTCATCATCGCGCTGGTCGGGGTCGGGCTCAGCCTGACCATTCCGCTGCTGTCGCTGGAAATGGAACGGATGGGCGCATCCGGCACGATGATCGGCCTCAACACCGCTGTCGCAGGCATCGGCAGCATCGTCGCCGTGCCATTCGTGCCGAGGCTGGCCGCCCGCATCGGCATGGGGCGCCTGCTCACGGCGGCGATCGTCACCGTGATCGTGACCCTGCTGCTGTTCAAGGTTAGCTACAACTATTGGGCCTGGTTCCCGATCCGCTTCACCTTCAGCATCGCGCTGGGCGCACTGTTCGTGCTGTCGGAATACTGGATCTCGGCGCTCGCTCCGCCCGAGCGGCGCGGCATGGTGATGGGGATTTACGCCACGGTGCTGGCGCTTGGCTTCGCCGCCGGGCCGGCCGTGCTGGCAGGCGTCGGCACGTCCGGCTGGCCGCCTTACCTTGCAGGGGCTGCCTTGCTGGTGCTGGCCTCGGTGCCGCTGCTGCTGGCGCGCGGCCTGCTGCCGAGGCTCGACCATGCGCCGCCGCGTCCGTTCAGCGTCTATGTTCTGGCGCTGCCTGTGGCGACGCTGGCCGGCATGGTGTTCGGCGCGGTGGAGACGGGCGGCTTTGCCATCCTGCCGGTCTATGGACTGCGCATCGGCTTCGATGCCGAAAGTGCGGCCTTTCTCGTCAGCCTGCTCGCGCTCGGCAATGTGCTGATGCAACTGCCGCTCGGCATGATGGCGGACAAGGTCGACAAGGGCGCGCTGCTGGTCGCCATCGCTGCGCTCGGCTGCGCGGGCGCGGCGCTGCTGCCGACGCTGGCGGGCACCGGGCTGCCTTTCCAGATTCTGCTGTTCGTCTGGGGCGGCATCGTGGGCGGGCTCTACACGGTTGGCCTCGCGCACCTTGCGTCGCGCTTCGAAGGGCCTGACCTTGCCGGCGCCAATGCAGCCTTCGTGGTGTTCTACAACATCGGCCTGACTGTCGGCCCGCCGGTTGTCGGAGCGGCGATGGACTACAGCAACCCGCACGGCTTCGCCTATGCGCTGGCCGCATTTTTCGTGCTGATCCCGCTCGGCGGGCTTGTGGCGACGAAGCGCTGACGTGCCGTCTCCGTCATGCTCGCGACAATCGCGGTGCATGAGGGCATCTTCACAGCAACCCCATGTCCGCGAGTTGCCTGCGCATGTCTTCAGGCATTGCCCCGACATCTCCGCTGCCACTGGTGATGTCGCGTGGTTTGTCCTTGTCGGTCAGGTAGCGCCAGCCCTGGAATGGCCGGCATGGGCGCGGCTCGACCGGAATCACCTCGGGCTTGAGGATCAGGTGGCAGCGGCCGATGCCGTCGTTGTCCGTGAACGGGCGGATGTCGGTGATCAATTCGCGGCAACTGATCTGGCCCTTGATCACCCAGTAGAGCGAGCCTTGCGCGATGATCTCATCCATGCGCCTTGGCACCATGCGCGTGGTGTGCATCTGCTCTTCGGGCCGGCCAAGGCGGCGGTTGAGTGCCTGCGTGTCCTCGATCCACTCTTCGAGATCGCGAATGGTGTCGCAGCCGACGGCCAGCTTGAGGATATGCAGGGGCATTCGCAATTCTTAGCGCAAGGCGATTGGCGAGGCACGGGCCCAACTGTCGCTGCCTGTGGATTGTCAAATGACCTGGCAGATGCCGACGGAAAGCCCGCTTGCCCGGCGGCACATCCCAAAAACCTGTTATCAAGCGTGTATGCTCGATTCTATTGCGCAGTTTCTGGACTGGTTCGGCATCTGCGTGTTCGCGCTGTCCGGCGCTCTCGTCGCATCGCGCAAGAACATGGACATCGTGGGCTTCTCGTTGCTCGGATGCGCGACAGGTATCGGCGGTGGCACGGTGCGGGACGTGGTGCTGGGCCTGCAGCCGGTGTTCTGGGTCCAGAAGCCGGCTTACCTCCTGACATGCGTGTTCGTTGCCAGCGCAGCATTCTTCGCCATCAATTTCATCCAGTCGCGCATGCGGCTCCTGGTCTGGTCGGATGCAGTCGGACTGGCCCTGTTCTCGGTGACAGGCGCTGAAATTGCCCTTGCGAAGGGTGTCGGGCCGACCATCGCCATTGCCATGGGGGTCGCAACTGCCACGCTCGGCGGCATCATCCGCGACCTTCTGGGCGGTGAGGTGCCGATCATCCTCAGGCGGGAAATCTATGCGACCGCAGCGCTTCTCGGCGCTGCCACATTCGTGCTTGGCCAGCAGTTTGGGCTTGCGCAGGATGCCGCACTCGTCATTGGCTTCGGGGCGGCATTCGGGCTGCGGGCAGCAGCGATCACCCTTGATCTCTCGTTACCCGTCTTTGATCGCGGCCAGAACAACGGCGACAGTTGAGCAGACAGGTTGGGCGGCAACCGCCGAGAAAGGGCAAGACATGAGCAAGCGTTTCCAAGGACAGGCCTTCCTCATCACCGGCGGCAACAGCGGCATCGGCCATGCCATCTGCGAGCGGCTCGTCGCAGATGGCGCGAAGGTCATGGTGCACGCCCGGACGCTGGCCGATGCCCGCGCGGCTGCCAGGGCGCTGGGGCGCGGCGCGAAAGCGGTTGGCGGCGACCTCGGCAACCCGAAAACCCCGGAACGCATCGTTGCCGCCACGGTGAAGGCCTTCGGGCGCATCGACGGCCTCGCCAACAATGCCGGCATCTATCCGCGCCACAGCATCGAGCAGGCCGATGAGGACGTGTTCGATCTCCTGTTCCACGTCAACACGCGCGCGCCGCTGCTTTGCGCCAAGGCCGCGATCGCCGCCTTCCGCGCCCAGGCCTCGCCGGGAACCATCGTCAACATCGGCTCGATCAACGGCTGGATGGGCCTGTCGGAGCTGGTGGTCTATTCGATGTCCAAGGGCGCGCTGATGACCATGACGCGCAACCTCGCCAACACGCTGGCCTCCGAGCACATCCGCCTGACTTGCCTCAACGTTGGGTGGACCGCGACGGAGAACGAGCACCGCACGCAACTGGCCGAAGGCCGCCCGCTGGACTGGATGTCCAAGCTGCCGAAATCCTCGGCTCCGACAGGCAAGCTCGTCGCGCCACGGGAAGTCGCGGCGCATGTGTGCTTCTGGCTGTCGCGCGATTCAGCGCCCGCCACGGGGCAGATCTACGAGGTCGAGCAATTCCCGATCATCGGGCGGCTGAACTCGCAGGAAATGTGAGGACGTTGGTTGCGGGGTCGCGCTGGTGCGCTGATCCGCGTGGTCATCCCGGCCTCGCGCCGGGATCGCTCTGTGGGCAGCACCTGCCGGGGCTGCGCAACGCATTCCACGATCCCGGGTCATGCGCGGGATGACGGCGCACATGTGCCTACAACAGCGCCCTCCAGCAGCGTCAATCCGCCGGAATCGGCCCTCGCAGGATCATGCACTGGTTGGTGTTGAGCCCGTCGCTGAGCTTGTCGGCGGCGATGCGGATGGTCATGCCTTTTGTGAACTCCACACCGCAAGCTACTGGATTGCCTCGCGTTCTGAGTTGAATCTGGCGGTGGATGCGGCCCTTGATGATGCGCGAAACGCTGACGGTGGCGATCACGGTGGCTTCAGGCCCTGACCCTGTGCGCCTGATCTCGGTGACCGTGCCGACAATCGCCACGTCCGCAGCGGCCACGATCTCCGCAGCGGTGCGCTCGCGGCAGGTGCAGGCCTGCGCAGGGGTGGCGGCAAGGGCGAAGAAGGCGAAGGCCAGCAAGGCCGGTGCCGCGCTCTTCATCCTGAGCCTGTCCAATGATGAATTCCAGATGGTGCATGTCTGGACATCATCCTTCGATCGGCTGAGGACCAGGATAGGAGATGTCGCCAAGGGCTGGCTCACGCGGCGTCGCCGATGCTGACGATGCGTGCGCCCTGCGCGACCTGCGCGCCGGCCTCGCCCAACGCCTCGACCACCACACCATCTCGCGGGGCGGTGAGCACATGCTCCATCTTCATCGCCTCGACAATGGCGAGGCGCTGGCCCTTTTCCACCATGTCGCCGGGCTTGACGAACAAGGCTATCAGCTTGCCGTGCATCGGGGCCTTCACGGAGGAGCCGCCCGCTGCATCGCCGCCTTCAAGATCAACGGCGAGCGGATCGACCAGCCGCACCCACGACTGGCGGCCATCGCCAACCACGATGACGCCCTCGTCGGCCATCACCAGCGTGAAATCGAGCGCGTCGTTCGGCGGCACGTCGCCGAGATCGATCGAGACGCCATCGCCACTCCAGCGCGCGCGCAGCGTCAGCGGCTCGCCGTCCGCCGTCACGGCCACCGGCACGGATGGCTGCGGCGACAGCGCAAAACCGTCGGCGAGCGACCACGGGTCATCGGCGAAACCGGAATGCGGCGTTCCCTGCGCCCGCTCCTCCATCAACATGATCGCGCCGGCCGCCACGGCAGCCCGATCGAGCGGCAGTGCCGCCGCTCCAAGCGCTTCGGCGTGGCGCTCGATGAACCCGGTGTCGAACTGCCCGGCGCGGAAGCCCTCCGCTTCGCACAGTTTCTTCAGAAAGCGGGCGTTGGTCTTGGGGCCAGCCACGATGGTGTCGCCCAGCGCGGCGGCCAGCCTGTCCAGCGCTTCGAGGCGCGTCGCCCCTTTCGCGATGATCTTGGCGATCATCGGATCGTAGAAGGGCGTGACCTCGCCGCCCTCCTCGACGCCGGCATCGACGCGAATGCCCTCGCCTTCTGGCAGTTGCAGCGACCAGAGCTTGCCGGTCGATGGCAGGAAGCCACGCTCCGGATCTTCGGCATAAAGCCGCGCTTCGACCGCGTGACCGGTGATCGACAAGTCACCCTGGGCAAATGGCAGCCTGCCGCCTGCGGCCACGTGAAGCTGGAGTTCGACCAGATCAAGCCCGGTGATCGTCTCTGTCACCGGGTGCTCGACCTGAAGCCGCGTGTTCATCTCCATGAAGTAGAAACGGTCGGCCCGCAGCCCGTCGCGGCCATCGGCGATGAACTCGACCGTGCCGGCCCCGACATAGCCGACCGCCATTGCCGCCTCGACCGCAGCCTTGCCCATGGCGGCGCGGACTTCTGCGGTCATGCCGGGAGCGGGCGCTTCCTCGATCACCTTCTGGTGGCGGCGCTGGAGCGAGCAATCGCGCTCGAAGAGATGAACGACATTGCCGTGCGCATCGCCAAACACCTGGATTTCGACATGTCGCGGCGAAAGCACGTATTTCTCGACCAGCACGCGGGCATCGCCGAAGGAATTGCGCGCTTCACGCTGGGCGCTCTCCAAAGCGTCGGCGAACTCTGCGGCGCTTTCGACGCGCTTCATGCCCTTGCCGCCGCCGCCGGCCACGGCCTTGATCAACACGGGATAGCCGATCTTCGCAGCTTCGCCCTCCAGAAATGTCACGTCCTGATTGGCGCCGTGATAGCCCGGCACCACTGGCACGTTCGCCTTTTCCGCCAGTGCCTTGGCCGCGTCCTTCAGCCCCATGGCGCGGATGGCGGACGCTGGCGGGCCGACGAAGACGATGCCCGCAGCTTTGCAGGCGTCGGCGAACTCGGCATTCTCGGACAGAAATCCATAACCGGGATGGATGCAGGCTGCGCCTGACGCTTTCGCCGCCGCAATGATCCTGTCGCCGAGCAGATAGCTTTCGCGCGCGGCGGCAGGGCCGATGTGGTGCGCTTCGTCAGCGAAACGCACGAACGGAGCGTCGCGGTCAGCGTCCGAAAAGACAGCGATGCAGCGCATGCCGAGCCGGCGCGCGGTGCGGAAGACACGAAGGGCGATCTCGCCGCGGTTGGCGACAAGGACGGACGGAAGCGTGGACGAGATGGTGGTCATGAAGCTGTTATAGCGAGGCGTCTGGCGTCCGACCAGCACTGACGAAAGCGTGAGGGACGGTGCCGACGATGGCTGCCAGGCTGACAATACCTGACAATTTCTTGCATCACCGCAAACCCCGCCTTGCAGGTTCGCCAAGCGGCACACGTGAAGGTGTCTGGGCCAACACCCCGGAAAACACGTAGATCAGTCAAGCGCCGGGAGGGCGTGACACCACGAGGGAGTTTCCAATGTCCATTTCACGCCGCACCGCCCTGATGACTGCCGCAGCCGCGATGGCTGCACCAGCCCTGACCGGCAACACCGCGCAGGCCGCAGCGCCGAAGCTCGGCAAGCAGGCTCCCGGCTTCTATCGTTTCAACATCGGCGATTTCGAGATCACCGCGCTGCATGACGGGCAGACCAACTACGAGGTCAATGCCGCGCGCTTTCCCAACGCACCAGTCGACGACGTCGTCAAGCTGATGGAAGCGCAGTTCGTCCCGGCCAAGCCGGGCGTGTCGCCCTTCAACACGATGATCGTCAACACGGGTTCGAAGCTTGTGCTGATCGATGCCGGCTTTGCCAACAACGGCGCGCCGACCACCGGCCAGATGGCCGCCAACATGGCGGCGGCGGGCATCCAGCCATCTCAGATCGACACCGTGCTGATCAGCCACTTCCATGGCGACCACATCAACGGGCTGCGCACCAAGGAAGGCGCGCTCGTCTACCCGAACGCTGAAATCATCGTTCCGCCGCGCGATGTGGCGCACTATCTCGACGAAGCGAAGATGAATGCCGCGCCGGAAGCCGCGCGTGGCGGCTTCATGGTCGCTCGGCGCGTTTTCATGCCCAACCTCAAGGACGTAAAGCAGGGCGAGTGGGGCAAGGAATGGGTTGGCGGCATCACGGCCATCCAGTCCGACGGACATACGCCGGGGCATACCTCGTTCGTGGTTTCCTCCGGCACCAAGACGCTGCTGGTGATCGGCGACGCCAGCAATGATCCGCGCATTTTCGCGCGCCAGCCGGACTGGCACCTCGGCTTCGACCTGGATCGGGCGCAGGCGGTGACGACGCGCAAGAAGCTGCTCGACATGGCGGCGGCCGACAAGATGCAGACCAGCTTCTACCACGCCGCCTTCCCGGCGACCGGCTTCATCGCCAAGAACGGCGCCGGTTATGACTGGTTCCCGGTGTCGTTCTCGTCGGTGATGTGAAGCGCTGGCAGCGCGGCACGCGGCCGCTCTGAACATCAGGCCTGACAAATATCTCTGCCCCGCCGAAAACAACATCTCGCCGGCGGGGCAGTCGCAGGCTCAAGGCCGCCGAACTGACAAAATCTCATTGAACTTACTGGGTGTGCCGATCGAGACCCGGTCGCCCTGATTGCCGCCGAGAAGCTGAGGACGCATGCCATTCAGCGAGACAATGAAGCCAACATGCCCAAGAGTGCTCTGGGTCCTGCTTTCTCGCCAGAACACCATGATGTCACCCTCCTGCCAATCCTCTTTCGGAACCTCGGCGCCCCATTTCTTGGTGTGCCACGAGCGCGCAGCTTTGCTGTCAGTGCCGACGAGTCCAGCCTGCTCGACGCAGAAATTCATGAAGGACGAGCACCACGGCACGCTGTCTGGCATTGCACCACCTGATGTCGTGGCATGATATTCCCTGATCCGCGGATTGTCGCCACTGCCAACGACTTCGCGGATGTCCTTTTGCAGTTCTTGCTTGGCAATCTCGTAGGGGCTCAAACCCCTTGCACGCCGTCCACCTCCACGGGTGTTCATCAACGACTGCCTTGCGGCAATCGGGACATCTATGGGTATCCCAGGGCTGATTTCATCAAGTTCAGCCAGATGAGGGTTTAGTTCCAACAGTTCGGTTTTTGACAAACCCAACTGTGCGAATAATGACGCGAATGTATCGATCACAGTTGTAAAAATCGTTCCAACTCTTTCACCTGCCATGACAGACTCCTTTTTTGTTGGCCTATATGCATTATATGAACTTTTTATGCGTAAGCGAAACTATTCACGTATTTTTAGTGATAATGTTAGTGACATGACCTAAATACTTATTGATGTTTCTCATACACAACCCTACGTAAGTGTGGCGGAATTTTGCCCTTAATGTTGCAGCAATTTGTTCGGTGTTGCGGGGGCTGGATTGCAAGCCGATGTCATTGGTTCTCTGGCCTCTTTTGTTCCGAACCAACAACGGGACGCTTCAGCGCGCACACTTGACGCCCTGCCCCGCCATCCGTTCAATCACGTCCTTGCTACGCACATTTGAAAGGCCATCCCCGATGATCCCCAATCTCCAGATCGACCCGGCCCGGCTGTGGGACACGCTGATGGAGACGGCGAGGATCGGCGGGACGGCCAAGGGCGGCATCAAGCGCCTGACGCTGTCCGACGAGGACAGGCGCGTGCGCGACTGGTTCAAGGCGACCTGCGAGGGACTTGGCTGCGAGGTGCATGTCGACGAGGTCGGCAACATGTTTGCCGTGCGGCCGGGCCGGAACAATGCGCTCCTGCCCATCGCCATGGGTTCGCACCTCGACACCCAGCCCACGGGCGGCAAGTTCGATGGGGTGCTCGGGGTGCTTGGCGCCGTCGAAGCGCTGCGGGCCATGGTGGCGGCTGGATATGAGACCAATGCGCCCATCGCCATCGCCAACTGGACCAACGAGGAAGGCTCGCGCTTTGCGCCGGCCATGCTGTGTTCAGGCGTTTATGCCGGGGTGTTCACGCCCGAATTTGCCTGGAGCCGGGAGGACCGCGACGGCGTCACGCTCGGGGCCGCGCTGGATGCCATCGGCTACCGCGGCGCCGAAAAAGTCGGCGCGCGCGAGTTCCAGGCGATGTTCGAGCTGCATATCGAACAAGGCCCGATCCTTGAGGACCAGAGCACCAAGATCGGCGTGGTGCAGGGCGTGCAGGGCATGCGCTGGTATGAGGTCACCGTGCAAGGGCAGGACGCCCACACGGGCGCGACGCCGATGTACCTGCGCAAGAATGCGCTGCTGGGCGCCGCCCGCATGATCGACCGGATCGATGCCATCGGCCACGCCTATCCTGGGGCCGTGGCGACCGTGGGCCTGATCGAGAACAAGCCGAACAGCCGCAATGTCATCCCCGGAGAGGTGTTCTTCTCGGTCGACCTGCGCCATCCGAACGAGGGCGAGCTGCAGAAGATGGAGGATGATTTCCGCGCTGCGCTGCCTGAAGTTCTGACGCCGCTGAAACTGGAATGGCTGGAAAAGGGGATCTGGAATTCGCCAGCGGTGGCGTTCGACGCGGCCCTGATCGACTGCGTGCGCGCCGGCGTCGCGAAATCCGGGTTCACCTCGCGCGACATGGCGTCGGGCGCCGGCCATGATGCCGCCTACGTCGCGCGTGTCATGCCGACCGTGATGATCTTCGTGCCCTGCGCCGGAGGCATCAGCCACAACGAGGCCGAAAGCACCACACGCGAGGAATGCGCGGCGGGCGCGCAGGTTCTGCTCAATGCCGTGCTCGAATATGACGCGCGCCTGGCGGGGTGATCAGCCGATACTCAGCCGCCGTAGTTCGTCGGCATGCCGAAGCAGGTAGTGCCTTAGCCAATAGGCATAGGTTTGCGGATTGGCAGCGGTATCTTCGATCAGGTCCGGCAACGACATGAGTTTGGTCTCGCTCACCTCATCCGGGTTGAGCGCCATAGCGCCTGCCACGCGGCCGACATAGACATAGACAAGTTCGTTCTCGGTCAGTCCGTGATCAAGGCTGGTCCGGTAGCGAGCGCGGAAGCCGAAGCGCATGCCGGTGCGCATGCCGATTTCCTCGCCAAGCCGGCGGTGCGCCGCCACGTCGGTGCGCTCGCCGACGCGTGGATGGCCGCAGCAGGTGTTGGCCCAGAGCCCGCCGGAATGATACTTGCCGAGCGCGCGGCGCTGCAGCAGCACGCGGCCCGCGTCGTCGAACAGGAATATCGAGAAGGCGCGGTGCAGCAGGCCCTGTTCATGCACCGCCAGCTTGCCGCCCGAGCCGATGGCACGGTTCGCCTCGTTGACGAGGATCAGGACATCTTCGTCTACGGCCAGGCTGGCAAGTTCAGGGCTTGCAGATGCGGATCTTGCGCTCATGCGCCATGCAATTTGCAGATGCGCTTCGTCACGTCAAATTGGCGATGCCGCCGAGGCTGAGCAGATGCGCATAGACCGCAGGCAGGATGCCCAATCTGTGCAGATCGAGCACCGCGGCATCCGGCAAGGCGCGCAGTTTCTCCTCGTCGACGACCAGCAGGCCATGGATGGTCGCCTGTCCGGCCCTGGTGTTCTTGACGTCCATCGTCACCGGCTTGAACAGGTCGAGGCTTTTCAGCTTCTGCACGAAGGTCATGGTGCGCTGTCCGGCTTCGCGAAAGTTGGCGGCGAACTGCATGGCGCTTTCAAGGAATGGCGTGGCCGTGCCGTCTGTCTTGAACAGCGCTTCGCCCCCAGTCTCGGTGATGCCGGGAAAACTCTCATCGAGGCACAGCACCGGATCGCGGCCTTCTACCTCGCCAAGGATGAACGGGTAGCGGCGCAGGTAGGCCGGCATGTAGGAGGCGCTCCACAGACCTTCCGGCGTGATGAAGCCGTTGTGTCCGGACCGCAGCCCGAGCAGGAAAACCGGTGAGATCAGCTCGCCTTCGGGCAGGAAAACGATCGGCAACTCGCGCGCGGCCGAGGCGAATTCATCGACGACGGCCGGCAGCAGATGCGTGCCGCGGCCAAACGAAAGCGGCTCGGACAGCGGCTTCAGCCGCATGCCCTTGTGAAGGTCGCGGTTGAGCGCCGTCACCGACCTGTAGAGGATGGGATTCTTGACCAGGGCGGTCGGGGACGGTTCGGTCATGACGGTCGCTCGACATTGAAGTGATCACGAATCCATTGTGATCGGGGAGGATTGCGGAGACAAGCCCGAGTTTGCGGCAAGGCGCCACCCTGTTCAGCGCCGCTTGCTGCCGCCCGCGCCGCGCGCAAGCGGCGAGTGGCCACGTGGCTGATATATGCCGTCACCGGGCCTGCCGACCAGTTCGCCGTCGCGCATCACCGTCCTGCCGCGCACCATCGTCAGCACCGGCCAGCCGGTCACCTCGATGCCCTCATAGGGCGTGTAGTCGGCCCCGTGGTGCTGGCTGGCATTGCTGATGGTCACTGTCCTGTCCGGATCCCAGATGGCGATGTCGGCATCCGAGCCGACCGCGATGGTGCCCTTCCGGGGATAGAGCCCATATGTCTTGGCGTGGTTGGTGGCGGTCACGGCCACGAAGGTGTTCAGGTCGATGCGGCCCTTTGTGACGCCTTCCGAGAACAGGATCGGCAGCCGCGCGCCGACGCCGGGAATGCCGTTCGGCACCCAGCGAAAGCTGGAGCGCCCTTTTGGCAGCAGCTTGCCCGCGTCATCGGCGTAGCGGAATGGGCAGTGGTCCGACGAAAACAGCGTGAACACGCCGCTCTGCAGCCCTTCCCAGCAGGCCGCCTGGCTGGCCTTGTCGCGCGGCGGCGGCGAACAGACATATTTCGCGCCTTCCATGTCGACGCCCTTGAGGTCATCCTCGGTGAGCACGAGATATTGCGGGCAGGTCTCGGCGACGATGTTGAGGCCCCTGTTCTGAGCACGCCTGATCTCCTCCATCGCCTCTCGGTTGGAGACGTGCACCACCACAATCGGCACGTCGACCAATTCCGCCAGCGTGATCGCCCGGTGCGTTGCCTCGCGCTCGACCGGGATCGGCCGTGATCTGGCGTGATAGAAAGGCGCGGTGTCGCCCCGCTTTTCGAGCTGCGCCGTGAGGAAGCGGATGGCGTCGTAGTTCTCGGCGTGGACCATCACCAGCGCGCCGCTGTCCTTCGCCACCGCCAGCGTTTCGAGAATCTGCATGTCGCTGAGTGCCAAACCCTCATACGTCATGAAGACCTTGAACGAGGTGTAGCCATCGGCCACCAGCGCCGGCAGTTCCTGACCGAGCACGGCTTCAGTCGGGTCGCTGATGATCAGGTGAAACGACACGTCGACGTGGCACTTGCCTTCGGCCTTCGCGTGATAGGCCGTCACTGCTTCACGCAGCGACTGCCCCTTCTCCTGCAGGCAGAACGGCAGCACGGTGGTGTTGCCGCCAAAAGCCGCCGAGCGGGTCGCGCTTTCGAAATCATCCGCCATGACGATGCCGGGGCCGGACGGCTGGCTGATGTGGACATGGCTATCGATGCCGCCGGGCAGCACCAGTTTGCCGCTCGCGTCGATGGTGTGCTTTGCGGGGCCGAGGCTCGCGCCGAGCGCTGTGACGACGCCGCCGCTGATGCCGACGTCGCACCTTGCCGTATCGCCCGCCGTGACGACGGTGCCGGCCCTGATCACAGTGTCAAACATGAATGCCCCCTCGATTGGCCGTGACTTAAGGCACCCTGCCCGGCGGCAACTGCATCGCGAAACCGGCGATTTCGCCTGCGGTTGCGATCCAGATATCGTCCCGGCGCGCCGCGATGTGCGCCAGAGCCCGACGCAGGTGGCGCAGCCGGAAAGGCTGGCCGACGAGATAGGGGTGCAGCGCGATGCCCATCACCAGAGGCCCGCTCGCCGCCTGTTCCAGCATTTCGTCGAAATTGTCGACGATCATGTCGGCGAAGGCGCCTGCTCCATCCTTCCGGGCCACGATCGAGGGAATGTCGTTGACCTCCTGCGGATAGGGCACTGCAAGCAGGCGACCTGCCCGCGTCTTCAGCCAGATCGGCTGGTCATCCGCGCACCAGTTCAGCGTGTAGGTGTAGCCTGCCTCCTGCAGCAGGTCGGGCGTGTGGTGGCTTTCGGCAATCCACGGCGAGAGCCAGCCCTTGGGCCTGACGCCCAGCCGCTTGAAGATCACGTCTGTCGCTTCGGCGATGAGCCTGCGCTCGTCGCCCTCCGACATGATGCTCTGGCGCTCGGAATTGCTGCGGCCATGGCCGACGATCTCGTCGCCGCGCGCAACGAACGCCTCCACCAGCGAGGGGGCGTAGTCGAGCATGGCGCTGTTGATCAGCGCCGAACACGGCAGGCGCATCTTATCCAGCATGTCGAGCATGCGCCAGGCTCCGACGCGATTGCCGTAATCGCGCCAGGCATAGTTCAGCACGTCGGGCTGCGGGCCGCCGGGCGCCAGTTCCGCGCCAAGCCCTTCGCCAAAGGCGAAATGCTCGAGGTTGAGGCCGATATAGACGGCAAGCCGCTTGCCATTCGGCCAGTCATAGACCGGACGGCCCTTGATCGGATGATAGTCATAACGATGATGCTGGCTGAGTTTCATGCCCCTATTGTTGAACAGGTCCGCGCGGGCGACAACTGCGAAATAAGAACGGCGTTTTCCGCGCCAATTTCAGTGAAGGGATCACACCATGCCGACCGATGCCGACATCCTCGCCCGGCTTGCCGAACTTGGCCACATGTTGCCGGCACCGGCCCGGCCCGTGGGCGAATTCATCCTGTGGCGGCAGGAGGGCGGCATGATCTTTCTCGCAGGGCAGATCTGCGAGTTGAGCGGCGTGGCGTTTCCGGTCGGGGTCTATGGCGGCGGCGTCGATCTCGACACGGCGCGTGGCGGAGCGCTCGCCATCGGCTTGCAGCTCCTGCGCACCTTGCGCGATGCGCTGGACGGCGATCTCGGCCGCGTGCGCAACGTGATCATGGTGCGCGGCTTCGTCACCGCCGCGCCGGGCATGGGCGATTATCCGAAGGTCATCAACGCCTGCTCGGAATTGTTCATTTCGCTGTGGGGCGAAAATGGCCGGCACGCCCGCACGTCGATCGGTGTGGCCCAACTGCCGTCAAACGCGACCGTGGAGATCGATGCCGTGTTCGCCGTGGATTGAGCGCTGCATTCAGCCCATGGCCTTTTGTCCCGGCGTGGCGTATGACGGCGTCAGACCGGGCGCGTCAGGATATGGCGGACGCCCCTTTTTCCTTTTCGCGGACTGGCGCCCTTGGCATGCCAGCCGCTTCGACCTTTCGAACAGGCGGCTTCCTTGACCGAACTTCTGATTGCGCCCGCGCTGCAGCGCGCACTTGACGAGCGCAGCTACACCGAACTCACGCCCGTGCAGAGCGCGGTGATCGCGCCCGAGGCCATGGGCCGCGACCTTCTGGTCTCGGCACAGACAGGGTCAGGCAAGACCGTCGCCTACGGACTTGGCATTGCCTCGACGCTGCTTGGCGATGCCGAGCGGCTGCAGCCCGGCGCAGCCCCTCTGGCGCTGATCGTGGCGCCGACCCGCGAACTCGCCCTGCAGGTGGAGCGCGAACTGCGCTGGCTCTATGCCCAGGCCGGCGCGCGCATCATTTCCTGCGTCGGCGGCATGGACCCGGCCAAGGAGCGCAAGCAGCTTGGCGATGGCTGCCACATCGTCGTCGGCACGCCAGGCCGCCTGCGCGACCACATCGACCGCAGACGGCTCGATCTGTCGCAGATCAAGGCCGTCGTGCTCGACGAAGCCGACGAGATGCTCGATCTCGGCTTCCGTGACGATCTCGAATTCATCCTCGAGGCAACGCCGAAGGAAAAGCGCACGCTGCTGTTCTCGGCAACCCTGCCACGCGGAATTGCGGCGCTCGCGAAGAATTTCCAGACCAACGCATTTCGCATCGAGGCCTCGTCCAAGGACATCGGCCACGCCGACATCGACTATCGTGCCATCCGCGTTGCGCCGAAGGAGGTCGAGCTTGTCGTCGTCAACGTGCTTCGGCTCGTCGATGCGCCGGCTTCGCTGGTCTTCGCCAACACGCGCGACGCTGTGCGGCACCTTCATTCGATGCTGGTCGAACGCGGTTTTTCCGCCGTCTACCTTTCGGGCGAGCTTGGCCAGAACGAGCGCAACCAGGCGCTTCAGGCCCTGCGCGATGGCCGGGCGCGGGTCTGCGTCGCCACCGACGTGGCCGCCCGCGGCATCGACCTGCCCAATCTCGGCCTCGTCATCCATGCCGACCTGCCGCATGACGCGGAAATCCTGCAGCACCGCAGCGGACGCACGGGCCGCGCCGGCCGCAAGGGCGTCAGCGTCGTGATCGTGCCGCCAGCCCGCCGCCGCAAGGCGGAGGGGCTGCTGGCAGAAGCCGGGATCGAGCCGCGCTGGACCTTGCCGCCGACCGCCGATGACATCCGCGCGCTTGACCGCCAGCGCATGATCGAAGACCCGGCCCTGCGCGAGGAGCCTTCGGAGGAAGACCTCGCGATGGCCGAACTGCTGATCGCCGAGCGCACGCCGCATGAGATCGCGGCGATGCTGGCGCGCATCTATCGCTCGCGCCTGCCGGAGCCGGAAGAGGTGTCCGATCCGAGTTCGTGGTTCGACAAGGCCGTGCGCGTGCGCAACGGGGCCGAACGCGCCAGCGGCAAGCCCTATGACCGCGCCGAGCGCAAGCCGTTCGAGCGCGAGCGCTCGTTCGACCGGGGCCCGCGCCCTGTCGCCTCCGGCGACGACGGCGACATGGTCCTGTTCCGCATCGAGATCGGCCGCAAGAACAAGGCGGACCCGAAGTGGCTGCTGCCGATGCTGTGCCGCCGCGGCAAGGTCACGCGCGACGACATCGGCAACATCCGCATCCTCGACAACCATACCGAGGTCCAGATCACCAGCGGCGCTGCCGAAAACTTCGCCAGCAATGTGCGCCGCACCGATGGCGACGACATCCGCATCAACCCGATGGCAGCCGGCGAGCATTCCGGCGTGGTCGCGCGCCCGCGCTTCGACAAGCCGCGCTTCGAACGCAACAAAGGCGACGGACCGAAGTTCGGCCGCGACCAAGGCGAGGCGCCCCGCCCGCCCAAGCCCTATGACGACCGGCCACGCGACGACCGCAAGCCGCCATACAAGCCGCGCGAGGACCGCCCTGCCCGCGCCTTCGACGATGCTCCGCGGGCCGAAGGCAAGCCCGCCTATGCCGGCAAGCCGCGCAGGCCAGACGGCGATGCGCCGCCACACGCTGCAAAGCCCCGTGATGATCGTCCGCGCGAGTTCAAGGGCGCCGGCGCGCCGTTCGGCGAAGCCAAGCGCGGGCCAAAGCCGTTCGAGCGCAAAGGCGATAAATTCGGCGGCAAACCGGGCGGGAAGCCCGGCGGCGGCTTCAAGATGCGCAAGCGCGACGGCTGAAGCGCTTCACCAGGGCAGGATCACGCCGCCGCGCAGGCGGTGCAGCGCCTCCAGATAGTAATAGTCGCCATAGATGATCGGGACCTCGACGTTTTCGTCCATCGGCTTCTTGCCGGTGGCCTTGTCGAGCAGCCCGTCCTTGTCGCTGGAGCCGGCGAGGCCGACTGCTTCGCCTAGCTTGCGTGCAAGATTAGCTCCAGCGATGCGCCATTTCAGCGCCTCGGCTCCATCCAGATGCGCAGCCAACTCGAGAAAGCCGCAGGCCGCGATGGCGGCGGCGGACGAATCACGCGGCGCGTTGTCGGCATCCGGCACGCGGAAATCCCACGGCGGCACGCCATGGACGGGCAGCGCGGCAAGGAAACTCTCGGAGACCTTCTTCGCGGCGTCGAGATATGTCCTGTCGTGGGTGTGACGCCAGGCCAGCGCCAGGCCGAGCACACCCCAGGCCTGGCCCCGGCTCCAGGTCGAGCCAGGCGCGAAGCCCTGGCCGCCGAGCGCTTCGATTTTCGCGCCGGTCTTCATGTTGAAGCGGATGACGTGATGGGTCGAGCCGTCCGTCCTGATCCAGTGCTTCATGAAGGTTTCGAGATGGGCGTTCGCGACATTGGCGAACCTCGGCTGGCCGAACTCCTCGGCAGCCCAGAACAGCAGCGGCAGATTGATCAGCGTGTCGATGATCGAGTGATCGCGGCGCTCGCCGTTCCACGCCTCGATGATGCGCGTCACGGGGTTGAAGCGGCTGGCGAGGAGGTTCGCTGCGGTGAAGCCCCGACGGCGCGCCTCGCGGTCACCGGTCAGCTTGTAGCGCAGCACGGACGTGGGCGAGAACTGGAAGCCCACATCATGATGCAGGTCGTAGACGCGCTCGTCGAGGAAGCAGGCATGCAGCCCGTGCTCGCAGACGGTCGCGTGGTGCGCGAGACCCTGGTCGCCGGTGGATTGATGGGTCAGCCACAGCATGCCGGGCCAGAAGCCGGAAGTCCACCACTCGGGCAGGTCGGGCAGATAGCGGCCATTCGGGACGGCGGAATGATAAAAGCCGCCCTTCATCCGCCTTGCCATGGCGACGACCTTGGCCTCCGCCGCGGCAAATGCCGGCGCATGCCAACCGAGGTCGAGGCCACTGGTGGTTGCGAAGTTCATGAGGTCTCTCCAGACGGCAGCGGATGGGGTCGGTGTGCAGGGGCTGGCTCGAAAACCAGCGTGATGACGGCCTCGCCGGAGCCAGGCCGGCGGGTGAACACGAGCCGGCGCACATCGGTCGGGCCATCGCGCAGGGCAACCGCCCTGTCCTCGAGGACGCTGACATCGAGTTCCAGGCCAAAGCGGATCGCAAGCGGTCGGCCAGTTTCGCCGTGCAGAAGCACAAAGCCGGGCTCGGCCTGTGCGATCCGGTCCAGCGTGACGATGACCGTGGCAAATTCGCCCGTGCCTGCGGCGAAGCTGGCGCGGTCGGTGAGCGTGATGCGTCCTGCCCCCTGCCGGTCCAGCCTCATGTTTCGGGTGAGTGACGCAAGCCCTGCGGCAGCCGGGTAAGCAGCGGCAAAATCCAGTTCGACCACGCTGACCATTCCATCGTGTCTGCCGGTGAAGCTGCTGGCGGCGGCCTCGGCGCCGGCTCGCTGCTCGAAGCCGTTGACCAGCGGCGTGCAGTGCCCTGCCGAGCGCGCCGCCAGATACTGATAGCGTGTCGCGCTGGCGAAGTAGGCGCGGTCATAGGCCGGCGCGCCAAGCTCGGCCACCGGCGTGCGGCCGTCGAGCAGGATCACGAATGAGCCGACATCGTTGTGGTTGTGCGGCTCGTCATTGCAGCCGCCCTTGATCGCCAGCGCCACGTCAAGCTCCGGCGCGCGGGCGACTGCCCATTGCGATTGCGGCAGCAGATCGAAGGCCGCCAGATTTGCTGCTGCGCTGGCGGCATGCTCCGGCGTCCAGAACAGGTCACGCAGCTTTTCACCAGCGGGCCGGCTTGTCAGTTTGCGCGGCGCAGGTCGCAGGGGCGTCACGCCGTCGAGTTCGGGCAGATTCAGCCGGCGCGCCAGAACATTCAGCAGTGCGGGCTCAGGCGAGCGGCGCGGGGCCGTGTCGGAAAAGGCAGGAAACAGTCCCGGCTGCAGCGCCACGCGGGCCGGGAAGCTCGCGATGGCGATGGCGCGGGCATCATCGAGCGGCGACCAGGAGCCAGCGCGGCGGCGCTCGATCATGTCGCCGAGCATCGCCACGTAGGCCATGCTCTTTTCCCAGTAGCCGACGCCTTCAAGGCACCCCCCATCATTGGGAAAGGTGGCGAAGTAGCTGCCGAAGCACCGCTCGGCCTTGGCCAGGACGGCATCGAGGCGCGGCCCTGGCGGTTCCATCAGCAGCGCCGCGATGGCGATGGAGCCCGCGCAGACCGCAGCCCAATTCGGGCTGGTCTTGCCGATCTCCCAGCGGTGGTCATCGCGCGCGAGAAAAAAGCCCACGCCGCGCTCATCCGTCATGGCCAGCGCGCGGGCTTGCAGGCCCGGGTCGAGTTGGTCGCCGATGATCGCGTCGGCCTCGGCGATGGTCTGGCAGGTCATGGCGGAGAACAGGTCGACAGCCGGCCGCTTCGGGTCCAGCACATGGTCGGCATAGTCATGGTCGTGGGCGCACAGAAGCCAGGTGGGCTCCTCCAGGATAGCCTCCAGCCATCGTGCCGCGCCGTGGGCAAAGCGTGGGTCGCCGGTGATGCCTGCCGCCAGCGCCAGATGCATCAGCCCTGCACGGCGGGAATTGTGATTGCCTTCCGCGACAAGCCGCTCGCCGGTGGCCCACCAGCGTTCCCAATCGTCGCGGCCATAGGGCGGGATCGCCGCATCGAGCGCTGCCTCGCCGAGCGCTACCACATGCGCGCTTGCGCCACCGCTGGCGGCATGCGCCCAGGCGGCCCGGTCGGCCATCGGCGGCGGAAAGCGCTGGAGCGCGCCGTGGTTCGTCATCGGCCGGTCCTCATCAGGCGCTCGCGGCGGCAGGCACGGATGATCCGTCGACGCCTGCCAGGGCCAGCGCGTCGGCATGGTGGCAGGAAACGAAACGCCCGTCAGTGGTCGCTGTCAGGCGCGGCGCGGCCGTCCTGCAGATGTCGGTCGCGTAGCTGCAGCGCGGATGAAAGGCGCAGCCGGGCGGCGGATTGGCGGGGTCGGCCACCTCGCCGGCCAGCCGGATGCGCTTGTGGCCGCGCCGTCGCGGATCGGGGATCGGCACGGACGAGAGGAGCGCCTCGGTGTAGGGGTGCAGCGGCCGGTTGAACAGCGCGTCGGTCTCGGCGATCTCGACGATGCGGCCGACATACATCACGGCAACCCGGTCGGAAATGTGCCGCACGACCGAAAGATCGTGCGCGATGAACAGGAAGGTGAGGTCGAACTCGGCCTTCAGGTCTTGCAGCAGGTTCAGCGTCTGGGCCTGGATCGAGACATCGAGCGCCGACACGGCCTCGTCAGCCACGATGATGCGCGGGTTCATCGACAGCGCCCGGGCAATGCCGAGGCGCTGGCGCTCGCCGCCCGAGAAGGCGTGCGGATAACGCCTGACATACTCGGGCCGGAGACCCACCTTGCGCAGCAGTTCGACGACGCGGTCCTCAAGGTCCTTTCCATGCGCAATGCCGTTGACCTTCATGGCTTCGCCGACAAGGTCGATCACGGGCAGGCGCGGGTTGAGCGACGAGTGGGGGTCCTGGAAGATCATGCGGATGTCGCGGTGGACGTCCCTGAGTTCGGCGTTGGACAGCGTCGCCAGATCGATCACCGAGCCATCCTTGCGGCGATACCTGATCGCGCCGGATGTCGGCTTGATCATGCGGATGATGGTGCGCCCCAGCGTGGTCTTGCCGCAGCCGCTCTCGCCCACGAGGCTGAGCGTCTCGCCGCGCTTCAACTCGAACGACACATCGTCCAGCGCCTTCACCACCGTCTCGCGGCGGCGGAAGATGCCGCGGCTGGACGTGTACCAGGTCCTGAGGTTCTCGACCTTGAGGACGGCGTCGTCCTGCATGGCGGCCAGAACCGTCTGGTCCGTTCGGGCTTGATCGCTCATCGTGAAGCCTGCGCTCATGGGTTCACCCGACAGCTTGCGGCGCAGGCGCCGTCTGCTGCGCGGTTTCATGCAGGTCATCGTGCAGCCTCTCCTGCGCGCGGAAGCAGCGGGCGATGCGGTCCGGCCCGGTGATCTCGTCGGCAGGTTCCTCAGCGCTGCATTTGCCAGGAATGGCGACATCGCAGCGCGTGTTGAACGGGCAGCCCGTCGGCCGCGCGAACGGGTGGGGCACCATGCCACGAATGGTGGCCAGCCGCTCGCCCCGGGCGCCCTCGACACGCGGAATGGCCCTCAGCAGGGCCTGCGTATAGGGATGGCGCGGATCGTGAAAGATCGCATCCACCGGCCCGCGCTCGACCACGCGGCCCAGATACATCACCGCCACCATGTCGGCGATTTCCGCCACCACGCCAAGGTCATGGGTGATGAAGACCACGCTCATGCCGTACTCCTTCTGGAGTTCGGAAATCAGATCCAGGATGTTGGCCTGGGTGGTGACGTCGAGCGCGGTGGTGGGCTCGTCGGCGATCAGGAGCCTGGGCTCGCACGAAAGCGCAAGCGCGATCATGGCGCGCTGGCGCTGCCCGCCGGACATCTGGAAGGCGTAGTTGTCGATGCGCTCCTCGGCGCGCGGGATGCCGACGCGCTTCAGCAGCGCGATCGCCTTGTCGCGTGCCCGCTTCTTGTCAAGCTTCTGGTGCAGCCGGATCATCTCGATGATCTGGTCGCCGATGGTGTGGACCGGCGAGAGCGACGACATCGGCTCCTGGAAGATCATGGCGATGTCCCGGCCGCGAATGGCGCGGATTTCCGGGCTGTTCGGGTGCATGGCGGCAAGATCAATGGTCGCCGCGCCAGACTCGCGCCGATACAGGATCTCGCCCTGCATGACCTTGCCAGGCGACGAGACGATCTGCATGACCGAGCGCGCCGTGATCGACTTGCCGGAGCCGGACTCGCCGACGATGCACAGTGTCTTGCCGCGCTCGACCACGAAGCTCGCGCCCTCGACGGATTTCACAACGCCTTCCGACGTGGGGAAGTAGGTGTGGAGGCCCCTGACCTCCAGGATGTTGTCGGCGATGGTGTCAGTGACAGGCAGCATGGGGTCAGCTTTCATAGGGATCGGCGGCATCGCGCAGCCCGTCGCCAAGGAAATTGAGCGCCAGCACCGCCACCACGACCGCGAAACCTGGCGCGAACAGCCATGGCGCGGTGGCGAGCGTGCGCACGTTCTGGGCTTCCTGCAGCAGCACGCCCCACGAGACCACCGGCGGTCTCAGGCCGATGCCGAGGAAGGACAGAGCTGTTTCCGCCAGGATCATCGACGGGATGGCGAGGGTCAGCGTCGCGATGATGTGCGACAGGAACGAGGGCACCATGTGGCGCAAGATGATGCGGATTTCCGAGCAGCCATCGAGCCGGGCAGCCGCCACGAAGTCATCGCCCTTGAGCGACATGAAGCGCGACCTGACCTCGCGCGCCAATCCGGTCCACCCCAGCAGCGACAGGATCACTGTGACGAGGAAATACACCATGATCGGATCGAGCGTGGCGGGAATGGCGGCGGCCATGCCCATCCAGAGCGGTATCTGCGGGATGGATTTGAGGAACTCGATGGTGCGCTGGATGATGTTGTCGAGCAGCCCGCCGAAATAGCCGGAGATGCCGCCGAGCACGATCCCGAGAACCAGCGAGATGCCGACGCCGACCAGCCCGATCGACATCGAGATGCGGGTGCCATGGATCAGCCGCGAGAGCATGTCGCGCCCGAGCCTGTCCGCGCCGAGGACATAGACGCGCTGGCCCTTCTCAACCGGGCCGAAGAATTTCCGTTCGACGGTGAACAGGCCCCACATGCGGTAGGGTTCCGACCGCACGAAGAAGCCCAGCGGTATCTGCCGCGTGGTGTCAGGCACGAACTTGCGCTGCAGCGAGAGGCGATCGATCTGGACCCGGTTGGGGTTGGCGTGCAGGCCCCACACCATCCCGCCGCCGGCATCGTGCCGCCACAGATGAATGGCCTGAGGCGGGGCATAGGTATCGCGGGCGCTGAACGCGTCGGGTTCGAACGGTGCGAGGAATTCGGCGAACAGCGCGATCGCGTAGATCAGCAGCACGATCACGCCGCTCCAGAGCGCGAGCTTGTGACGGCGGAATTTCCACCACATCAGTTGCCATTGCGAGGCGACCGCGACGCGCTGCTCGGACTGCGCGGCGGCCGGATCAGAAACGGCGATCGAGGCATCAAGGCTGGACATGGCTCATCCTCCTCAGCGCATGCCGTGCCGGATGCGCGGATCGAGCCACGCCAGCAAAAGGTCGGAAATCAGCGTGCCGGCAACGGTCAGCACGCTTTTCATGAAGATGAATGATCCGGCGAGGTACATGTCCTGCGCCAGCAGCGCCTCGATCAGCAGCGGGCCCGTGACAGGCAGCGACAGCACGATGCCAAGGATCGTCGCGCCCGAGATCAGGTCCGGCAACTCCCAGCCGAGCCGGCTGACGAAGGGAATCAGCGCCACGCGCACCGGGTACTTGATGATGACGCGGCTTTCCGAAAGCCCCTTGGCGCGCGCCGTCACCACATAGGGCTTCGGCAACTCGTCCAGCAGGTTGGCGCGCATGATGCGGATCAGGCTGGCGGTGCCGGAGGTGCCGAGGATGACGACCGGGATCCAGGCATGGCTGAGGAAATCCCGGAACCTCGCCCACGACCACGGCGCATCGACGAACTCCGGCGAAAACAGCCCGCCGACGCTCTGGCCGAACCAGACGAACGAGTAATACATCAGCACCAGCGCGATCAGGAAATTCGGCGTCGCGAGGCCAAGAAAGCCGATGAACGAGGCGATGTAGTCGCCGGTCGAGTATTTGCGAACGGCCGAATAGACGCCGATCGGGAAGGCCAGCAGCCAGACGAAGAGCATGCCGGCGAAGGCGAGCACGAAGGTCATGCCCAGCCGTTCCCAGATCAGCGTCGAAACCGGGCGATTGTAGAGAAACGAGGTGCCGAAATCGCCAGCGAAGATGATCTTCGAGAACCAGAGCCAGTATTGATACAGGAACGGCTGATCGAGGCCGTAACTCTCGCGCAGCGCCTCGATCTGGCTTGAGTCGACGTTCTCGCCAGCCTCGCGCATGTTCGCGAGCAGCGCTGTGAGGTAGTCGCCCGGCGGAAGCTGGATGATGAAGAACACCACCATCGAAATCGCGATGAGCGTCGGGATCGCCCACATGAGCCTGTGGAGCACGTAGCGCAGCATCGGTGCCTCTGTCGTTGTGCGAGGGTCCGCGCGGGAACCTTCGGGGGAATGCCGGGCGGATCAGGCCTTGATGAAGAACTGGCTGATGTTGGAGGGCGCGGGGTCCGGATAGGACGCGGCGGCCGGCGTCACCTTCGGCACGTTGCCCATGCGCCGGCGCACCACGCCGATGTCGCGGGCCGGCTGGGCCAGCCCCATGCACCAGAACTCTTCCTGCGCGATGGCAAGGATTTCAGCCGCCAGCCTGTTCTGCTCGGCAGGGTCGGTCGTCGCGTTGGCCGCGTTGAACAGGTCCATCTGCCTGCGCGCTGCGGCTGGCACATCGTCCCAGCCCGGCATGCCCGGCCCGACGCCGGCCCAGGCGGGCGCGAACATCGATTCCGACGAGTGCGGAAAGTGCCAGCGCGGATCGAGCAGCATATCCCGTCCGCCCTCGCCGGCAGCGAAGCCCGCTTCGATCTCGCCGGCGCCCTGCTTGGTCTCCCAGAGCGAGCGCTCGACCGGCCGAACCTGAAAATCGAGGCCGACGGCCCGCAGGTAGCGCGCCACGAACTGGGCGACATCGTCGAAGCCGCGGCCCGAAACGATCTCGGCGAAGATCGTCAGCCGCTTGCCGTCCGGCCCGAGGCGGAAACCGTCGCCATCCTTTTTGTCGAGCCCGGCCTTGTCGAGGAACGTGCCTGCAAGCTTTGGATCATACCTCGTGTACTGGGTGGCGAGCTTCTCGTTATGGAGCGGGCTTTCCCTGTCGGGCGAGGTCTGCCACGGCTCGCCTTCAGAGATGTAGATCGTGTCGATGATCTCCTGCCGGTTCAGCGCGTGCGAGACGCCGATGCGGAAATCCCTGTTGCGCATGACCTGGCGCTTGACCGGGTCCTTCAGCGTCATGTTCAGATAGAAGATCGCCTCGTTCATGTGCGCGGGAATGCGCTCGAAGAAATCATATTGGCCGCGGTCGCGGTTCTGCACCAGCACCGGCCTGGCCTTGGGGTCGCTGAGGCGGCGGGCCTGGAAATCGATCTCGCCGGAGATGGCCTTCAGCACCGTCACCTCGCGGTCCTGCACCACCTGCATCACCACGTCGTCGATATAGGGGAGTTGGTTCCCGGCGGTGTCGATCTTGAAGTAATACGGGTTGCGCCGGAAGGTCACACGCGTGGAGCGCCCATCATAGGGCCCGACCAGAATCCAGGCGTTCAGCGTCGGCCGGTCCGGGTTGCGCCAGTCGGCTCTTGCCTGGGTATTCGCACCGACCTTGAGGTTGAACAGGTCGACCCAGTTGCGGGCCTGCGCCGCCGCGATTTCCGCATCGATATTGGGGTTGAATGCCTTGTGAAACTTCTTGGCGTAGTGCGACGGCACCGGCGCGAACCAGTGGCCGTCGAGCCCGGCCAGACGCTGCAGGAACAGGCCGTTCGGCGTCTCGAAGCTGACCTTGAAGGTCAGGCTGTCGATCTTCTCGACCTTAGCTGGCTTGCGGTCGAACGACACGATCGACGGACGGCGGGGCATCAGTTCGATGTTGAGCACCATGTGCTCATAGTAGAACACCATGTCATCGGCGGTGCAGGGCATGCCGTCGGACCATTTCAGCCCGTCGCGCAGCTTGAAGATGAAGGTCCTTGCGTTGTCACCCACGTCGACGCTTTCGGCCAGGTTCGGGATCGGCCTCGTCCACTCGTGGTCCCAGCGCACCAGGTATTCGTATCCCACCACGCGGTCGAGCAGCACCCTGTCACCGGAGCCGGTCAAGACGCCGTTGAACGTGCCGCCATAGCGCCCGACACGCTCCATCGGCTTCACCACCAGCGGGTTCTTCGGCAGGCGCTGCGCCAGCGGCGGCAACTTGCCGTCCTTCACGGCAGCGGCGAGCGAAGGCGCTTCGGCGACACCGGTGGCCGCATGCGCGCCGGTTGCGGCGATGGCGGCGGCGGAGCCCATCAGGGCGAGCATGTCACGACGGGATATGTCCATGGCGCAGTCCTCCGGATGTCATGTCGTTGGTCATGCGGCTCTTTGCGGCCGCTTTCAGATCATTGTCAGGCGTCGTGTCCGGCAGGACGGCGAGCCCAAGGTTCAGCGGGCCATCCAGCCTCCGTCCACCGCCAGAACCTGGCCATTGACGTAAGCCGACGCCGGCGCGCACAGGAAGACGCAGGCCCCGGCGATGTCGGCGGGATCGCCCCAGCGGCTGGCCGGAATCCGCGCCAGAATGTCGGCGCTGCGCTTCGGATCAGCCCTCAGGGCGTCCGTGTTGGCTGTCACGATGTAGCCCGGCGCGATGGCGTTGACGCAGACCCCGGACGCCGCCCACTCGTTGGCGAGCGCCTTGGTCAACCCTGCCACGGCATGCTTCGATGCGGCGTAAGCCGGCACGCGGATGCCGCCCTGGAAGCTCAGCAGCGAGGCGATGTTGACGATGCGCCCGCTGCGGCGCGCCACCATCCCGCGGCCGCACGCCTGGGTCAGCCGCCACACGGCGTCGAGATTGGCGCCGACTACGGCGGACCAGTCTTCTTCGGCATAGTCGACCGCATCGGCGCGGCGGATGATGCCGGCATTGTTGACGAGAATGTCGATCGGCCCGAGTTTCGCTTCCACTTCAGAGACAAGCCTGTGCATGCCGCCGCCATCGAGCGCGGCCAGGTCGGCAGGGACCTCGATCGCCCTGCGCCCAGCCGCAACGACCATGGCGGCGGTGCCGGCACCCGGCGAACGATTGACCGTGATGGCAATGTCGGCCCCGGCCAGCGCAAGCGCTGCGGCGCAGGCCTGCCCGATGCCTGTCGCGCCACCGGTAACCAGCGCAACCTTTCCAGCGAGAGAAAACGGATCAGTCATGTCGGAAGAGGTTTCTCGGGTTGTCATGGCGCGGCTCGAACCAGTCCGCCCATTTTCTGCGCCCAGCCTGTCCCGGGCTTGGTCGCGAAGCCCGGCTCGTTTGCACAGCGCAAGAGACAGGTTGCGGCGCCGAACTGGACCATTCCGGGCATACTCCAAGCAGGTTCACGGGCGTTCATGACGAGAATTGTTACATCCGCACCGATGTTGATGGCGGTTTTACGACAGCATTTGCACAACGTCAACGCAACTTTGCATATTTGCGTATATTTTCATATTTTTGCATCAAGCCGCTGCAACGGATGCGACGATCCGGCCGACGCTGGCTCGCCGCTTCAGCTTTGCAGCGATTTCCATGCGCAGCGCCGGTGTCTCCGGATCGCGGCCATGCTCGATCAGGCGCCGCACCGCCATGACACCGAGAGCGCGCCTGTCGATCGCGATGGTCGTGAGTTGCGGCGTGGTCAGTTCGGCCACCGGGAGATCATCAAACCCGATGATCGAGAGGTCGTCCGGCACCCGCACGCTCAGTTCGGCAAGCGCGCCGAGACAGGCCACCGCCAGAAGATCGACGGTGCAGAACAGCGCCGTCGGAGGCTCCGGGCTCTCCAGCAAAGCGCGCAGCACGGGCAGCACATCTTCAGGCGCCGTGGAGAGCGGCAGCATCGGCAGCGCATCGCCGGCAATCGACCCGCCCTGGGCGCGGAAAGCGGCGGCGAAGCTGTCGGCGCGGCGCAGGATGGTGTGGCGGTTGGACGAGCGCAGCACAGCGGCGCGCCTGTGCCCCTGCATGTAGAATTCGCGGGCGGCAGCGGCCCCTCCCCCGCCATTGTCCGGCAGGATCAGGTCAAAATCGCCAAGCGCCATCTCGGTGTTGAGCGCCACCACCGGCACGCCCTGCGCTGCGAAACTGGCGATGAAATCAATGTCGTCGATCGACTGGAAGATCACGCCCGTGCGCGTGAGATCGCCCAGCGTCGTGGTCAATCCGATCGAGGCCGCGCCGGTCGCCGCCGGCAGGCAACTGAAGTCAAGACCGCTTGCATGGGCCTCATCGCGCGCGCCGGCAAGCACCTCGGCCGGAAAGCGCCCAGCCAGCGCGCCGAAATCGACAAGCCGGCTGAAATAGATGATGCGCTCGATGCCAGCCGCCGGCTTGCGCGCCAGAGCGCCGTAGCCAAGCCTGATGGCGTGCTCACGCACCTGACGGCTGACATCCTCGCTGATGCCCGGCGCACCCGTAAGCACCCGCGATACGGTGCTGATCGAAACCCCCGCCGCTTCCGCGACATCTGCCAGTCGAACGCGGGCCATGACAAGTCCTCCCCCTACAAACATGCAAAGCTGATGCAAATTTTGCAAGCTATATTTTTTGCAGGCATTTGCTTGCGGAGGCTGACGTCGCCCTGATACAGGCTTTCCCCTTCAGCCAGGATCAGAAAGACGGGTGGAATGGCGCGCATCGAACTCATCGAAAGCTTCACCTTCGCGCAGCAGTCGATCGTGCGCGTCACCGACTCGGACGGTGCGGTCGGGATTGGCCAGACCGGCTGCTTCAAGGAAGCAATCGTCGCCGAAGTGCTGCACGACATCGTGGCGCGCCTCGCGCTTGGCCAGGACAGCGCCGATCCGGCCGCTTTGACCACCCGGATCTGGACAAGGGCCTACAAGTTTCGCGGAACTTTTCTGGCACGCGCCATGGCCGGGCTCGACACCGCGCTGTGGGACATGGCCGGCCGTCGCGCCGGCCTGCCGGTGCATGCGTTGCTTGGCCCCGTCTTGCGGCCGCGCATCGAGGTCTACGCCTCGCGCCGCACACGGGCGCTCGCGCCAGAAGCGGAACTGGATGCGGTCGAGGCCGACATGGCGGCGCTCGGATGCCGCGCGGTGAAGCTGCAGATCGGCGAGCGCATGGGCGCCGACGGCGACGCCCTGCCCGGCCGCACCGAGGCCCTGATCCCGCTCGCCCGCAGGCGACTGGGCGACGCGGCGTCGATTTCCGCCGATGCCAACGGCGGCTATTCGGCGACCGGGGCCATTCGTGTCGGCCGGATGCTCGATGCCGAGGGCTACCATCACTTCGAGGAGCCCTGCCCGTTCGACGACATCGACGCCACGAAGGCCGTGGCCGACGCGCTGAAGCTGCATGTCACCGGCGGCGAGATGGACAACGACGTCTCGAAGTTCCGGCAGATGATCGCGCGAGGCTGCGTCGACGTGATCCAGTGCGACATCGGTTATTGCGGCGGCTTTTCGCGCGCGCTCGACGTGGCAGGCATTGCCAGCGCCCATGGCATGGCGATGATGCCGCATGCCCCGAACCTGTCGATGCTGCAGGTGTTCACGCTGCATCTGCTCACCGCTCATCCCGCAGGCACCGAACTGCATGAGTGGCGGGCGGGCACGCCAGAGCAGTGGCAACTCGAGATCTACAGCCCGCTGCCGAAAGTGAGCGGCGGTTTCGTCAGCGCGCCGGCTGGGCCTGGCTGGGGCGTCGAGATCAACACCGACTACCTCGCCCGCGCCACAAGACGCGCCAGCACGTGGCGTGCAAGCCGCGCAGGAACCGACTGCGCTGACAACGCCGCCTGAGCGGCATGATCGGGCTTGCCGCAAGCCCGGCAAGCTGAGACGCTGTCGGATGAACCACCCCTCATGAGCGGCCTTCAACGTGACCTTGATCTTTGCATGACCTTGATTTTTGAACGTCTCGGCACCGCCCGGCTCGCGCTTGGCGAAGGCCCTGTCTGGGATGACCGGCGCGCGTGCCTGTTCTTCGTCGACATCAGGGCTCCGGCCGTCCACGCCATCCGCCTCGATGGCGGCGGGTTCCGCACATGGCAGATGCCGAGCGTGACGGGCTCGATCGGGCTGGGCGAAAGCGGCCGGCTGATCGTTGCGCTGAAAAGCGACATCGCGGTGCTGGATCCGGACACCGGCGCGCTGGAGCCGCTGCTGACAATCGAAGGCGAGCCGGAAGCGAACCGCCTGAATGACGGCAAGGTCGGACCGGACGGCGCTTTCTGGGTCGGCTCGATGGACGCCAGCACGGGCATCCGACAGGCCAGCGGCTCGCTCTACCGGATCGACGGCAAGGGCAACCTGAGCCGGGCAATGGCAGGCGGGCTGATCGTCTCGAACGGCCTCGCCTGGAGCCAGGATGGCCAAACCATGTTTCACTCGGATTCGAGCGGCAGATGGATCGACCGGGCGGATTTCGACCCGGCGACCGGTGCCATCACGGGCCGCGTCCGCATCGTCAACGACATTGACGCCGAAACCGGCCGGCCGGACGGCGCCGCCTGCACTGCCGATGGCGACTATCTCAGCGCTGGCGTTTCCGCCGGGCAATTGAACCGCTGGAGCCGCGAAGGCAAACTGCTTGAAAGCCTTGCCGTGCCCGCGCCCGCGCCGACCATGCCGTGCTTCTGCGGGCCGGATCTGCGCACGCTGGTCGTGACCACGCTGCAGCCCAGCCCTGATCGGCCGCAGAGTGACCTGTCCGGCGCGCTTTTCATGGCGCGGACGCCGTTCGCCGGCGCGCCCGTCGCGCGCTGGCGCGATGCCGGCCCTTAACCCATAGGCGCGGCGGGCGGCCCATGCGGATCAAGGCCAAGCGCCTGCATGGCACCGATGATGTAGCCGTAGCAGAAGGCGAAGGCCGGAGCCTCGGGGTCGATGTTCGACACCTTGGGCGTATGGTCGGGCATCACCATGAAGCGGTATCCAAGCTCGTTGTAGAGTTTCAGCGAGCGCGCCATGTCCATGTCGCCCTCATCGGGAAATGTTTCCATGAAGGACAGCTTGCCGCCGCGGATGTTGCGAAAGTGCAGGTTGAAAAGTTTGCCGCGTTCGCCGAACCAGCGGATCACGTCGAAGATCTCGACAGCCGGATCATCCAGCATCTCGCCGACGCTGCCCTGGCAGAAATTGAGGCCGTGATAGGGGCTTTCATGCAGCGTCACGAAGCGCTTCAGCCCTTCGACGGTGCCGAGCACGCGCGTCACGCCTCTATAGCCGGGCGGCGTGTAGGGATCATGCGGATGACAGGCGAGACGCACCTTGCAGGCGGTCGCCACAGGCACGATCCGGGCAAGCAGATAGTCGATCCGCTCCCAGTTCTCGTCCTCCTCCAGGACGCCGGCGAGGCCGGGCGCGGCCGCCTGATCGGCCTTGTGCCAGCGGAAGGCGGCATTCGACGAACCGCCCCGGCCGGGCTCGCGCGCCGTGCGCGGAATGCCGATGAGGTTGAGATTGTACTTCGCCGCCGGGATGCCGGCGCGGGCCAGCCGTTCGATCAAGGCGCAGATCGAATCGATCTGCCGGTCGCGGTCCCGGCCCGCCAACAGAATGTCCGGGCTGCGCGATTCCTCGATCGGGCGCGATGACAGCGGCAGCTCGACCATGTCCAGCACCAGCCCGAAGCGCTCGATCTTCTCACGGAAGGCGAGCAGCACATCCATCGACCAGTCATGCGCGTTGCCGGGCGCGTCCTGGCAGATGTGCCGGACCCCGAGTTGCGCCATCATGCGGAAGTCGTCGTCGTCGCGCGCGCGAAACTGTGTGCCGACATACATGGCTTGCCACCCCCACCCGACCCGCACTTGACGCGTCATCTTGTCAGCTCATACGATGACTTAAACCTGCGGCAGCCGCAAGCACGGCATGGCCGAACCACATGCGGCGCGGCCGCTCAAGGGCACATCGCTCAAGGGCACATCGCTCCAAGGGAACCGGATGACACTCGCCGACGCAAACCAAACGCAGATCGCCTCGCTTTCGGCTGGGCCAAGCCTCGCCAGCGCGCTCGTGCGGTCGCTCTCAGCCGAGATTGCGGCCGGGCGCTTCAAGCCGGGCGAGAGACTGCCGACGGAGCAGGAGCTGATGCGCCAGGCCGGCGTCAGCCGCACCGTGGTGCGCGAAGCGGTGGCGGCGCTGCGGGCAGAGGGACTGGTCTCGACACGCCAGGGCGTCGGCGCGTTCGTGCGCTCCAGCGCCGGCCATCGCGCCTTCAGGATCGACCCTGCCGAGGCCCAGTCGATCCCCGAGGTGATGCATGTCATGGACCTGCGCATCGGCGTGGAAACCGAGGCCGCCGCCATCGCCGCAGGTGCGCGCGATGGCGTCATGCTGGCCGACATCGAGGCTGCCCATGCGGCCTTCTGCGGCGCGATCGAGCGCGGCGAACTCGCCGGCGAGCAGGATTTCGCCTTTCACCGCTCCATCCTGGTGGCGACGGGCAACCCGTACTTCCCGCGCTTTCTCGATTTTCTCGGACAATCGATCATCCCGCGGCAGAGGGTGCCGGCCGGCCTCGCCGAAGCAGAAGCGCGGATGACCTATCTCGCCCGCGTGCGCGAGGAGCACCTCGGCATTCTCCTCGCGATCCGCGCCGGCAATGCGTCGAGCGCGCAGGCCGCGATGCGGGCTCACCTGACAGCGGGCCGCGACCGCTACCGCCGTATGGCGGAAGCGCAGCCCGTCTGATCTCTGATAGGCCGCTCCTCTTTGCCGCACCGGAACCAGCACATGAAAATCGAACGTGTTTCTGTCCGAGTCTTCACGCACACCACCCGGAAAGTGAAGGATTCCGACGGCCACACCCATCCCGGCCCGCCGCGCCAGACGAAAAACGCGCTGCTGACGATCACCTGCGACGACGGCTCGGAAGGTCATGCGCTGTGCGGACCGGAGGTGATGCGCGAGGCGGTGGTCGACGCCTATGTGCGCACGGTGCTGATCGGCGAAGACCCCTACATGCGCGAGAAGCTGTGGCAGGGCCTGGCGCACTGGCAGCGCGGAAGCCAGGGCCAGCTCACCGACAAGGTGCTGTCGGCGGTGGACATGGCGCTGTGGGACATGGCCGGGCGAAAGCTCGGGCTGCCGGTCTGGCAACTGATCGGCGGCTATCGCGACAAGGTGCCGGCCTACGGCTCGACCATGTGCGGCGACGAGATGGAGGGCGGGCTGGCGACGCCGGAGGACTACGGCCGCTTCGCAGACTGGATGAAGAACAAGCGCGGCTATCAGGCGATCAAGCTGCACACGTGGATGCCGCCGGTCAGCTTCGCGCCGTCTGTGAAGATGGACATCAAGGCCTGCGCCGCCGTGCGCGAGGCCGTCGGCCCGGAGTTTCCGCTGATGCTGGACGCCAGTCACTGGTACAGCCGCATCGAGGCACTGGAACTGGGCCGCGGCATCCAGGCGCTCGGCTACTACTGGTACGAGGAGCCGATGGACGAGGCCTCGATGAGTTCGTACTCCATGCTGGCGCGCGAGCTCGATATTCCCATCATCGGCCCCGAGACGGCGGGCGGCAAGTTCCACAACCGCGCCGAGTGGATCGTCAACCAGGCCTGCGACATCCTGCGCACCGGCGTGCACGATGTCGGCGGCATCACGCCCGCGCTCAAGACCATGCATCTGGCCGAGAGCTTCAACATGGACTGCGAGGTGCATTCGGGCGGCGCCGAAAACCTCGTCGTGCTCGCCTGCACGCACAATGGCCGCTGGTACGAGCGTGGGCTGCTGCACCCGTTCCTCGACCATGACGAATGCCCCGAATATCTCAACAACATCAGCGACGCGATGGACAATGAGGGCTTCGTACACCTGTCGCGCGCGCCAGGGCTGGGCGCGGACATCAACTTCGACTGGATCGAGGCGCACACGATCGCGCGCTACTGACGGCAGGCTGCGCAGATTGCTGCGCCAGATGCAGGCAACAGCGAAATTGTTCGTGCGGCACCGACCAGGCTTGACCGGCGCCAGACATCAGGTCATCGTACAACTACTGCGGCGCGGTTCGGAAGAGACGCGGTCGCCAAGATTAAGTGCGCTCACGAACAGCGCATCGAGGGAACGTCAACGGGAGAACTGACGATGCCATACGCACGTCCGGGCAGTTCGATCTGTTTTCTGGCCAAGACGGCCATCATCACGACGGCCATCATTACGACTTCACTCGCGTCACCGGCGTTCGCCAGCGGCCCGATGCCGGCGACGCTGGCCGAGGCGCCGACGCTGGCCGAGCGCGTCAAGGCCGGACAGTTGCCGCCGGTGGGCGAGCGGATCGGCAAGGAGGCGATGGTCGTCAAGCCGCACCAGAAGGTCGGCAAGTATGGCGGCACCCTGCGCAGCGCGCTGCGTGGCGGCGGCGATCATAACGCAATTCTGCGGCTGGTCGGCAACCAGGGCCTGGTGCGCTGGAACCTCGACATGACCGGCGTCGAGCCCAATCTGGCGCAAAGCTGGACGGCGTCGGCCGACGGCCGCATCTTCACCTTCAAGCTGCGCGACGGCGTGCGCTGGTCCGACGGACGGCCCTTCACCAGCGCCGACGTGCTGTTCTCGATGAACGACCTGACGCTCAACCGCGACTTCAGCCCCGCAACGCCGGGGCGCTACGTCAACGGCGGCGAAGCGGTCAAGGTGACCGCGCCTGACGCCGTGACGGTGACGTTCACCTTTGCGCAGCCCAATGGCCGCTTCCTGTTCGAACTGGCGACACCCCTGGGGCAGCACCCGACGCTGTATCAGAAGGCCTATTGCAGCGCCTTCCACCCGGCGATGGGCGACAAGGCGAAGATCGAGGAGCAGGTCAAGGCCCGCAACCTGCGCGATTGGGGCGCGCTGCTGCGCCAGAACTGCGGGGACATCGAAATTCCCGCGCGCTGGGGCAACCCCGAGCGCCCAACCCTCGACCCTTGGCTGATCGTGGAGCCCTATCGCGGTGGCGCGACGCGCGTGGTGATGCAGCGCAACCCGTATTTCTGGCAGGTCGACACGGCGGGCAACCAGTTGCCGTACATCGACAGCCTGACCTTGCCGGTGATCTCGGATGTCGAGACCATTCTGCTGCGCACCATGTCCGGCGACATCGACTTCCAGGCGCGGCACACCTCGAACATCAACAACAAGCCGGTTTTGTCCGAGAACAGGCAGCGCGGCAATTTCGAGCTGTTCGACCTGTCCGAAACCAATGCCAACGCCGCGGGACTGTGGTTCAACCAGACCCACAAGGACCCGAAGGTGCGCGAGCTGTTCCGCAACCGCAACTTCCGCATCGCGGTCAGCCACGCCATCAACCGGCAGGAAATCGCCGACAGCGTCTACCTCGGCCAGGCCCAGCCCTACCAGGCCGGCCCGGCGCCGGACCATCCGCTGCACAACAGGCAACTGAGCACGCAGTTTCTGAAGCATGACCCCGCCGCAGCCGGCAAGCTGCTCGACGAACTTGGCCTGAACCGGCGCGATTCAAGCGGCATGCGGCTCTGGCCGGATGGCAAGCGGCTGCTGTTGCAGGCGGATTTTCCGGTCAACAACCCCGAGCAGGGCGACGTGCTGAACCTCGTCAAGCGCGACCTCGCAGCCGTCGGCGTCGATCTTGGCGTCAACGCCATCGAGCGCGCGCTGTTCTATGACCGCGCCAACAAGAACGACCACGAAATCCACATCACCATCTTCCCTGGCGGGCGTGACCCTGAAGTGGAGCTCCGGACCATTGTCGCCGAGCACAATCTCGACAGCCGCCAGAGCCTCGAATGGCAGAAATGGTACGAAAGCCGCGGCCGGCTCGGCGAGGAGCCCACGCCATCGATGAAGAAGCGCATGGAATTGCTCGACCAGTGGCGCGCCACCGCCGACAAGGCAAGGGCCGACGCGATCTTCAAGGAGATCCTGCAACTGGCCGCGGACGAATTCGAGGTGGTCGGCACCGTGAGGGTTCTGGCCGGCCCCGGCGTTCGCAACCGGCGCATCGTCAACGTGCCGAACCCGATGCTGCAGGCGTGGGTCTGGGCGACACCCGGCCCGGCACTGCCGCAACAGTTCTTCTACGAGTGACGGGCGTCTTGCCAGTGGCGAGCCTTGGGCGTCAGCCTCATCGCAGCGGCATTGCGCCATGATCGGCTTCATCGTCCAGCGCCTGCTGGCAGCGATACCCTTCCTGCTGCTGACCTCGATCACGGTGTTCGCGCTGATCGAATTGCCGCCAGGGGACTACCTGACGAGCTATGCGGCGCAACTGGCTGAGTCCAACGAGACCATCGACAAGGCCGCGCTGGACAACCTGCGCGAGCGCTACGGCCTCGGGGAGCCGTTCTGGATCCAATACTGGAAGTGGATATCCGGCATCATGACCGGCGATTTCGGATTCTCGTTCGAGTGGCAGCAGCCGGTCTCGAGCCTGATCGGCGAGCGCATGGCGCTGACGGTGCTGCTGGCGCTGGCGACGCTGATCCTGACCTGGGGCATCTCGCTGCCGATCGGCATCTATTCGGCGGTGCGCAAGAACACGCTCGGCGATTATGTGTTCACGCTGGTCGGCTTCATCGGGCTGGCGACGCCCAGCTTTCTGCTGGCGCTGGTGGTGATGTATGTCGCCGTCACCGTCTTCGGCCAGAGCGTCGGCGGGTTGTTCTCGGCGGAATACGAAAAGGCACCGTGGAGCATCGGCAAGGCGCTCGACCTGCTCTCGCATCTGTGGATTCCGATGCTGATCATCGGCATGTCGGGCACGGCAAGCCTGATCCGCATCATGCGGGCCAACCTGCTGGACGAACTCAACAAGCCCTATGTGATGACCGCGCGGGCCAAGGGCCTCGGCGAAACCACGCTGCTGCTGCGCTACCCGGTGCGTCTGGCGCTCAACCCGTTCATTTCGACCATCGGCTGGGTTCTGCCGAACCTCGTCTCCGGCTCGGTGATCGTCGCAGTGGTGCTCAACCTGCCGATTGCCGGCCCGCTGCTGCTGCAGGCGCTGCTTTCGCAGGACATGTTCCTCGCCGGCGCGTTCCTGCTGCTGCTGTGCTGCCTGACGGTGATCGGCACGCTGATCTCCGACATCCTGCTTGCGCTGATCGATCCGCGCATCCGCATGCGGTGAGAGGCAGCATCCATGTCGATCACCGCAGCGCCGCCGGACACCGTCCCCCCTCCTCCCGGGCTGGCGCCCGATCTGGCGGGCGTCGGCCATGCCCCGATCGAAACGCTGACGCCGCGCCAGTTGATGTGGCTGCGCTTCCGGAAGCACCGCCTCGCCCATGCCAGCCTATGGATTCTCGGCCTGGTCTATCTCATTGCGCTGTTCTGCGACGTGCTGACGCCGATGAACCCCGAAACCGCGACGGCGCGCTTCGCATACCACCCGCCGCAGCCGATCCACCTGTTCGAGACCACCGAGACCGGCAGCCTCTTCAGGCCGCACGTCGTCGGCATGCGGCTGCAGCGCGATCCGGTGACGTTGCGCCCGACCTACACCCCCGATCCGGCCCGCAAGATCGATGTCGGCTTCCTGGTGGCCAGCCAGCCCTATGCGCTGTGGGGCGTCATACCGCTTCAGACCAAGCTGTTCGGGGCCAAGGACCGGACGCAGGCGGTGTTCTTCGCGGGCGCGGACAGGCTCGGCCGCGACATGCTTTCGCGCACGATCCAGGGCACGCGCATCTCGATGTCCATCGGGCTGGTCGGCGTCACCATCAGCCTGATCCTCGGCATCGTCATCGGCGGCATCTCCGGCTATTTCGGCGGCAAGGTGGATTGGGTGATCCAGCGCATCATCGAATTCAAGATGGCGCTGCCCACGATCCCGATCTGGATGGCGCTGGCCGCCGCGCTGCCGAAGGACTGGTCGCAGCTCGCGGTCTATTTCATGATCACGCTGATCGTCTCGCTGATCGGCTGGACGGATCTTGCGCGTGTTGTGCGCGGCCGCTTTCTCAGCCTGCGCACCGAGGATTTCGTCATCGCGGCGCGCATCGACGGCTGCTCGGAGATGCGCATCATCCTGCGCCAGATGCTGCCCTCCTTCATGAGCCACATCATCGCCTCCGTGACGCTGGCGATCCCGCTGATGATCCTGGCGGAGACCTCGCTGTCCTTCCTCGGGCTTGGCCTGCAGCCACCGACGATCAGTTGGGGCGTGCTGCTGAAGGAAGCGCAGAACATCCGCTCGATCGCCTCCGCGCCATGGCTGTTCATGCCGGGCGTCGCGGTCGTGACGGTGGTGCTGGCGCTGAACTTCCTCGGGGACGGGCTTCGCGATGCTGCAGACCCTTATGCTTGATGTTCCCGAAAGCATGACCACCAACGCGGGCGCGGGGCATGACGCGCGCCCGATCCTCGAGGTGCGCGACCTCGCGGCCGGCTTCGAGCTGCGCTCGGGCGCGTTCAGGGCGGTCGACGGCGTCAGCTTCGATCTGAGGCGCGGGGAGACGCTGTGCGTGGTCGGCGAATCCGGATCGGGCAAGAGCGTGACGGCGCGCTCGATCCTGCAGATCGTGGGCACGCCGGGACGGGTCATGTCAGGCTCGATGACCTATCACGGGCTGCCCGAGGGACCGGTCGACATCGCGAGGCTCGATCCGCGCGGCCGGCCCATCCGCTCGCTCCGCGGCAAGGAGATCGCCATGATCTTCCAGGAGCCGATGACGTCGCTGTCGCCGGTGCACACCATCGGCTTCCAGATCATCGAGGCCATCAGGCTGCACACCAATGCCAGCAAGGACGAGGCCCGCGCCCGCGCCATCGCATTGCTGCGCCGGGTCGAAATCCCCACGCCGGAAACCACCATCGACCGCTACCCGTTCGAGTATTCGGGCGGCATGCGCCAGCGCGCGATGATCGCCATGGCGCTTGCCTGCAAGCCCAAAATCCTGATCGCGGACGAACCGACGACCGCGCTGGACGTCACCACGCAGGCCGAGATCCTCGACCTGATCCGCGAGTTGCAGCGGCAGGAGGGCATGTCGGTGCTGTTCATCACGCACGACATGGGCGTCGTGGCGGAGGTCGCCGACGAGGTGGCCGTGATGCATCACGGCCGGCTGGTCGAGAAGGCCAGCGTCGACAGCATCTTCCATGCGCCGCAAGCGCCCTACACCAAAATGCTGATCGGCTCCGTGCTGAAGCTGGAGCAGCGCTCGCAGAAGAAGCAGGGCATCGACTTCAGCGCCCGCGACACGCTGCTGGCGGCGCGCGAGGTCAGCAAGGTTTTCGGCTCCGTCTCGGGTTTCTTCGGCAAGGCCACGGGCGGGCTCAAGGCCGTCGATGGCGTGTCGCTCGAATTGAAGGAAGGCGAATCGCTCGGCATCGTTGGCGAATCCGGATCGGGCAAGACCACGCTCGGTCGCTGCCTGATGCGGATCACCGAGCCAACCTCGGGGCAGATCCGGCTCAAGCGTGCCGACGGGTCGTCCAGCGAGCTCACAAGCCTCGACAAGGCCGGCATGCGCGCCGCCTATCGCGAACTGCGCATGGTCTTCCAGGACCCTTTTTCGTCGCTCAACCCGCGCATGACCGTCGGCCAGATCATTTCCGAGCCGATCCGCGTCAACAAGCTGATGCCGGAAGACGCCATGCATGGGCGCGTCACCGAACTGCTCGACAAGGTCGGCCTGCCTGGCAGCGCTTCCGAGCGCTATCCGCACGCTTTTTCCGGCGGGCAACGCCAGCGCATCTCGATCGCGCGGGCGCTGGCGCTGAAGCCGCGCCTCATCATCGCCGACGAGGCCACCTCGGCGCTCGACGTCTCGCTCCGCTCGCAGATCCTCGATCTGCTCATTGACCTGCAACAGGAGATGAACCTCGGCTTCATCTTCATCAGCCACGACATCAGCGTCATCCGCTATTTCTGCGACCGCATGGCCGTGATGCATCGCGGCAGGATCGTCGAGACGGGTCCGACCGAACGGGTCTGCGACCACCCCGAGCATCCCTACACGCAAGCGCTGCTGTCAGCGGTTCCGCGCCCCGATCCGCGCCAGCGCACCATCGCCAACCGCACCCGCTACGAGGTGGAAGAGACATGACGACACTGCCCACGCTGCCTGCAACCTTGTCTGCAACTTGGCCTGCCGAATCCGAAAACCGACACATGGACAACGACATGACGCGACCGAAGCCCGCAACGACGATCGGCGTTCGCACCGGTCAGGGGCTCGCCGCATGCGCGCTGCTCGCCGCAATGGCGACGGTCGCGCTGGCGCAGGCAGGCCGGCCAGAGCCGCTGGGAGCGCGCCTGCTGCAGAGGGTCGATCTGTCGGCGCACGCCCGGGCCGGTTCGTTCGAGCGCAGTTCGCTGCAGTTCGGCGATCTTGACGGCGACGGCAGGCACAGCGACTTCGTGCGTTCGCAAAACGGCACGCGCCTGCAGGCCTTCGCATGGGATGGCAAGGGCGAACCGAAGCTGTTGTGGTCCTGGGAGAGCCCTGTGGCCGCGGCACTTCCCCTGCCGCCGGACCGCTACTTCTACAAGACGATCATCCACGATCTGGACGGCGACGGGCGCGCCGAGATCGTGGCGGCCGTTGCGCATGAGGGAGGCAAGCTGGAATTGCGCGTGCTCGACGGCATCAGCGGCGCGGTCAAGGCCCGCCACCTGACCACGGACGGCCACCCCACGACGCCGGACCCGGTGCGCGAAACCCGCGTCAGGCTCAGCGTGGCCGACCTGTCAGGCAAAGGCAGGCCCACGGAAATCCTGTATCAGACGGAGCGCGACTCCCACGGCGACATCTTCGCCTTCGATGCCAGCCTCAAGCCGCTGTGGGACACGACCGGCGACAACGACGTGCGCCAGCGCATCCACGGCCACTACCTCTGGCATGCCGACCTCGATGGCGACGGCAAGGAGGAGATAATCACCGGAACCACCTTCGGCCCCGACGGCAAGGCGCGTTTTCGGCTGACGCCCGGCTTCTGGGCTCAGGCAGACCTGTTCTATGACCATCTCGACCGTGTCATCGTCGGCGATCTCGATCCGGCGCGGCCGGGGCTCGAAATCATCATGAGCTACGAGTTCAACCAGGCCCGGCTGACCGATGCGAAGGGCCGCGAAATCTGGAGCAAGCCGCTGCTGCGCGGCGACGCCAAGCTTGCCGCCGCAGGCGAGTTCAGGCCCGACCTGCCGGGGCAGGAAATCCTGGCCTTCGACCCCAATGCGAAGAACAGGCTGACCATGTTCTCGATCGATGGCCAGGAAATCGGCACCATCGCCACGCCAGACGGCCGCTTCGACGGCTATGTCATCGACTTCGACGGCGACGTGACGCGCGACGAGGTGTTCCAGTCCCAGGGGGCGGCGGTGCTGTCGCCGGCCACCGGCCGCAGCGTCGTGCTGGCGCAGAACTACCTCAAGGACGCGCGGACAGCGACGCTGCCGGCAAACCGCGTGTTCGGGCTCGCCGTCGACCTCACGGGCGACCGCCGCGAGGAGATCGTGCTGTGGGATGACGACGAGTTGCTGGTCTACGGGGCCGAAGGTCCGGCGGCGGCGGGCGACGGCTGGTGGAGCAAGCCGGCCTATCGCATCGCCATGGCCAACGCGATGAACGACAACCATCCGGAGCGGCCGCATCTCGATTTCCGGGCGCTGGCCGGGTTGCCGCCGCCAGCAGCGGGAACTGCAAAGCCCGAGCCCGTGGTGTCAGCCGAGCAGGCGGCGGAAGCGCCACAGGGCGCGGATCGCGAGGAGCGGCGCGCCACCCTCTACCAGCGCGGCAAGGCCGCCCTCGCCATCGGACGCGCCGGACGGGAGATCAAGCGCACGGCCGATCACCCGCTCGCCGGCAATGCCTTCCTCGCGCCGCCGCAGGGCGCGCGGCAGGTCTACACCTTCCGCAGCGGCGACACGGCGATCCTGACATTCCGTCTCGCTGGCAAGAGCGTCGACGAGGTCGTTGACGCCTTCGAAAACCAGTTGGCCGGCCAGAGCTTCGCGCGGGCCGGCATGACAGGCTTCGTCACCGCCTCAGACGGCCCGGCGCGACTGAACATGACAGGAGCAACCGGCGCGCTGGCCCTGTCGATCGGCCGTCTCGAAGGGGCGCGCGACACATTCGAGGTGCTGATCGACCTCAGCGGTTTCGGGGGCTGACGACGCCGTCCTGCAAGCGCTGCCGCGACACGTCCTACGGCAATTCGCTCACGTCGCGCACCATGTCGGTTGCCGCCATGGCTGCGCCCTGCAGTTCCGCAGCGACCGGATCGCCCGGAACCGCAGCGGCCTCCACATCGGCGGCAAAGGCCTCGGCATCGTCCTGGGGATCATAGCCGAGGGCGAAGGCGCGGCTGTTGTCCCACCAGGCGCGGCTGTTGCGCGAGGCGCCGTAGACGATCTCGTACACGTAGTCGGCACGAAGACCGGTCATCACCAATCGCTCGAGATCACCATGCGAGAGCCACACCGCCAGCGCGCGAAGGTTTGTCGGCGCAGCAGCGAACTGTCCGATGCGCATGCAAAAGCCGCGCACGCCATACTTCCATGCGTAGGCATAGGCCATGTCCTCGCCGAATGCCTTGGTGATGCCGTAGCGTCCGTCCGGACGCGCGGGGCTGGCGTGATCCAGCCGCACGGTCCGGCGGTATAGCCCGGTTGCGTGGTTGGAACTCGCGAAAAGCACACGGTCGACGCCCTGCCTGCGGGCCGCTTCGAAGATGTTGACCACACCGACGAGATTGGCCGGGACAAGCGCTTCCCACTTCTCCTCGCGCGGGCAACCGCCGAAATGGATGATGGCGTCGATGCCGGCGCAGGCGCGGAAGGCAGCGTCAGCATCGGCCAGATCGAAACGGGCAATCTCCTCGCCCGGCCCCGCCCCGACAAGATCGGCGATGTCGGCAACTCGCAGGAGATCGAAGCGCCCGGCGAGGCGCTGGCGCAGCACAGCGCCAAGGCGCCCGGCGGCGCCGGTGAGAAGAACCCGCCTGACCGTGCGGCTCATAGCCTGGCCGCCAAACCGTTCAGGTGGTGCCGCATCGCCGCAAGATGCGGACTGGCGGGCGCGATGCGCGTCGCAACTTCGAGCAGGGTCACGCCGGGCAGCGATGTCGCGGAGCCTGTCATCTGAATCATCCCATTCGCTGCGCCAGTGTTGTCAGACAAGCTAGCGCGGCGCCGCAGAACCGCAATGCCGGATTGCGGTGGCGGCAAAATCGCGCCGAGCTGGCAGACAGCGACGGCAGGCAAGGCGCGAAGCCATCAAGCAACCGCGCATTCTGAACAACAAGAAAAATCTTATTGAAAAATACTGTCAAACCAAGGATGCGATGATGCCAAATTGCCCGGCTGATACTATGCAAAAAATTTGCATCAAAATCACTACAGCCAGTCGATATTCCTGCAAACATTTTGCATTGACGCGAAACAAGCTTGTGACTGGTGCGAATTTGCAACAATTAGATGACAAAGTCATGCAAAATTGTTTGCATGACCTGCGTTCGATTGTGTCGCGATTATGACCATGCATCTATTCGACTCGTCGGTCGTCCTGGCCGGCGATCGACGCGGGCGACAGGCAACGGACGCGGCGATCTGGCTTTCAGTGGCAATTGACAGACGGGCCGCAAGGCATGTCGCGGCAGCGCGGCAGGGACGGCGAGCGAGCCCCCGAATGTCAGGGAAACGCGCGATCAACGGGAGGATTTCATGACGCATCTGATCAAGGCACTGCTCGGCTCGGCAGCCGGGCTCGTGGCGGTCGCAGGCGCCCAGGCGGCGGACCTGCCGTCCCGCAAGGCTGCACCGGCCGACTATGTCCGCATCTGTTCGGTCCATGGCCGTTCGTTCTTCTACATTCCGGGAACGGAAACCTGCCTGCGGGTCGGCGGCCGGGTCCGCGCCGAATATCTGGTCGGCCAGAACTCCTTCGACGTGGAGGACAATTTCGGCTTCCGGGCCCGCGGCCGCCTCAACATCGACGCCCGCACTGCCACGCCTTACGGCACGCTGCGCACGTTCTTCCGCTATGAGGTCACCTCGAACTCGGGCCAGTACCGTTCGCTCGGCCGGGTCCAGCAGGATCGCCGCGACCTGTATGAAACCAGCGTCGAACTCGACAAGGCCTTCATCCAGTTCGCCGGGTTCACCGCCGGCAAGATCGCCTCTTTCTTCGATTTCGGCGGCTTCGAGAACTGGTTCGACGTGCGCGGCACGAGCGGCGAGAACACGTCCGTGCTGGCCTACACCGCGTCGTTCGGGTCAGGCTATTCCGCGACACTCTCGCTCGAGGACGGCGCCTCGCGCCGGAACGCCGGGCCGGGCCTGCTCACCAATCCGCTTGGACGGGAATATCCGGACATCGTCGGTGTGCTGCGCGCCGACCAGAGTTGGGGCTCCGCCCAGTTGATGGGCGCTTTGCATCAGGTGCGCGGCACGGCTGGCTCAGGCATCCTGACCCCTTACAACCAGACCGGCTACGCCATCGGCGCGGGCATCAAGATCAACCTGCCGCAACTGGCGCGCGGCGATTATCTTGCCATCGAGGTGATCTATGCCAAGGGCGCGCTGAACTACATGAAGGTCGATGGCGACATCGGCGCGCTGTCTCGCGGCGCCATCCGCGTGGCCGAGAACTATGCCAACCCGACCGGAGGCAGCAGCCTGACGTCGGCATTCGTGATCGCAGCCCACTTCCAGCACTACTGGACCCCGACCGTGCGGCAGTCGGTCTTCGGCTCCTATCTGTCGGTGGATCAGGGCAACCCGCTGCAGAGCGGCCGCCATGACCTCACGGAGTGGCGCGTCGGCACGCAGGTGGTCTGGGAGCCGGTGCGTGACCTCGACATCGGCGTCGAGGTTCTCTACCGGAACGTCGAGGGGTCAAGCATCGGCGGCGCTGGCCTCAGGCTGGCGCCGGGCGTGGCAGTGCCGGCAGGCTCGAAGTTCAGGGACGATTCCTGGGCAGCGCGCCTCAGGATCGAACGCAACTTCTGACGGCCCTGCGGACCTACCGCATGTCCTCATGAAATGCGTGGAGCCTCGGGGCGACCCCGGGGCTTTTCGCTGCCGTGACATGCCAAAAGCGCCCCCCGGCGGGCGCGGATCATGCTGCAACCTCATTTCAAGCCATCAGCCACCAATTCGACAGCCTGGTCGGCCATGCCCTTGTTGAAATGCGCGATGCCGGCAACCAGCACGATCCGCCAGTTGAACGGCGCTCCAAGCCGGCCCGCCTCCGCCTTCGCCGTGTCGTAAAACAGCTTTCCGCGCGCCAACCGATGCGGCCCCTGCGCCATCGCGCCAGACTGGCGCGGCAGCGATGGATGGTCCGGGTCGATATCCTGATCGCCAAGCAGGATCACGACCGGCCGTGCGAAGGCCCGGCGCAGGTCATCGTCGCTGACCGAGACGCCATCGAGACCGAAGGGAAACGGAACGCCGCGCTTCGGCATCGTGTATGAACCGGCATTCGCACTGATGATCATCTCGGCTTTCGGCGCCTTGGCGAGCAGCAGGAAGCGGTGGGCAAACTGCGCGCCGGCCGAATGGCCATAGAGGCTGTAGGTTTCGCGGCTGGCTCCCGTCCGAACGCGCACGACTGCGTGAACCGCGTCGATCACGTCGAAAATCCAGGCCTCCTGCGGCTGGGGTTTGCGCTTGTCATCGACGACAGAGCCCCAATTGTAGGCGGCCGTGCCAGGAAAATTCTGCGAGTCGAACTCCGGCACGGCGACCAGCAGATTCTTCGCGTCTGCCTGAGCGGTCCATTCGTCGCGGTACTCCGCGCCGTTGCGGCCCCGGCCATGCATCACGATCAGCACGCCGTTGTCCGGCTTCCAGCGCGCCGGACGATAGAGATGCACCGCCATCGGCTTCGCCTTGAGGCCGAAACGCTCCTGCATCTCGAAGGTGCTGCTGCCAACCGGCGCTTCGGCGGCGGCCAATGCGGGTGACGACACAACCACGAGGACCATCACGAACCAGGCCAGCAATCCAGGCATTTGAACCTCCTCCAGACAGACGCAGAGCCATCTTGGGCGCGCCAGACCATCTCATTCACGTGTCACGACCACAATACGCGGACGGCATCTGCGATGATGGCCAGGGCCCGCCGCAGCACTCCGGCCTAGAACAGCACCCCTTGCGCGCTCACCGCCGGCATCCCGATTGCCGCCCCGGCCAGCAGATCCGGGATGCGCTCCTTCAGCGCGAAGAAGCCGCGCGTGGCATGGGGCCAGGCAGCGGTGTCAAACGGCCGGCGAACCTGATGCAAACGGATGCCGGATCTGGCCAGCACGGGTGAAATGATGGCGATTTCCTCCGCCACCGGCCCCACTGGTGCGTAAGGGGTGACAATCGCATCGAGGCCGTGGTTGCGCGCGAAATCGGCCAGGCAGACCGCCGAAAGCGACGGCAGAAGTTCTGCGGGCGTGCCAAGCCGCGCGCCTGTGCGGGCCAGCGCATCACCCATGGCGGCGCTGGCGAAGGCGCTAACCGCATCGCCCACCGGCAGTGGAGAGCGCCCCTCGGTGGCCACTGCCCCGGCAACCGCCACGATCTCGCAATTGCCAAGTTCGACGCTGTCTGGATGCAGGTCTTCTTCGGTCAGCAGCAGCCCGACACGGCCTGACGGCAATGCTGGAAGCGTTGGAAGCATCGTTGCATTTCCCATCGGCTCTTCGTCGAGCGCGATGGCTTCCCGGGCGAGGCCATCAGGCGAAAAGCGCCCGCCCGTGAAGCCGACGATGTTGTCGCGGCGGGCGAGATAGGTCTTGCCCTTGGTGTGCAGCCCGGCGACCCAGCGCCATGACAGCGTATTCGACGCCGGATCGCCATCGATGAAATGCCGGTAGGTGAAATCCGCGCCAAGCTGCCAGGGCAGCTTGAGCGTGAAGATCCAGATGGACGCAAACCACATGCGGGCATGGTTGTGCAGATAGCCGGTCGTCACGAGTTCATCGACCCAGGCATCGAAGCAGTCGATGCCCGTGCGACCCTCGATGGCGCTGCGGTAGGCCTTTGCGAGGCCCCCGCCCCGCTGACTGACCGCGCCCGCGAGTGACGCGACCTCAGCACGATAACGCTTCCATATCTGCGGGCGGGTCTCGAGATGGCCCTTGAAGTAGGTGCGCCAGAAAACCTCCTGCACGAACTTTTCCGCACTGGAGAGCGAAAAGCGCCCGAGCACTGCCTCCAGCACCTCGGCCTCGGTGATCAGCCGGTGCCGGACATAGGGCGACAGGACCGAAACATTGTCGCGGTTGCCGGGGCCAAGATCGCTGTTGCGCTGGGCAGCGTAGGTTCTGGCGCTCGACGGCACAAAGGCATCAAGCCTTGCAAGGCCGGCGGCGCGCGTGGGCGAAAAGCTGCGGGAGTGGTGGGGTGCTGATGTCATGCCCTGGATACGCAATCCGCGCGCGCCCAGATTGCGCATCATGGAACGGGCGGCTGGGACGTCGGATACCATGCGTCGAATGGTGGTTCATCAATCTGTCCATGGATAACGCTTGCTGTGCCTGACATCGCGGTTTAAGGCATGCTGCAGCCCTCGGGCACAGCCCTTCACCCATGTGAACATCTCGCCTGATGAAACACCGCAAGCTTGCCGACAGCATCTCCGACCGCGTCCGGCAGTGGATCATGGACGGCGTCCTGAGCCCGGGTGACCGCATCCAGAGCGAGCGGGCGCTGTCGGACACCTTCGCCGTGTCGCGCCCCATCGTGCGCGAGGCGCTGGCGACGCTCGAAGGCGAAGGGCTTCTGGACATAAGGCGCGGCGGCCTGCATGTGCGCGAACTGACCGCGTCTCCCATCGTCGATCCTCTCGTCACGCTGTTCCGCAGCGACCCGAGCAGTTTCGACGACTATCTCGAATTTCGTGAAATCATCGAGGGCGCCGCTGCCTATTTTGCGGCCTTGCGCGCCACGGAGATCGACCGTGACAATCTCCAAAAGGCGTTCGACCGCTTCGTGCAGAGCCACGACGCCGGAAATCCGGGTCAGGAGGCCGAAATGGATGCGGCATTCCACGTCGCCATCTACGAGGCCTGCCACAATCGCGCGATCCTGCACGTGATGCGCGGCACATCCGGCCTGCTCAGGAACGATGTCTTCTTCAACCGCTCGCGGCTGTATCCGCGCATCGGCTACCGGGAGGCCACCATCGATCAGCACCGGCTGATCTTCGACGCCATCATGAACGGCAAGCCCGACAGCGCCCGGGCGGCGGCCGCGGCCCATATCGTCTACGTGCGGCGCGCCGTCGACGAACTCAAGAAGGCCGATGCCAGGCTGGAGATCGCGCGGCAGCGACAGCGCGACCGCCAGACTCTGGTCGGCCCGGAATAGCGCACCGTCATCTCGACAAGCTGCGCACCGCACCTTACCGTGCATCGGCGTTGCGCTATTGACAATGGATTGTTCAATGATCCATGGATAATGACAAGCGCTCGATCAGCGACTTCGGCGGTCCACGTCGGGGGACGCACTCATCAAAACGAGTTCCAGGGAGAACACCATGAACAGGCGTCATCTGCTGCGGGTTGCCGCAGCCAGCGCATTGGCCCTTGCAGCAGCGAGCCCGGCGCTCGCGCAGGCGCCGCGCAAAGTCACCCTCAGCCACTCTTCGCCCTCCAACAGCCATTTCGGAATCGCCTCCGTGGCCTTCAAGAACGTCGTCGAGGCCAAGAGCAATGGCCGCTTCCAGGTGACGGTGCAGCGCCTCGACAATGAGCGCGAGTCGATCGAAAGCGTGCAGCTTGGCAGCCAGGAATTCTCGTTCGGCTCGACCGGGCCGGTGGGCAACTTCGTGCCGGAAGTCCGCGTCTTCGACATCCCGTTCCTGTTCCGCGATTACGCGCATGCCCGCGGCGTGCTTGACAGCGACATCGGCAAGCGCGTGCTCGCCCGCTTCGAGGCGCGCGGCCTGATCGGCATGGGCTATGGCGAGAACGGCTTCCGCCACCTCACCACCAGCACGCGCGAAGTGAAGACCCCGGCAGACGCGAAGGGCCTGAAGATCCGCACCATGGAGAACCAGGTCCACATGCAGGCGTGGTCCGCCGCCGGCGTGCTGCCGACCCCGATGGCCTTTTCCGAGCTGCCGCCAGCGCTGCAGCAGGGCGTCGTGGACGGCCAGGAGAACCCGATCCCGGTGATCCTGTCGAACAACATGAACCAGTTGCAGAAGTATCTTTTCCTGACGGCCCACGTCTATTCGCCCGGCATCTTTGTCGGTTCGCCGGCCTTCCTGAAGAGCCTGAGCCCGGCCGACCGCGCCATCTTCGACGAAGCCGTGAAGGAAGCGATCAAGATCAACCGCGACAAGGTCGAGACGGACGAGCGTGACGGCGTGGCGGAACTTCGCCGCCGCGGCATGGACGTGCGCGAGGTGCCAAACCGCGAGGCCTATCGCGAGGCGATGGCGACCGCCACTGCCAATTTCGAGCGCCAGTTCGGCGCGGAACTGATCAAGCAGGTTCGCGACTGGAAGCCGAATTGATGACCTTGCGCGCCATTCTCGTGCGCGTTGACCAGATTTTCATGCAGGCGGCTGCAATTGCCGCCTGCATTTTTCTGGCTATCGCGGTCATCGCAGGCTTCTGGCAGGTGCTCTCACGCTTCGTGTTGTCGAACCCGTCGATCTGGTCCGAGGCGCTTGTCAGGCTCGCGCTGATCTGGATGGTGATGATCGGGCTCGGCGTGGCGCTGCGCCAGGGCGCGCTGGTCTCGATCGACATCGCCGAGGCCGCATCGCGCGGCAAGCTGCGGCAGGTGATCCATGTGGCGATCCTGATCTCGAACCTCACCTTGCTGGGGGCCCTGCTCTGGTTCGGCTGGTCCATGGCCGAGCGGGTGCAGTTCCAGGAGATGGCGGGGCTCGAAATCTCGATCAGCTATGGCTACGCGGCGATCCCGATCGGCTGTCTTTGCGGCATATTCGGCACGATCGGGCATTTCTTCGACCGTCGCTCGACCGAACTGGAGTCAGCCGCATGAGCAGCGCCATGCTGACATCCATGCTGGTGCTGTTTGCCATCAGCGTTCCCGTCGCCATCGCCATCGGCCTCGCTGCGATGGTGGGGCTGTTCGGATTCACCACGCTGCCGCCGATCATCATGGCGCAGCAGGTCTTCATCGCGCTTGACCGTTTTCCGCTGGCGGCGATCCCGTTCTTCATCCTCGCCGGCAACATCATGGATGTCGGCGGCCTGTCGCGGCGGCTCGTCGAACTGGCGCGCGCCTTTGTAGGCGGCATCCAAGGCGGGCTCGCGGCGACCTGCGTGCTGACGTGCATGATCTTCGCGGCGATTTCCGGCTCCAGCGTCGCGACGACGTTCGCTGTCGGGGCCGTGCTCATTCCGGCGCTGGTGCGCTATGGGTACCCTGTGGGATTCGCTGCGGCGCTTCAAGCCACCGCGGCCGAACTTGGCGTGGTCATCCCGCCATCCATCCCGATGATCCTCTATGGCGTCGCAACGCAGACCTCGATCCCGGAGTTGTTCATCGCCGGCTTCGGACCGGGCCTGCTGATCGGCTTCGCGCTGATCGTGACGGTCCTTGTCTGGTGCCGCATCAAGGGCTGGGGCAAGCGCGACGGCGAAGGGCGGCTCGGCCGGCGCGTCGCCATCAAGCAGGCCTTCTTCGCGCTGCTGATGCCCGTGATCATCCTTGGCGGCATCTATGGCGGCATCACCACGCCGACCGAGGCGAGCGTGGTCGCGGTGGTCTATGCGCTGGTCGTGGGCATGTTCATCCACCGCGAGATCAGCGTGGCGCAGTTGTTTCCGATCTTCCGGAAATCGGTGGTCAGTTCGGCCGTGATCATGTTCATCATCGCCACCGCCAGCCTGTTCAGCTACCTGCTCAACCGGCAGGGCATTCCTGACCTGGCGGCGGCATGGCTGGCCGAAACGTTCAACACCGGGCCGCTGTATCTGCTCGCGGTCAACATTGCGCTGTTCGTCGTCGGCATGTTCATCGAGACCAATGCGAGCATCATCGTGCTGGCTCCGATCCTGTCGGAAGCGGCGCAGAAGCTCGGCATCGATGGCGTGCATTTCGGCACCATCATGGTGGTGAACCTCGCGCTTGGCATGATCACGCCGCCGTTCGGGGTCAATCTGTTCGCGGCGGCGCAGGTCGCTGGCTGCTCGATCGACAAGATGCTGAAGCCGTTGATGATCTTCATCGGCGTGATCTTCGGCTGCCTGATGATCATCACCTACGTGCCGCAGATCTCGCTGTTCCTTCGCGATGTCGTGATGCGCTGATACACCTGCATGACGCGGCGGCCCCGCGTCATGATTCTCATTCCGGAAGCCCATTCCAATGCGTCATCGTCGCCATCGCCGCGTGAAGATCCTCGCCACGCTCGGCCCCGCTTCGTCGAACCCAGAGATGGCCGGCAAGCTGTTCGAGGCCGGCGTGGATGTGTTCCGCCTCAACATGAGCCACCTGCCGCGCGAGCAACTGGCGGAAAAGGTCGCCATGCTCCGGGCGCTCGAGACTGTCTACCGGCGGCCAATGGGCATTCTGGTCGACCTGCAAGGCCCAAAGCTGAGGGTCGGCACGTTCGAAAGCGAAGCCGGCGTGATGCTGGAAGTTGGCGCGACCTTCACGCTCGACGCCGACAAGAAGCCAGGCGACGCCGCCCGCGTTCACCTGCCTCACCCCGAAATCCTGCAGGCGCTGGAAAAGGGCCATGCGCTCATCCTGGATGATGGCAAGCTCAAGCTCGTGGTGGAAAGCGCCAGCAAGACCAAAGCCGTGACCCGCGTGGTGATCGGCGGCGTGCTGAAAGCCCGCAAGGGCGTCAGCCTGCCCGATACCGTCATCCCCGTCTCGGCGATGACCGACAAGGACCGCGCGGATGCGGAAGTCGCGGCGGAAGTCGGCGTCGACTGGATCGCGCTCAGTTTCGTGCAGCGGCCCGAAGACATCGCCGACCTGCGCAAGATCGTAGGCCGCCGCGCCGCCATCCTCGCCAAGATCGAGAAGCCGCAAGCCGTGCAGCGCCTTGACGCCATCATGGAGGCTGCCGATGCGCTGATGGTGGCGCGCGGCGATCTCGGCGTCGAGATGCCGCTTGAGAAAGTGCCCGGCACGCAAAAGCGCATCACCCGCGCAGCCCGACGCACCGGCAAGCCCGTGGTCGTCGCCACGCAGATGCTGGAGAGCATGATCACCGCGCCGGTGCCCACCCGGGCTGAAGTCTCGGATGTGGCCACGGCCGTGTTCGAAGGCGCGGATGCCGTGATGCTCTCGGCCGAAAGCGCGTCGGGCTCGTTCCCGATCGAGTCGGTCACGATGATGAACCGCATCGCAGAGGAAGTCGAAAGCGACCCGGTCTATCGCTCGCTCATCGACGGGCAGCGCGCAACGCCGGAAATGACCGGGGCAGACGCCATCGCGGCGTCGGCGCACCAGATCACCGACACGCTGAACCTGACCGCGATCTGCGCCTGGACGTCGTCCGGCTCGACCGCAATGCGCATCGCGCGCGAACGGCCGAACTCGACGGTGATCGCGCTGACGCCGAACCGCGCCACGGCCCGCAAGCTGACGCTCGTCTGGGGCGTGCACCCGGTGATCACCAAGGACGCTTCCGACATCGACGACATGTCGTCGCGAGCCTGCAAATTCGCCGTGCGAGAAGGCTACGCCAAGGTGGGCGACAGGATCACCGTGGTGGCGGGCGTGCCGTTCGGAACGCCGGGCGCCACCAACATGGTGCGCATCGCCTATGTGACCCAGGAACACGCCGAGAAGGCGTGAAACTTGGTGGGCGGTGCAGGGCTCGAACCTGCGACCCTCTCGGTGTAAACGAGATGCTCTACCAACTGAGCTAACCGCCCCTGCATTCAGTGCCAGCTGCGTTTAGCAAACCAGCCCTGCTTCGACAACGGCATCACCATGCAAAAGCCCCGGCTGCCAGCCGGGGCTTCCTTGTCATGTGCCAGGATCAATGCGCGATCGAAACACCCGCGTCGTCGTCCTTGCGGCCGGCGCGCGCATCGATGCGGGCGTCTTCCGCTGCCTCGTCCCACTCGATCGCCGCCGGCTGGCGGACCAGAGCATGCAGCAGCACCTGGTGCATGCTGGAGACCGGCACGATCTCCAGCCCGTTCTTCACGGACTTCGGCAGATCGACCAGATCCTTGGCATTCTCTTCGGGGATCAGCACCTTCTTGATGCCGCCGCGAAGCGCCGCCAGCAGCTTCTCCTTCAGCCCGCCGATCGGCAGAACCCTGCCGCGCAGCGTCACTTCGCCTGTCATGGCGATGTCGCGCCGGATCGGGATCTGCGTCAGCACCGAGACGATGGCCGTGGCCATCGCGATGCCGGCGGACGGGCCGTCCTTCGGGGTCGCCCCCTCTGGCACGTGCACGTGGATGTCACGCTTGTCGAACAGCGGTGGCTTGATGCCGAAATCAACGGCCCGCGAGCGGACATAGGATGCCGCCGCCGAGATCGATTCCTTCATCACGTCGCGCAGGTTGCCGGTCACTGTCATCTTGCCGCGGCCGGGCATGAGCAGGCCCTCGATGGTGAGCAACTCACCGCCGACCTCCGTCCACGCAAGACCGGTGACGACACCGACCTGATCCTCGCTCTCGGCTTCGCCATAACGATAGCGCGGCGGGCCAAGATATTCCTCCAGAAGGTCCGGGGTGACCGACACCTTCTTGGCCTTCTTGAGGATGATGTCCTTCACGCCCTTGCGGACCGTGTTGGAAATCTCGCGCTCGAGGTTGCGCACGCCCGCCTCGCGGGTGTAGCGGCGGATCAGCTTCTCCAGCGCCTCGTCAGTGAGCTGCCATTCCTTCTTGTCGAGCCCATGCTTGGACACGGCATTGGGGATCAGGTGCTTCTTGGCGATTTCGCCCTTCTCTTCCTCGGTGTAGCCGGCGATGCGGATCACCTCCATGCGGTCGAGCAGCGCCGGCGGGATGTTCAGCGTGTTGGCCGTGGTCACGAACATCACGTTGGACAGGTCATAGTCGACCTCAAGGTAGTGGTCGTTGAAGGTCGAGTTCTGTTCCGGATCGAGCACCTCCAGCAGCGCGGCCGACGGATCGCCCCGGAAATCCATGCCCATCTTGTCAATCTCGTCGAGCAGGATCAGCGGATTGCTGGTCTTGGCCTTCTTCATCGACTGGATGATCTTGCCGGGCATCGAGCCGATATAGGTGCGGCGATGACCGCGGATTTCGGCCTCGTCACGCACGCCGCCAAGCGACATGCGCACGAATTCGCGGCCCGTCGCCTTGGCGATCGACTTGCCGAGCGACGTCTTGCCGACGCCGGGCGGGCCGACGAGGCACAGGATCGGGCCCGTGAGCTTGTTGGTGCGCTGCTGCACCGCCAGATACTCGACGATGCGGTCCTTGACCTTCTCCAGGCCGTGATGGTCATTGTCGAGCAGGTCCTGCGCGCCCTTGAGGTCCTTCTTGATCTTGGAATTCTTCTTCCATGGAATGCCGAGCATCCAGTCGAGGTAGTTGCGCACCACGGTGGCTTCCGCCGACATGGGCGACATCTGGCGGAGCTTCTTCAGTTCCGCGATGGACTTGTCGCGCGCTTCCTTGCTGAGCTTGGTCTGGGCGATCTTCTGCTCGAGTTCGGCCAGTTCGTCGCGGCCTTCCTCGTTGTCGCCAAGCTCCTTCTGGATCGCCTTCATCTGCTCGTTGAGATAGTACTCGCGCTGGGTCTTCTCCATCTGCCGCTTGACGCGGGAGCGGATGCGCTTTTCCACCTGCAGGACCGAAATCTCGCTCTCCATCAGGCCGAGCACCTTTTCAAGGCGGCCAGCGATCTCGAGCGTTTCGAGCACCATCTGCTTGTCGGAAATCTTGACCGCGAGATGGGACGCGACCGTGTCGCCAAGCTTGGACGGCACGTCGATCTGGCCGACCGCGGCCACCACCTCGGGCGAGACCTTCTTGTTGAGCTTCACATAGTTCTCGAACTCGGAGATGACCGAGCGGGCCATCGCTTCGACTTCGACTTTCTTGCCTTCGATGTCCGTCAGCGCCTCGACATTGGCAGCGTAGTAGTCATCGGCCTTGGTGAACTTCTTGATGCGGCCACGCGACGCGCCCTCGACCAGCACCTTCACGGTGCCGTCCGGCAGCTTCAGCAGTTGCAGCACGCTGGCGAGCGTGCCGATCTCGAAGATGGCATCCGTCGCCGGGTCATCATCCGACGCGTTCTTCTGCGTGGCGAGCAGGATCAGGCCGTCGGCCTTCACCACTTCCTCCAGCGCGCGGATCGACTTCTCGCGGCCCACGAACAGAGGCACGATCATGTGCGGAAAAACGACAATGTCGCGCAGCGGCAGCACCGGATATTCGGCGACAGAGCCGGGGACAATCGAAGGGCGAGCTTTCTGGGCGCTCATTGCGAATTCCTTGTCTGGTTTGCGGCCACGCCGGCCCCGCACTGGGCGGCCACCGGAGCCGAACACAGGCCAGCGGGCGCTGGGCCTGGACCACAGACGCCACCCTCACAAGGCGTGGCGTTTTTTGATTCTGCAGCCAGTTATCAAAGTGGAGATAACCGGTCGATGTTTCAAGCAGAGGTTTGCAGGCGTTCACATCACCGGAGCGTGAACTTGCCACCTCGCCTCTCGTGCCGCAACAGGACACAGTTTGAACAGCCAGCAAGCTTCATGCCGGGCAGCAGTTTGCCCGGATTGCCGCAGGCCGAACCGACGACGGCCCGGACCGCGATGGCGATCCGGGCCGATAGATGGAATGGCATGGCCTCGCTGTTTGGCCGCTGCCACCTCAGTTCGACGAATTCGAGCTGGAGTTCGAGGAACCGTTCGAGCTGGAGTTGGACGAAGAATTCGAGGAACTGTTGGAAGAGCTGTTCGACGAGCTGTTTGAAGAGCTGTTCGAGCTGGAATTGGACGACGAGTTGGAGGAACTGTTGGAAGACGCGTTCGACGACCCATTCGAGGAGCTGTTGGAAGAGCTGTTCGAGCTGCCCCCGCCATTGCCGCCGGCGTTGCCGCCCCAGTTTGCGGAACCCCAGTTGCCGCCGGAGTTCGACGAACGGTTCGAAGAGGCATTGCCGGAGCGGTTCGACGAGGAATTCGACGAGCGGTTGGCCGAAGAGTTCGAGGACCGGTTCGAGGACGCGTTGCTGGACATGCCCGAATTCGTGTTGGTCGCGACCCGGTAGCGTTCGCCGCCGGCACTCTCCGCGCTCTTCTGTCGCTGGCTCTGGTCAAGGCCGTCAGCCGTGTGAGCCGCCGCTCCGGCAACACCGAGAGCAGCAAGGGCGACACCGGCGATGGTCGAAATGGTGATGCGTTTTGTCATGTCGGTCTCCTTTTGGATCAAGACTGCCGGTCGATGGGCAGTTACGGAGACAACGTGTCTGGCGCGCGGCTATTCCCGGCGACCAGAAACGAAAACGGCGGATCTCCCGATCCGCCGTTTTCGCTTCATGATGCAGTCGTGCCCGGCCGGGCGGGGGGGGTCAGGCGCTTTTCGCGTCCTTGGCCTCGTCCTTCTCTTCGTAGATGTAAAGCGGGCGGGCCTTTCCATCGATCACTTCGGGGCTGATCACCACCTGGTTGACGCCATCTAGGCCAGGAAGATCATACATCGTCTCGAGGAGGATGCCTTCGAGGATCGAGCGCAGCCCGCGCGCGCCGGTCTTGCGCTCGATGGCCTTCCTGGCGATGACGTTGAGCGCCTCGTCGGAGAAGGACAGTTCGACGTCCTCCATCTCGAACAGGCGGCCATACTGCTTCACCAGCGCATTCTTGGGTTCGGTCAGGATCGTCTTGAGCGCGGCCTCGTCGAGATCTTCCAGCGTGGCGAGCACGGGCAGCCGTCCGACAAACTCCGGAATCAGGCCGAACTTGAGCAGGTCATCAGGTTCGACCTCGCGGAACACCGCGCCGGTGCGGCGCTCGTCCGGACCCTTGACCTTGGCGCCGAAGCCGATCGACGTGCCCTGCCCGCGCGCAGAGATGATCTTTTCAAGACCAGCGAAAGCACCGCCGCAGATGAACAGGATGTTTGTGGTGTCGACCTGCAGGAACTCCTGCTGCGGGTGCTTGCGGCCGCCCTGCGGCGGGACGGAAGCAACCGTGCCTTCCATGATCTTGAGCAGCGCCTGCTGCACGCCCTCGCCCGAGACATCCCGTGTGATGGACGGGTTGTCGGACTTGCGCGAGATCTTGTCGATTTCGTCGATGTAGACGATGCCGCGCTGGGCCCGCTCGACGTTGTAGTCGGAGGCCTGGAGCAGCTTGAGGATGATGTTCTCGACATCCTCGCCGACATAGCCCGCCTCGGTCAGCGTCGTCGCGTCCGCCATAGTGAACGGCACATCGAGGATGCGCGCCAGCGTCTGGGCCAGCAGCGTCTTGCCCGACCCTGTCGGGCCGATCAGCAGGATGTTGGACTTCGCCAGTTCGACGTCATTGTGCTTGGTGGCGTGGTTCAGGCGCTTGTAGTGATTGTGCACCGCGACCGAGAGCACCTTCTTGGCGTGCTCCTGGCCGATGACGTAATCATCCAGCACCTTGCGGATTTCCTTCGGCGTCGGCACGCCGTCCTTCGCCTTGACCATCGAGGTTTTCGATTCCTCGCGGATGATGTCCATGCAGAGTTCGACGCATTCATCGCAGATGAACACCGTCGGGCCTGCAATCAGCTTGCGGACCTCATGCTGGCTTTTGCCGCAGAACGAGCAGTAAAGCGTGCTCTTGGTGTCGCCGCTTGCCTTGGTCATGGCCTTGTCTCCATCGTTGCGCCTCGAAAACCGCCGCAACGCGCGGTCATCAGCCCTGGACCGCAAATCAGTCCGGCATGCAGTAGACACCAACGGGTGCCATCAGATCGTTAACGCGATACGCCAACCCGACACCCAACCTTCGCATTATGAGCTGGCGATCCCGTTTCGCCAACCCACTTATGGTCGCATGCCTGTCACAATGCCTGTCAGGCCGGTGGTGCGCCCGTGACGCTGGCGCCATCCTCCGGGCGCTTGTTGATGACCTGGTCGATCAGGCCGAAGGCCTTGGCGTCCTCGGCCGACATGTAGTTGTCGCGCTCCAGCGCATCCTCTATTTCCTTGTAGGTGCGGCCGGTGTGCTTCACGTAGATTTCGTTCAGACGCTTCTTCGTGGTGTCGAACTCGCGGGCGTAGATCATGATGTCCGTGACTTTGCCCTGGTAGCCGGCAGATGGCTGGTGAACCATGACGCGGGAATTCGGCAAGGCAAAACGCTGGCCCTTCTCGCCGGCGGTCAGCAGCAGCGAACCCATCGAAGCGGCCATGCCGAGGCAGATCGTGGTCACGGGCGGCTTGATGAACTGCATGGTGTCATAGATCGACATGCCCGCCGTGACAGCGCCGCCAGGCGAGTTGATGTAGAAGGAAATCTCCTTCTTGGGATTGTCAGCTTCAAGAAACAGCAACTGCGCCACGATGAGCGATGCGCCGTAATCCTCGACCGGACCGGTCAGGAAGATGATGCGCTCGCGCAGCAGGCGCGAATAGATGTCGAAAGCCCGCTCACCCCGGCTCGATTGCTCGATCACCATCGGGACAAGATTGTTGTAGACTTCGACGGGATCGCGATCGCGGATCATGGTCCATAGCTCCTGCTGCGCGGACAATGATTCGTCCACGCTGTTCAACCTAATGTAGTCACCGCGCCGCCGATTACAAACATCAAGACGCCGGATAAAGGGCTGCAGGGTGAACGCGCTTTCGGGTGCTCCTGATGTCATCGCTGGCGTTGCGGACGAGGCCGAAACGGGGAGCGTCCACGTCGGAAGAACGATCGAGGACGAAACCCATGGCGCGAGAAAGCGGCAACGGCATTTCGCAGGAGACATGCTCCTGATTGTGGTCATCGATCACGTTGTCCGGATCTGGACGGTTCCGTCGGATCTGCTTGATCCGGGCTGACATTGACCCGTTCGCCCTGCGCCGGATTTGGTTTCGCCTCCCACGCGGAAGAGGCCGGCGACCTTGAAGCACGTCGGCGTTCCCGTGCCTGTGCGGTTCATCCACGCGCGTCCATGGTCCGTGCAAGCTCCTGTGAGAAGGCAAGGGCCCAGCATTTCAACATCTGGCTTGCGCTGAGGCTCAATTGACCCGAGCCGACCTTCGATGACGCACAAATGTCCCTCAGTTCCATCGAAAGGTAGTGCGCCCGAATGATGATCTCTTGCAGTTGTTCGGCCTCGCGCGGCCGGAGCCGGACACACTCTACTTCGAGTGGTCCGAATGCCTCGATCGCTGCTGGCATCCCGCTCGTGGCTCTGCCATTTGCATCGTGATCTTGCTTGCTGTTGTCGTGCGCCATCTGCCATCTCCAGTGCTGATGCGCTGGCTTGCTCAGATTCGGTGTGACGGGATCCCGCATTTGCGGGCAGTTGCACGCACCGGACGCTAGGGTATCATTCCTGTATGACCGCGGAAGCCAGCGACATGCCGGAGCACAAACTCCAGCGATCCTATACCCGGGATCAGGAGATCAGAACGCTTGAGGCGCTCGATCACATCATCGCTTCGGGTGTCCTGGGCGCGGGAGAGCGGATGCCCGCCATGCTGCGCTACCTGGTGCGGGAGGAACTTGCCGGACGCGGCAACCGGATCAAGAGCTTCAGCATCGCCACCGAGGTGCTTGGCCGCAGCCACAGCTTCGATCCACAGTCGGACAGCATTGCTCGCGCGGAGATGACCCGGCTGCGCAAGGCCATCAATCTGTACAATGCAACCGTCGGTCCAGCCCAACTGGTGCGTTTCGACATCCCCAAGGGAAGCTACCGGCCTGTCATCACCGGCCTGAATGTTGCCCAGGTCGCCATCACCGGCCCCGACAACATGAGCACCGAAGTGCCTGCCGCAAACATGCGGCTAGCCGAGGCACCTGCAACAAGTCCCGCTGCCTCGTCCGCAGGGCCGCCTGCGGCCCATCGAACCTTGCTGGCGCTTGCGGCAATGGCGCTGCTGGCGCTCGCAGTCCTCGGGGCAGCATGGCAGATGCGGGCCGGAAAGCCTGCGGCATCGTCGAAGCCGCCATTGCTGGTGATTCAGCCCACCCCGCAAAGCGACAGGAACCGCTTGGCTGAACTCTCGGAGGCCATCGGGCACGAGGTGGCCTTCGAGTTGTCCAGGCAACCGTGGCTGGCTGTGATCCAGCCGCACAGCCTCGCTGAGGTTGACACGGCTCTGAAAACCGCCGCCGCCATCCGAGCGGTCTATCTGCTCGACATCAGAGTTGCAGCGCATGAGGGCTCGTACCGCGCCAATGCCTTCCTCAAGCGCTGGCCGGATCACGTCATACGCTGGTCAAGCAGCCATGACGGGCCCTCGCTGGCGCGCCATAGCGGCAATGTGCTGCAAGGCGTTGCGGCCACCATAGCGCGCGAGGTCGCGGCGCCGGGAGGAGCGATCACGCAATCCGAGGTCGCGCGCGCCGATGGCGAAGAGCTTCATGAACGGCGCTTCATCTGCTTGATGCGCGTCAGGCGATACTGGCGCAGCTATGATCCGGCGCTCAGAAGCGAAGCTGAAAGTTGCCTCACCGCAACCACAGCCTCTGACCCGCGCTTTGCCTCCGGCCGCGCCGCGCTGGCCTATCTCAGGATCGAGAGCGCGCGCCGAGAGAGAGGAGAAAAGCGGAAGGCCCTGCTGGAAGCTGCGGACAGCCTGCTGAGCGGCCCCGACACTGGCAATCTCATTGCCGAGGGCGCGGCAATGGCGCTTGCGGCCTGCAAGGGAGATCGCGCCAAGGTGCGAATGCTTGCTGACGCCTTGCGGCGCACCTACCCCAACAATCCGGACGTCCTCGCCGATGTCGGCTCGAAGGTCGGTTTGTTCCTGGGTGACTGGGCAACCGCGCTCGATGTCGAAGCGCGGGCTGTTGAGCTCAATCCGCTGCACGATCCGTGGTATCCGCTTTCGACCGTGGCGAAGGCGATGCTCGATGGCGAACCGACGCGTGCACTTGCTGTGCTTGCAGACGCGCCGCAACGCAACTTCCGCGTTGGTCAGGTCATCAGACTAGCGGCCGGTGGCGCTGCGGGTGACACCTCGGTCATTGCTGATGCGACAGCAATCCTGACAGGCATGGGCATCGCCGACATCAACGCTGCGCGCGAAGTGATCGAACGCCAATGCTGGAGCATCGAGGCGAAACAGATTTTCCAGCGCGGCCTCGATCACGCCGGGTTGTGACGGCATCGCCAGAATCCAGATGACCGATTTTATAACAATGACTTAGTGAAAGCCTCTCGCGGAAAACCATTGCCAACTGTTCGCGGCATGCTTTGGTCGAATCAAAGCGCTGACAGACGTCATGGCCCTCGGCCAACCTGCCGCATAGTCGCCCTGCCGAACAGCGACAGGTGTTCATCGTGAGGCATCCGGCACGTCACGATGATCAATGACGTGCCCTGGTTGGGATATGTCCACCGGAAACCAGCAAGCTCGAAGCGCGCCGCGTTTCAGATGTTGATGAAATCCAGATTGCTGGAGACGAACGTGCCGTTGCCGCCGAAGCCGACGATGTCGGGACGGCTGTCGCCGGTCATGTCTGCCAGAACGCGCGGGAAAAGCTCGTTCGACGTCCAGCCGCCGCCCGCAGCAGATTGTCCGAAGCCGGCCAGGTCGGCGGTCACCGGCCCGAATGAGCCATCGGCCTGCCCGAGAGCGAAAAATGTGCCGTTGCCGCCGAAACCGATGATATCGGCCCGTCCGTCGCGGTTGATGTCGGCCAGCATGCGGGGATAGGCGTCATCGCTGGTCCAGCTGCCGCCGAGGAAGCCGGCGCCGAACGAGTTCAAGGCGAGGACGGCCGGCGCGAAACTTGGCGTGGGCGTGGCCTGCGCCAGCGACACATAGACGCCATTCCCCCCGAAGCCGACGATGTCGGCGCGGGCGTCACCGTTCACGTCGGCCAGCCGGCGCGGATAAAGGTTGTCGCTGCTCCAGCTACCGCCGGCGGTTGACGGTCCGAAGCTGTTGGCCATCGCAACAGTTGCCGTTGCAAAGAGACCGCTGGCCTGACCGAGGGAGACGAACACGCTGGTGCTGCCGAACCCGACGATGTCGGCGCGGCCGTCGCCATTCACGTCAGCCAGTTCGCGATGGTAATAGTCGTCGCTGATCCAGCCGCCCACAGCGCCGAAGGCGGAGATGGCGAGGTTGGTCGGGCCGAGGCTGGCGCCAATGCCGCCGCCGCCAAGCGCGACATAGGTTCCCTCGGATCCGAAGCCGACAACGTCCTGATAGGCATCGCCGTTCACGTTGGCGATGGTGCGGGTGTATTGATCGTTGTTGGTCCAGCTGCCTGCCGCGGCGCTGGCGCCGAAACCGGCATAGGCCAGAGTGGCATCGGAGAAACTGGAACCGTTGTTGGTCGAGACGAACATGCCGTTGGCGCCGAACCCGACAAGATCGGCGATGCCATCGCCGTTCATATCCTTGGCGAAGCGCGGGTAAAGGTTCGCCGAATTCCAGCTGCCGCCGGCCGCCGACGAGCCAAAGCCGGCATACTTGAGTTCGGCGCCCTGGAAACGCGTGGCGGCCGCTTCCTTGATGCTCAGGCTGTAGGCGCCGGTATCAGCGCCTAGCCCTTCGACGCTCACGAAGCGGGTTGCCGTCGTGCCGACGGATATCCCAAGCTCCGACTTCGCGCGGAACCCTTCGCCGTCAGCCAGCGAAATCTCTGTTCCGAGAATGTTGTGCACCCTTAGATAAGCATCAGACAGGGCGCCGGCGCCTGCGGGCGAACCAAGTTCGCTGATGACATAGCGCTTGCCAGCCTGAAGCTGGACCGCGAACCAGTCACGGTCGCCGCTGAACTGGGTGTTGCCGGAGGTCACACCTCCGATCGCGAGGTTGCCTGTGGCGCTGATGCCGCCGAAGTGATCGTCCACGACGATGCCGTCATTGAAGATGAAGCGCTCGATGCTGTAGAGCGTGTCGGCGCCGCCGCCGCCGCCGCTCACGCCGTAGGTTCCATTGCCCTCGGTGAAACTGAAGGCGGAGCGGTTTCCGGCAAACACCACTTCATCGGTCGCGCCGCCGCCGTTGAAGACATTGTTGGCGGTGTTGCCGACAAAACGGTCGTTGCCGGCGCCGCCTGTGGCGTTTTCGACGACGGACGCGCCCCAGATCATGACGTTGTTGGCGTATCCACCGACAGACGAAGCAAAATCCATCCCGTTGCGCAGATCGAAGGTTTGCGAGCCACCATAGCCCGAGCCGTTGATCGTGTCGGTGCCGCCGCTGTCAAAGATCGTGAACGATGACGGCGCATTCAGCCCACCTGCCGAGAAGTTATAGGATGCGCCGGAGTTGCCGTCGTAGCCGTAGGTGTTGTCGCCCGTGCGGGTGCTGCGTGCGCCATACATCGTCTGCAAGGCAGAAATGTCGGCCATCTGCGGCCCCGTGACAAAGCGGAAGCTGCCGAGATCGGGGTTGGATTCCGTCTGGCTGAAGTAAGACATGACAGAGAAACGCCAATTGTCGTTGTCGAACGACCTTTACGTATTCCAGTCGGCACTCCCGTTGTATGGACCCTGATGCCCGAGGCCGAGCGCGTGCCCGATCTCGTGGAGGTAGGTCTGGTATTTGTAGCTGTACAACGCTGTGCGTCCGCTGTCCCAGTTGGAACTGATCGTGATCGTGGATGACGACATCAAGCCCGATGGCACGGCCCAGGACGCATTCGCAAATGCCTGTCCCGATCCATCGTTGAGCAGCACGATCTGGCCGCCGCTGGTCACCTCAGTGAAGTTGATGTTGGCGACATCGTCATACAGGCTGAACGCTTCCCGCGCCAACACGCGCTCCGCTGCCGTCAGATCCTGCACGTTGAAGGTGACGGTGGCGCCCGCTCCCCAGTTATGCGCGATGTTGCCGCCCGACGCCCAGTAGCCGGCGCGCAGATAGTCCGCCAGTTGGGTCAAGGTGCCGTTCTGTCCCGGCGCGCCATCTGTGGATGAACCGACGCCCGACTGCACGGCGCCGTGAAACGCGGAGCAGCAGCCGCAGGTCTGGAAATTCGACTGCGGCATGTCGGTGTAACTGAAGCTGCCGCTCGCAGGGGCGCCGAACACGCCAGCCACAACAGTGTCGGCCGCAACCGCCACGGCACTGTAGAGGCCGGAAGAGCCTTGCCATCCGCCATCGCCGAACAGGCCCATGATGCCGGTCTGCGCGGGCGCTTCGGTGCCCGACGAGCGATCCGCCCATGCCGACATTGCATTTCCCCCAGCGATCAGTGACAGCGGTTGCACCACTGCACTGTGAACCTGTCCGACCTCGGGTCCAAGCTCGAACGGACTGCAGGGTAAACACTTCACTGCGCGCAAGTCTTACGTTGCGGAAGAAAGGCTATGGTCGCCGTACCATGCCGTCAATCCGTACTGACCGCACAAGCATCGGCGTCGGCCTGGCCGCTCGACCCCAACGCACGAAGCGGCATCGAGCCGTCGCTAGCGCTCGCGGAAGGCCTTGGCAAACTGGTCGGTGATCGGCTTGGCGAGGTAGCTGAACGGCGTGCGGCCGCCGGTCTGCAGGTAGACATCGGCCGTCATGCCTGCCGCGATCCGCAGAGGCGCGATGCGGTCGAGTTCGGTTTGCGGCAGCGCCACCCGGATCGTGTAGAATGTCTGGCCGCCCTGCTGGTCGCGCGTCACGTCCGCCGACATGCGGGTCACGACGCCATTCAGTTCGGGCGTGGTGCGCTGGTTGAAGGCCTGCAGGCGCACCAGGACATGCTGGCCGAGGCTGACCTGATCGTAATCCGGCGTCGCCACGCGCGCCTCGAGTTGCAGCGCCTCGCCCGACGGCACGATCAGCATCGCAGGTTCCGCCGCGCTGATGACGCCGCCGACCGTGTGGGTCTGCATCTGGTGCACGAAGCCGCCGACCGGCGCGCGAATATCGACGCGCCGAAGTTGGTCCTCGGCGGCGACGCGGCGTTCGGTCAGTTCGCCGGAGCGGGCCTGGATGTCGCGCAACTCCTTCATTGCCTCGGCTCGCAGATCTTCGACGACCTGAAGGATCTGAAGTTCGATTTCGGCGATCTTGCCTTCTGCCTGAGCGATCTGGGCCGTGAGTTGCCCACGCGCGCCCTCGAGGCTGGCTGCTTCGCGCTCAAGCTGCGACAGCCGCGAAATCTGCACAAGATTTTGCCGGTAGAGCGCGCGCACGCCGACGAGATCACGCTGGATCAGTTCGTGTTCCTTGATCTTGGCGTCGCGCTGTTCGCGATATCCGGTGATTTCCGAATGAAGCTGGCCCACGCGCTTCTGGAGTTGGGCGCGCAACCCGTCCCGAGCCGACGCCCGGATCGTGAAAAGCCGGGCTTCGTCGGTCATGAGAGTGGCGACTCCCGCTTCGCCGCTGCGGTGCGCCAGCGCTGGCGGCAGGATCACCTCCGGCAACTGGTCACGCTCGGCCTCGAGGCGTGCGCCTCGCGCGGCCATCTCGTCGAGTTGCCGCGTGATGATCTGCAGGCTGGCCCGCGCCATCGTGTCATCGAGGCGGATCAGCAAATCACCCGCCGCGACCTTGTCACCCTCGCGGATGTGAAGCTCACCGACGATGCCGCCGCTCTGATGCTGGACCTTCTTGCTGTTGGTGTCGATCACGAAGGTCGCAGGCGCGATCACGGCGCCGCTCAGGGTTGCAAACGCGCTCCACGCTCCAAACGTGCCGAGGAAAAGGCCGAGCAGCGCATAGCCGAAGCGGCGCGTGCGCCGCGTGACCGCGCGGTGCCCGGTTTCCGGACCGTCCGCCGCATGCGGAAACGCGCCTGATGGCCGCATCTGGAGAGGTGTCTGCGCGTTCATGGGTTGCCTCCGCCGGCCTTGTTCGGCGCGGCCGCATTTTGCGAGGGCGGCTTGATCGGCGCAGGCCAGACCTGCTGCAATTGCCCCGACGCGCTGCGCCGGGCCTTTTGCGCCTGCGCAACCTTCTGCAGGACCTCGTCGCGCGGGCCGAACGCCGTAAGGCGGCCTTGATCCATCACGCCGAGCACATCCGCCGCAGCGATCCCGGACTGGCGGTGGGTGATCACGATGACGATGCCGCCACGCGCCTTGACGCCCTTGACAGCATGGGTCAGCGCGTCGTCGCCATCCGCGTCGAGGCTGGCGTTGGGCTCGTCGAGCACCACGAGGAACGGCTTGCCATAGAGCGCTCGGGCCAACGCGATGCGCTGGCGCTGGCCGCCGGACAGCACCGTTCCACGATCGCCGATCACGGTGTCATACCCATCGGCCAACCCCAGGATCATGGCATGGGCACCGGCCGCCTGAGCGGCTTCCATGACGCCGTCGCTTGTCATGCCGGAATCGAAACGGGCGATGTTGTCGGCCACCGTCCCGTCGAAAAGCTCCACATCCTGAGGCAGATAGCCGAGCGACCTGCCGAGCGCCTGGCGGCTCCACTGCTCGATCTTCGCGCCATCGAGCCGGATTGCGCCCTGAAGCGGCGGCCAGATGCCGACGAACGCGCGGGCAAGCGACGACTTGCCGGAACCCGACGGCCCGATCAGGCCAAGCGCCTGCCCTGCTTTTAGATTCAGGCTGACACCCTGAACGAGGATGCGCTGCGTGTTCGGCGCTGCGACAGCCAGATCGGTGATCTCGAGATGCCTTTCCGGCGCGGGCAGATCGAGCGCCTTTTCCTTCTCGCCGACATGCGCCAGCGCGAAGTTCAACCGCTGGCCGCCCTGCCGCGCGGCAACGAACCCACGCCAGTTGGCCACGGCCAACTCCACAGGCGCCAAGGCCCGGCTCATCATGATCGATGCGGCAATCATGGCGCCGCCGCTCATTTCGCCCCTGATGACGAGCCAGGCGCCAAGTCCGAGGATCAACGACTGCAGCAAGGAGCGCGCAATCTTTGCAGCAGCGCTTATCCTGGCCGTTCCCTCCGTCAGCTTCAGATGATCATCGATGTGCCTGGCGTGCGCGGCGTTGAATCGCTCGACGTAGGCACCCGTCATCCCCAGCGCCGCCACCGCCTCGGCATTCCGTCGTCCGGCTTCGGCGAGCACGAGACGGTTGGCGCCGCTGATGGACAGCGCCCTCGATGGCTCCTTGCTGACTTTTTCTGTCAGCAGGGTCAGCGCGATCACCACCAGCGCGCCGGCCAGCGCGAACCAGCCCACCCACGGGTGAAGCAGGAAGCAGCCCGCCAGGAAGATCGGGACGAACGGCATGTCGAGCAGCGCGGTCGGACCAAGGCTGGAGAGAAAGGCCCGGATGGTGTCGAGATCCCGCATGGGCTGCATCGCATCCGAGGGGCTCGCCCCGCGCAGCGGCAGGGCGACCGTCGCCCGCGCGACCAGCGGCGACAAGGCCTCATCGAAGCTCGCTCCCACCCGGCCGAGCATCCTCAGACGGACACCGTCAAGCACGCCCTGCAGGACGTAGGCGACGAGAACGATCAGCGAAAGCCAGATCAGGGTCTCCAGCGACCGCCCCGAAAGGACGCGGTCATAGATCTGGAGCATGTAAAGCGAGCCTGTCAGCATCAGCAGGTTCACCGCTGCCGAGAACACGCCGATATGGACCCACTCGACCCGCGTGGCCCGGAAAGCCCGCCTGACAGGCGAAACGCCGGGAGAAACCTGCACCCTGTTCGACATCAATGACATGCAGCCCGCCAGCCGGTTCTCGTTTCGTGACACGAGCCGTCCGGATTGCCAATGCCCAACCGAGCAGAAGACATCATGCGACGGCTTTCATGTCCAACAACGCAGGATAATGTGAATTATTCCAAAAACAACGACGTGTTTGTTCCGAATGATGGCGCTGCGCAATCTATATCAAAATGATAGAATCAAATTATAAATTTTTAGAATTTTGCTTTCTTGCATCTTATAGTCAGAATTGAAAATATCGAATGATATTCGAGAAAATATAATGAATTATCGTTTTTATATTTTGCAGAAATCACAATATTTTTATCACAAATTTTCCCATTTCGGACAACGCATCTTACCGAAATCATCTGAACGGCCTGAAACTGCTGCGACCCGGATCAAAACAGAAAACGGCGGGTCTCCCCGCCGCCTTGTCTTTCGCCATTCGTTTCGAAAGCGCCGGTCAGTCGGCCTTCTTCTTGGCTTTCGCCTTTGCGGGCTTGGCCTCGGCCGGAGCAGCGGCGGGGGCGTCGTCATCGGCGAACAGGTCGTCGCGTGTGACCTTGCTTTCCTCGACCTTCATCTGGGCGATGAGATGGTCGACGACCTTTTCCTCGAAGATCGGCGCGCGCAATTCGGCAAGTGCCTGCGGGTTCTTGCGGTAGAATTCCCAGACCTGCTTTTCCTGGCCGGGATACTGGCGCGCGCGCTCGATCAGCGCCTGGGTGACCTCATCGTCGCTGATCTGTATCTTGGCGCTGTCGCCAATTTCAGCGAGGACGAGGCCGAGGCGCACGCGGCGTTCGGCGATCTTGAGGTAGTCGGCGCGGGCCGCCTCTTCGGTCGTGTCCTCGTCGGCGAAGGTCTTCTTCGCTTCCTTCATGTCGTTCTCGACCTGGGACCACACATTGTTGAACTCCTGCTCGACCAGCGTGGGCGGAAGGTCGAAGGTGTAGCGGGTGTCAAGCGCGTCGAGCAGCGTCTTCTTCAGCTTGCGGCGGGACTGGGCGTCCATTTCGCGCTGGAGTTGGGCCTTCACTGCGGTCTTCAGCGCATCGAGGCTTTCCATGCCGAAGGCTTTCGCGAGGTCCTCGTCGATCTTTACGGCATCGGGCGACTGAATGTCGGTCGCGGTGACCTCGAACATGGCGGCCTTGCCGGCGAGGTTCGGAGCCAGGTAATTCTCGGGGAAGCTGACATTCACTGTCCGCTGCTCGCCGACCTTGGCGCCGATCATCTGCTCCTCGAAGCCCGGAATGAACGAGTTGGAGCCGAGCACGAGGTCGATCCCCTCGCCCGAACCGCCCTCGAACTTCGTGCCATCCATGTAGCCGGTGAAGCTGATGATCAGCTTGTCGCCATTCTCGGCTTTGGCCTTGGCGCCCTTGGATGTGAAGGTGCGGTTCTGGCCCGCCATGCGCTCCAGCGCAGCGTCGACATCGGCATCGGGCGCGTCCGCCACCAGCCTGGTCAGCGAAACGCCGGAATGGTCGGCCATTTCGATCTTGGGCAGCACTTCGACCGCCACGGTGAAGGCGAGATCACCCTTGGCATCGAGCGCAGCTTCGATTTCCTGCTTGTCCTCTGGGAACCGCACCTTGGGCTCCATCGCGAAGCGCAGCGCGTTGTCGGTCGAGATCTTGGTGTTGGCTTCGTTGACCGCATTCTGCAGGACGTCATTCATGACCGAGCGGCCATACATCTTGCGCAGGTAGCCGGGCGGCACCTTGCCCGGGCGGAAGCCGTTGATCTTGACCTTGTCCTTCAGTCCATCGAGGCCGTCCGCCAGGCGGATTTCGAGGTCAGCAGCCGTAAGCACCACCTTGAACTCGCGCTTGAGGCCGGCGGAGAGGGTTTCTGTCACCTGCATGGTGCTGGTCCATTCTTTTCGAAAGCTGACTGTCCAAAACTGCCGGTCCGGGCGTCACGACACAATCTGGCCAGGGGTGACGGCGGCTGGTGCGGGCGGAGGGACTCGAACCCCCACACCTTGCGGCGGTGGAACCTAAATCCACTGCGTCTACCAATTCCGCCACGCCCGCGAAGCCAAACCGTACCGTTAAGCCATCAGCCGACGACGGATTTGCCGCCCGTATAGCAGGACTTGCAAAGAGTGCAGCAAAAAAATCGCCAGTGAGCATCACGGCCCGCAATCGGCGGCGGCTGGCGTCAGGCGACCGCCCGCATGGCGCGCTGAAGTTCGCCGTAAGCCATGTTCACGCGCTTCAGCACCTCGTCGGCATAGGCAGTCAGTTCGCGATGCAGCCCAAGCGACGCCAGGCGGTCGGTGTGAAAGTCCCGCGCCAGCAGGTGATAGGCCTCGCGCACCGCTTCCGGCGACGCATCCGCGGGCACGCCAAGCAGGACGTGCGGGTCGGCCGAAGCGAAGCGCCCCGCGACGCGGCTGTCGTCCTGCTTCCGTCCGCTTGGGCGCAGTTCCTCGACCTCGCTGACGCTCTCGATCGCGGTCTTGGCGATGAAGCGTTTCTCGCGCTGATCGGTCTCGAAGATGAGAAACTGGTCGGGGCCATTTAGCGCTTTGACCGCGGTCTCGTCCTGAAGGATCATCAGATGGCCCTCGACGGCGGCCTTGCCGGCCATCACAAGACGGACACGGACAGCCTTGCGGGGACGCTCATAACTTGTCTGGAACATGCAGGTTTCTCGCGATCCGGCCAGCATCGACGCTACCGGCGGAAACTGAAGCATTCCTGAAAGCAACATCGCTGAAACAGGCGTATTCTCGCGGTTTTTCAGGTTACAGCCTTGCGCATCCGCGTCATGCCCCTGCGCGCCGCGAACATGCGACCATACACATCGCCGACGAGATCGGGCCGGTAGCATGCCTGGTCCAGCAGCGGATCCCACGCATACTCCAGTGTGTTGACGAGGTCGAAATCGGCGTGCAGACGCTTCTCAAGCTGGATGCGGTTCTTGCGGTTTTGATATTCGAGCAGCACGAGGGAGGTGTTCGACAGGTCGACATGGTCAAGCACATCGCCCTCCCCGCCCTCGATGTCGATCTTGACGATGTCGGGCGACGGCAGGCTGGCGGGATCGACGACGGCGACCTCATAGGACTGCGCCTGCGCGCCCGAGACGAACGTGTCGCCAGCATAGGCGGCAAGCCCGGATTCCCCGTCGCCGGCAAAGCGGCTCATGAAGGTCGCGGTCTTCAGCCCGCCGGGAAACAGTGCGGCGTTCACCGGCGTGATGTCGCGGCGCAGGTTGGTGTTGCGCTTCAGGAATTCGAAGGTGCCCGGGTGCGGTTCATAGGAGGTCACCACGCTGCCGGGCCAGCGCGCGGTTGCCCAGAGCGCAAACGAGCCGACATTGGCGCCCACATCGAGGATGTCGAGGCCGACGCCGTCATAACCCGCTTCATATTCGCCTTCGAGCACGTCCTTGATGGCCCAATGCATCTGTTCAGGCACGGCGAGGCTCATTGGAATGCGCGCAATATAGTGCTTCACGGAATGGCCCCGCTGTGTCTGACATCAACCCCGCAGCGTCTGTAACGCGTTCGTGATCGGAGTGCAAAAAACCACCTGGTCCCGTGCCATGCCCCGGATGACGGCAGGGTCGTGCAAAGCTTGCCACTTGAGCGACCCCGACGCCTCGTGGCATGGAGCGCCATGAGCATGGACGACAGCGCACGATTTCCCAACCGCCGCACGGCCATCGCCGGCCTTGCGACGCTTGCCGCGGCCCCGTCATTGGCCCAGCAGCGGCAGCAGCCGCGCTCGGCGCAGGTTGTGCCGGAGACGCTGGCCGGCCCGCGCGAGGTGCGGCACACGCTCAATCTCGCCCCGGCGAAAGCGAGGCTGCGGCCGACGCCGCCGGTCGACTACGACGTCTGGGGCGCCGATGGCGCGGTTCCCGCGCGGCCCTTGCGCATCAGGCTTGGCGACACAGCCGTCGTCACGGTCAACAACCGCACCGACCAACCCTTCGCGCTGCATTGGCACGGCCTGCGCGGGCAAGCGGCCATGGACGGCATCGGCGGCTTCTCGCAGGAACCGATCGCGCCGGGCGGCTCGTTCGAGTACCGGCTTACCCCGCCTGATCCGGGCACTCTGTTCTGGCGGCCCGTCATGCTCGGCAATTCGGGGCCGGCGCAGGATCGCGGCCTGTTCGGCGCGCTGATCGTCGAAGAGGCCAGCCCGCCGCCGGTCGATCTCGACATCGTCGTCGTGGTCGATGACTGGCTGCTGACCGACGACAACAAGGTCGCGCCGTTCGAGCGAGGGCCGGGCCATGCGGCGGCCGGGCGGCTTGGAAGCTGGATCACCGTCAATGGCCGCTCCGCGCCCGAGCGCATTCCAGTGGCGCAAGGGGCGCGGGTGCGCCTCAGGCTGATCAGCGCGTGCAATGCGCGGCTGATGCGGCTCAGGTTCGACGGCATGCGGCCTTATGTGATCGCCGTCGATGGCCAGCCGACCGACAGTTTCGAGCCCTTGCGCGCTGCGCTGCCATTCGCGCCGGGCACCCGCTATGACCTGCTGATCGACGTGCCTGCCGAGACGGGCGCGGTCGGTTCCGTTGTGGCGCAGCTTGGCGGCGGCGTGCCGCTGGTGATGCTGACCGCGACCGACCGGCAGATCGGACGCCCTGCCCTGCCCGCCATCGGCCCTGTGGCCGAGAACAAGCTGCTGCCTGCAGCCGTGCGCCTGCAGGACGCACATCGGGCCGAAATGCTGATCGAAGGTGGCGCAAGGGCCGGCGCGGACGGCAAGCTCGATCTGGCGGGCGTGGACCTCGACAAGCCGTGGACGATCAACGGCGTGCCGGGCAGCATCTCGTCGAAGCCGCTTTTCAGCGTGGCGCGCGGCAAGCCGGTGGTGCTGGCCGTGACCAACAAGACGGTCTGGACGCAGGTCATCCACCTGCATGGCCACACCGCGCGCCTGCTGCACCCGCTCGACGACGGCTGGGAGCCCTACTGGACCGACAACGCGCAGATTCCCGAAGGCAAAACCCTGCGCTTCGCCTTCCGCACCGAAAACCCCGGCAAATGGCTGATCTCGTCAGGCGTGATCGAGCGCTTCGATGCTGGGCTTTGGGGCTGGTTCGAGGTGACGTAGGGCCTCTACCTTCCCCTGAACACCCGCATGAACACGGCGACGCCGAGGCCGAAGGCGGCGCCGATCAGCGCGCCGCGCCACATGTTCTGCGGGTTGAAGCCCCAGAGGAACGTGCCCCCTTTGAACATCGGCACAAGGATGCCGTTGCCGAGCAGCCAGGGGCCGAGCAGGCCATAGACCGCCCCGCGGGCGAGATCGCTCGACAGCGGGATCATGCTGCCGATGGCCGCGAAGCCGACGCCCCAGAGCCCGCCCCAAAACATCTGGTTGACGATCGCCGGAACGCCATAGGGAGGGATGGAGCGCATCGACCACGGGGAGTTCGGAATCTGCCCCATCAGGTGCAGAGCCAGCACCATGCCCTGGTGGAAAACCAGAACCGCGAGCGCCCCTGCGATGAAGCCGAAAACCAGTTGCTTGGCCATGATCAAAAACCCCCTCGTGCCTGTTGCCATCCATGCAGCATGAGCAGGGGCCGGAATGCAAGCTCCACACTTCGCAGGCAAGTCGATCGGGCGAACGCTGCGCTGCCAACCAAACGCCTCGCGAGCGGCGACAATGGAAGGGCGATGACAGGATTGAGCGGAACCCGGCGGATGATGTGCCTATAAATAAGGCATTTCGCCTTAGATTTGATCACACCCAGCAAAGCCTTTATGCAGGAGCGTCAGCGCTTCGTCTGGCTTGCCCTCGCGGGAATGGTATGAGAAGCGTGCTCGGGTTGGCCTGTCGGCAGGAGCTGCGACGCTATGAAGAAGATTGAAGCCATCATCAAGCCGTTCAAGCTGGACGAGGTGAAGGAGGCGCTGCAGGAAATCGGCCTGCAGGGCATCACGGTGATCGAGGCCAAGGGCTTCGGCCGCCAGAAGGGCCACACCGAACTGTATCGCGGCGCCGAGTATGTCGTCGATTTCCTGCCCAAGGTGAAGATCGAGATCGTGCTCAACGACGACATGCTCGACAAGGCCATCGAGGCCATCAAATCCGCCGCGCAGACCGGCCGGATCGGAGATGGCAAGATTTTTGTATCTACGGTCGAGGAAGCGATCCGCATCCGCACCGGCGAGACGGGAGCGGACGCGGTCTGAGCCATCCCGCAAGGGCCATCTCGCGAACTGACGCCGAACCCACCACCACGGGGCCCGACCGGTCCCCGCCCCTGAAACTGAAGATGTTGAGGAAACACCGATGAAGACCGCCAAGGACGTCCTCAAGGCGATCAAGGACAACGACGTCAAGTATGTCGACTTTCGTTTCACTGATCCGCGCGGCAAGTGGCAGCATGTCACGTTCGACGTGTCGATGATCGACGAGGAGATCTTCGCCGAGGGCACCATGTTCGACGGTTCGTCGATCGCGGGCTGGAAGGCCATCAACGAGTCCGACATGATCCTCATGCCCGACCCGACGACCGCCACCATGGACCCGTTCTTCTCGGCGTCGACCATGTCGATCGTCTGCGACATCCTCGAGCCATCGACCGGCGAGCCCTACAGCCGCGATCCGCGCGGCATCGCCAAGAAGGCTGAAGCCTACCTCAAGTCGACCGGCATCGGCGACACCATCTACATCGGCCCTGAAGCCGAATTCTTCATCTTCGACGACGTGAAGTTCGCGGCCGACCCCTACAACACCGGCTTCAAGCTCGACAACGTCGAACTGCCGACCAACGGCATGACCGACTACGAGGGCGGCAACCTCGGCCACCGCATCCAGACCAAGGGCGGTTATTTCCCCGTTCCGCCGCTGGATTCGGCGCAGGACATGCGCGGCGAAATGCTGGCGGCGATGGCGGCCATGGGCGTCACGGTCGAAAAGCATCATCATGAAGTCGCATCGGCCCAGCACGAACTCGGCATGAAGTTCGACACGCTGGTCAAGATGGGCGACCAGATGCAGATCTACAAATACGCCATCCACAACGTGGCGCAGTCTTACGGCAAGTCGGCGACGTTCATGCCGAAGCCCGTGTTCGGCGACAACGGCTCGGGCATGCACGTGCACCAGTCGATCTGGAAGAACGGCAAGCCGATCATGGCCGGCAACAAGTATGCCGACCTGAGCCAGGAGTGCCTGTGGTACATCGGCGGCATCATCAAGCACGCCAAGGCGCTCAACGCGTTCACCAATCCGTCGACGAACAGCTACAAGCGCCTCGTCCCCGGCTATGAAGCCCCCGTGCTGCTGGCCTATTCGGCCCGCAACCGCTCGGCTTCCTGCCGTATTCCATGGACGCAGTCGCCGAAGGCCAAGCGCGTCGAAGTGCGCTTTCCCGATCCGATGGCGAACCCCTACCTCGCCTTTGCGGCCATGCTGATGGCCGGCCTCGACGGCATCCAGAACAAGATCGATCCAGGCCCTGCCATGGACAAGGATCTGTACGACCTGCCGCCGAAGGAACTGAAGAAGATCCCGACCGTGTGCGGTTCGCTCGACGAAGCGCTGGCCTGCCTCGACAAGGATCGCGGCTTCCTCAAGACCGGCGGCGTGTTCAACGACGACTTCATCGACTCGTTCATCGAGCTGAAGAAGGGCGAAGCGGACCGTTTCCGCATGACGCCTCACCCGCTCGAGTTCGTGATGTATTACTCGCTGTGAGGCGCGGGGGCTGCGGCCCCTCGCACGCTCCTGATAAGTCAAAGGGCGCAGGCTACTGCGCCCTTTTTCGTTGGGTCACGATACGCCGTCATCCCGGGCTTGACCCGGGATGACGGCGCTGCGGGACAGGCCGCCAAGCAGAACGACAAGCATGGCACAATTTCTGCATCTATTTTGTTGCGACGCCGGATGCGGCCTCACAGGTTTCCTCCCGGCCATGGACACATGGCACGACTTCCATCCGGGGCAGCGATGCCCCGGTTTTTTGTGCCATCAATCGGTTGGGTGGAGGAGCAAGCCACATCGCCGGAGGCAGGCACTGCGGCGCTTCGACCCTTCAGGCAGCCTCACGCACTGCGGCGCCCTTGCCGTAGAGGTCAAGCAGCCGGGTGGCATGCAGCGCCAGCGACGGCGGCCGTGCCCAGTGCCGCGCATGGGCCGCAGCGCCCCAGTTCGCGGCAACCGGTTCCGCCGCCTCACGCAAGGCTGCAACGAGGTCCTGCAGATCAGCCTGGCGGACGTGGCGGCCCGTGATGCCGTCAACCACCCAGTCAGCAGCGCCCATCCTGTCCGATACGATTGCCGGCACGCCTATCGCGGCGGCCTCGACCACCGTCATCGGGCCTGTCTCGAACCAGAGCGACGGCGCAACCAGCACGCGCGCGCGTGCAAATTCGCTGGCGACCTTGTCCGGCGCGACCCAGCCGACCATTTCGGCGTCGGGGTTTGCCATGCGTATTGCATCAGCCATCGGCCCGTCACCGACGAAGCGCACCGGCATGTCTGCGAGCCTGGCCGCCTCCGCCAACAGCAGAACGCCCTTTTCCGCTGTCAGGCGCCCGACATAAAGCGCGTGGCGATTGGGGCCGACATCGACCTGCCGATGATCGCCGGCCTCCATCATGTTCTCGATCGTCACATGCCGCGCATGCTGCGGCAGGAACGGCTCGGCAAAACGGCGTGCAAACGCCGAGACGTGGCAGAACGTCAGGTCGCGGCAAGCGCCAAGCGCGCGGTCGGAGCGCCACTGGCGCGCCACGCGCACCAGCTTGTGCGCATATGAAGAGCGATCGCAATTGGCGCCGATGCAGGCCGCGCCCATCGGCTTCCTGTCGCACGGCCTGCCGGCCTGAAAGTCGAAATAGCCACCCGCCGGGCAGAACGAGAAGTAGTCATGCATGGTGATGATCACCGGAAGGCCGCTTGCCCCTGCAGCCGCGACGGCAGCGGGCGAGAAGGCCTTCGTCCACTGGTGCAAATGCACGATGGCGCCGGCAGGCTGCCGGCTCAGCAGCGCTTCAAGCCAGCCATGGGCCGCCTCGTTCCAAATGCCCTGCCGGACTGCGGCGAGCTTTCCGGCGACCTTCCAGACCTCATCGGCGCCGAAAAGTTCGACCGCAATCCTGGGGTGACTGAGACGCTCCGAGACCGGCGCGATAGCCGCCGCGAAGACAACATCCACGCCCGCTTCCGCGAGGCCGCGCGCGCTCTCGATGGCGACCTTGGCCGCGCCGCCGTTGACTGAAGCGAAGTCGCTCACGATCACCACGCGCATCGGCGACGTCTTTCGGCCTGGGGTGTAAGCGGGATCAGCCGAGGGTGTAGATCACGCAGCAGGCCAGGACCGCGAAGCATCCCGCGCGCACCATCCAGATGGAGGAGCGCGAGTGCTGCGGCGCGACGCTGTCGACATCTTCAAAGCCGAACGCCTCACCCGCGCAAGCCGCATCGCGGTCGAGACGCACTGCATCGAACTGCCTGATTCCCGTACCCACGCCACATCTCCCGCATTCTCGCTGATCATCATCTGCCGATGCCGTTAAAAAACGACGAAGCCGGGGAAAAGATATGGCGGTGGCGTGAAACGGCGATGACACCCGCCAAACCCGGACCTATGCCGAACACGGCCCGACTGACCTTCCGGATCGGTCGGAATGCCGGTCGGTCAGAATGTCGCGCCGGCCCGTCACAGGGGTGTCATTGCCGGTGAAATACGACTGGCGCCACGGCACGACCGGACAGTTCGCATCGAGGACAACCGCCATGATGGACCATCTCAGCAAATCGCAGGCAGCGGAAGAATCAGAGAATTCGGGCAGCAACAGCTCCGCCAATCCGACCATGGGTGAAATGATCGCGGAGCGCTTCAACCGGCGCGACCTGATGAAGGGCATCCTTGCCGTCTCCGCCATGGCAGCGACCGTTTCGCCTCTTGCGATTGCCGCTGCCGGAAAGGCGCAGGCGGCCAATACCACGCCCTCCTTCGCTTTCAAGGAGATCGAAGCTGGCTCCGACGAGAAACATCATGTGGCGGAAGGTTATGACGCGGACATCCTGATCCGCTGGGGCGACAAGGTGCTGCCGGATGCAGCGGATTTCGATCCGCGCGCGCAAAGCGCTGCACAGCAGGCGCGCCAGTTCGGCTACAACAATGACTATCTGGGATACATCCCGCTCGACGGATCGCGCCGCGGCCTGCTTGTGGTCAACCACGAGTACACAAATGAAGAACTGATGTTTCCATCGCTGCCAGGCCGGCAGGACCTGCGCGGCGTCGCCTTCAAGGACATGACCAGGGACATCGTCGACATCGAGATGATGGCGCATGGCGGCACGGTGCTGGAAGTGGCGCGCGGGGCCAACGGCAAATGGGCTCTGGTCGAGAACTCCCGCTTTGCCCGCCGCATCACCGGCGAGACCGAGATGGAGATCACCGGCCCCGCCGCCGGCCACGATCGGATGAAAACGTCCTACGATCCGTCCGGCACCAAGGTGCGCGGCATGCTCAACAATTGCGCCGGCGCGACGACGCCGTGGGGCACCTGGCTGACCTGCGAGGAGAACATCAACGGCTACTTCGGCGGCGTCATGGCGGCGGACCACCCGGAGGCCGTCAACAATCGGCGCATGGGCCTGCCCGGCAACTGGTATGCCTGGGCGAAATACCACGACCGCTTCGACGTCACCAAGGAACCGCGCGAAGCCAACCGCTTCGGCTGGGTGGTGGAAATAGACCCATCCGACCCCAACTCGGTTCCGAAGAAGCGGACCGCGCTCGGCCGCTTCAAGCACGAAGGCGCGGCCAACATCGTCAACAAGGATGGCCGCTTCGTGGTCTACCAGGGCGATGACGAGCGTTTCGACTATGTCTACAAGTTCGTGACGGAGGCCGCCGTCGACCGGGCGAACCCTGCCAACAACCGTGACATCCTCGACCGTGGCACGCTGATGGTCGCCAGGTACAACGCGGATGGTACTGGCCAGTGGCTGCCGCTGGTGTTCGGCGAAGGGCCGCTCAGCCCGGAAAACGGCTTCAGCAGCCAGGCCGATGTGGTGATCGAGACCCGCCGCGCCTCCGACCTGCTCGGCGCCACCAAGATGGACCGCCCCGAGGATGTCGAGGCCAACCACCGGACGAACAAGGTCTACGTGATGTTGACCAACAACAGCCGGCGCACGGAGGCTCAGGTCGACGCCGCGAACCCGCGGGCTGACAACCGCTTCGGCCACATCGTCGAGATGATGCCGACCGATGGCGACCATGCTTCGCTCACGTTCAACTGGGACGTGCTCGTGCGCTGCGGCGACCCGGCCATCGCGGCCGTCGGCGCGACGTTCAACCCGAACACCACGAGGGATGGCTGGTTCGGCATGCCGGACAATTGCGCGGTCGACGCGGAAGGGCGGCTCTGGGTCACGACGGACGGCAATGCACCGTCGAAAACCGGTCGTGCCGACGGCGTCTGGGCCATGGAAACGGAAGGCCCGGCGCGCGGGACGTCGAAGCTGTTCTTCCGCTGTCCGAATGGCGCGGAGTTGTGCGGCCCCGAGTTGACGCCCGACATGGAAACGTTCTTCGTCGCCATCCAGCACCCGGGCGAGGCGGATGACGACGATCCGAACGCCAAACCCGTCACCTTCGATACGCCTTCCACACGCTGGCCGGATTTCAAGGACGGCATGCCGCCACGCCCGTCGGTGGTGGCCATCACCAGACGCGGCGGCGGCAGGATCGCCGTCTGATCAGCAAGACCACGCGGCCAATGTCATGATCGCGCCATGTTCGGATGGTTAATCCTTTATCAACGAATTCGGGACATGATTTCCGGATAGTGCGGTGAGGTCGCGCGGATGTACCGCGATCCCTGCCTTAGGACGGGTGGCTGCAAAGCTGCCCGTTTCGTTTTTGGGGGCACCCTCAGCTCGTGTTCATGACAGCGGCGGCGCTCTTCGGATTTGCGGGTCGATGTCGGCCCTCGCGAAATTCTGCTGCCAATGCCCGCAGTCGCCACCATTCCCGTGTCTGTTTGTGCCGCCGTTCACGTTTCATCTCGGAGTTCGCGGCGCAGCGTGGCATACCTTCAAATGAGCGAATCATGTGGTGGCGATGACGGACAGCGATCTTTTTGGCGATTTTGATGGCGCCCGGGCGGCAAAGCCCGCGCCGCCGCGCGCCCCGACGCCAGTTGCCAAAGCCGCGCCATCTTCCACCGCGCCAAAGCCGGGCGCTTCGACACCCGGCGAGGCAGGCTACAGCGCATCCGACATCGAGGTGCTGGAGGGGCTGGAGCCCGTGCGCCGCCGCCCCGGCATGTATATCGGCGGCACCGATGAGAAGGCGTTGCATCATCTTTTCGCGGAAGTCATCGACAATTCGATGGATGAAGCGGTGGCGGGCCATGCCACCTTCATCGAAGTTGAACTGGAAGCCAGCGGGCATCTCGGCATCACCGACAACGGGCGCGGCATTCCGGTCGATCCGCACCCGAAGTTTCCAGGCAAATCGGCGCTCGAAGTGATCATGACCACGCTGCATGCGGGCGGCAAGTTCGATTCGAAAGTCTACGAAACCTCGGGCGGGCTGCACGGCGTCGGGATTTCCGTGGTCAATGCGCTATCGGACGAGCTTGAGGTGGAGGTGGCGCGGGCGCAGACGCTCTACCGCCAGACCTTCTCGCGCGGGCATGCCACCAGCAAGCTCGAAACCGTGGGCCGTGTGCAGAACCGGCGCGGCACCAGGGTGCGCTTTCACCCCGATGCGCAGATTTTCGGCGCGGGCGCGAAATTCGATCCGGCAAGGCTGTTCAGGATGGCGCGCTCCAAGGCCTACCTTTTCGGCGGCGTCGAAATCCGCTGGAAGTGCGATCCGGCCCTGCTCGAAGGGCGGGACATCGCGGCAGAAGCGGTGTTCAGATTTCCGGGCGGGCTTAAGGACTATCTGGCGCGCGACATCGAGGGCAAGGATCTCGTCGTCGACAACATCTTCGCCGGCAAGATCCAGAAGCCCGGCGGCCATGGCTCGCTGGAATGGGCCATCGCCTGGCTGGCCACGGGCGAGGACGGGTTTTCGTCGAGCTATTGCAACACCATCCCGACCGGCGAAGGCGGCACGCACGAGCAGGGCCTGCGCGTGGCGCTGCTGCGCGGCCTGCGCGACCATGCCGAGCGCATTGGCCAGAGCAAGCGCATGGCCAATGTCACCACCGACGACGTCATGGCGACCTGCGCGGCCATGCTGTCGGTGTTCATCCGCGAGCCGGAATTCCAGGGCCAGACCAAGGACAAGCTTGCAACGCTGGAGGCGGCGCGCATCGTCGAGAACGCCGTGCGCGACGGCTTCGATCACTGGCTGGCGGGCGCCCCGGCGCAGGCCACGCGCCTGCTCGACTGGACGGTGGACCGCGCCGACGAGCGCCTGCGCCGACGCCTCGAAAAGGAAGTTTCGCGCAAGACTGCGACGCGCAAGCTGCGACTGCCTGGCAAGCTGGCTGATTGCTCAAATGCTGGTGCGGCGGGCTCGGAACTGTTCATCGTCGAGGGCGACTCGGCAGGCGGCAGCGCGAAGCAGGCGCGCAACCGCGCGACGCAGGCCGTGCTGCCCCTGCGCGGCAAGATCCTCAACGTCGCCAACGCCACGCGCGACAAGCTCAACGCCAACCAGCAGTTGCAGGATCTGGCGCTGGCGCTGGGCTGCGGGCTTGGCACGCACTACCGGGACGACGATCTGCGCTACGACAAGGTCATCATCATGACCGACGCCGATGTGGACGGCGCGCACATCGCGTCGCTGCTCGTCACCTTCTTCTGGCGGCAGATGCCGAAGCTGGTCGACAAGGGTCACCTTTATCTCGCCATCCCGCCGCTCTACCGGCTGAGCATCGGCGCGAAATCGGTCTACGCGCGCGACGACGCCCACAAGGACGAACTGATCGCCAGCGTCTTCAAGGGCAAGAAGCCGGATGTCGGCCGCTTCAAGGGCCTCGGCGAGATGATGCCGGCGCAACTGAAGGAAACCACGATGGACCCCAAGGCGCGCACGCTCCTCAAGGTTGTGGTCGAACATGACGCCCGCGAGGAAACAGCCGACACGGTCGAGCGCCTGATGGGCAACAAGCCCGAAGCGCGGTTCCTGTTCATCCAGGAACGCGCGGCATTCGCGGCGGATCTGGTGGACATCTGAAAACCAGTTTCGCCGCCCTGCCGGACATGACCAGCGCACTGCGACGTGGTCATCGCGCGATCCGGGCAAGGTGAAACTCCACGAACGATCCCGGATCACCATCCGGGATAACGGGGAGCGTCATTCGGGGTTCACGCCAGCGCCTTGACCGGCTTTTCCGGCGACATCGGCGCGATCTTTTTCATCGACAGCGCAGTTTCGATGAAACGCAGGCGTTCGTCGAGCAGCGGGATGCCACGGGCCCCATACATGCCGGAATACGCCTCCGCCATGTCTGGCGTCATCAACTCGATCAGGAAGGTGTTCTCGATCCAGATCTTGATCACCTTGAAGCCGCGCTCGTCGGCGATGCGGGCGCGCCAGTCCTCGCGGGCGGCAAGCGCCAGGACAGTGCCGACGTCGAGCGGCGTCCTGACCAGCACATGGAAGCCGGAGCGGCTGCGCATCTGTTCATCATGGTCCATGCCGCCGACCATCAGCGGGTCAAGCACGATGCCCCAGGGCAGCACCTCGATCAGCGAGCCCTGCGCGTCGCCATAGCAGACGAACCAGGAGCCATCGGGAAACGGCGGGTTGGGCGCGCGCACCGCGTTTGCGCCCAGCAGATCGGCCAGGGCAGCCGCCACGCGGCGGGGGTTCAGGGCATTGAAAGAAGCATGATAGATCATTGTCCGGGTCCCTCATCTCATTGCGACATGACGATGATCGCGGCCCCCCATCAATTGAGCGTCAATTGGCCATCAACGGCCGCGCCGGAATGTCGAATGCCGTGGCCGGATACCAATCGTTTACCGTGATGGCGCATGCTGACGGTCGATCAGTCCCGGCCATCGAGTTCCAGCATGCGCGCCCTCACCTCGCTTCTGACCCGTTTCCGCTCCAACGAGAGCGGCGCGCTGGTGCCAGACCTTGCCAAGGCGGCAATCGCGATCTCGTTCCTGTCGGTGATCGCGGCCAACCTCATCAGCAACCGCATCGACGCCAGCGAGAAGAACGCCATGGCCGCCATCACGGGCGACGCGGCAAAAGGCCGAGCTGTCGATACATCGGCGACCGGCTCGCTCGCCCGCTCCGTCAACGCCACCAAGGTCGACCCCTGCGCGCTGCCGGCCAGGCGCTGAGCGACAGCTTCCGGCGGATGTCCGGCACGCAGGTTTGCCTGAAAAAGCTCGCTTTTCGTCACGCCGGACGTGAACTTCGTTGACTTTTCCGCCGCATTGCCGCAAGGCGCATGCAGTCCGTCGGCGCGCATGAAACCAGCCGCGCCATCGGTCGTTTTGTCCGGAAACGTGGACGCCCGCCTTCCGAGAGACAAAGCGACAAGCGGCAAGCTGCAACCCTGGCACACCGGCCAGATTGCGGTTTGCGAAGCGCGTCATGTCCGTCAACTCGTCGAGCCACATCACATGTCATTTGCCGATCTGGGCCTGAGCACCAAGGTCCTCGATGCCGTCACTTCCGCCGGCTATACAATCCCGACACCGATCCAGGCGCAAGCCATCCCCCATGTGATGCAGCGCCGGGACGTGCTGGGCATCGCACAGACCGGGACCGGCAAGACAGCAGCGTTCACTCTTCCGATGATCACGCTGCTGGAACAGGGCCGCGCCCGCGCCCGCATGCCGCGCACGCTGATCCTTGAGCCGACACGCGAGCTTGCCGCGCAGGTCGAGGAAAACTTCATCAAGTACGGCGTCAACAACAAGCTGAGCGTGGCGTTGCTGATCGGCGGCATGTCGTTCGGCGACCAGGACGTCAAGATCACGCGCGGCGTCGATGTGCTGATCGCGACGCCCGGCCGCCTGCTCGACCACTACGAGCGCGGCAAGCTCCTGCTCACCGGCATCGAGATCCTTGTCATCGACGAGGCCGACCGCATGCTGGACATGGGCTTCATTCCCGACATCGAGCGCATCACCAAACTGGTGCCCTTCACCCGGCAGACGCTGTTCTTCACCGCGACGATGCCGGCGGAAATCACCCGCATCACCGAGCAGTTCCTGCACAATCCGGTCCGCATCGAGGCTTCCCGCCCGGCGACGGCGGCGGCCACCATCACCCAGCGGCTGGTCGCTTCCCACGGCAAGGATTTCGAGAAACGCGAGACCTTGCGCCGCCTGATCACCGATGCGGTTGATTTCAACACCGCGATCGTGTTCGCCAACCGCAAGACCGAAGTCGCCAACCTGCACCGCTCGCTGCTGCGGCACAACTTCAAGGCCGTGGCGTTGCACGGAGACCTTGATCAGCGCGCGCGGATGGCGGCGCTGGAGGCTTTCAAGACCGGAGACGCAAACATCCTCGTGGCCTCGGACGTCGCGGCGCGCGGTCTCGACATCCCCGATGTCAGCCATGTCTTCAACTATGACGTGCCGTTCCACGCCGACGACTACGTGCACCGCATCGGGCGGACCGGCCGTGCGGGCCGGCTTGGCGCCGCCTTCTCGATCGTCACCCGCCATGACGAGAAGATGGTCGCCGCGATCGAACGGCTGATCGGCACGACAATCGAATGGCACGGCTCAGACATGTCAGGCCTGGCGCCGTCGCAAGCAAGCGCGGACGATGATCGCGACGGTGGGCGCAGCGCGGGACGGGGCAGCCGGGACCGCGGGCGCGAACGCGAGCGCGAGCGTTCACCACGCAGCCGATCGCCTCGGCGCGACGATGTTTCAACGACCGCTGCGACCGAAAGCCGACCGGACCGTGCTGTTTCACAGCGTGAGCCTGCTCTTTCGGCGGCGGATGCGCCAAGGCCGCGGCGCACCCGCGAGCCTGCCGGCGATGGCGCCAGTGCCCGTTCGGCTACGCCGCGCGCGCCGCGCGAAAGCGACAACCGCCGCAGCGAACCGGCGCAGCGACGGGCCGGCAGCCAGAACGACGACAATGACCAGGCGGTGAAAGGACTGGGCGACCACATGCCGGCCTTCCTGATGAAGCCGGCGCGCAAGTAAACCCAGCGAACTTCAGTCTATTTTAAGGCTTGCTGTCTAGCGTGCAACTTATTGGTTAGTCCGCGATCCATGGAACAAGCTGCAGATGCCAGCCGGAATGTCTCCTCGTTCATCAGACTTGCCTGAGCGGATACTCTCTGAGCTTGGCCATATCGGCGTTTCGGTCACGCCGCAGTCATTCGCTGTCTGGCACCGGCACCTGTCGGGGGAACATCCTTTCCTCAGTTCGGCGATTGCGGCCTTGCAGGCGGCGGGCCGGCCGCTCACCAGCGGCGTGATGTCTCAGCTTCATGACGAGCACGTGCTGAATGCCGTGACGATGAACGTCGCAGAAAATTCGAGCCGTGCGGTCCTGCTGGAGATCGACGGCATCGTCGAACTGATCCGTCTGTCGCTCGGCTCATCCAGCCAGTACAGCAGCACGCTGTCCGCCATGCTTGGCGACATCCTGACCACCAGCGACCCGGCGCACCTCAAGCGGATCGTCAAGACACTGGTGAAGGCCACCGAAGAGACGCGCGTGGTCAACGAAGGTCTCGAAAAAGGATTGCGTGCGGCAAAGTCTGAAGTCGAGGAACTGCGCAAGCTTCTGGAAGATGCGCGCCAGGAGACGCTCAAGGATGCCCTGACCGGCATTTCGAATCGCCGTCACTTCGAGCAGGAACTGCACGCGATGATCGAAAGCGCGAACCGCACGCGCCGGCAGTTCGCGCTGATCATGGTGGACATCGACCATTTCAAGGCTTTCAACGACAGCCATGGCCACCTCACCGGCGACAAGGTCCTGCGCGTCGTGGCCCAGGCGTTGCGCGAGAAATTCCCGTCCAAGGTCACGGTCGCGCGCTACGGCGGCGAAGAGTTTGCGGTGATCTTGCCAGAGGCGGATCTGATGGCGGGTTGGGTCGGCGCAGAAGCGGCCCGGCAGAGCATTCTCGCACGTGAGTTGGTGAAGCGCTCGACGGGCGAGCGGATCGGGCGGATCACCATTTCGGCAGGTGTCGGGGCCTGGAAGCGCGGCGACACTGGCGTGAGCCTGCTGGCGCGCGCAGACGCTGCGCTCATGCGCGCCAAGGTTGCGGGCCGCAACAGAACTCATACGGAAGATCAGGCCAACCCGGCCGCTGCCGTGGCTTGATCACCTGCGTCTCCCTGTTTTTTGCTCAGGCCTGTTGTCAGGCAACCGGCTGCGCGTCCCGACGCGGCGTGATCGCCACCGATTCGCCGCAGCCGCAGGCCGACGTCTGGTTGGGGTTATTGAAAACGAAGGTCGATGACAGCTTGTCGACCTTGAAGTCCAGTTCAGTCCCAATCAGGAACATCACGGCCTTCGCCTCGACGAGAACCTTCGCACCCTTGTCCTCGATCACCTCGTCGCCCGGTTTCAGCTCGCGCGCGACCTCGAAGGTGTATTCCATGCCCGCGCAGCCACCCTTCTTGATGCCGACGCGCAGCCCAAGCGCGCTGTCATCAGATTTCTCCGCAATTTCGCGCACGCGCGACGCGGCAGCATCCGTCAAAGAGATGACCTTCAGGCCAGGAATCGAGAACATGGCGCTTTTTCCTTTCCGCTCGGGTTCAAGGCCCGGCGCAACTCAACAAGCACACCATACATAGTCATATGTTGCCAATCCGTCGAGAGTGACCCACGGCCTGGAACCCAGGCAGCCAAACCAGCCGCTGTGTTGACCTCGGTCACACATTCCCGTGCGATGGGAGTCCTCTGCAGCGATAGTCCTGCCGAGGTTGTTCTGCCGAAATTGTTCTGCAATGAGTTTACCCACAATGCACCTGCATGACCCTGACCAACTCCGCAAAGTCACTGCTGACACGTTCGAGGCAGCGGGATGGGTGCGCGGGGATGCCGCCGAGGTGGCGCGACATTTCGTGCTGGCCAACCTGTCAGGCCATGACAGCCACGGCATCGGCCTCTTGCCGCTCTACGTCCGGGCGATCCTGGACGGGCTGCTGTCGCCGCAGAACACGCCCAGGGACAAAATCGCGCTGGCGCCGTTCCTGGTGATTGACGCGCAGATCGCGCTTGGGCAGCCGACGGCGCGGCGCGCGGTCGCGCGGGCGGCCGACATGGCTGTCTCGGGCGGCATCGGCATCCTCAACCTTCTCGATGCCCACCACATCGGGCGGATCGGCGACTATGCGGAACAGGCGGCGGAACTCGGCCTCATCTCGATGTTCTGGGTCAATGTTGCCGGCCGTCCGCCCATCGTCGCGCCGCATGGCTCACGCGAGGCTCGCTGGGGAACCAACCCGCACGCGATCGGCGTGCCGAATGGCGACGCGCCGCTGATCCTCGATTTTGCCACGAGCCGCATGGCGCACGGCAAGGCACGGGTGGCGCTCAACAAGGGCGATCCGGTTGCGCCGGGATACCTGATCGATGCCGAAGGCCGTGCGACGGATGACCCTGCCGTGGTCTTTCCGCCCCTGCCGATGGGCGCACTGCTGCCTTTCGGCGATCACAAGGGGGCCGGCATCGCCATGATTGCCGAGATCCTGTCCGCTGGCCTCGCGGGCGGCGCGCTGATCGAGAGCAAGCCTGTCAAGAGCTGGATCATCAACAACCTGTTCGGCATCCTGATCGACCCGGCCCGGCTGGAGCCGGATGCGTCAGCCCGCGCGGCCCGGATCGAAGACATCACACGTTTCGTGCGCTCAGCCGCGCCGCGCGAAGGTTTCGACAAGGTGCGTGCGCCCGGCGACATCGAGCGCGACACGCGCTTGCAGCGTCAAGCCGAGGGCATCCCGCTCGACGACGAGACATGGCGGCAGATTGTTGAGTCATCTGCGTATTTCGGTGTGAAGGTGGGGTAGCGGCGCTTGACCGCCTTGTCATGGCTGGTCTTGACGGGCCTGCCTCACCACATGTCCAGAGCAACCCTCGCTTCATCGGACATGCGGGACTGGTCCCACGGCGGATCAAAGGTCATGTTGACCGAAACGCCGGAGACGCCCTGCACGGCGCTGACGGCATTTTCGACCCAGCCGGGCATCTCGCCGGCGACCGGGCAACCCGGCGCGGTCAGGGTCATGTCGATGGTGACGTGGCGCTCGTCGGAGATGTCGACCCGGTAGATCAGGCCAAGCTCGTAGATGTCGGACGGGATTTCAGGGTCGTAGACCGTCTTCAGCGCGGCGATGATGTCATCGGTCAGCCGGTCGATCTCGGCAGGCGGGAGGGTGCTGGCGGGCGCGATGGCCGGCGCATTTGGCTGCATCTCGATTGCGGCATCGGTCACGGCATGATCCTCACGCGAACAGGCTTTCAGCTTTCGCCAACGCCTCGACGAGCTTATCGACTTCTTCAAGCGTATTATAGAGGCCAAATGATGCCCGGCAGGTCGATGTGACGCCGAACCGGGTCATCAGCGGCATCGTGCAATGCGTCCCGGCACGCACGGCGACCCCTGACCGGTCGATCACGGTGGCCACGTCGTGGGCGTGGGCGCCCGCCATCTCGAACGAGAAGATCGCGCCCTTGTCCCGGGCATTGCCGATGATCCTGATCGAGTTCATCCGGCTCAACCGTTCGTGCGCATAGTCGCGCAGCCGGTTTTCGTGGGTCATGATGTTTTCGGCGCCGAGCGCCATCATGTACCGGAGCGCAGCTCCGAGGCCGACGGCTTCCACGATGGCGGGCGTGCCGGCTTCGAAGCGATGCGGGGGATCGTTGTAGGTGACCTCGTCCGTGGTCACCGTGACGATCATCTCGCCGCCGCCTTCGAAGGGCGGCAGTTTCTCCCACCACTCCTTGCGGCCCCACACCGCCCCGATGCCGGTCGGACCATAAACCTTGTGCCCGGTGAAGACATAGAAATCCGCGCCCAGCGTCTGCACGTCCACCGGCAGATGGACCGCGCCCTGGCTGCCGTCGACGACCAGCGGCACGCCGGCGGCGCGGGTCAGCTTCGCCACGTCGGCGATCGGCACGATGGTGCCAAGCGCGTTCGACATGTGCGTCAACGCGACGACCTTTGTGCGCGGGGTGATCAGTTTGGCAAATTCCTCGATCAGGAAATTGCCGTCTTCGTCGACCGGCGCCCACTTGAGCACCGCGCCGTTCCGCTCGCGCCAGAAGTGCCACGGCACGATGTTGGAGTGATGCTCCATGATCGACAGGATGATCTCGTCACCCTTGCCGATGTTGAGATGCCGGCCAAGGCAGGAGGCCAGCATGTTGAGCCCGCCCGTCGAGGACCGGCAGAACACGATGTCCTCCGTGCTTTGCGCGTTGAGGAACAGGCGCACGGTTTCGCGCGCGTCCTCATAGGCTTCGGTCGAGGCATTGGCGAGATAGTGCAGGCCGCGGTGGACGTTGGCGTAGTCTTCCGACATGAGGCGGGTCATGGCGTCCATCACCTGTTTCGGCTTCTGAGCCGATGCGCCATTGTCGAGATAGACCAGCGGCTTGCCGTAGACCTCGCGGCCCAGAATGGGAAAATCAGCGCGTATGGCGGCCAGGTCGTAGCTGCGGGAAATCGCGTTCATGAGAACTCTCCTCCAAGGAGGGCGTAAAGAGGCATCAACATCGCCAAACCGGCAGCCAGGCATCCAGCCAGCCAGACGGTCGTGAACGCCAGGCTGCGCAGCCGGCCTGCAAGGCCGAGCAGGTGCTGCGCCAGAACCGCGGAGATGGCCAGCGAGACGACAAGGCTCACCAGCGCAACCGCCAAGGCGATCTGGCCGATCGAAGCCGGCAGGGCGCTGCTTGCCAGCCCAGCCACCAGATCGAAAGCGGCGATGGCCAGCGCCACCACAGTCGCCGCAGCCGTGGCCAGATACAGCCAGATCGCCGCATCCATCAGGGATGCCTGACTGCCAAAACGGCGCGCAAGCCACTCCGTCAGATTTGGCCCCTTCCAGATCACCAGCGCGGTCACGATGGCAATGCTGGCGCCAAGTGCCAGCGGCATCGGCCAGGAAAGCATCAGGTCGGATGGCTCGTCGCCCATGGCAGTGTCCATCGCGGCGGATATGCCCGACAACTCGGGAACGAGCACGCCGGCGAAGGTCACGAAGCCGCCGACCAGCATGCACCTGACGAACTGATCGCGCTCAAGGCCAAGCTGCCGCCGTTGCTCGCTTGCCCCCCTCGCGTCGCGAAGCGCCCAAACGCCTTCGCTGAGCAGCCCGGCGATCATGCCTCCGCCTGCGCGTTCAACCGCATGGAACGCGCCTTCAGCCAATCCCGCACCAGACCGTGCAGGAGGTCGCGGATCGGCTCGTGGTCGATGAAATCGATCGACGCGCCGACGAAGCTCTCGATCATCAGCGCCTCGGCTTCGGCCTTCGAGATGCCCCGCGACATGAGGTAGAACAGCAACTCATCATCGAGAGCGCCGCAGGTGGCTCCATGGGCGCAGGCGACATCGTCCGCGAAGATTTCGAGTTCGGGCTTGTTGTACATCGCCGCGCCTTCGCTGAGCAGCACGGCATTGGAGGCCATCCGACCATCGGTCTTCTGCGCGTGAGGCTGCACGATGATCTTGCCCTGGAACACGCCCGCGGCCTCATCGTCGATGATGGTGCGGAAAAGCTCGCGGCTTTCCCCACCCGGCTCGGCCGCATGCTCGACCACCAAGGTCGAATCCGCATGCTGCGCGCCGCTGAGAAGCGCAGCGCCATTGATCTGCGCACGGGCATCACCGCCCGAAAAGCGCGCGAACACCTGGTGGCGCGTGACGGCGCCGGTAAGCGCGACATTGACCGAGGTCAGCGATGCGTTCGCTCCCAGATCGGCCGTCAGCGTCGACAGCGCAACCGCGCCGGCGCTGTTGAGCCCGAGGCGGATGTGCTGCACGACAGAGGCGTCGCCAACAACGATCTCGACCACCGTGTTGGGCTGGTGGGCCAGAACGCCCTGCCCTTCGTGGCTTTCGACCAACGTGACCTTCGCGCCCGCCTCGACCACCATCAGCACCCGCGCCGCCGTGGCGACAGCGCTTGCGCCGCTGGTGACGAAACGCAAGGCGATCGGGCCGGCGACATCGACGTCCTTCGCAACATGGATGAGCGCGCCATCGGTCATGAAGGCTGTGTTGAGCGACATGGCGAGATCGCCGTGGGCGAGCTTGAGCGCGCCGATCCTGGCCAGCAGCGGATGGCCGCCGGTCAGCGCTTCGGCCAGCGGCGTGATGCTGACGCCTTCGGGCAGCGCTCCATCCGTTGCGACATGATAGCCGTTGACGAAGGACAGCGTTACGGCGCCCTGCCCGGCCAGCGGGCTGTGGCCCTTGAGCGCCACGACGATGTCAGCCGCATTGGGCCTGCCAGCCAGCGGCGCGGCCTCGCGCATCGCGGCGCGCAGATCAGTGTACTTCCAGGCCTCATTGCGGCGGGTCGGAAGGCCCACGGCGGCAAAGGCGGCGTGGGCCTGCTCGCGCGCGGCAGGGATGCCAGGCAAGCATGTCTTCAACGACGCGAAACGCTCGATCAGCGCACTTTCGGCGGCGCTGCGCATGGGTGTGATGTTCGCGCTCATGACAACCTCACGCCGCGCTCTGGTAGTCGCGGTAGCCATTGGCTTCAAGCTCCAGCGCCAGTTCAGCGCCGCCCGACTTGACTATCTGGCCACGGCTCATGACGTGAACCGTGTCGGGCTTGATGTAATCGAGCAGGCGCTGGTAGTGGGTTATCACAAGGAAGGCGTGCTCGGGGTCGCGGCGGGCATTGACGCCCTCGGCCACGATCTTGAGCGCATCGATGTCGAGGCCCGAATCCGTCTCGTCCATGATCGACATCTTGGGCTCGAGCAGGGTCATCTGCAGGATTTCCATGCGCTTTTTCTCGCCGCCGGAGAACCCGACGTTGAGCGGGCGGCGCAGCATGTCCTTGGGGATGCCGAGCAGATCGGCGGCCTTGTTGACGCGCTTGATAAAGTCCGGCGTGGTCAATTCAGCCTCGCCGCGCTGCTTGCGCTGCGAGTTCATCGCAGCCTTCAGGAAGGTCATCGTGGCGACGCCGGGGATTTCCATCGGGTACTGGAAGGCGAGAAACAGGCCGGCAGCGGCGCGCTCGTCCGGCGCCATCTCGAGGATGTTGACGCCATCGAGCAGCACCTCGCCGTCCATCACCTCATAGTCGGGCTTGCCGGCGATGACATACGACAGCGTCGACTTGCCGGAGCCGTTCGGGCCCATGATGGCCGCGACCTCGCCCTTGGCAACCTTGAGGTTGAGGCCATTGAGAATGAACTTGTCCTCGTCTGCGATCTTGACGTGGAGGTTGTTGATTTCGAGCATGATTTTGGTTCCGTTTTGCCGACGTCATGCCCGGCCTTGAGCCGGGCATCCACGCCAAGATGAGCAATTAAACGTGGATGGTCGGGTCAAGCCCGACCATGACGTGGTGGCTTAACCGACCGAGCCTTCCAGGCTGATCGAAATCAACTTCTGCGCTTCGACGGCGAATTCCATCGGCAGTTGCTGCAGCACATCCTTGACGAAGCCGTTGACGATGAGCGCGGTGCTCTCCTCAGCCGTCAGGCCGCGCTGCATGCAGTAGAACAGCTGGTCCTCGGAAATTTTCGAGGTGGTCGCCTCGTGTTCGAAGGTGGCGGTGGAGGTCTTGCTCTCGATGTAGGGCACGGTGTGCGCGCCGCACTGGTTGCCGATCAGCAGCGAGTCGCAATTGGTGAAGTTGCGCGCGTTCGTGGCCTTGCGGTGGGCCGAGACCAGTCCGCGATAGGTGTTCTGCGAGCGGCCCGCCGAGATGCCCTTGGAGATGATGCGGCTCTTGGTGTTCTTGCCCAGATGGATCATCTTGGTGCCTGAATCGACCTGCTGCATGCCGTTCGACACCGCGATCGAGTAGAACTCGCCCTTGGAGCCGTCGCCGCGCAGGATGACGGACGGATACTTCCAGGTGATGGCCGAACCCGTCTCGACCTGCGTCCACGAAATCTTCGAGTTTTTGCCACGGCAATCGCCGCGCTTGGTGACGAAGTTGTAGATGCCGCCCTTGCCGTTGGCGTCGCCGGGATACCAGTTCTGCACGGTGGAATACTTGATCTCGGCGTCGTCCATGGTGATCAGTTCGACCACAGCCGCGTGGAGTTGGTTCTCGTCGCGCTGGGGCGCGGTGCAGCCTTCGAGGTAGCTGACGTAAGCGCCCTCCTCGGCGATGATCAGGGTGCGCTCGAACTGGCCGGTGTTCTTTTCGTTGATCCGAAAATAGGTCGACAACTCCATCGGGCAGCGCACGCCCTTCGGAATATAGACGAACGAGCCGTCGGTGAAGACCGCGCAATTCAGCGTGGCGTAGTAGTTGTCCGTCACCGGCACCACCGTGCCGATATACTTGCGCACCAGTTCTGGATGCTCCTGCAAAGCGTCCGAAATGGAGCAGAAGATCACGCCAGCCTTGGCGAGTTCGGCGCGGAAGGTCGTCACCACCGAGACCGAATCGAACACCGCATCCACGGCCACGCGGTTCTGCGGCTCGACGCCAGCCAGGATTTCCTGCTCGCGCAGCGGGATGCCAAGCTTCTTGTACGCGTCGAGAATGGCCGGATCGACCTCGTCGAGCGACTTCGGCGCGCCGTTCATCTTCGGTGCGGCGTAATAGTAGATGTCCTGAAAATCGATTTCCGGATACTGCACGCGCGCCCATGTCGGCTCAGTCATGGTCTTCCAGCGGCGGAAGGCGTCCAGCCGCCATTCGAGCATCCACGCGGGTTCGTTCTTGCGAGCGGAAATGTAGCGCACCGTGTCTTCGGTCAGGCCCTTGGCCGGCTTTTCCATCTCCACGTCTGTGACGAAGCCGTACTTGTATTCCGACACATCGATGGCTTTGACCTGATCGATGGTCTCCTGAACAGCGGGCATTTTCAGCTTCCTTCTCGCCAGTGCGGGTTCAAGGCCCGCATGTCGTGCAATGGTTCAAGGCTCAGGCAGCCGCCTGCGCCGTTCGTGCGTTCACCCCGGCCAGCATGTGCGCATAGACCGTCAGAAATCGTGTCAGGTCCGCATCGGCTGACGAGCGGCCAAGGCTGACGCGGATGGCGCCGGCCGCGAGCGCAGGCGTGACGCCCATCGCCGCAAGCACATGGGATGGCTTGACCTTGCCCGAAGAGCACGCCGAACCCGACGACACTGATACGCCGGCCAGGTCCATCAGGATCAGCGCATTCTCGGCCTTGACCTGCGGCGTCGCGAAGCAGCTCGTGTTCGGAAGGCGCGGCGCGCCCTGACCGAAGATCGCCGTTTCGGGCGCAAGCTGCAGGAGGCGCGATTCCAGATCATCGCGCAGAGCGGCCTGGCGGACGCCTTCGCGGTCAAGTTCGGCCTTGGACAATTCGGCCGCGACACCGAAGCCGACGATGCCGGCGACATTCTCGGTGCCGGCGCGCGCGCCCTTTTCCTGCCCGCCGCCGCGGATCAGGCGCTCGCGCACCTCGATGCGGTCAGAGCCGAACACAACTGCGCCCACTCCCTTGGGACCGCCGAGCTTGTGGGCCGACAGCGTCAGCACATCCACGCCGAGCGTGCTCATATCGATGGCGACCTTGCCCGCAGCCTGCACGGCGTCGACATGCAAAAGCGCATCCATCTCGCGGCAGATCAGGCCAATTTCGGCGATGGGTTGTATCACGCCTGTCTCGTTGTTGGCGAAATGCACAGACAGCAGCGCGCGGCCATTGGACGGCGCGGCCAGAGCAGAGCGCAACGCGGCAAGATCGATCAGCCCATTGTGGTCAACCTGGATTTCGTGAGCATCGCCATTCGCGAAGCGATGCCCGTCGCGCACGCACGGGTGCTCCGTCGCCCCCATGAGAAGCCGCACGGTCGGCCGCTTATCGTTCAAGGTCAGGGAGGGCGTCAATGCAAAGGCACTGGCCTCGGAGCCGCCGCTGGTGAACACCACCATGCGCGAGGAACCGTTGACCAGCCGGGCCACCTGCTCGCGGGCGCGCTCAACAACGGCGCGGGCGGCGCGACCTTCCGCATGGACCGATGACGGGTTTCCGCTCAGCAGCATGGCGCGCGCAACTGCGTCAACCACCTCGGGCCGGGCCGGGGCGGTGGCATTCCAGTCAAGATAGCTGCGCCGTGTATCGTTCATTCCCCGCGCTCATCATCGTGCCGTCATCAATCTGTTTTCAGGCAGAGGGCGATAAATGCTTGAAATTGCACCCATGACCCGTGCTATACGCCCTGACCCGCCGAAGCGCCCGGTAGGCTCGTGATTTCATGTTCACGATGCGTTCAGGGCACTTAGAAGTATTCTAACAGTCTCAGATTTGGGCCGCATAGCCGCATAAGTCAAGGGAGCTTTCGGCTTCCCACTTGTCGCCGCCGCTCCAGATATGGGCATCAAAGACATCGTCAGGGACGAAGACGTCATGCCCGAGGTTATCTTCAACGGCCCGTCAGGGCGCATCGAGGGGCGTTATCAGCCTTCCAAGAAGCGCAATGCCCCGCTCGCCATCGTGCTGCATCCGCATCCGCAGTTCGGCGGCACGATGAACAACCAGATCGTCTACAACCTGTTCTACACCTTCGTGGAGCGGGGCTTTTCGGCGCTGCGCTTCAACTTCCGCGGTGTTGGCCGCAGCCAGGGCGTGTTCGACCATGGCCAGGGCGAGTTGTCCGATGCAGCCTCGGCGCTGGACTGGGCACAGGCGATCAACCCCGAGGCCAAGACCTGCTGGATCGCCGGCATCTCGTTCGGCGCGTGGATCGGCATGCAGCTTCTGATGCGCCGTCCGGAAATCGAAGGCTTCATCTCCATCGCCGCCATGGCCAACCGCTATGATTTCTCGTTCCTTGCCCCCTGCCCGTCATCCGGCCTGTTCGTCCACGGCTCGGAAGATCGCGTGGCCCCGGTCAAGGACGTGATCAGCGTGATCGAGAAGGTCAAGACCCAGAAGGGCATCCAGATCGAGCATCAGACCGTGGAAGGCGCGAACCATTTCTTCGACGGCCGCGTCGACGAGTTGATGGGCACGGTGAACACCTACCTCGACAAGCGCGTGGGGCCGAAGCCGCCGAAGGAGTGAGGGCGATCACGGGTCACACCCTGAACCCGCCTGCCCGCAGCACGCCCCGGAAGGCCTCGCATTCCGCCTTGTCCGCGTTCGGCATGTGAAACACCTGATACCCGACCGACTTCGCTGCCGCGATGTTCACCGCGCTGTCGTCGACGAAGATCAATTCCTCCGGCTTCAGGCCCACGTCGCGCACGAAGCGGTGGTAGATGCGGTAGTCGGGCTTGATCAGGCCAACATCCGCTGACACCAGCGTGTGTTCGAAGCTGTTCAGGAAGGGGAAGCGCACACGGGCGATGTCGAATTTCTCGCGGGCAAAGTTGGTGATGGCGTGGACGGCGTGCCCTGCCGCTTTCAGGGCGCTCAGCGTCGCGACATTGTCCTCGATGGCGTGCAGCACGCATTCGTTCCAGCGCGTGTCGAAGGCCCGCAACGGGGCTTCGTGGTGCGGGAATGCGGCCACCAGTTCGTCGAGGCCATGCGCGAACGGTCTGCCCGCATCGAATTCGAGATTGACCCACATCAAACGCGTTGAATCAAGAAACGCAGCGTAGTCGTTGTCATTGCTGAAATAAGTCCGCAGCATCCGGTCCGGGTCCCAGCGGATCAGAATGTTGCCCACGTCGAAAACGACGGCTTTCAGTTCAGACATGATCAGCCCCGCGACATTGATGCGAATCCACTGGCGCGCCAGTGGCTTTTCCGTGTTAGACGCTGCGACGGTTCGAAACCAGACCGCAGCCGCTTGCCACATTGCACGACGACATCATGACAACGTTCACGCCCCGATCCGATTTCCTGCGCGTTCTCCAGGAGCGCGGCTTCATCCATCAGTGCTCGGATTTCGAAGGGCTCGATGCGCTGGCCCGCAAGGGTCAGGCTTTCGGCTATATCGGCTTCGATGCGACCGCACCATCGCTGCATGTCGGCTCGCTGGTGCAGATCATGATGCTGCACTGGCTTCAGCAGACCGGCAACCGCACAGTCGCGTTGATGGGCGGCGGCACGACCATGGTCGGCGACCCCACCGGCAAGGACGAGTCGCGGAAGGTTCTGTCGGTTGCAGACATCGAGGCCAACAAGGCTGGCATCCGCAACGTCTTCGCCAGGTTCCTGCGCTTCGGCGACGGGCCCAATGACGCCATCATGCTCGACAATGCGGAATGGCTGCTCAAGCTCAACTGGATCGAAATGCTGCGCGATGTCGGCCGGCATTTCTCGGTAAACCGCATGCTGTCGATGGACTCCGTCAAGCTCCGGCTCGAACGCGAGCACGAGATGAGCTTCATCGAGTTCAATTACATGGTGCTGCAGTCATATGATTTCGCGCACATGGCGAAAACCCTTGGCGTGAATTTGCAGATGGGCGGCTCCGACCAATGGGGCAACATCGTCAATGGCGTCGATCTTGGCCGCCGCATGGGCACGCACCAGCTCTACGCGCTGACCACACCGCTGGTGACCACGGCGTCAGGCGCGAAGATGGGCAAGACCGCCGCCGGCGCCATCTGGCTCAACGCCGACATGCTGAGCCCCTATGACTATTGGCAATATTTCCGCAACACCGGAGATGCCGACGTCATCAAATTCCTGAAGCTGTTCACGACGCTGCCGCTGGATGAGATCGGCCGGCTGGCTGCGCTTCAGGGTGCGGAGATCAACGAAGCCAAGATTGAACTCGCCACGGCGGCAACGACGATCCTGCATGGCCGCGCCGCTGCCGAGGCCGCTGCCGAGACGGCCCGCAAGACGTTCGAGGAAGGCACCATTGCTACGGACCTGCCGACCATCGAGGTGTCGCAAAGGGAGATTGCTGCAGGCCTTGGGCTGCTCTCAGCCTTCGTCAAGGCGGGCATCGTGCCATCCACCGGCGAAGCGCGGCGGCAGATCAAGAGCGGCGGCCTGAAGCTGAATGATGTGACCGTCAGCGACGAGCGCGCCAATCTCGGACCCGGCGATTTCAACAGTGACGGCATCGCCAAGCTGTCGATGGGCAAGAAGAAGCATGTGCTGTTGAGGCTTGTGTAGGCGGAGTTCGCTGCGCTCACCCTGCGCGGCGCAGCAGGCTCACGTAGAAGCCGTCGGTGCCGCAGCGCAGCGCGGTGAGTTGCAGGCCGTGGCCGCGGGCCGAAGTGAACGAGGCGAGACCGCCGAGCCCGGCTTTTTCGGCCACGGCGCCCGGTTCGATCACCTCGAAGCCGGCATTGCGCGCAAGAAAAGTTTCGACAGCGTCGTCATTCTCCTCGGGCAGCAGCGAACAGGTGATGTAGGCGATGCGGCCGCCTTTCTTGGCAAGGCGCGCGGCGCGGTCGAGCACGATGGCCTGCTCCTTGATGCGCTCGGCCAACGCGCCGGGGCGCAGCCGCCATTTCGCGTCGGGGTTGCGCCGCCAGGTGCCGGAGCCGGTGCAAGGGGCGTCGACGAAGACCAGATCAGCAAGGCCGTCGATGTCGGCCACCGCGTCGTCATTGCGCAGCTTCGGCGAGCGCACCTGCACGTTGCGCGCGCCCGAGCGCGTCACGCGCTCGTAGAGCGGGGCCAGACGGCGGCTGTCATTCTCGGTCGCGATGATCTGGCCGCGGTTTTCCATCAGCGCAGCCAATGACAGCGTCTTGCCGCCGGCGCCTGCACAAAGATCGACCGCAAAGTCGCTGGGGCTGGCGAGCGAAAGGCGCGCGGCAAGTTGCGAGCCCTCGTCCTGCACCTCGAAAAGACCGTCGAGGAAGGCTTTCTCGGTCTGGAGCGAGGGGCCACGCCCGTCGTCTCCAGGCTGGAAGCGCAGTCCGTCGAGCGAATACGGCGTTTCTTCAGGCCGCAGGTGCGCAAGCTCGGCCGCCAGCTTCTTGCGGGTCGTCTTCAATTCGTTGACGCGGATGTCGATGGGCGCACGGCTGGCGAAGGCCCCAACCTCATCGATTGCGCCCTCGCCAAAAGCAGCCTGCATGGAAGGCCAGATCCATTCCGGCGCGTCGGCGCGGACGTGCGGCGGCGCGTCATCCAGCGTGCCGGACAAGCGGCCGTGTTCATCGTCGCTCAGCGCGTCAGGCGCATGCCGCTCGCCGGAGAACAACCGGGCGATCGCGGCGGGTTCCAGCCCGCGCTGCAACTTAAGCGCGCCCGCCATCACGGCGCGCGGCGTTTCCGCGCCCATCAGCCAGGCGGCGGAGGAGCGGCGGCGCAGGGCGTCATAGACGAGGCTGGCAATCGCGGCGCGGTCCTTCGACCCGGCAAAACGGTGGCTCAGGCCCCAGTCCTTGAGAGCATCCGGCGCCGGGCGCCGGCGCTCGATCAGATCGGTCAGGACCTCGATGGCGGCCTGTATGCGTGCGGCTGGAATCATAGCGATCTGTTCAGTTTTTCATGGTTGAAAGGGCGGCAACACATTGCCGTCACAGTCTGGCGTGACGGGAGTGCTGCTTGCCGAGTTGGATGTCGGGCTTTGTCGTTGCGAGGGCTTTGGACCCAAACGGCGCCCAAGTCGATCCCTATCGTGCATCTGCTGTCAGACGCGCCGCTATTTGATGAAGGACCACACCCATGACCAAGCTGTTCAAGCTGTCCGCCGCCGCATTGCTGGCTGCATCGCTCGCCGCCTGCGCCCAACCCGTCGCCCAGACGTTCGATCCGCCGCCCGCAAAGCGCGTCGATGCCAAGACCGCGCTGGAAACCGGCCGCCGCTGATCTGGCCAATGCCGCAATGGGAAAGGCCCGGCCACGCCGGGCCTTTGGCTTGTCGGGCGGCCGCCTCAGCGGCGCGCTTCGCCTGCCATGACAAGGGTCCAGTAGGCCCCGCGCGAGGTGTTGACCACGGCGACGCCGAGGCGCGTCATGTCGGGCGTGCTCATGTTCTGGGCGTGGCTGTAGGACGCCTTCCACATCTGCATGGTCTCGGCAAAGGAGCGCGTGCCCCAGGCGATGTTCTCGACCGCCGGCGCGCGGCCGACGCCGCTGGCCGCAAGCCGCGCGCGGAAATCACCGCCGGCCTCGTGGCTCATCACGCCTTGCCTTGCCATGGCCACGCTCTGGGCCCGGGCGGCGGCAATCACGGACTGATCGATCCGGACGGGAGCCAGCCCGAGCGAGCGGCGGTAGGCATTGACGCTGATCAAGGCCTCGGACTGGTTGATGCTGGAACTCGACGGCGCACTGGCGCTGACGCCGGACCAGGTCGAACCTGTCACGTCAGCCGTGCCGACACAGCCGGCCAGCAGCGCACCCATGGCGACAACAGCCACGATCCGGTTCATGCGCGTTGTCATGATGCTTTCTCCGTTGAAGCGACAGTAAACCGCAGGCGGCTTGACATTGCGTAAACTGGACATCGTCAATTTGAATGACGTTGGCGTGGCCGACGCATGACCACCGCGGCAGTCCATCACCCCCGGCCGCCTGGATAGTTCGGGCTTTCGCGGGTGATCATCACGTCATGGACATGGCTCTCGCGCAGGCCCGCCGAGGTGATGCGGATGAAGCGCGCCTTGTCCTGATAGTCGGTCAGATCCTTGCCGCCGACATAGCCCATCGCGGCGCGCAGGCCGCCAGCGAGTTGGTGCAGCACACCTGAAACGGGGCCTTTGTAGGCCACTTGCCCCTCGATGCCTTCTGGCACCAGCTTCAGCGCGTCCTTGATGTCCTGCTGGAAATAGCGATCAGCGGAGCCGCGCGCCATGGCGCCGACGGAGCCCATGCCGCGATATGATTTGTAGGAGCGGCCCTGGTAGAGAAAGACCTCGCCCGGCGTCTCGTCCGTGCCGGCGAGCAGCGAGCCGACCATTGCGCAGGACGCCCCGGCTGCCAGCGCCTTGGCGAAATCGCCGGAATACTTGATGCCGCCATCGGCGATCACCGGAACGCCAGCCTTCTGCGCCGCCGAGACCGCATCCATGATGGCTGTAAGCTGCGGCACGCCAACGCCCGCGACGATGCGGGTCGTGCAGATCGAGCCCGGCCCGATGCCAACCTTGACCGCGTCGGCGCCGGCGTCGATCAGCGCCTGCGCGCCGCCTGCCGTGGCGACGTTGCCGGCGATGACCTGCACGGCGTTCGAGAGCTTCTTGACGCGCGCCACGCTGGCGAGCACCCCCGCCGAATGGCCATGGGCCGTGTCGACCACGATGACGTCGACGCCGGCATCGACCAGCAACTCAGAGCGGGCAAAGCCCGAATCACCCGTGGTCGTGGCCGCCGCGACCAGCAGACGTCCCTGTCCGTCTTTCGCGGCATTGGGGTGCGCCACCTGCTTTTCGATGTCCTTGACGGTGATCAGGCCGATGCAGCGGAAGTGCTCGTCGACCACAAGCAACTTCTCGATGCGGAATTGGTGCAGCGTGCGCTTGGCCTCGACCTGCGTCACGCCCTCGCGCACGGTGATCAACCTGTCCTTGGTCATCAGCTCGGCGACCGCCTGGCCGGGGTTCGAGGCAAAACGCACGTCGCGGTTTGTCAGGATGCCGACGAGCTTGCCCTTGTGGCCGTCCGGCCCGCGCTCCACCACCGGAACACCCGAAATCCGGTTGCGCTTCATCAGTTCGAGCGCGTCGGCGAGGGTTTCGTCCGGAAAGATCGTGATCGGATTCATCACCATGCCGGATTCGTATTTCTTGACCTGGCGGACCTGTTCGGCCTGCAGGTCGGCGTCGAGATTGCGGTGGATGACGCCAAGGCCGCCGGCCTGCGCCATGGCGATGGCCATGCGCGATTCGGTGACGGTGTCCATGGCGGACGCGACCAGCGGCAGGTTGAGCGCGATCGACCTGGTCAGTTGCGTGCGGATGTCGACGTCCGCGGGCAACACTGCCGACGGGCCGGGCTCCAACAGGACATCGTCGAAGGTGAGACCCTCGCGGATCGCGGTTTCGGCAAACTGGGCCATCAGGTCAACCTCATGATCGCAAGACGTGGCGGCGCATCGCGCAACACCGGTTGACGCGTTCGGCTATCACGCATGTGCGAAGAGTCAAAGGCGAAACAACGGGCGGGCGAAAGAACGGGCGGCAGGGCGCACGCGGCCATTCGCCGTCTGGCGCAGGCAGCGCCGGGTTCCTATCTTCGCGCCGGAAGGATGCCCAAGCCAATGTCCGACACCGCCCTCGCCCGCCCCTTCAGGCCGCCCGCGCCGCGACCGCATGCGGACCAGCTCAACCGGCTGCAATTGCTGATCGCGCTGCGGCGCAACCCGCTGACGATCTGGCGCAGGGCGCATTTCGAGGAATTGAGCCTGTCGGGTCCCGGCATGTTCGGCTACGGCGTGTTCCTGGCCAATCCGGCGGCGATCCGGCATGTGCTCGTCGACAATGTTGCGAACTATCGCAAGGACGACCTGCAACTGAAGGTTCTGTCGCCGGGGCTGGGCGACGGCCTTCTGACCGCGGAGGGCGATGCCTGGAAGCGGGCGCGCCGCACCGTTGCGCCGCTGTTCACGCCGCGGCGCGTGGCCGCGCTGGCCGAGGCGATGAAACCGCCGGTGGATGCCCATGTGGCGCGGCTCCGGCGGCGCAGGCCCGGCCACGTGCTCGATGTGGCCCAACTGATGACCACGTTGACGTTCGACGTTCTGGCCGAAACGCTGTTCTCGAACGTGATCACCGGCGGCGCGGCGGCTTTCGGCGCGGCGCTCAGCCGCTATTTCGAAACGCAAGGGCGGGTCGATCCGCTCGATATCCTCAATGCGCCGTCATGGCTGCCGCGCATCGGGCGCATCCGGGCGCAGCCGTCGATCGATTTCTTCGAGCGTGTCGTGCGCGAGATCGTGGCCAGCCGAACCAGCCTGATCGCACGCGGTGAAGCGCCGCCGCCTGACCTGCTCAGCGCCCTGATCGCGGCGCGCGACCCCGAGAACGGCAACGGCCTCAGCGACCTGGAGGTCGGCGCCAACATCGTCACCTTCATCGGCGCAGGGCACGAGACCACGGCAAACGTGCTGACCTGGTCGCTTTATCTGCTCTCGCGCGCGCCACACATCCGCGAGGAGGTCGAGCGCGAGGCCGACAGTGCAGGCGATGACGTGGTCGCCGCCGCGCTTGGCGGAGTGCGCCTGGCGATGACGCGCGCCGTGATCGAGGAAGCGATGCGGCTTTATCCGCCGGTCGCGACCCTGACGCGCAGCGCGAAGGACCACGACGTCGCGGCCGGCGTCGTGATCCCGAAGGATGCGCTGGTCGTCATCCCGCCCTACGTCATCCATCGCCACCGGAAGCTGTGGGACCAGCCGAACGACTTCGTGCCCGAGCGCTTCCTGCCCGGCCGGCGCGACAGCATCGACCGCCATGCCTACCTGCCGTTCGGCGCTGGTCCGCGCGTCTGCGTCGGCCTGCAGTTTGCCATGGTCGAGGCAATGATCGCGTTGTCGGTGCTGACGCGAGCCGTGCGTTTTGCATATGCTGGAACCGGCGAGCCCGAGCCGATGCAGCGCATCACGCTCAGGCCCGGGGATGGCATGCCGATGACGGTGACGGCACGCTGACGGATGACAGCACGCCGGCCCGGTCAGCCAGGCCCGGCGCCCTGCGTGTTGACATAGAGCGCATAGAGCGACTGGCTCGCGGCCATGAACAGCCGGTTGCGCTTCGGGCCGCCGAAGCAGACGTTGCCGCAAACCTCCGGCAGCCGGATGCGGCCGATCAGCTTGCCCGCCGGCGTCCAGACCGTCACGCCGCTGTAGCCGACGCTGCGGCCGGCATTGCTCGAGCACCACAGATTTCCGTCGATGTCGGCACGCACGCCGTCGGGCCCGCATTTGACCCCGTCGACCATGAAATCGCTGAACAGTTTCTGGTTGCTCAGCTTGTTGTCGGCCCCGACGTCGAAGACATGCATGTCGCCCTTGCCGCCCGGCCCGGTGTCGCCCGGCCCCTTGCCGGTGCTGGCGACATAGAGCTTGCTGTAGTCAGGCGAGAAACACAGGCCGTTCGGGTCCGGCACCTGGTCCTCGGTGATCACGAGGTCGACGCGCCCGGTCGGATCGATCCGGTAGCAGTTCGTCGGCAGTTCGCGGCGCGCCAGGCCGATCTCGGCCGCCTGACCGACGCGGTTGCGCAGACGCCCGGCCTGATTCGATGGCCCGCCCGGCGCATCCGGCGCACCTTCGTAGAGTTGCCCGCCATATGGCGGATCGGTGAACCAGTAACTGCCATCGGGATGGGCCGCGATGTCGTTGGGCGAGTTCAGCCGCTTGCCGTTGTAGTTGTCGGCCAGAACCGTCACCGAGCCATCCAGTTCGTAGCGGACGACGCGGCGCGTCAGGTGCTCGCACGACAACTGCCTGCCCTGGAAATCAAAGCTGTTGCCATTGCTGTTGTTCGAGGGATTGCGGAACACCGTAACCTGGCCATTGTCCTGCAGCCAGCGGAGTTGGCGGTTGTTCGGGATATCGCTCCAGACGAGGTAGCGGCCTTGCGCATTCCATGCCGGCCCCTCGGACCACAGGGCTCCGGTCCAGAGCCGCTGGATGGGCGCATTGGGTTGGGAAATGTCATTGAAGCTCGGATCGACCGCGATCACGTCCGGATCCCAGAAATACGTGGTCGGCGCACCGCGGGGCGAAAAATCGCGCGGCGGGTTGGTGATGGTGGTTGGAGGGCCTACCGGGCCGGCGGATTGCCCCACGGCGGCGGAGGCCGTGGCGACCAGCGCTGCGCCGGCGCCGATGGCGCGCAGCGCCCCGCGACGGGACAGGGTTGGGGCGGAATCTGGCAAAGGGGTCGAGTCGAGCAGCATGAATGCCTCCCTGGCATCTTGATTTGCCCAACCCCGGCGCAAATGCGCGCCTACATCATGGCCAAATCATGCCGGATAGGCATGCTTTCCCTGCCATGCACGGCAATGCCACAGGCCTTGCGCGCTGGCTCAGGCCTGCCTTTCGAGCGTGAAATCACGCCTCGCCGTGATGATCCCGATCGAATAGCCGGCGACGACATCCACCAGCATCAGGAAAATCAGCACAAGGAAGGTGCCGGTGCCACAGCCGGCGACGAGCAGGAAGGCCAGACCGGAGCCGATGAACACCGCCAGCGACAGCCCGTGATTGACCAGCGAGGTCGCTCGCGGGCTGGTCGCGGTCATCAGTTCGATGAACAGCGTCGCGATGCCGACAAGGATGATGCCGTCCGACAAAGTGATCGCCAATAGAGCGCCGGATGGCAGCGAGATGCCGATCAGCCGCGTGTCGACAGACATGCCGAGCACCAGCACCGTGGCAACATAGAGCGCCAAGGCGACAATCATGAAAGGAAGCAGGCGCAGCATGTGAATGTCCCGTCTGATCAGTTGCGCAGCCAGCATAATGCAGGGCGCGGGCGTGTATATGGCTAGCCGGTCACGCCTCGCGGCGATAACCGGTCGCGAGCACGTACATCTCGGATGAATCGGCGCGGCTGGCGGCGGGCTTGAGGTTGCGCACCAGCGTGAAATCGCGCTTCAGCTCGCCGAGCAGCGCGCCGGTTTCCCCGCCCTGAAACAGCTTGCAGATGAAGAAGCCGCCCGGCGCCAGCACTTCCCGGGCGAACTCGAGCGCCGCCTCCGCCAGACCGATGATCTTGAGGTGGTCGGTCTTCTTGTGGCCGGTGGTGTTGGCGGCCATGTCGGACATGACCCCGTCGGCAGGCCCGCCAAGCAGCTCCTTCAGGCGCAGCGGCGCGGCTTCGTCCATGAAATCCATCTGGATGATCTCGCAACCCGGCACATTGTCGACTTCCAGCAGGTCGATGCCGATGATCTTGCCCTTGCCGGACTTGATGTTGGTGCGCTCACCGGCAACCTGGCACCAGCCGCCCGGCGCGCAGCCAAGGTCGACGAGCTTCTGGCCTGGCTTGAGAAACTTCACCTTGTCGTCCATCTCGGCCAGCTTGAAGGCCGCACGCGAGCGCAGGCCCTGCTCCTTGGCGCGCTTGACATAGGGATCGTTGAGCTGGCGGCGCAGCCAGAGCTGGGACGAATGCGACAGCTTGCGCGAGCGCTTGACCTCGACCTTGAGATCACGCGAGCCACCACTCTTGGAGCCACCGCTCTTGCTTCCCGTCCCGCTCATGATGGCCTCCGGCGCCAGACGCCATCCTCGAACATCATCTTGAGCAGGATGCCTTCGCGCAGGCCACGATCGGCGATGCGCACCATCGGGCTGGGAAACAGCCGGCGAATGGCTTCAAAGATGGCGCAACCGGCCAGAACCAGGTCAGCCCGCTCGGCGCCGATGCACGGATTGGCCGAGCGCGCCTGATAGTCCATGGCGAGAAGGTCCTGCATCACGGCGGACACGTCATCATTCTTCATCCAGAGGCCATCGACCTTGCGCCGGTCATAACGTTCGAGCTTGAGGAACAATCCCGCCACCGTCGTCACCGTGCCGGAAGTGCCGAGCAGATGAAAGCCGCGGCGGCTGATCGCGGGCTTGGCGCGTTGATGAAACTTCGTCAGCGCATGGGTCGCCTCCGCCACCATGTCTTCGAACACATCAGGCCCGACGCTGACGCCGCCATGGCGTTCCGCCAGCGAAACCACCCCCATCGGGATCGATTCCCAGGTCTGGATGCGCTCGGCAGCGCTGCGCCCGGACGAGCGCCCACCCAGCCAGACGATTTCGGTCGAGCCGCCGCCAATGTCGAAGACGATGGTGGCATCGGCCTCAGGCGAGGCAAGCGCGGCGCAACCCGTCACGGCCAGCATCGCTTCGGTGCGCTGGTCCACCACCTCGAGCGCCAGCCCAGTCCGGTCGGCGACCCGCGCCACGAACGCGCGGCCATTGCTGGCTGCGCGGCAGGCCTCGGTCGTGACCAGCCGCGAACGCATGACGCCCCTCAGCTTCATCTTGGCGCTGCAGGCCGCCAGCGCCTCAAGGGCGCGCTCCATGGCGGCCTCGCCAAGCCTGCCATTTGCAGACAAGCCCTCGCCGAGCCGGACGATCCGGGAAAAGGCATCGACAACGCGGAAACCGTGCTGCGCAGGTTGGGCGATCAGCAGACGACAGTTGTTGGTGCCAAGATCAAGCGCAGCATAATTGTCGGAACGTCGCGCAACCGCTGCCGCTGCCTGGTCGCGCTGGATAGCGTGATCAGGCAGTCGCGGCGCGCCAGGCGGAGGCCTGTCGTCCATTCCCACGGCTGCAATCCTTGTCAGGGGCGCTCAGCCTTTCGGCGATCACCTTGTTCGCTGGCAGCCTATCGCGGATCAAGCCCTCGCCGCAACTGGCATCGCGCCCGGACCGCCCGGCATGCGCATCGCCTTGACCCGCTGGCGCTGCGCCTCGCGGGCCCGTATCACCGAGGACTGCATCCGCGTGCAGAGCGCCTTCGGCGAGATCGGCTTGGCCAGAATGTCATGGATGCCGAGCTTGATGGCCAGGTCGACCGTCAGCTTGCTTGGATTGTTCAGCGTCAGGATGATCGGCGTGTCGCGCTTGGAGGTTTCCGGGCTGGTGCGGGCCAGGCGGATGAAATCCTCGCCGGACAGCATCGGCATGTCCCATTCGAGAATGACGATGTCGGGCACCAGCGTGGTGTATTGCCCAAGCGCATCGGCGCCGTCCGTCGCCTCGATGATGCGCTTGATGCCGGCCCGGAGCAGGATTTCACGCACGATCCGGCGCATGTGAATGCCCGGTTCGGCCACCAGGACCACAAGGTCCGGCAATTTCGGCAGTTCTGACATTTTTCGACACGCCCACGCAACGCAACACCCGCTCCGGTGCTAGCAGCGATGATTTGACATCCCGTTACCAAGACACCCTAGCTTTTGCACATGACGCGGAATCATGCGTCAGGACTACAATCCGGGAGCGGCACCATGGCCGGGACACAACATCGCTACGTGATGGCGCTCGATCAGGGAACCACCTCGACGCGCGCCATCCTGTTTCGCGCCGACGCGACAATCGCAGCCGTGGCGCAAAGAGAGTTCGCGCAGCATTTCCCGGCCTCGGGCTGGGTCGAGCATGACCCCGAGGAAATATGGGCCAGCGCCCGCTTCGTGATGCGCGCGGCGATGCGGAAGGTCGGCGCGTCGGCAAGCCAGATCGCGGCGCTCGGCATCACCAACCAGCGCGAGACGACGGTGATCTGGGATCGCGCCAGCGGCAAGCCGATCGCCAACGCCATCGTCTGGCAGGACAGGCGGACGGCGGACATCTGCCAGGCGCTGAAGCAGGACGGACATGAGGCGCTGGTGCGCGACCGGACGGGGCTGCTGCTCGACCCCTATTTCTCCGGCACCAAGGCCGCCTGGCTGCTTGACAACGTGCCCGGCGCGCGGGAGCGGGCGGAGCGCGGCGAACTGGCGTTCGGCACGATCGACAGCTTCCTGATCTGGAGGTTGACCGGTGGAAAGGTTCATGCCACCGACGCCACCAACGCCTCGCGCACCATGCTGCTCGACATCCACAGCGGCACATGGGACCCCGAGTTGCTGCGGCTCCTGCGCGTGCCTGCGTCGCTGCTGCCGGAGGTGCGCGACTGCGCGGCGGACTACGGCGTCACCGAGGCGAAGCTGCTCGGCGGGCCGGTCGCCATCCGCGGCGTGGCGGGCGACCAGCAGGCGGCGACCGTCGGCCAGGCCTGTTTCGAGCCGGGCATGATGAAATCGACCTACGGCACGGGTTGCTTCGCGCTCCTGAACACCGGGCACATCGCCGTGCCCTCACGCAACCGCTTGCTGACCACCATCGCCTATCAGCTCGACGGGCAGCGGACCTATGCGCTCGAAGGCGCGATCTTCGTGGCCGGAGCGGCAGTGCAATGGTTGCGTGACGGGTTGAAGATCATCAAACGTGCCGCCGATGCCGGGCCAATGGCCGAAGCTGCCGACCCGGCGCAATCGGTCGTTCTGGTGCCGGCCTTCGTCGGTCTCGGCGCGCCGTACTGGGACCCGGAGGCGCGCGGCGCGATCTTCGGCATGACCCGCAACACCGGGCGCAATGAACTCGCGCTGGCGGCGCTCGAAGCGGTCTGCTTCCAGACGCGCGACCTGCTTGATGCGATGACGGCGGACTGGAGCGGCGGACGCAAGACGGTGCTCAGGGTCGATGGCGGCATGACGGCATCTGACTGGACCCTGCAACGTCTCGCCGACACGCTCGATGCGCCAGTCGACAGGCCGGAAGTGATGGAAACCACCGCGCTGGGGGCAGCCTACCTCGCCGGCCTGACGAGTGGGTTCTATCCGGAACCGGCAGCGTTCGCGAAACGCTGGCGGCTTGCCAGGCGCTTCACGGCGCAGATGCCGCGCGAGCGCCGCGAAGCCCGCTACGCCCTCTGGCAGGATGCCGTCAAGCGCACGCTCAGCCGGCGCGGATGACTGGTTGCATTGAAGAACCTGCCACTTTGCCCTAACTCTGATTGCCGTTTGCAATGATGGAGCGGCGATGGCCTCGCGCCTTGATCTCGACCTGCTCAGGACCTTCGTCACGGTCTCCGAAACTGGTAGCCTGACCCGCGCCGGCGAACGCCTGCTGATCAGCCAGCCCACCGTCAGCCTGCAGCTGAAGCGGCTCGAGGACGGGCTGGGCCGCAGGCTGATGGAACGCTCTGCGCGCGGCGTCGTGCTCACCGCCGACGGCGAGACGTTGCTGTCCTACGCGCGGCGCATCCTTGCCCTGGCTGATGAGGCGCTGGGGCGCATCAGCGAGCCGGTGATCAGGGGGCTTGTCCGGCTCGGCACGCCGGAGGACTTCGCCACCACGCACCTGTCCGGCGTCCTGGCGCGCTTTGCCCAGAGCCACCCGAACGTGGCGCTGGAGGTGACGACGGACCTGACGCTCAACCTGATCGAGCGCTACAGGCAAGGGGAATTCGACCTCGTGCTGATCAAGCGCGAACCGCTGGGGCCGACCGATGGCGTGCGCGTCTGGCGCGAACCACTGGTCTGGGCCGGCATTCGCCCGGAAATATTCCGGTCGGGCGCGCAGTTGCCGCTCGTGGTGTCGCCGCATCCCTGCGTCTACCGCAAGCGCGCCACGGCAGCCCTCGACAAGGCGGGGCGCACCTGGCGCGTGGCCTACACCTCGACATCGCTGGCCGGCGCGCAGGCAGCAGTCCGCGCCGGCCTCGGCATCGCCGTGTTGCCCAAGGAGATGGTGCCGGGCGATTTCTACATCATCGACACCGCCGAGGGCGCGCCCGACCTGTCCGATACAGAGATCGCACTGATGCAGGCGGGGCAATTGTCGCTTCCGGCGCAGCGCCTGGCGCAGCACATCATGCGCTCGCTTGAAAAGAAGGAAACCGCATCGTGAGCATGCCACTGCCCGCTTCGGAAGTTGAATACCCATGACGCTTCCCCTGCACGGCGTGCGTGTCCTCGATTTGTCGAATGTGCTCGCCGGGCCGTTCTGCGGCTACAATCTCGCGCGCGTCGGCGCCGAGGTGATCAAGATCGAGAACCCCGACGGCGGCGACCTGGCGCGGCGGCTGGGCGCCGACCCTGCCATGGCGGCCAAGCTGATGGGGCTTTCCTTCGTGGCCGTGAACGCGGGCAAGCAATCGGTGGCGCTCGACCTGAAGACCACCGAAGCCGGGGAGGCTTTCCTCAGGCTCGTCGAACAATCGGACGTGGTGCTCGAGAACTTCCGCCCCAAGGTGATGGAGCGGCTTGGCCTGTCGTATGAGGTGCTGTCGAAGCGCAACCCGAGGATCATTCATTGCGCCATTTCTGGCTTCGGGCAGGACGGCCCCTGGGCCGGGCGGCCGGCCTATGACCAGATCGTGCAGGGCCTGTCCGGCGCGATGAGCGTCACGGGTGACGCCGCCAGCGCGCCGTTGCGCACCGGCTTTCCGATCTCCGACACGATCGCGGGACTGACCGCAGCTTTCGCGATTTCGGCGGCGCTTGTCGAGCAGCGCAACACCGGCCGCGGGCGCTTCATCGACGTGTCGCTGCTCGAGGCGACGTTGGCCGCCATGGGATGGGTCGTCTCGAACAATCTCAATGCAGGCGTGGAGCCGGCCCCGATGGGCAACGACAACGCCACCGCAGCGCCATCCGGCACGTTCAGGACCGCGACCGGACCGCTCAACATCGCCGCCAACGAGCAAAAGCAATATGAAGCGCTATGCGAACTGGTTGGACGGCCCGACCTCGTCACCGATCCCCGCTTTTCGGGGCGGCAAGCGCGAAAGGAGCACCGGGCGGCGCTCAACGCCGAACTCGCCACGGCTCTCGCCACGCGAAGCGCCGAGGAATGGGAGGTGGCGCTCAATGCGCGCGGCGTTCCGGCAGGGCGCGTGCTGAGCGTGCCGCAGATCCTCGGCGAGGAGCAGTTGACAGTGCGCGGCTTCGTCGAGGAACTGGATGCGACGACTTCGACCGGCGCGGCCCTGCGCATCACGCGGCCAGGCTTCAGGCTGGAGGACGATTTTCCGACCCCGGCCGCGCCGCCCGTACTGGGGCAGGACACGGAGCGATGGCTGCGGGCGCTCGGATACGGCGAGGCCGACATGGCAGCCATCTTGCAGCCCGGCACGAGGCCGCCCAAGGCCGACCTGCCCTAGCGCCCGCTTGGGCAAATCATGCTGACACCCTGCATCCTCATCCTTCGACGGGCTCCGGATGAGGATGCAGGGTGAGGATCGCGGAGAAATCGCACGCGGCCTCTTGCAGACACAGCGCAGGCATCGCCGTGTGCGGCTTCGGGTTTTCGGGGTTGGCATAGGGGGGCGAGTGATGGCATAGCGACGCAACCATCGACGTCGCGGCCCTGTGTTTGATCGCAAGAGCGCTTCGGCGTGGCAAGATTCTGGAAGCCGACATGAATTCCTCCGCGCATGAACTGATCGGCTGCCCGTACTGTCATGGCGAAGCGTCGCATGAGTGGGCGGAGGAGCGCGGCTTCCGGGTGGTTCGCTGCGATGACTGCCGGTTCCTGTATCTCAATCCCCGGCTGAAATCCGATGTCATCGAGAAGGCGGTCGAGACCGGCGTGCATGCGGAGGCCGGCGGACTGGACATCGCGGAACGGCGGAACCTCAAGAAACATGCGCGCTATCGTGCGCTGTTCAGGCGCGTGTTCGCCGACGTGGCAGCCGCCGGAAAGCCGGTGTCATGGCTCGACGTGGGCTGCGGTTATGGCGAGATCATGCAGGCAGCGGCAAGCGTACTGCCGCCGGGCAGCCACGTCGCGGGCCTCGAACCCATGAAGGCCAAGGCTGACGTTGCGAGAGGCCTCGGCCTTGATGTCCGGCAGGCTTACCTTGGCGGCGACCAGCCGCCGGTCGACATCATTTCGGTCATCGATGTTTTCTCGCATCTGCCGGATGTTGACGGCTTTCTGGCGACCGTGCATGCCGCCCTGAAGGACAACGGGCACCTGTTCTTCGAAACGGGCAATCTGGCCGATGTCCCGCACAGGTCCGATTTTCCCGGAGAACTCGGACTGCCGGATCACCTTGCCTTCGCGGGCGAGGCACACATTCGCGGCTATCTGGAACGAAACGGCTTCAGGGTCGAGCATCTGCGCGCTGACAGGATCGACAACCTGCCTTACTTCGTGAAATCAGTCGTGAAAAAGCTGATCGGGCGCGATGTCCGCGTGCGGGCGCCGTTCTCCTCGCCCTACCGCACCCTCACCTTGCGCGCCCGCAAGATCGCGATCGGCAGATAGTCCGGCGCAGGCTCATGCACCGGCTTGCAGCCCGGCGCGTCGTTCGGCCTTCAAATCCACGTCCAGCGTGCGTCTCGCGATTCTGTTCCAGTCGAGGAATTCCGCTGCGGTTCGAAGCGCGCCCTCGCCCATCTTGGCGCGCAGACCGTCGTCCGACTTCAAGCGCTCGATGTGCCGGGCAATGACGCCCACCTCGATATCGCGCGCCGCAAGCGTGATCAGATTGTCGTGGCGATTGAGATAGGACGAGTCCTGATAGCCTGCATCTCCGGCGATCACCGGCAAGCCCATCGAGATGGCCTGCTGCCAGATCACCGACTGGCTGGCGGGAAAAACCGCGATGTCGCAGATGCTCATGTGCCGCAAAACGTCGTCCGAGGTGAGCCAACCGGCAAAGTGGATGTTGGGCGAGCCCGCCGCCGCCGAAGTCAGGACATCCTGATAGGCGACGTCATCGGCCTTGGGCTGGCCAACCACGATCAGATGGCAATCGGCGCCGCACAGCTTCACGGCCTTGATGAGTTTTTCCGTCTGTTTCTTCGCATCGAGCTTGCCGCCGGTGAAGACAACGAAATCCGAGCCGGCAATCCCGAACGACGCGCGAAGCTGCGCCCGGTCGGTTGTCGCGCGGACATGATCCGCCGCCGCGATGTCGGCGCCAAGCGGGAGCACCTCCATCTCGTGATCGGGCACCTTGTAGACCTCACGCAGAAACGTTGTGCTCGCAGGCACGACCGGGAAAATCGCCGCCAGATGCGGTCTCGCATGATCGAGGAAGAATTTTCGCACGACGCCATGCAGTATGGCCAAGGACAGCCAGTTCTTGCCAGAGTTGCTGTAGTCGGCATGATAGTCCATGACGACCCTGACGTTTCTGTTCTTCTTCTTGTAACGGATGATTTCCGGAATATTCGGGATGATATCGTGGATGAAGATCATATCCGGAGCGAATTCGCTCATGATCTCCGAAATCGAGACATAGGCCCGCAGGCGGTTCATGAGATTGTAGCGATACGGCAACCGGATGATCCGCGCGCCTCCGTCGTCGAATTCCGACCGTGGCAACGACGCGTCGTGACGATCGGCATAATAATCGAACACGTTCTCGAATGTTGAGGTGATGACGACGACGTCATGTCCCCGGCTGACATAGAATTTGCTCAGAAAGTTTTCTTGGTATGCCAGTTTTGGATCATAGAATTCGCAGATCATCAGGATTTTCACGCATGACCTCCGTGCAATCGTGCTGGCGATCGGCAAGCCTGAGCAGCCCGGTTCAATGGCGCGAACCCCTCCAACGGTGCAGGCGGACTAGCATTTCTGTCTCGGGCAAACCAGTGGCGATCTGCCGGGGCCGGCCGGGCGGCGAGCAAACGCAACGGTGGCTTCGTTGACCCGGGTTCAGCGCCTGGTTGAAAGGCGCCAGTATTGACGCGCGAGTCCCAGTCCGCTACGCCCGCGTCCACATGGTGGCTGATGTGACTGGCTCTGTCGTGGTCGACGCGTCATCCGAAACGGGCCAATCCGGCAGCCTGCCTTACAATTCTTGATTGGTGAAAGCATGCAAATTTCTGCAAGGCCATCGAAGCGGCCATACAGGATATGTGTCAGTTGCATCATGGATACGTCGGACTCGAAGATCGAGTTCGATGATCGCGGTGTCTGTGAATACTGCCTGAATTACGCGAAGAACATCGTTCCGAACTGGCATACCGACGAACGCGGCGCACGGCGGATCGAAGCCGAGGTCGAGGAAATCCGGAAGGCCGGCAAGGGCAAGGACCACGATTGCATCATCGGCATCAGCGGCGGCGTCGACAGTTCCTACGTGACCTACCTCGCCAAGGAAAAGTTCGGCCTGCGCCCTCTCCTCTTTCACGTCGACGCCGGCTGGAATTCGCAGCAGGCGGTGAACAACATCGAGAAACTGGTCGATTGCCTCAAGCTCGATCTCCACACCGAGGTGATCAACTGGCAGGAAATGCGCGACCTCCAGCTTGCATTCTTCAAGGCGCAGGTGCCCCATCTCGACACCCCGCAGGACCACGCCTTCTTCGCCGGGCTGTATAATTATGCCGCCAAGATGGGGGTGAAATATATCCTGACGGGCGCCAACTACTCGACCGAGTGCGTGCGCGAGCCGCTCGAATGGCACTATCACGCCTCCGACCTCCGGCAGTTGAAGGACATTCACCGCCAGTTCGGCACAAGGCCGCTGAAGAGCTTTCCGCTGACGAACATCTTCACCTACAAGATCTATTATCGGCTGGTGAAGGGCATCAAGGTCGTCAAGCCGCTGAACCATGTCCCCTATCTCAAGGAGGACGCGATCAACATGCTGGTCGAGCGTTACGGCTGGCAGCGCTATGCGCACAAGCACTACGAGTCGCGCTTCACCCGCTTTTACGAAGGCTACTGGCTGCCGACGAAGTTCGGCTACGACAAGCGCCGGGCGCACTTCTCCAGCCTGATCCTGACCGGACAGATGACGCGCGAGCAGGCGCTGGAAGCCATCGCGATAAGCGCCTACACGGCGGAAGACATCGCGCGTGATTTCGACTACATCGCCACCAAGCTCGGCATCACCGTGGACGAGTTGAGGGGCTACCTCGAAGGGCCGAACAAGAGCTACAAGGACTATGCCAACGCCATGGGCCTGATCGACATCGGCACGAAGGTGATGCGTGGCCTTGGCCTGCAAAGGTCCGTCATGAGATGATCGGTGTCGTGGATTATGGCCTGGGCAACGTCCAGGCATTCCTGACGATGTACAAGCGTCTCAACATTCCGGCCGTGGCTGTCCGCAGCCAGTCCGAGGTCGAGGCCGCAACCAAGCTGATCCTGCCGGGCGTCGGGGCGTTCGATCACGCCATGGGCCTGCTCAACAACTCCGGCATGCGCGATGCGGTCGTTGCATCGGCGACGGAGCGGGCCGTGCCGATCCTCGGCGTCTGCGTCGGCATGCAGATGATGGCGAATGGCAGCGATGAAGGCGAACTGGCCGGGCTTGGCCTTGTGCAGGGCCGCGTGGTCGAGATGAAGCGGCTCAACGCGGCGGCGGCCCTGCCGATGCCGCACATGGGCTGGAACGATGTCGAGCCTGTCGGCGGCGAGGCATTGTTCAAGGGCTTCGAGGACGGGCTGCGCTTTTACTTCCTGCATTCCTATTGCTTCTCCTGCGACGATGACGCTGACGTGCTGGCGCGCACCCAGTATGGGGCGACGTTCTCCTGCGCCGTGAAGCGCGGAAACGTCATCGGGGTGCAGTTCCACCCCGAGAAGAGCCATCATTTCGGCGCCGGCCTGCTGCGCAACTTTGCGGAGATGTAGGATGCTGATGCCGCGCATCATCCCCTCGTTGCTGGTGCACGATGGCGGGCTGGTCAAGACGACCGGGTTCAAGAACCCGAAATATGTCGGCGACCCTCTCAACGCCGTCCGCATCTTCAACGAGAAGGAAAGCGACGAACTGGCTGTGTTCGACATCGACGCCACCGTCAACGGCGTCGGACCGGACTTCAAGATGATCGCCGAACTGGCCTCCGAGTGCCGCATGCCGCTGTGCTATGGCGGCGGGGTGCGCACGGTCGATCAGGCCCGCAAGATCATCTCGCTCGGCGTCGAAAAGGTGGCGCTCAGTTCCGCGGCGCTGGAATCGCCGCAGCTTGTCAGCGACATCGCCCGCCAACTCGGGCGACAGAGCGTGGTTGTTGTGCTCGACGTGAAAAAGCGCATGTTCGGCAGCGAGTTCGACGTCTTCACGCACAACGGCAAGCGCAAGTCCGGGCTCACCATGCGGCAGGCGGTCGAGCAGTCGCAAGCGGCTGGCGCAGGCGAGATCGTCATCAACTCGGTCGACGATGACGGCGCGATGAAGGGCTACAATCTCGGCCTCGCCCGGCAGGCGCGCGAGATGGTCACGGTGCCTCTGACCATGCTGGGCGGCGCAGGCTCGCTGAACGATCTGGCCGCGCTGATCGAGGCATGCGGCACGGTTGGCGCTGCGGCCGGAAGCCTGTTCGTGTTCAAGGGCGTCTATCGCGCTGTCCTGATCAATTATCCGGACCCGGGCCAGAAGGAAGCGCTGTTTGCCGGTGTGCGCAGTCGCGGCTGATGAGCGGCGATGACACCGGAGCCGGCCTGAAGGCCCGGCTGTCGCGCCTGTCGGGCAATACCTTCCTGCGCAGCGTCGTGCTGCTGCTCGGCAGCGCCTCGCTTGGCCAGGCCATCCTGCTCGGGGCGCTCCTGATCTCGTCGCGGTTGTATTCGCCTGCTGATTTCGGCGTGCTGGCCGTGTTCAACGGGGTTGTGACCATCGTCGCGGTCGCCGCCTGCCTGCGCTACGAGATCGCCGTTGGATTGCCCGAAGAGCGCGAGGACGGCGCGGCCCTGCTGCAGTTGTCGCTGGTCTGCGCGCTTGGCGTGTCTGCGCTGGTCGCCGTGATCATATGGCTGGCGCCTGATCCGCTCATGGCGCGGCTGTTCGATGTGCGCGTCATGCAGGTTCTGTGGCTGGTTCCGGTCGGGATTTTCCTCGTGGCCGGCGTGTCGGCGCTGCAGCAATGGTTCGTCCGGGAGCGCGGCTTTGGCGCCATCGCCCGTTCGCGCATCGCCCAGGGCAGCGGCCATGCGGCCTTGCAGGTCGGGCTCGGTGTCGCGGGCGCGGGGCCGATCGGATTGATCGCGTCGCAGCTTTTCAATTTCGCGCTTGGCGTGACCATGCTCGGCAGCCGCGCGTTTCTGGACGCGGCCGGGCCGATCCGGCGTGCAAGCGCCAGCCGCATGCGTTCGCTGGCCGTCGCATACAAGCGGTTCCCGATGTTCTCGACATGGGAAGCGCTGTTCAACGCGGCGGGCATCTTTGTTCCGGTGATCCTTATCGGAGCGCTCGCACCGCCGTCGGAGGCTGGGCATCTGCTGCTGGCGATGTATGCCATGCAGGCGACGCTCAGCCTTGTCGGCACGGCGATCAGCCAAGTCTACTTCTCACGTGCGCCCGGCGAGCATCTGGCAGGAAATCTCGCCTCCTTCACGCAGACTGTCCTCGCCAATCTGATCAAGGTCGGACCGGGGCCGCTGTTGTTCATCGGCATCACTGCCCCAACGCTTTTCCCGCTGATTTTCGGAAGCGCCTGGGAGCGCTCCGGCGTTCTTGTGGCGTGGATGACGCCGTGGTTCGTGATGCAGTTCCTGGCGTCGCCGATCTCGCTGGCGTTCAGCGTCACGGGCCATCAGGTGCAGGCGAGCCTGCTGCAGGCGCTCGGCTTCGCAGGGCGGACAGGCGCCGTGCTGATCGCGTGGTGGCTGGCGAGCAACCTCGTGACGGAGGCTTATGCTGCGTCCGGCTTCGTGTTCTACGCGATCTATCTGGCGGTCGTCATCGCGACGACGCGGATCTCGCTGCAGGGATTTCTCGCCGATGTGCTGAAGGCAGCGCCGATCCTGCTGGCCTGGCTCGCCGCGTCCGTGGTTGTGGTCGTGGCGGTCAAGCTGACGTTGCCGCTGCTTTAGAGCAGCGAGCTATTGGCGCAATCACTGCTCAGATGCGCCGCAGAGCCCCGATCAGGATCACCCGCAAGGGCTCGAACACCGATGCGGAGTTGACCAGCCGCTCATAGGCCGCACCTGCGACATAGGTGATGAAGGTCTTGCGCAGATACTCCGGCCGACCCTCGATGCGCTCGATCCTGACCACGGCGAAGCCGTTCGCCGTGGCGAGTTTCTCGACGTCACCCTTGCTGTTGGCGAGGTAGTGCGTCGGAAAGACATCCGGTGTCTTGCGACCGCGCCAGCGATGCACGAACTCATGGAAGCTGTCGGGCGTGATGCTGGCGATCAACGGCACGTAGTGAAAGCGGTTCGGCGTCTTGAACAGGAAAAGCCCGCCGGGTTTAAGCACGCGCGCGACCTCCCTGAAGACTGCCGCAGGCTCCGACAGATGCTCGAGCACGTTGTCGGAGAACACGAGGTCAAAACAGCCGTCCGGATACGGGATCGCGCCCGCATCCGACAGGCGGCCCTCATCAAGCATCGGATTTTCGGTCACGCGCGGATCAAGATCGACACCGCAGATCTTCCGCGCCAAACCCTTGAAATTCATCTGGCTGACGATCCCGGCACCGGCGCCAAGATCGAGCACGGTCTGCTCGGGCGTGATCTGGGCCAGAATCCGCTGGCGGAACAGTTCGTCATCCCAGTGACCCGCGTAGTCGGGATACAGCTTTTCGTCCATCCACTGCGTCAGCTTGCCCATCGCCATCGTCCCCGTTCAGCGGCGCACATCAGCGGGCGCTCGTCGTGTTGCATGTGACATCGCGCACCGATCCAGCCTGGCTGTCGACACGCGAGAAACCGAAAGAAGCCGGACCGCCACCGACCTCATTCCGGAGGCCGCGCCTGCAAGAGGCGGTTCAGATCGCGCAAGGTCCAATCGACAGCTTCCTGATCGAAGCGTTCGCCAAGGAAAACCATCGGTATCGTTTTCAGGATTATCTTCGCATCGAGCCGGAAACTGGCATTGTAGACATACCAGATGTCGAGCGCCGCCTTCTGGTCGGCAGAAATCACGCGCCCTCCGACCACCTGGGCCCAGCCCGTCAATCCGGGCCTGACCGTCAGGCGCACCGAGTGTTCGTCGGACTGGTCCCGAGGCAGCAACGGACGCGGCCCGACAATCGACATGTCGCCGCGCAGGATGTTGAGCAACTGCGGAAGTTCGTCGATGCGCGTCAGGCGCAGGCACCGGCCGAGCGCGTTGGTGCGCAGGTCATCGGGCAGCGCCTCGCCATCTCCGTCGAGCGAATTGCTCATGGTGCGGAACTTGATGATGTTGAAGGGCCGTCCGCCCATGCCGGGACGCCTCTGCCAGAAGAAGGCCGGCCTCCCGATCAGAAATCCGACCATGACAGAGACGATCAGAATGACGGGGGAAACGATCACCAGCGCAGAAGCGGCCACCAGGATGTCGGTCGCTCGCTTGACAAACCAATAGGGTCTTTTCGAGCGCGCCGACAGATCGAGGCGTCCGTCGGCCGTGGCGGGTTCGTCAAGCACGGGGGTTTCCGCCTCGGTCGCCGTCTCGCGCATCACGTCGGTGATCTCGAGGATGCGCCACGTCCCTTCGTTCTGGGCTTTCAGGATGTATCTGGCCGTATCGGCGGGAAGATCGGTGAAGGGGATGGCGAGCATGATGTTCTTCACCTCCACACCATGGAAGTGCAGGTCCCTGCAGATCAACTCGAGTTGCGACACGTGCCCGAGGACGCGCAGGCCATAGGCTGTCCGGTCCAGATGCCGCTTTGAAGCTCCAACGAAGCCGATGACATCAAGACGGCCGGAGGCGTAGCTTTCGATCACGCGCAGCAGCACGCCTGTCAGGGAATTGACGCCGACGATCAGGACGCTTTCGGACTTCACCGACGAAATCTGGCCGAGGCCTCTTGGCACGGCATCGCGCAACCGGCGGCGGATTGTCACGAACTCGGCCAACTGCCGCACGCTGATCAGCAGGACAGCCGCAAAGATGCCCTGCATCAGCGGCACGCTCCGCGGAATGCCCTCCAGCCGGTTGAAGGTGAAGCTGATCGCCAGGGTGATCAGCACGATGATTGCCGAGAGGGCGACCAGTTTCAGGTAGACCCGATAATTGCTCAGCCGCCAGATCTGCCGGCTCGTGCCTGCGGCATAGAATGTCGTGATGGCCACTGACATGCTGACCCAGAAATATGCGGACGTTAGGACAAGGCTAAAATCGAGACCGTCTTCCGGAGAACGGACAAAAAACGCAAGCAGCGTCGCGAACGCAAAGATCGCTGCCTCGATGGCGATAAGGACCAGATGCCTCACGACAGCAACTCTTGAAACAGCAACTCTTGAACCAGACACAATCCAGACATTCGCAAGCGCGCGCGAAAGCCAGTTGCGCAAACACAACATTCACGCGGCGGAAGCGAGGCCATATCGCAAGATCGGCCTCCAGTCGCAACGACATGCCGCGCCCCGGCGATGATGTCGCGCCGCACGGTCACAGCGACTTGCGCCAGACTGTCCGGCTGACATAGTCCGTGTAACTCATGATCACGCGTACCACTTTCTGCGACACATCGGAAACGGCATAGTCGCCGACCTCGCGCGGCCCCGGGCGCGCCCTGCCCTGCGCCACCACGATTGCGACGGCCTGCAGGACCCTTTCTGGGGCGAGGCCGGACATGATCAGCACGCCGTCGTCCATGCCTTCGGGCCGCTCGTGAGCCTGCCTGATCGTGATCGCCGGAAAGCCGAGAATCGAGCTTTCTTCCGTGATCGTGCCGGAATCGGAGATCACGCATCGGGCTTCGGACTGCAATTTGACGTAGTCGAGGAAACCCAGCGGCTTGACGAAGTTGATCAGCGGATCAAGCGCGGCAAGGTCGTGGCCCTCCAACCGCTTGCGTGTGCGCGGGTGGGTCGAAACCAAGACCGGCAGCCTGTAGCTGCTGGCAAGCGCCTGGAGCGACTGCATCAGGTTGCCGAGATTGTCGGGGTTGTCGACGTTCTCCTCGCGGTGCGCGCTGACCAGGAAAAACCCGTCCCTGGTGAATCCGTAGCGCTCCAGAACGTCCGACGCCGCGATGGCGCTGCGGTGGCGCTCCAGCACCTCGCGCATCGGCGAGCCGGTCTTGATCACGGTTTCGGGCCTGACGCCTTCAGCAATCAGGTAACGCCGCGCGTGCTCGGTATAGGTCAGGTTGATGTCGCTCATGTGGTCGACGATCTTGCGGTTGACCTCTTCGGGAACGCGCTGGTCGAAGCACCGGTTGCCTGCCTCCATGTGGAAGATCGGGATCTTGCGGCGCTTGGCGGCGATGACCCCCAGGCAACTGTTGGTGTCGCCCAGCAGCAGCAGCGCGTCAGGCTTCTCCTGTTCCAGCACGGCATCGAGGCGCTGGATCACCAGGGCGATGGTCTCCGCCGCATTGCCGCCGGCAGCGTCGAGAAAATGGTCCGGCTTGCGGATGCCGAGATCGGAGAAGAAAATCTCGTTCAGTTCGTAGTCGAAGTTCTGCCCTGAATGAACCAGCACCTGGGTCATGTGCCTGTCCACCTCGGCCATCACCGCGCTCAGCTTGATGATTTCCGGACGGGTGCCGAACAGTGTGAGAACCTTGAGGCTCATCGGATCAGTTCCTCGCCGATGCGGAAGCCGGCACGCCCGCAAGTTCCGCGATCATCTCTGGCCAACTTGGCGGCGTGTAGCTGAAATCCGAGCGAAAGCGCCGGGAATCGAGACTGCGGTCAATGACCATGGCATCGTCGGGGACCACGTCGATCGCGGGATGCAGATGCTCCTTGATCAACTGCACCAGCGCGAACTTGTCGATCGGATTGCTGGAAACCTGATACAGCCCGCTGGCGGCGGGAAAGGACACGAGCAGGCGCTCGATGACCCGGCTGAGTTCGATCGTGGTGAAGCCGGAGAAAATGGCGCGCCTGAAGCCCTTCACCGTGCCCTTCTGCGCAAGCACCCATTCCAGCAGGCTGGTCCTGCGGCTGAGTTCATGGCCGATGATCGACGTGCGCAGCGTCAGGCAATGGCTGTCGGAAACCTCGCCGAGATACTTGCTGCGGCCATAAAGGTCTTCGGCATCCGACGGATGATCCTCGCGGTAGTTCCCCGCCCGGCCGGAAAACACGCAATCCGTGCTCATGTGGATCAGCCGCGCGCCCGCCATGCGGCACAGGACAGCAAGCCGGTGGGGCAGCAGCGAATTGATCTCGAGGCTCGGGATGGCATCCTTCGAGATGGCGCGCTGCTTGACGATGCCGACACAGTTGACCACCGCATCGGGCCTGAAAGCAGCCATGACCTCTGTCAGCCGCTCGAGCGACCTGACATCGATGTTGTCGAACGCATTGTCTTGATTGAACATTCCGAAAGACGAGTAGCTCTGCAATGGCTGGCGCAACGTGACCCTGACCTCGTGGCGCGGCTGCAGCACGGCGAGCAGTTGATGGCCCATCATGCCGTCGCCGCCGAGAATCAGAATGCGCATTGCCAGTGTCCTTCCGCGGCCCGCGAGCCGATCGACGTCAGTGAGGATCAGGCGAACCTTGTGAACGAACCTGACCGCGCTTTTCGGCCAATGCCTTAAACCATCCGACAAGCTGGTCAAACAACCTGTCGCGGTCATAGGCGGTTTCGAAATACGCCTTGCCGCGCGCGCCCATTGCCTCACGCTCCGATGACGACGCATCGGCCAGTGCGCGCACGGCCCCTGCCAGCGCCTGCGGATCGCTGGCCGGCACAGCCAGGCCAGCACCCGCCTCCGCCATGATCCGGACCACTTCGCCGTTGATCGCGGTGATGATCGGGCGTCCGGCAGATAGATACGACTGGATCTTGGCGGGCACGGTAAGCGCGAAAACCGGCTCGTCCTTCAGTGTCGCAAGCAACACGTCGGCCCGCGCGAAGAATGCGGGCATGCTCGACGAGGGAAATCGTCCAAGGCAGTGAACCGTCCGCGTGAGCCCCCGGCTGCGGATCTCGCTCCGCAGCCATTCCAGCCGATGACCGTCACCGACGATCACCCAGTTGATGTCAGGCCGGTCCTTCAGCATCTCTGCCGCGGCAAGCACGCTCTCGAAATCCTGCGACGCGCCGATGTTGCCCGTGAACATGACCTTGAAACCATCGGGCAAGGCCGGCACCATCTCCGGATCGATGTTCTGCCCCGCCTCCGCTTCGCTGGCCCATTGCGGAAAGTAGCGGATGTCGCGCGGCTGGCGCGCCGTTTTCGTGATCGATGCGAAGTAGCCGCGCGACGGCGCAAGAATGACGTCGCATCGCGCATAGATGAAACGCGTCATCGCAGAGGCGACCCAGTCGGCGCCGCGCGATTTGAGCATTCCGGACGCCGAAAGGCTTTCGGGCCACAGATCCAGCGCCCAGAAGAAGATCGGGGCACCTGTCAGCCTCCTCACCAGAAGGGCGGGAAAACCAACCGTGACCGGCGACACTTCGTAGACGAATATGGCATCGAAGCGCTTGCGGCAGCGCATCAGCGCCACCACCGAGGCACAGACCGCAAAGCTTGCGTAATTGGCGATCAAGCCCAGCTTCGACTTGCGTCCGCGAGGGATCAGTGGCGCGCGGATGACCTTGATGCCGGCATGGTCCTGCGTCCAGGGGCCGCGCATCCCGTAGCCCGCCTCCAACCGCCCGCTCGGGTAGTTCGGCAGCCCGGTCAGGACCGTGACCGAATGTCCGCGGGCGACCAATCCCGCCGCCAGGTCGTTGATGCGGAAGTCCTCGGGCCAGAAGTACTGCGACACGATCAGGATATCGAGCGCCGCACCCTGGTCGCCGGCCGATGATGGCATCAGGCGTTCAGTTCGGTCTTCAGCCATGCCATGTAGTCCCTGAGACCGGCCTCAAGCTCCACCGAAGGCTTGAAGCCGATCATGGTCGACGCTGCCGTGATGTCGGCCATGCTGTGCCGCACATCGCCCGGCCTCGGACCGGCATGGACGACGTCGGCGTTGACGCCCGAGACACGCTGCATCAGCGTGATCAACTCATTGATCGTCAGGCGCGTTCCGCTTCCAAGGTTGAAGGCCCCCGACACGCCGTCGGCGAGCGCCGACTGGTAATTGGCGCGCGCGACATCCTTGACGTGCACGAAGTCACGCGTCTGTTCGCCATCGCCGAAAACGGTCACGGTTTCACCGCGCAGCATGCGGTAGGCGAAAATCGGAATGACGTTGCCATAGGCGTCGAAGCGCTGATTGAGCCCGTAGACATTGAAATAGCGCAGGCACACAACGCCCATGTCGTAGAGCTTGCTGTAGCTCAGGCTGAACTTTTCCTGGAACAGCTTCGATGCACCATACGGCGTATCAGGATCGACGGGATGATCCTCCGCGATCGGCAGGGTCTTGAGTTCGCCGAACGTGCCGGCGGAGGATGACACCACGACGCGGCGCACCTTCGCCTTTCGGGCAGCCTCCATCACGGTGACCGTGCCCATGACGTTGATGTCGGCATCTGTGCGCGGATCATCGATGGAGCGTTTGTTGCCGACCGAGGCGGCAAGGTGGAACACGAGTTCCGCCCCGTCCATCGCCTTCTCGACGGCCGACGCGTCGCGCACGTCGGCCTCGACGAAATCAACAGCTTTCAGCGGTTCCAGGTTCTTGGCATGTCCCGAAAGAAGCGAATCGATGACCGTGACGTCGTAGCCTTCGGACAAGAGAAGGGCGCACAGGTTCGAACCGATGAACCCTGCGCCGCCTGTGACAAGAACTTTCATCGATGCGTCATCCTGCGGTCAGACATGGCTGCCGATGTTGAAGGAAATCAGGTTCAGATCGGAGCGCGATGCCGCACAGGCCTTTTTTCCGGACTGTCGCACTGTGGTGGCAGGCGAACCGAAACAATGCCGGGCGGCTGCATCTCAACGCAGCAGTTCTCCACCTTCAGCAAGCTTCAGCGTCGAGCCCAGCAGATCGTGCCGCGCAAGCAAGGCGATTGTGCCGGCCAGATCAAGCAACGTGTCGGAGGACGCAAACTCCTTGCCGAGCGCCGGAGGTCCGGACGGGGCCGCGTCAATCAGTTCAGGCAGCATCGGCGCGATGGCGTAGTAGTCGCCGCGCCTGGCGGACAGGATGGCTTCCTCGTCCGAGACCATGATTTCGTGAAGCTTCTCGCCTGGCCTGATGCCCGTGATCCTGATCTCGATCGGGCGGTCGCCGACCATGGCGCGCGCCACGTTCAGCATGGTCGCGGCAGGTGCATCAGGCACCAGGATCTCGCCGCGCCTGGCCGTTCGCAGCGCCGCGAAGATCGTGTCGACTGCCTGATCGAGGCTGAGCAGAAAGCGGGTCATCTCGGCATGGGTGACGGTGACGGGTCCGCCATTCCGGATCTGCTCGAAGAACAGCGGAATCACCGACCCGCGCGACGCCATGACATTGCCGTAGCGCACGCAGATGAAGCGGGTTGCCGGATTGAGCACATTGGCCGCGATGAAGACGCGTTCCTGCAGGGCCTTTGTCATGCCCATCACATTGATCGGCTTGCAGGCCTTGTCGGTCGACACGCCGACGACGGTTTCAACCGGATAGCGATGCTCGCGGATGGCGCGCACGATGTTCACCGCGCCTTCGCAGTTGGTCATCAGCGCCTGCTCGGGGAAATACTCGCAGTTGGGCACCTGCTTCAGGGCCGCCGCGTTGATCACGAGGTCGCTGTCGCTCACGGCCGAACAGACATCCGCGTAGTTGCGGACGTCCCCGACGCGAAATTCGAGCGCGCGCCGGAAGTTGTCGTAGATCACCTCGTCGGTCGTGACCTGGCGCTGCTGGTAGGCAACGCGCATGTCATGCTGCTTGCCCTCGTCTCGCGACATCACCACAACTTTGGCTGGAACGCCGTATTCGCCGGCAAGAATGCGCCGGACCAGTGTCTTGCCCAGCGAGCCCGTGCCGCCGGTCACGAGGATGCGCTTGTCCTGAAGGATCATTCTGAATTTCCTGCCTCGCGCCGGCCCTGATCACATCGTGAGGACCGGCTTACCTGTCGCTGGAAGCGCGCTGCAAGTGCCCGAAACCGACCATTCGACTTCGCCAAACGCAGCTTGAACTCCGAACGCCGACTACAGACTCACCGGGCGAAAACACCGCGCCCGGGAGCCAGCCGCCCGTCCAAACACATGCTTTCAGGGCAAAGTCAAGGTTCGGCGACCAGCGCCCGCCGGGTCATCCAACCCAACGCCGTCATGCTCGTGCTTGTCACAAGCATCCGCGTCTTTGCCGACGCGAAACGTGGGTGGCCAAGCCAGGACGCGCCATGACGATCGAGAATTGAACTGCCCAGGGAACGCCCGGCGCCGGACAGTCCGCATCGCTTGACCTCAGGATTCAAACCTGTGATGTGTCGATTTTGCAAGGCTGACCGGGGCGCGGCGTCCCGCTTTGATACGGGACAGGGTTGTGACCACATCTTCTGCAAGGCCCGGAGAGGCTGTCGTCAAGTTTGTGGACAGCATTCAAGACCGCAAGACCGTGATCGGCATCGTCGGCATGGGATATGTCGGCATTCCGCTTGCGCTGGCCGCGCTGCGGCAGGGCTTCACCGTCATCGGCTTTGACATCGACGAGCGCCGCGTCGCGCAGTTGAACTCCGGTCAGAGCGCCATCAAGCACATTCCGATGGACCTGATCATCGACGGTGTCACATCGGGCAGGTTTGCGGCCACGACAGACTTCGACCGGATGAGCGAGCCGGACGCGCTGTTGATCGCGGTGCCGACCCCGCTCAACAAGCACCGCGAACCGGACATGACCTATGTGGTCAAGACGACCGAAGCGATCGCAACCCGTCTGCGGCCCGGACAACTTGTCGTGCTCGAGTCGACCACATATCCGGGGACGACCGACCAGTTGATGCGGCCGATACTCGAGCGCACCAGCGGCCTGAAAAGCGGCAGCGACTTCTTCCTGGCGTTCTCGCCCGAGCGCGAGGACCCGGGCAACCCGGACTTCGGCACCTCCACGATCCCCAAAGTCGTCGGCGCCGATGGGGTCGAGGCGCTGGCCATCGCGGACGCGCTCTATTCGGCCCTGGTGGTCAAGACGGTGCCGGTCTCGTCCAGCGCCACCGCCGAGGCCGTGAAGCTCACCGAGAACATCTTCCGCGCAGTCAACATCGCCCTCGTCAACGAACTCAAGACGGTTTTCTCCGCCATGGGCGTCGATGTCTGGGAGGTGATCGACGCTGCCAAGACCAAGCCGTTCGGCTTCATGCCGTTCTATCCCGGCCCGGGCCTCGGCGGTCACTGCATCCCGATCGACCCGTTCTATCTGACCTGGAAAGCGCGGGAGTACGACATCACGACCCGCTTCATCGAACTGGCGGGCCAGATCAATTCCGGCATGCCCTATCTTGTGGTCAACAGGCTGGCCGAAGTGCTGGACCAGCATCTTCAGAAGAACCTGTCCTCTGCCCGCATCCTCGTGCTTGGCCTTGCCTACAAGAAGAACATCGACGACATGCGTGAAAGCCCGTCACTCAAGCTGATCGAGTTGATCGAGAAGCGCGGCGCCCATGTCGAGTTCCATGATCCGTTCATTCCCGTGATCCCGCCGACGCGGGAGCATGCCGAGTTGACCGGCCGCAGATCGGCCAATTTCGATCCGGACACACTGTCATCCTTCGACGCGGTGCTGATCGCCACCGATCATGACGGCGTTGACTACGGGCTGCTCGCCAGCCATGCGCGCTGCGTGATCGACACCCGCAATGCCTGCGCGCGGCGCAATGTCACCGGCCCGCATATCTTCAAGGCGTGAGCCGCCCGGAGCCTGCACGATGAGCCCACATTCCGACGCCAATCCCCGCGTTGCCGTTGTCGGCTGCGGCTACTGGGGCAAGAACCTCGTGCGTGATTTCTCGAACCTCGGTGCGCTTGCAGGCATCGTCGAAGCCAACCCGGTCGTTCGCGAGGCGCTGGTCGCGCAGCACGGCACGACGGCGATGACGCTCGACGAAGCTCTCCGCGACCCCCTGATCACCGGCATTGTCATCGCCGCACCGGCGGAAGCCCATTTCGCGATTGCGGAACAGGCGCTGCAGGCAGGCAAGCACGTCTATGTCGAGAAGCCGCTGGCGCTCACCGTCAAGGATGGCTTGACCCTTGTCGAACTGGCCCGAACACGCGGCCTGCAGCTCATGGTCGGGCATCTGCTGCAGTATCACCCCGCTTTCATCGCGTTGAAGGCGTTTGTGGCGTCGGGGGTGATCGGCCGCTTGACCTACGCCTACTCCAACCGTTTGTCCTACGGCATCCTGCGCCGCGAGGAGGATGTGCTGTGGTCGTTCGCGCCGCACGATCTCTCGATGATCCTCAGCCTCGCCGGCGAAGAACCGAGCAGCGTGAGCGCCTTCTCAGCCCCGACGCTGCACCCCGGCATCGGCGATTTTTGCCAGGTGCAGATGGGGTTTGCCAATGGCCTGAAGGCGCATGTGTTCTGCTCATGGCTGCATCCGTTCAAGGAGCAGCGGCTGGTGGTGATCGGCGAGCGTGGGGCGGTCGTGTTCGAGGACAGCGCCAGGAACCCCGCCGACAAGCTCAGGCACTATGCCCACAGCGTCGCGTGGAAGGACGGAGCCCCGCGCGCGGTGAAGGCGCCCGACGAGGGCGGCGTGCCCCTGCCTTATGGCGATGGCAACCCGCTGCTGGACGAATGCCGCCACTTCCTGGAGGTCATCGCGAGCGGCAAGCTCGCCCGCACTGACGGAGCCGAGGGGCTTCGCGTGCTGCGCACCCTGGAACGCGCCAGCGCGGCGTTGTCTGCGCCTGCCGCGCCGGCGGCCGCCTTGACCTCCGGCGTGCATCCGGGCGCGCGGCTGGCCGCCGATGTCGTGGTGCATGCCTCTGCCTACGTCGACGACAAGGTATCGGTAGGCGCGGGCTCGAAAATCTGGCATTTCAGCCACATCCTCGGCAATGTAACCATCGGCGAAAGGTGCAACATTGGGCAAAATGTTGTGATTGGCCCCAAGGTGACCGTCGGGAATAATGTCAAGATACAGAACAACGTCTCGGTCTACGAGGGCGTCGTGTTGGAGGATGGCGTGTTCTGCGGTCCATCGTGCGTCTTCACCAATGTCAACAACCCGCGCGCGGAGATCGTGCGCAAGTCGGAGTACAGGCCGACCATCGTGCGGCGCGGGGCATCGATCGGCGCCAACGCAACAATCGTGTGCGGTCACGAACTCGGTGCGTTCTGTTTCATTGCCGCAGGCGCGGTGGTGGCCAGGGATGTGCCGGACTTCGCACTGATGGCTGGAGTGCCCGCAAGGCGCATCGGCTGGATGAGCCATGCTGCCGCGAAGCTCGGCCCCGATCTTGTCTGCCCGGAAACTGGCCGGCGCTATCGGGAGGCTGGCCCCGACAAACTCGAGGAGATCATCTGAATGAACGTAGCTGCCATGGCGTTGCCGAAAATCGACTTCATCGACCTGAAAGCCCAGCGCCGCCATATCGGCCAGGCGATGGACGATGCCATCCTGGCAGCCGTCCATGAGGGCAACTACATCCTCGGGCCACAGGTCAAGGAATTCGAGGGCAAGCTCGCGGCGTTCTGCGGCGCGAAGCACGCCATGGGCTGCGCCAACGGCACGGACGCCATCGCGCTGCCGCTGATGGCGCTCAAGCTGCGGCCCGGCCATGCCGTGATCTGCCCGAGCTTCACCTTCGCGGCAACAGCCGAAGTCGTGGCGTGGCTCGGTGCAACCCCGATCTTCGTCGACATCGACGAGACGACCTACAACATGAATCCGAAGACGCTCGGCCTCGCGATCGACACGGCCCGACGCGAGGGGCTTGAAGTCAAGGCGCTGATCGCCGTCGACCTGTTCGGGCAATCCGCCGACTACGATCCGATCGAGGCCTTCTGCAAGGAAGCCGGCATCATCCTGATTTCGGACTCGGCCCAGGGCTTCGGTGCGACCTACAAGGGCCGCGTCACCGGCGCGATCGGCGATTTCGCCACCACCAGCTTCTTTCCGGCCAAGCCGCTCGGAGCCTACGGCGATGGCGGCGCCATCTTCACGCCGCATGACGAATATCTTGAGGTCATGCGCTCCCTGCATGTCCACGGCAAGGGAACCGACAAGTACGACAACATCCGCATCGGCGTGAATTCGCGGCTCGATACGGTGCAAGCCGCCATCCTGCTGCAGAAACTCGCGATCTTCCGCGAGGAAATCGACAAGCGCCAGGTCGTAGCCGGTCGATACCAGACCGGCCTTTCCGATCTGGCCATCACGCCGCAGGTCATGGAAGGCTGTGTCTCGACCTGGGCGCAATACACGATCCGGATCGCAGCGGACAAACGCGATGCCTTCATTGCGGACTGCAGGGCAAAGGGCGTGCCCACGGCGATCTATTACCCCAAGCCCCTGCACCAGCAGACCGCCTACAAGCGTTTTCCGGTGGCTGGAAACGGGCTCCCCGTGTCGGAGCGTGTCGCTCATGAAGTGGTGGCGTTGCCGATGCACCCGTATCTCGATGAGGCCACCCAAGGCTACATCATCGACGTCGCGAGGAGCGCGCTCGCTTGAGCGCATCTCCAGCGCCAGATCGGCCTCAGTATTCCGCCGAGAAGTAAATGCCGGAATATGTGGCGTAGCAGCGGCCGAGCGCCGTCGCCCTGACCTGCGCGCGCGCCATTTGCGGGGATAACGCAAAGATCGTGCGCTCGGACAGCGCGACGTTCAGGTGATCCACGATCGAAAATGAAATCGTCGGCACGGCGCGCATTCGCACAGGCAGTGGGAGCAGGATGGCGCTGTAGCCGCCGGCGGCCTGGTAGGCATCGACGAGCACGTCATGACCTTGCGCCCAGAAATAGCGCGCGCAGAGGAACGCTTCCAACGGCGTTGGCCGGGGTGACCAGGCCGAGGCGAAAGTGCCCTGCTCAACCCGGACCTTCGCGAAAACCGACCCGCCGCTTCCGGCCGTCAGCGTCAATCCCAGGGTCGCGCTGGCGGCGGCCGGGGCGAGCGTGACGGATCGCCGCCCGGGGCCGGGAGTGATCTGACCGGTTGCGCCGCCAAGTGTCACGCCAAGCGCCCCGCCTGACAGATCGTCGACCGAAACGGTGTAAGCCCCGGCGGGAAAATCCATCATGCTGAAGGCTTCGGCTTCGAGCGTCTGCGAAATCGCGCCGCTGGCCAGATTGGCCGTGCCTGCCGCAGCGGTCAGGCCGCTGGCGACGGCGGCACGCCACCTGTCGAAACCATAGGCGCCAGCAGCAAGCGCGCCTCCCGCGAAGCTGCGCTGGTTCATCTGGAAATCGCCATTGATGACGAGATTCTGCAAAACGCTGAAGGACGCGCCCGACGGGAACGAGACGATGCCTGTTGCGGCGGCAATGGCGACTGCATCGCGCCAGGTGCCGCCATCCGGGCTGACCTTGACCGAAAACTGGTCACTGCCCGCAATGCCCATTTCCGCGCGTCCGGAGAAGCCGCTCTGAAACAGGACGCTTGCCGTGTCGCTCTCCAGGTCGCGGTTGATCTTCAGGCGCATGTCGCCATCGCCGCCATCGCCCGGCGGCAGGGCCGTGGCCAGGATGTTGTTGGCGCGCATCACCACCGGGTTCGCCGCATCCGGCGTGGCGTTGACGCCAAGGGTCGACACGGCCGACAGCGCCTCGCGCCAGATTGCGCCATCGAAGAGGTCAAGCCGCGGCGGGTTGCCGATGCTGGCGAGCCATCCCGCCTGCGGCACGTGAAACTGCCAGATGCCATCCGACCAGATGGCAAGTTTGCCCGCGTGGCCGCTCCAGCTGCCGACAGGGGCGGCGCCGACAACGTGGCACTCGCCGGCCGCCGGCGTTGCAGGCGGCACATTGCCACCCCGGCTTGCAAGCCGGAGGTTGAGAAGCGCATCGATCAGCAACAGCGCCTCGTTGTGGGTGACGTGTTTCTGGCTCTGCGCGGCCGCGAGCAAGGGAAGCCGGTGCCGAACGGTGCTGTCTGACATGGTGCATTTCCTTGATTTCCGTGTATGTGGATCTCGAATTATATGAATATAATCCTATTGTCAATCAAAGCGGCTATTTTTCTTATCTGATGCGCGCTGCCATGACGGTCGCAATGCCGCGCCCTCGTTCGCAACGCGCGGACGCCAGCGGGGCGGCAACCCCCGAGATGTCGCCCTTGCGACACTTCCTGATGACTGTTATGCGCGCTCAGCATCGCTGTTTCGCAAAAAGCCGCAAAAACGGACACTGCCGGACAATCGTGCTGCGAACCGGACTTTCGATTGGACCGACATGGGATGCCGTGTCGCCATTTCGCGATCTTTGCACAGGCCCTGGGATCAGAAGCGGCAAGATGCCGACGCCCTGACACCATCGGCGGACGGGCGTTCTCCCGCAGGAAATGGGCCATGGATCGTGATCACCAAACCATGCCGAAAGGGCAGTTCAGCCGATTTGCCGGTCTTGCCTACGATGTGACAGGCCTTGCCGTTGCCGTGCCATTGGCTTTCGTCATGCGGACTGGCGGCATCGCCGACCTTGACCGGAGCTTGCTGGTGCTCGGTGCAAGTTTCGTCGTGATCGCTGCTGCCGGATTCTGGGGCTTCGGCGTGCTTCGGCAGGGCTTAGGCAGAAGAACCCCGGTGCAGGCGATTGCGGCAATCTGCCTGAGCACCTGCGGCGCCATGATCGCGGCGCTGGTCGTCATGCTCGCACTGAAGCAGCTCGACGCTGTACCGCGCAGCATCCCGCTTCTGGCCATCATGACGGCCATAGCGCTGACAAGTCTGCCGCGTCTGTTGTCGGCATGGCCGAGCGCACGGCAGCGACTGCGGCAGGGCGCTGACGATCCAGGCGGGACGATGATCGGCGTCAAGCAATGGACCGATATCCTGATCGTCACCTGCCTGCCGACCGCTGTCGTCATGGCCATGGTCGGACCGCAGGGCCTGACCTGGTTCTGCACGATCCTGGCCGTGCTGATGTTGACTGTGCTTGCGCTGGAAACGGACCGCGCCGACATCAGCGGCATGGTCCGGCCCCTCTGGCCGTTGCTCGCCGCGCTCGCGCTCGTAATGGCGTGGGCGGTTGGCCGAAGCATCGCCTCGACATCGATCAGCGCCGCTCTGCCGATTCTCGCCGCGTTTGGGCTTGCGCTGCTTTCGGCAATTGGTGCGGGCGTGGCCGCCTACAGGATCCGCCCGGGCAGACACTGGTACTGGGTTTTCTTTCCTGCGGTCCAGATCATGGCCGCCGTCCTGCTGGCGCTGGCGCTCTTCTTGATCAAGGACAACATCTACCTGCCGACGGCTCCAGGCCGACTCGGCCACATCTACCACTACAACCGCCTCGCGCTGTTCGTGGTGCTGCTCTACCCGCTGAGCCTGTTTGCGATCCGGCAAATGGACCTGTCGCGATCAACCGCGCTGATTGTCCATCTTGCCCTGGCCGCCGCTTTCGCAAGCACGTTCATGTCTGCAAGCGAGTCCGCCGTGCTGGCGCTGGTGGTCGTCGTTACCGTCCATCTGGCGTCCAAAGTCAGCATGCGCTGGACAAAACGCCTTGTCATGGCAGGTTCGGTCGGGCTTGTGCTGCTGGCCCCGATCATTCTTCACGGCGCCTTCCTTCTGATCAAGGACAGCTCCTTGTGGACGTTCAGGCCGGGCACGTTCGCGGTTCGCATGTTGTTGTGGGAAGACGCCCTCGCCCTCGTCAGGGCGGCTCCCTTTTTCGGCAACGGGGTGGAGATCATCCGCGTCGCGGGCGTCAGGGATGCGGCGACGCAGGCAGCCCAGATGCACCATCATCCGCATTCGTTTCTGCTTCAGACCTGGGTCGACCTCGGATTGATCGGCGCAGTGCTGATGGCGCTTTGCCTGGTCGCGGTATTTCGGCTGATCAAGCCGATCGAGGGCGAGGCCGCCAGCATGTTTCTCTCGCTTACCGCCAGCATACTGACCATCTGGGCCGTGTCGCACGGCATGTGGCAGTCCTGGTATGTGGGCCTGAGCGGCATCGTCGTGGTTTTTGCGATCCTCGCCTATCGCCGCAGCTTGCCGGCGTCCTGACGCGGCGGGGTCAGGCGCGCGGCATCGTCGGCGGGCGCGCCAGCCGCGCCTGCGCCGCCAACCTGATGCCGGCATTGGGCGCGCCATAGCCTGCATAGCCATCGCGCTGCACGATCTCGAAGAAGAAGCCGCCATCCAGCGTCGTCGTATAGGCCTGATGGAAGGTGCCGTCCGAGTCGCGGTCGTAGAGGATGTTGAGGGCTTTCAACGCGTCGATGTCTTCGCTCGACAGGTCTGTCCGCGCTTCGAGGTCGTCATAGTAGTTGTCGGGGATCGGCAGCATCGCCACGCCGTTGGCCATCATGCGCGAGACCGTGGCGTGAATGTCGGCGGTGGTCAGCGCGATGTGCTGCACGCCCGAGCCGAAAAAATCGGTGACGAAGCGGGCCGACAAGGTGCGATGGCTCTGCGAGCCGTTGAGGACCAGACGCAGGCCCTGCTGGCCGTTTTCGACGCCGCTCTCGACAACCTGGCTCTGGACAACGCCGCCCGGGTCGAGCACCGCCTGGCTCTGCGTCTTCCGCGCCTGCAGCAGCGACGTGTAGAACAACAGCCACGTCAGCATCTCTTCATATTGCATGGTCTGCGAGATGTGGTCGACGGCCAGCAGTCCGGCATCCCCGCCAAAGCGCGGTGACGGCACGAAATCGACATCGGCCCAGCGCCCGAGCGACGACGCCTCATCGACGAAGTAGACAAGGCTGCCGCCGAGACCGCGAACAGCGGGAATGTCGACCTCTCCCGGCCCGATGGCGCCCGTGTGCGGCACATCGAGCAGCGCACAGGCCCGCACGATGGTGGCGCCGGCATCGGGAACCCTGAGCGCGATGGCGCAAACCGATGTGCCATGGGTGATCTGGTAGGAATGGGCAAAGCCATGCCGGTCGCTGTTGACGACGATGCAGATGTCACCCTGCCGCCACAGCGCCACGTCCTTGCTGCGGTGCCGGCCGGCCTGCGAAAAGCCCATGGCGCCAAGGAAGCTCTCGAAGGCCGGACGGTCGGTTTCGTAGACGGCGAACTCGATGAACTCGACGTCCTGCACGGCCGCAGGAGCAGGCATCGCGACACTGCCCGGGACGAGCCTCGCCAGATGGCGGCTGGTCTCATCAAGCAGCGACAGCAGCGAACGATGGCCATCCAGCGCAACCGAACGCGCGGAGCCTGCCCGGAAGCGGTCATTGAAGATCTCCAGCGACAGGAAGCCGTCATAGCCGGTGGCCCCGAGCGCAGCCATGAACGCCACCAGATCGAAATCGCCCTGCCCCGGCAGGCAGCGCCAGTGGCGGCTCCACGACAGGAAGTCCATCTGCAGCTTCGGCGCATCCGCGACCTGGACCAGAAAGATGCGGTCCTTCGGAATGTTGCGGATCACCGACAGATCGAGATTGCGCGCCTGGATGTGGAAGGTGTCGAGCACCGTGCCGACGTTCGGGTGATTGGCGCGGCGCACGATCTCCCATGCATCCCGGTAGTCCCAGGTGTGGCGGCCCCACGCCAGAGCCTCGAAGCCGACGCGGCAGCCGCGCTTTGCGGCGCGCTCGCCAAGCTCGGCGAAATCCGCCGCAAGCCGGTCGATGCCGCCTTCCGCATCCGGCGCGAGGCTGGAGCAGACGAACAACAGATCGGTGCCAAGTTCCTGCAGCAGGTCGAACTTGCGCTCGGCCCGGTCGAAGGTGCGCACGCGCTTGTGGGCGGGCATGCCCTCGAAATCGCGGAATGGCTGGCAGGTGATGATGTCGAGGCCCAGGTCGCCGCACATGCGCCTGACGTCGCGCGGAGAGCCGGGAAAGGCGATCAGGTCATTTTCGAAGATCTCGACCGCCCGAAAGCCGGCGGCGGCTATGGCCTCGAGCTTTTCCTGCAGATTGCCTGAGACGCAGACGGTGGCGATCGAGGTCTTCATGGTTGTTCCTCATGCCGTTCTGGCGCGTGGGAGCGGTCATTTCGGTGACTGTCTAAACATTTTCGAATCAATAGCTTATCGCCGCAAGCTCGCGCAGACGTTCGGGCGTGGTCACGGGAAAACCGAAGAACTCCAGATAGGCCGGGATCATCTCGAACAGCATGTCGACGCCGACCTGCACCGTGCAGCCCCTGGCGCTGGCAGCGGCGAGAAAGGCGGTCATCTCCTGCTTCATCACCACTTCTCCGATGAAGCTGGCGGGCGAGATGCGGGCAATGTCCACCGGCATCGGATCGCCCGCGTTCATGCCGAGCGGCGTGGCGTTGACGATGATGTCGTAGCCTTCGGGATCATTGCGGCCTGTCGCGATGTGCAGCGCCGGGTGGTGCAGCGCCAGCCGTGTGGCCAGGCCGTCCATGGCCGGTGTGTCGACATCGAACAACCCCATCCTGCCGAGCCCCGCCATTGCCAGCGACGCGGCGATGGCCGAACCAACCCCTCCGGAACCGACCACCAGCGCGCTCTGCCCCGTCACCGGCAGACCCTTGCGCTTCAGGCCACGCACGAAGCCTTCGCCGTCGAACATGTCACCCGTCAGCCCGCCGTCGGCGCGGCGCTTCACGGCGTTGCAGGAGCCGGCAATCTTCACGGCGACCGAAACCTCGTCGAGCAGGTCCAGCACCGGTATCTTGTGCGGCATCGTGATCAGCGCGCCATGAACATTCGACATGGCGAAAATCTGCGGCAGCGCCGCCGCAAGGTTAGGCCCCTTGACGCCCATCGGCACGACGCACGCGTTGAGGCCGATGCTGGCGAAGTAGGGATTGTAGATCAGCGGCGCCTTGAAGGTCGATGTCGGATAGCCGACATGGCCGATCAGGCTCGTGTTGCCGTCGATGCGCATCTGCCTTGGCTCCAGCCGAACAGGTTACGGGACGTGTCAGGCCGACTGGCCTCGCAACTGCTTCCAGAGCCTTGTTTTCGAGATCAGAATGAAGATCACCGATAACAGGAGCACTGCCGACAACGGGCTGGTCAACGTCCCCTTCAACAGCATCCAGAGGCTTTCCTGGTCGGAGATGATGGCGCGACGCCAGTTGTCGTCGAGCAGACGGCTCAGGATGACCCCCAGGATCACAGGCCCGAGCTGGTAGCCGTAAAGTTTCATGAAATAGCCCAGCACGCCGAAGGCCAGCATCCAGTAGACATCCGACAACGAGCCGTTGACGGCATAGGCGCCGACGATCGAGAGCAGGAAAATCAGCGGGATCAGCACCGAACGCGGCATTTCGACGATCTTCACGAAGACCCTGATGCCGGTGAGCCCGAACAGCAGCATGAAACAGTTGGCAAGCGTCAGCGCGCCGACGATGAACCAGAACATGTCCGGCTTCTCGATCATCAGCATCGGGCCGGGGTTGAGGCCGTGGATGAACAGCGCCCCGATCATGATGGCGGTGACAGCGTCTCCGGGAATGCCGAGCGTCATCATCGGGATGAAGGCCCCGCCGACAGCGGCATTGTTGGCGGTTTCGGGCGCGACCAGACCTTCGCGCGCGCCCTCGCCGAATGGAACTTCCGGGTTCTTGGTCACGCGCTTGGCGTGGTCATAAGCCATCAGCGCCGCGATGTCGCCGCCTGTGCCGGGCAACGCGCCGATGATCACGCCGATGCTGCCGCTCTGCAACGACAGCGGCAGGTACTTCAGCACCGTGCCCCAGGACGGCACGATGCGGCTGATCTTCTGCTTCACGGCAGCCTTGTTGACGTCGTGAAGCTGCATCAGCGCTTCGGAGATGCCGAACATGCCGATCATGACGGCAATGAACGAAATGCCGCCGCGCAACTCCGGCAACTGGAAGGTGAAGCGGTCGGCGATCGTCAACGGGTCAAGGCCGACGGTGCCGATGAGCACGCCGAGCGCGCCGGCGAAGACGCCCTTGACGAGGCTGTCGCCCGACAGCGAGCCGACGAGCAGGATGCCGAGCACAGCCAGCAGCATGTAGTCGCGGGGCTGGAACTTCAGCGCGAACTCCGACACCAGCGGGGCCGCGACCGCCAGCGCGATGATGCCCATGAAGCCGCCGAAGAACGACATCACCGTGGTGATGCCGATGGCCTCTCCGGCCTCGCCGCGCTTGGCCATGGGGTAGCCGTCGAGCGCGGTGGCGATGGCCGCCGGAGCGCCGGGAATGTTGAGCAGGATCGCCGTGCGCGAGCCGCCGTAGACCCCGCCCATGAAGATGCCGATCATCAGGCTCAACGCCGGATAGACATCCCATTTGAAGGTGAACGAGATCAGGATCGACACCGCCATCGTGACGGACAGGCCGGGGATGGCGCCGACATAGATCCCGGCGAAGGTGCCGACCGCGACAAGGCCCAGCAGTTGAATGTCGAGGATCGGGATCAGGAAAGCGTGAAAGGCCTGCATGTCACTTCGCCCCCGCAAACAGCCGGCTGATCGCAGCCAGAATCTCGCGTTCGGGCACGATGCCCTCCGGCATGATGACGTTGAAGATGATCCGGAACACGAGATAGATCACGAGAATGCTGCCTGCCGACACCGCTGCGCAGAATGCGAGGCTCTGGCCGCCCAGAACGCGGATCAGGATGGCGACGAAGAGGAACGAGGTCGGCAGGAAGCCGAGCGTGTTCAGCAGCAGCGCATAGGCTGCGACCAGCACGATCGTGAGGACGATGGGCATCGGAACGATGTCGCGCCTGAGGCTCTGGCCGGCGTCGGGCTTCCCGCGGAAGGTTTGCGCAGCGACCATGAGCGCCGTGACGAGCATCGTGCCCGCAGCCGCCATCGGCAGCGCACCTGGCGAACTCAGCGCCTCGAAGCCGGAAATCTTGTAGGCTGTCCATAACAGGAAGGCGCTGAAAGCGGCGACAATGACAGCAAATGCGGCTTCGCCCGGCCGCCTCACACGTGCGTCGCTCATGGCGCGTCCTCCCCGTTGCCGGCCGCTCGAGCCTGCGATGATCGTCCGGATCAGTCGGAACAAATCCCGGCGGCGCAGATCATGCGTCGCCGAGTCATCGGCGCGATCAGGGGCGCGGGATGTTGAAGGTGGCCGGCGACGCCTTGGTCGCGCCGGCGTCCTGCAGCAGCCAGGCCGTGTTCGACTGCCACTTGCCAAGGAAGCTTTCCGCGTCCTTGCCGCTGATGTTCATGATGGAGAAGCCGCGCGCATCCATCAGCTTGACGAAGTCAGGATGCTTGACGCCGGCGGCATACGCAGCGGTGAGCTTGGCCACCACGTCGTCCGGCGTGCCCTTCTTGGCAAAGACGCCGAAGAACGGCCCCCATGGCAGAAAAGCGCCAAACTCCGGGTTGGTCTCGGTCACGGGCTTGACGTTCGGCAGCGCGTCGTTGGCCTTGGTGTCGAAGATCGCGATGGCCTTCATGCGGCCGCCCTTGATGTTCTCAATCGCGGCGCCAAGCACGGCAGGCATGACATCGATCGCGCCGCCCATCAGCGCCGTCAGCGCAGGTCCGTCGCCGTCATAAGGCACGGCGATGATCTGCATCGGCGCCTTGTTGTTGATCATTGCGGTGACGACCGATGGCAAGCCACCCGGGCCTGTCGAGCCGAACTTCACGCCACGCGGATTGGCCTTGATGTAGGCCAGCATTTCGGGGAACGTGTTGAAAGGCGCGTCGGGCTTGGCGACGATGATCGGAATGCCGCGTGCGATGACGTTGATCGGCACGAAATCCGAGTAATCCTTCTGGCCAAGGCCCATGACCTTGTAGAGCAGCGGGTTTTCTGCGCCGAACAGAAGCGTGTAGCCGTCCGCTGCAGCGTCCGCCACACGATTGAGGCCGATCGCGCCGACGCCGCCGGTGACATTCTGCATCACCACCTTGCCGCCCAGCACCGCTTCTGCATGTGGCGTGACGGCGCGCATCACCACATCGGTGGAGCCGCCGGCGCCCCACTGGATGATGCCCTGGATTTCCTTGTTGGGGTATTGCGCGGCGGCGGGCGTCGCCAGCGCGCCGAACGCCATGATGGCGGCAAGCCATTTGAGCTTCATTGGATGTTCCCTTTCGTCCCTTGATCCTGACGCATCGTTGGCGTGCGCCGTTGGCCGCATAAACGCATACAAAGCAACGCTAACGCAATGACCTATTTTTAGTGATAACCTTACATGATGTTATCTTTGCAGACCCTTCGGACCGGCGCTGCCCGATGCGACCGCCGTCATTTCGGCGCGCAGCAAACGGATGAAATTCTCGGCGTAGCGCGACAGCGCGCGATCCTTGCGCACCGCCACATAGGTCTCGAACGGGGTCTCGTCCCGGATCGGCACCGCCACGATGCCCGGCATCGAGCCATGCGCGATGGTGAATTCGTCGATGATGGCCACGCCGAGCCCAGCCTTGACCAGCGCGCACACCGTGGTGCCGAAACGAGCCTTGATGATGAGATCGAACGACACCTGCTCGCGCTCGAACAGCCGGCTCATGATGCGGCCATAAGGGTCGGTCGGCTCGATGCCGATCAGCGGATAGCGGGCCATGTCGCGGGCGCTGACGGAGGCCGCGCCGGCCAGCGGATGCCCGGCGGGCACGATGCAGACCAGCTTGCCGTTGGCCAGCGGCAGGAATTCCATGCCCGGATGCTCCAGCCGGTAGCTCATCACCACCAGTTCGCCCTTGCCGAGAAGGATGTAGTCCACGGCCTCCTCGATCTTGAGGATGTTGATGTCGAACCGGAGGTCGGGGTGGACCTTGCGCAACTGCTCGATCGCGCGCGGAACCATCACGTGCGAAATGCTCGGCACCGAGCCGAGACGAAGCTCGACATCTCCCCCGCGCTCGATGCGCGACATGGTGTAGTTGAGATCATCGACCTTCTTGTAGATGCCGTTGATCTGCTCGAAAATGTCTTCGGCTTCGGGCGTCGGCACGTATCGGCCCTGCTTGCGCTCGAACAGACGCAGGTTCAGCACCCGCTCGGTGTATTTCATCAGGCGGCTGATTCCCGGCGCGGAAACATGCAGCAGCGCTGCCGCCCCGGCGATGGTGCCGGTGACCATGATGGCGCGCACCACTTCGATCTGGCGAAGCGTCATGCTGGGCCGGCCGGTCACTGCCACGTCAGTGCTCCGTGATCGAAATCTTCAGACAACCGGGCTTCCGCCTCATGATGGGGTGCCGCCATTGCACCGATTCCAGGGGCACTGCTGTGTTGCCTCAAATGAAAGCACCATTCGGCGGCATCGGCCACCAGTTTTCGGGCCGACCACGCGCCTCTTTTCGGCACGTGTGGCGAGGATGCAGGCTTGCGACGTGAACGGCGCGCGTGCATACCTCACATGGTCCCGGCGGCAACGTCGTGGCTGCACCGGAGCACCCGCCAAGATGCCGCCGAGACTGGACGCCCGCCTGCCGCTGGCCGTTGCCGAGCACGGTCCGCCACTCGGGTTTCGCGGTTGCGAGGTCTGCGGCACAAGCGGCGCCCCGCGACCCTGCGCGCGCTGCCGCAGAACGGCTGCCTGATGCCGTCCGGCGGTGACGGGCGGACCCTCGGCTGGCCAATGGTGGCCCTTCGCATGGGCCTACTGGCGCTGGCGCTCGTCGCGGTGGTCATGTTGTCCAGCGTCAGCCAGGGCGAGGCGTTCGAGTTCCGCAACCTCATGCCGGTGCTGCTGGTGCAGCCCTTGAACATGGCAGCGCTGGCCCTGATTGGCTGGCGGCTGTCCGTCCTCTCCGGCGGCAAGGTCGGCGTCTGGCGCGGGATCAAGGCCAGCGCACTGTCCAACACCTTGCTGTACGTGACGCCGGGCAGGTCCTCCGAACTGATCAAACCCGTCTATCTGGCGGCAAACAGCGGCCTTGGACTGTTGCAGGGCCTCGCCGTGGTTGCCGTCGAGCGCTTCCTCGACATCCTGATCGTGACCTTGGCCGGGTCCGCCGCGCTGGTCATGATGGCCGGCTGGACTTCGACCGGCGCACTCTGGCTTTGGGGCGGTGTGTCGGCACTCGGTCTTTGCGGTTGCGCCGTGCTGTTGCGCCGCCCGGATCTGATCGGGCGCGTCATCGCCCATCTGCCAGGGCGTAAGCTCCGATCGGCCGCAACGACGCTTGCCGACGAGATGCGCTCCATCGTGGCGTTGCGGATCATGGCTGTAGGGATGCTCATCGGCCTGGCGGCATGGCTCGCTTCGTTCGCGCTGGTCTTCGCGACCTTGCGGCTTTCAGCGAGCGTGCCGCTTGATCCAGCGGCGATCTTCCTTGTCTTTCTCGCTGGAACAATCGGGCTTGCCGTCAGCGTCGCGCCAGGCGGGCTGGGAACGTTCGAGGCAGGGGTGGTCTTCGCGCTGACCTACCATGGCGTCGGCACGCTGGAAGCGCTGAACCTCGCCTTGCTGATGCGCCTGGTGAATGTCGGCGTCATGCCGCTTGTGGCGCTGTGGGCCGCCTCGGCGGATCGTCTCGGCCTTGGCGAACTTATCCAGGCCGCGCGGAATCTGCAGTCGGAGCGGGCCCCGCCGTGATGGCGGCAGGCGCGGGCAAGGGCCGGACCGAAGGCTCGCCTGCCAGGACATCACGCATCACCTTGACCACATGGCGCGCCATGTCCGCGTCGAATGTCGGGCTTGTCGGCAGGTTGATCGTGCTGCGGGCAAACTCGCGCGCAACCGGGCAATCGGGGGACTGCGGCGCCTGCCGCCGGTAGGCAAGCGTATCGGGCACGGAATACTCGATGACGTATCCCAGTTCGACGCCGCGGCGCCCCGCCGCGGCGCGCACCTCGTCCCGGCGTTCGACGCGGGCGGCGCAATGGGAAACGCTTGAACCGTCCGGCCGCTCGATCCATGCGAGCGCAGGCAGTCCCGCTAGTTCTCTCCGAAAGAACCGGTCGTAGCGGCGCCGCGCTTCGATCAGGCCAGCGAGCCGTCCTGACTGACCGAGCCCGACGCGCGCCTGAAAACCCGTCATGCCGACAAGATGGTCGGCGGGCATGTCGATCTTGTCTTCCGAATAGTAACGCGTGAATCGGTCCAGCACTCCGCTGCGCCGCAAACGGTCGGTAATGCCGAAGAACGGCGGCCAGAAGGCCGGCCCGACGGCAAGCGCATAGGCAATCTGCCGGACGGCGCGCGTTCGGGTTGCGGGCGTGATCATCGCGTCGCGGATGCTGCGAAGCCGGCCCGCCAGACCTTCGTCATCGGTCGTGACCATTCCGCCGAAAACCGAACTCATCGTCTTGCTGATGTTCAAGCCGAACATGGCAGCCGTGCCATGCCGATGCACCGGGACGCCATCCCATTCGCAGATGAAGCTGTGGGCGCAGTCCTGGATCACAGGAATGCCGGGATATGCCTCGCGAAAAGCGGCGATGTCGTCGAGGTTGACCGGGTGTCCGAAGATGGACGTCGCGATCAGGGCGCCGGTTGCCGACGTGACAGCATGGCGAGCCGCGACGAGGCAGGCGTTGGCATCGGCGCAACTGTCGATAAACACAGGGCGGTTGCCACTGTGCACGATCGCGTTCGGGACAACGACGCAGGTGTAGGCCGGGCAGATCACGTCGCGGCCCTTGACGTCGAGCGCGGCCAGCAGGGCCATCAGCGCAGTGCGTCCATAGGGGAATGCGACGGCTGCCCCCTGCCCCATCACGTCGGCAAACGCTTTCTCGAAGGCTGCGATGTCGTCGCCTGCCCCTGGCGGGATCGCGCGCAGGACATCGATCATCGACATGGGCGGACGGAAACGCGGAATCATGTGCGGTCATCCTGAGCTTGCCAATAGCCCGCGCTTGCCATGTGGATGACGCTGAACGGGCCGCTCGCCGCCTTCATGTCGACCCGTCCGGGCGGCATCTGCACATCCGAGATGCCGATCCCGTCATCGAGCACGATCTGCCGCCGGTTGACGACGCCGCACTCCTTGCGCGCGGAGATCAGGCGGCGCACGAGATGGCGCTTCACGAGTTCGGTCAACGGCCTGACGTGGAAGACCGTCAGGCAGAGTAATCTCAAGGCAAGGAACTGCAGGACTGTCGGGCGCTCTGCGACCACTGCCGTCAAGGGCGCGTCGATCTCGATCATGTCGCCCTCCAGACGCCATTGCGGGGCGGCCTGAAAGGCCTGGCTGGAAAACAGCACGTTCCCGACGGTTCCGATCACACCGGCATTGATATCAGCATGGCCGCCGGTCTTGGGAAAGCGGGACACATGGCCGCCTTTCGCCACTGACACCACCGCGTAGCGCGCAGCGTTGTTGTCAATCACCAACCCGGCCTTGGGAAAGACATGGCGAATATGCTCCGTCAACGAACTTGGCAATGGCGGACACGCCTCAAGGGGCCGGGCTGCACGTTCGGCCAGACATTCGGCAGCCCAGCAGCACGCATTGAAATGGGGCGCAAGGTTGGGTTCGTCGAGCGATGCGATCGTCACGACCAGGCTCTCTGCAGAGGATGCACGCAGGAACCGGCTCAGGGCCTCGGCCTCGGGATAGGACGAAGCCAGCGCTTCAAGGCCGCCCGGCACGCAGAAACGCGTGTTGCGCGCGCCATAGCCCCCGCCGAATGATCCATCGGGATGCGCGAAATGCAGCAGGAACGCCAATGACCTGGCCAGCGGCTCCCGAAGACCGAGGTCAGGATGATGGAGGTGAACATGGGCCAGATAGGTCAACCCGAGGGTTTCGTATCCCGGATCGAAGCCGCCATATTCCGAGAACCAGCCTTCGGTCGACTGATTGCGCAAGATGACATCCAGCAACGCTTCCGCACGGTTCCGCGAAGCGGACCCCGGCGCCGCGTCCCACAGCATCAACGCCGCAACCGCGGTCGCGAGGTGATTGGAGATGATGCCGTGCGTCTCGTCGTTCCTGCAGATGAAGTCGATCATCGGTCCGGCGACCGCACGCCATTCATCGGCCTTCGCGCTGCCGACCATGGGGCGCAGGAGATCGGCGGCGGCCAGAATGTCGAACGCGATCAGCGCCGTCACGCAGAACGATTTCTCGTTGGGAAAGGCCTCGACAAGGCTGCCGTCATGCGCCGTGATGCGCCCGGCCGCCCTGATGGCGAGATCGATGCGTGCGATGATCGAGGCAGCGGACATGCCGCCCGGCAGAAGCCCGGCGGCGACCAGCCGCGCGAGGCCGTGAACGGCCCCCTGACCGGTCGCGTTGGCGAAATCCTTGGTTTTCCACGCCCAGAATCCGCGATCCGCAAGGCCGGCTGTCGGGCTGAACGGGTCACTGTCAAAGCTGGCGAGAACCCGCGGGAGGACTGCATGGGCCAGGTCACGGTAAGGATTGTTCATGCTTCGGGGCCCGTGACGTCTGCCTGGGCGTCTCGCAGCATATCCAGCAGGGCGAGGTAGCCAGCGGCCCAGCCATAGTCGTCATGCATCGTCTGGCTGTGCCAGAGCAGGCTGGCTTCACCGCGCACCTTCACCACCTCGTCGATCCAAGGGCGCATGGCTTCGGCGGGATCATCAGGCGATCCGTAGTCGTAGAAATGGCTGTCCATGAGGATCGTCGGCATGATGTCGAGACCGATGTCCTCGCCGCCAGCGTCGGCTGGCCGCCAACACAGGGCGGCGCCATTGCGAAACCCGGGCCGATCATTGAAGCCAAGGGTGAAGTCATGGGTGAAACCAGCCGCCGCCTGCTTGGCCCAGGTCTTCTCGAACGAAAACCGCAACCAATGCTGGCGGACCACCCGGACATCCGATCTTGCGGCTTCGCTGACCAGCCCGCGCACTGCCGCCAGCGCTGTGGCGTCACTCCACGCATTGAAGCCGGGGTGAACCCCGATGCCCCAGCCGGCGGACTGCAGACTGCCCATGGCCTCACGCAGACGAGGTTCGTTCACGGCATAGCTTGGATCGATCAGCCAGCCGCTCAATCCCGAAGACGTCCGGCGGTCGGCGAACATGAAGCTGCTGCGGAAACCACGGGCTTGCTCCTCCCGGCAAATGTTGTCGAAAAGCCAGTAATCGGATGACGTGAAAAGATATCGTGCGGCCTTGGCCAGCCGCTTGATGGCCTTGCGAGCCTGGCCGGCCCTGAGTTCGCGGGCCGCAGCCAGTCCGCTCATGACCGATGACTTGATGCGCAGTTGGACGGTCTTGTTGAGGGCGTCGACATCGTGGGTCAGCACGAAACGCGGCTTTGGCAACGGCGCGAACAGCGCATCCTCGTCGAGACCCTGCACACGCGCGGCCCAGCGCCTGAGGAACAGGAAAATCCGGTTGGCCCAGGCCCTGTCAAAAGCAGATGACCATTCCGCCGGAAGCCGCGAGCCATAGGAATGGATGGTGCCGTTGCGCGCTTCCCAGGAGCGCTCGAGCCAACAGTCGAGGTGGAGAAATGCCGCAAGCAGCCAGTCGCAGCGCTCATGAGGCGGGCCCGGACCATCGTCCACGCATGCGGCGTCGACCAGCAATGACGGCTTGGGACCAACTCCGAGATCATGGGCCCAGTCCGGCAAAGCGACATCGACCAGCCGTTGCGTTGCGGACGATCGCGCAAGCTGCATCCCAGGCAAAGCCACTGGCTCACCCGTGCGCGACGCGAGATATCGCGCGCCTGCCGCCTGCGCACGCGACCGCATGAGAGAATTTGGAGTTGCCACTAGGCTTGTTCCCGCTATGCGCGCTGTTCCGGCGAAGCCCCAGGCATGGCATCACCTTGCAGTGCGGACGATAGTTCCCTATGCAACACGCCGAGCCGGAACGCGAGCGCAGATGCGCGTCGGCATCGCAAGTGAAAGCGCCGCCGCGCCTGGTCAGGGCGAGCGGTCAGCCAGCACTGTTCCGGAAAGTTGGCTGCCATGCCGTCAGACACCCAGATCGAACTCAGCCTGATCATTCCCGCATTCAATGAATCCGCCATCATCCTGCGCAACATCGGCGAACTGCGGAGTTGGATGACGGAACACCTGCCGCAGACGAGCTACGAGGTCATTGTCGTCGACGACGGCTCCAACGACGGGATGGGCGACCTGATCGACGGCGAACTTGCATCCACGCCGGAACTGCGCCTCGTGCGTCATCCGCGCAACATGGGGCGCGGGCGCGGCATCCGCACCGGTTTCGAGCATGCACAGGGCCGTTATGTGATCTGTCTCGATGCGGACCTCTCATATGCGCCCTACCACATCAAGCGCCTGCTCGAACCGCTGCAGGCCGGCATCGCCGACATCACGCTCGCATCGGCCTATCATCCCCAAGGCACGGTCACGAACGTGCCGACCGGCAGGCGCATCATGTCCGTGCTCGGCAACCGGGTTCTCAGCGCAGGTTTCAAGTCTCCGATCCGCACGGTGACCTGCGTGGTGCGGGGCTATCGGAGGGCAGCGCTCGAATCGCTGGAACTGATCAACGACGGCAAGGACCTGCATCTCGAAATCCTGCAGAAGGCCGAGTTGTTCGGCCTCCGCCTGCACGAGATCCCGGCAGATCTGCGCTGGCGCGACCGGACGAGGGGCAAGACCAAGCGCAGCCGCATCGCAGACTATGTGCCATTCATGTCGATGTCCGGAACGATCGCATCGCATCTCGTCTACAGCTACGTGCTTCGGCCGGGAGCGTTGCTGACCTACCCTGCCGTCGCACTGCTGCTGATCGCGGCCACGGCGCTGCTGACGTTGGCCGGGGCCTGGATCGGCCGGATCGCCGCTGCTGGCAGCGTTGCGCCAAGCGCGCTCTACGGCACCTTGCGCGAGACGCTGATCGCCGGCCAACTCACGATGGGCGTCATGGCCGCCGCCCTGATCGTCGCGGCCATTCTGGGCGCCTTCTATTTTGCGGCCCAGCAGAACAAGCGCAACCACGACGAGATCTACATCCTGATGAGCCGCATGAACGCCCGCCTCAAGGACATCGAACGCGAAAGAACGCGTTGATGTGCGGAATCTGCGGCGCGAGGCGAGGCCCGGCTCCAGATCTGGCGGTCGAGGCCATGCTGCCGCTGCTGGCGCACAGGGGACCGGACGCCGCCGGCACGTGGAACAGCGGGGACATTACGCTGGGCCACCGTCGGCTCGCCATCAACGATCTGTCGCCGGCAGGGAACCAGCCCATGCTCGCCTACGAGGCGCAACTGGCGCTGGTGGTGAACGGCGAGATCTACAACTATGCCCCCTTGCGGCGGGAACTGGAGGCGGCTGGGGCTGTCTTTCGGTCGAACAGCGACAGCGAAGTCATCCTGCATGCCTATCGCCAGTTCGGCGCGAAAGCCTTCGAGCGCCTCAATGGCATGTTCGCGTTCGCGCTTTTCGATGTCGCCGCGCAAAGGCTGTTTCTTGTCAGGGATCGCATCGGCATCAAGCCGGTCTATCACTACAGCGACCCGCAATCCGGCGCGCTCCTGTTCGCATCGGAAATCAAGGGCATTCTGGCGGCTGCGGGCCGGACAAGCTGGCCGATCAACGCGCAGGCGCTCAGGCAATACCTCGGCAGGCAGAACCTGGCCGGGGACGCCTCGCTGTTTGCAGGCATCGGGCTGCTCGAACCCGGTTCGATGCTGATCGACGACGCGGCAGGCACGCGCGTCGAGCGCTATTGGAAAGCGGTCGTCCCGGCCGCCAACGCGCGCAGTTTCTCGGCTGATGCAGCCGAATTCAGCTTGCTGTTCGGCCAGTCGGTCGAGCGTCACCTGCTCAGCGACGTGCCGGTGGCGAGCTACATGAGCGCCGGCTTCGACAGCACGCTGGTCGCCAGCCGTGCGGCGTCGCTCGCCCCGCAACCGCCGACCGCCTACACCGGCACGTTTGGCGAAGGCGGCTGGTATGACGAATTGAGCGGAGCCAGGCTGGCGGCAGGCCATATCGGCGCGCCGATCGTTCCGGTGATGATCGGCGCGGATGACATGATTCGGCATTTCGACGACTTGATACGCGCGCTGGACGAGCCGCGCATGGGGTTGGGCGCGATCTCGCAGTTCATGGTGGCAAAGGCCGCCGGCTGCAGCCACAAGGTCATCCTGTCAGGTCACGGCGGCGATGAACTGTTTTCGGGCTATCCGGTTTTCAAGGCCGCGGCGCTTGTGACGCAGAACACGCTGGCCGGGCGGCTGCGCATCCTGCGCTCGGTGCGCCTCAGCGAAGTGCCCCCGCTGGTCTATTTCCTCGGGCGGCAGGTCCTTGGTGGCGGCAAATTTGCCGTGTTGCCGAGGCTGTTCAGCCCGAACGCGCTGAAGCGCGCCTTGTCTCCCGGTGCTGCTGCGGTTCTGGGCGGCAACGATGACACGGGCGACACCGCTCACGGCAGCCTCTATGAGCGCCTTCTGCTGACCTACATCAACAGCTACCTGCCAGGGCTGCTGGTTGTGGAAGACAAGGTTTCCATGGCGCATGCGCTCGAAACGAGAACGCCACTGCTTGACAACGAACTGGTCGATTTCGCCCTGCGGACCGGGCCGGAAAACAAGCTGCATGGCGAGCAACTCAAGGCCATCATCAAGAACGAGGCAAGGACCTGGCTGCCGCCGGAATTTCTCTCGTTTCCAAAACGGGGCTTTCCGACACCTCTCGCCAAATGGCTGCGGGGGCCGCTCAGGTCGTGGGCGGAAGCCCGGATCACCGCGCCCGATTCAGCGCTGACACTGATCTTCAGGCACGATTTTCTCAAGCAGACCTTCGCGCGTTACCAGTCCTCGTGGCTGCGTCATCTGCGCCCGCTCGATGACATCCAGACACAGCGCATGTGGATGCTGCTGTCGCTCGAAAGCTGGCTCCGCCAGACCCGCGAGGTCCACGGCGTCAATCTCGAACTGTCAGGAAACGAGACCCGTCAGGTGTGAGGTGATGCTCGCGGCCACCTTTTCGCTGGCATGGCCATCGCCGAACGCCTGACCCTCAGAGCGCGGCCTGTAGTCCCGCGTGGTCCAGAGCCTGTTCCAGCCGGCCTCCACGGTTTCGGTCCATTCCGTCTCGTCGCGCAGAGTCACGCAGGGAATGCGGTGGAACATCGCCTCCTTCTGCAATCCGCCGGAATCCGTGAAAACCGACGCGGCCTTCGAAATCAGGAACTGCGTCTCGAAATAGCCGAACGGCGCAACGATTTTCGCACGGGGACACAGCCGCGCTATCTCATCCGCCCGGCTTCGCAACCGGGGGTGCAGTGGCAACAGCACCTCGAGCCCGGCGCTTTCCCGGTCGACAAACGCGACGATGGCCTGCAGCCGCCCATCGTCGTCGGTGTTCTCGGCCCGGTGGATCGTCGTCAGGACGTAGCGGCCCGGTTCCAGACCCTGCGACCGGACAAAGGCATCGGCCTCCGCCCCGGAGCCCAGCGCCTGCAGCGCCACGTCCATCATCACGTCACCGACCCATTCGACGCCAACCTGAATGCCTTCGGCCAGCAGATTCTGGACCGCTGACGGCGTCGGACAAAGCAGCAGGCTGCTGAGATGATCGGTCATCACCCTGTTGATTTCCTCCGGCATCCGCCGGTTGCGCGAGCGCAGGCCTGCTTCAACATGAATGACCGGAATGTTCAGCTTGGCTGCCGCAAGCGCGCCGGCAAGCGTCGAATTGGTGTCTCCATAGACCAGCACCGCGTCGGGCCTGTCCGCCAGCAGCAGCGCCTCGAGCGCGATCAGCATCCGCCCGGTCATGTCGCCATGAGACGCGCCGGCGATGCCCAGATTGGCCGACGGCGCCGCCATTCCGAAATCCCGGAAGAATCGCGCCGACATCGCATCGTCGGCATGCTGGCCGGTGTGAACCAGGCTTTCGACCGTGCGACCGGCCTTCCGAAGAGCCCTGCTGACGGGAGCCGCCTTGATGAACTGAGGACGGGCCCCGACAATGGTCGTGATCTTGTGCATCGTCATGCCTTCGGCTGGCCTTGCAGCAGGACCAAGGACAGGTCCATCCGCGCGCACCCGCATCGGAGCCATATGGAAGCATTTCAGCACGCGGGCAAGCGTCTCGCCCCTGCCGTGGGCGCGCAGCGGCCCGGCGCGCCGGCTGCGCCCTCCGTGAAGGGTGGACGGCTCCGGTCTGAACCTTGACACCCGGAAGCACGCCATGCGACGTGGCTCCGAAAGCCGGGCCGCCTGCAGGCCTCCATGGGAGTGTGGTGCTTGAACGAGTTACTCAAGAACCGGGCCCTCCCGCTTTCGGTGCTCGGGCTCGTGACCGGCGCCATGGCCTACCACTGGACCAGAAATCTCGACGAGCGGGCCGCGCTCTCCGGTTTTTCGCCAGAACAGGCGGCAATCGTCACCAACAATCCCGAATGGTTCGCTCGCGACTTTCCCAGCGGCATTCAGGAAACGCTCAGTTCGGTGGTGTTCTGGATTTATGTATTTGCCGACCGGCTTGGCGTGTCGGTCACGCATGCTTGGGCGAGCATGATATGGCTCGAGATCATCGTCTTCGCCGGCGCGATCTACTATGCGACAAGGCGCATTTTCCCTGACGAGGATTGGCGGCTGCCGACGATCGTTAGCGCACTTTTCGTGAGCAGCCCCTTCCTGAGCCCGGATCTCGGGCAGTTCGCGTTTCCGTTCTACGGCTGGATGTACGGCTTCGCTCATGCCTGCTTTCTGATCGGGGCCGTTGAAGCGCTAAGACACAGGATGGCGCGCGCCGCCGTCGCGACCGTGGCGGCGTTCCTCATCCATCCGATAACCGGGCTTTTTGCAGCGGCTTTCTGTGGTGCGGTGCTGGTTGTCCGGTTCTGGCGCGATCCAGCCGGGCAGTGGCGGACAGGCGCGGTCTTCGGCGTGGTCGTGATGTGCGTCTTCGCGGCGTGGACCGCGCTGCTGTCCGCACGCAGCACGATCACCGGCGGCGCCGTCGATCCGAACGATTTCGTCGTGTTCACGCGGGCCCTGAACTACCATTGGTATCCGTCATTTCTCGGTGTGTTCTGGGAAACCCACCCGAACAACCTGATGCCCCTGCTGGCGTCACTCGCCCTTGTGGCCTGGGCATTTCACGCCCTGCCTGCACATCGGGACCCGCACGTGTTCGCGGGGCTTCTTGCGCTTGCGGTGGTGTGCTTTCTTGGCGTGCTGGTGGCTGAATTCAGCACGGTGCCGACGCTGATCAAGCTTTGCCTCCAACGCGCCGACCGGAGCATCCTGCTGGTCGGCGGAATCTTTGCAGTCAGGGCACTTCTGGCTGACCTGCGTGAGGGGGATCCGGTGCAGCGCGGTCTGGCAGTGATCCTGCTGCTCCTGCCGTTCCAGTCCAGCTACGGGCTCGCGATCGGCCCGGTCGCGTTCCGGGTCGCCTACGAGTTCATGCCGCTTGGCAAGAGACGCGCGGCCTCGCTGCCTCTGGGCATTGCGGCAGGGCTCTGCGTCCTGGCTTTCGTGCTCTGGGGCGTCTACGCGCAGGCCGGGGTGGCGGCCGGTGCCAGCACATATGTTGGCCTCGGGCTGCCGCTAGCCATTGCTGGCCTTGCAGGTGCAGCCTCGGCGCTGCCGTACCTGCGTCGTTGGCAAGGAGTGGTGCAAGGAACGGTGAGTGTGCTCCTCATCGTTCTGATCGCAGGCCTGGCGGTCAGGTATTCCCGCATGGGCAACTATCTTGCGCATGAGGCGACGCTCCGGCGTGCCGGCGACTATCTGAATGCCCAGCTTTGGGCACGGGCGAATACGCCTGTCGGCAGTCTGTTCATGGTCGACCCGGCCATGGGCTACATGTGGCGTGACAAATCCTACCGGCCGTCGTTCGGCTCGCCGCGAGAATGGCTGATGCTCAGCATCATGTACAATTCACGCAAGGAGTTGTTCGACGAAGGCATCAAGCGATACATGGCGTTGGGGCTTCCATTTCCGGAGCATCTGCGCGACCCTGCCAACACACGCACGCTGCCGCTCCTGACGCGGATCACCGCCGACGCATCGAATGCCTATAATTCGCTCGATGCGAACGCTCTGGCGAGTTTGGCCAGCCGGTTCGGCATCGACTACTTCGTGTTCAACAAAACCGGACCGAAAGCGCTGGCGGGCCTCAACGTGGTGTTCGAGAATGCCCATCTTGCAGTCATCGCTGCACCAGAAGCGCCCTGACAGGCACCAAAGCGAGCCAGCAAAAGCATGCACTATCCGTCCATTGCACAACATCTGCCTTATCCGGTGCATGCTGCGCTTTTCGGCGACCGGCGCCGCCATGGGACGGCAATCCGGACGGACGATGCGGATTGGCAGCGCTGGCGGGCGCTCGACCTGCGCTTTTACGACGAGAACCAGCGCGAGTCGCTCGGCGCCGTGGTGAATGCCGCCGGCCACAAGATCATGCAGCGCGTGCAGATGGCGGGGAAGGCTGCGCTCGAAATCGGGCCGGGCAGCCTTGACCACATGGATCACTGGAGCGGCAAGCCCGCCATGTTCCATGCCGTCGACATCAACGAGGGCTTTCTCGATCGCGCCATAGCGCGGTTGAAGCAGCATGACGTTCCGCACCAACCCGTCATCATCCAGCCATCCGACAATGGCCGATTGCCGTTTGACGATGCTTCGGTTGACCTTGTCCTGTCGTTCTACAGCCTGGAGCACCTTGATCCGCTTGGCCGCTATGTCGAGGAGATGCGCAGGGTCCTGAAGCGTGGCGGACAATTGGTCGGCGCCATCCCCTGCGAAGGGGGGGTCGGCTGGGGCCTGGGCCGCTATCTCACGACGCGGCGGTGGCTGAAAGCCAACGGAATCCAAGACCCGGGCAAGATCATTTCCTGGGAACATCCGAATTTTGCGTCCCACATCCTTGATGTGCTGCAACGCGAATTCACGAAAGACCGGATAGATTTGTGGCCGCTGCGCCTGCCGATCATCGATTTCAACCTTGTCGCGCGCTTCATCTTAACCAAGAGCTAGCGCATGACCGCCGCGACCGAGAACGGGCCTGGACGCACGACCTGCCGCAAGGGGGCGGCCCGGCCCACGGCCGCCCTTTGCGACGTAGCGCAGATGGATTGACCCAGGATGCAAGCCGCACCTCATGGCGCCACGTTGCTCGTGGTCGGCGCTGACAAGATCAGCAGCGCACTTCTTGGCAAGCTTGACCGTCGGCCCGACCTTGTCGTCGCCACGGACGAGTCAATGTCCTTGCGCCGTGTCGCGCGGCTCATGCGCAGCGGCGCGCTGCGATGGAGCGATCTGGCACGGATGTTCTGGTGCGAGTTGCGGAGGCCTGCAGTGCAGGCCAGCAAGGCGGATGCCGCTGTTCGATCAAACGACGATCTGTCCGACCTCATCAGACGCGAAGGCGTCGAGAATGTCGTGCTGTTCCGCGCCGGCCTGATCGTCAACAGGAAGGTGCTCGCGCTGCCTGTCTCGATCTTCAACATTCATTGCGCGTCAATCGCCACCCACGGCGGCCTCGCATCCATCCGGCGCGCCCTGGAGGATGGCACGCTGGCGCAGGCCGCGACGCTGCATCGCGTCACCGAACGGATCGATGAAGGGGAAATGCTCGCCGAAGAGCCTTTCCGCCTGGACAACGCGCGCTCTTACTGCTGGAACGAAAATACTGCCTATGAAGCCGGCACAAGGCTGGCGCTGCGTGTCCTGGGCTCCCCGAACGCGCTGAGGCAAATCCTTGATGGGAACGCGACCCTGAAAAGCTGAGGCTTGCCACCAAGGCATCCCTGCGGCCAAGTGCCGATTTTTTCAGAGAGTTGGCTGGGGGACTAGGATTCGAACCTAGACAACCAGAGTCAGAGTCTGGGGTCCTACCGTTAGACGATCCCCCAACAGGATCTTGCGGCGCTGGGCCGCGATCACGGTGCTTGCGGTGTAGTCAACGCTTGGCGCTCTTACAAGCGAAAAATCCTTTGCGCGCATCGCCACGCTTGCGCGGTCCATGCCGATGCCGAGCCCATGAGCGCATGCGTCTGGCGCGGGTTGTGCATGGCGCGGTCCCCATGGCAGGTTTGTTCGACGGCAAGGTTGTCCGATGGCAGGCCTGCGTCGTGGCTTGATGCGGCCGGTTCGGGGGAGCCAGATGATGTTGCCTAAGGCTGACACGATCCTGACCAATGGCGTGGTCTTCATTGATGCGGCAGAAGGCGTGGCCGAAGCGGTGGCGCTGTGGAATGGGCAGGTGCTCGCCATCGGCAAGGCTTCAGAGATTGCAGCGCTGAAGGGCTCGCACACGCGCGTGATCGACCTGGCGGGCCGCCTCGCGACTCCAGGGCTTTATGAAGCGCACATGCACTTGCTGCCGCTTGGCCTGATGATGGCGGATGTGGATGTGCGTCCGCGTTTCGCGCGCACGCTCGATGACCTGCTGAAAGCGATCAAGGCCAAGGCCGATACGCTGAAGCCCGGCGAATGGGTGCTCGCGCGCGGCTACGACCAGTTCGAGCTGGACGTGAAGCGCCACCCTCACCTGTCGGAGCTGGATGCAGCCTCACCCGACAACCCGGTTTATCTGGTGCGTGCCTGCGGACACCTGTCCGTCGTCAACTCCAGGGCGTTCGAACTCGCCGGCGTCACGACCGAAACGCCGGTGCCGCAGGGCGGCGCGATCGAGCAGGTGCAGGGCCGCTTGACGGGCCTGCTGGCCGAAACTGGCCGCGACCCGATCAAGAAGGTGCTGCCGCAGCCAACCCATGACGAGCTTGTCGCGGCCATCGAGCGGGCGGCGCAATATTGCAACAGGTTCGGCATCACCAGTTGCATGGATGCGGCGGTGGGCATGCGGGCCGGTTACAACGAGATCATCGCCTACCGCAGCGCCTTGTTGCAGGGCCGCATGCCGATCCGCGCCAGCCAGTGCCTGCTGGGCGGGCCGGGCGGCATCGCCGAGCGCTGCTTTGCCGAAGGACTGGTGACCGGCTTTGGCGACGAGCGGCTGCGTGTCGGCCCGGTCAAGATCTTCACCGACGGCTCGGCCGGCGGGCGCACGGCCGCGATGACAGGCGACTATCTCGGCGAGCCGCCGACCAGGGGGCTGTCGCTGCTGACAGACCGTGAAATGGACGAATGGACGCTGGACTACCATGCCAAGGGCTATCAACTCGCGATCCACGCCATCGGCGATGCGGCCATCGAGCAGACCTTGCGCGCGATGGAGAAGGCGCTGACGAAGTACCCGGATGCGCAGCGCCGTCATCGCATCGAACATTGCGGCTTCAACACGGATGACCAGATGACGCGGATGCGCGCCGCCGGCATCGAGCCTGCGCCGCAGCCGGTGTTCATCCATGATTTCGGCGATCTCTACGTCTCGGTGGTTGGCGAAAAGCGGGCGCACGAAAGCTATCCGATGCGGACCTGGCTGCGGCGCGGCTTCAAGCCCTCCGCGTCATCCGATGCGCCGGTCTGTGACGCCAATCCGTTTCCCAACCTGTTCACGATGCTGACACGGCAAACCTCGCGCGGCACGGTGATCGGCGCAGCCGAAAGGCTCAGCATCACTGAAGCGCTTCAGGCCTACACCGAGTTCGGGGCCTACGCGAACCGCTGCGAGCGGCACCGGGGCAAGCTGCTGCCCGGCATGGCGGCAGACATCGCCGTGTTCTCGCGCGACATGCTGGCCGCGACGCCGGAGCAGATCCGCGACGAAACCTCCTGCGACCTGACCTTGCTCGGCGGGCAACCCGTGCATGACGCGCTTGGCGTCTGGAGGCACTGACGCCGAATGGCAAGGCACCTCGCCACGCGCATGCTGCTGTCGGTGCCGGTGTTGTTGGGCGTGCTGCTGCTCGGCTTCCTGCTGCTGCAACTGGTGCCGGGCGATGTGGCGCGCGTCATCGCAGGGCCGACCGCGACGCAAGAGGTGGTCGAGCAGATCAGGGGTGATCTTGGCCTCGACCGGCCGCTGGCGGTGCAGTTCCTGCTTTACATGGCGCGCGTGCTGCAGGGCGACCTCGGCTACTCGATGATCAACAACACCGCTGTCGCCTCCGAATTGGCGGAAGCCCTGTGGCCGACTGCCGAACTCGTCATCGCCTGCCTGATCTGGGCTGTGCCGGCGGGCATCGCGCTCGGCACAGTTGCCGCCATGAACCGGGGCCGCTGGCTCGACCGGGTGGTGATCGCGATCTCGGTGATCGGGGTGTCGACGCCGGTGTTCTTCTTTGCGCTGATGCTGATGATCTGGCTTGGCTATCACTGGCAACTCTTTCCGTTTCTGGGTCGGGCCGGGCCGATCTGGACGCTCGAAGGCCTCAACGGCATCGTCCTGCCGGCGCTGACACTGGGTTTGAGCATCATCGGGCCGGTGGCGCGCATGACGCGGACCTCGGCGCTGGAGGTGATGAATGCCGACCACGTGCGCACAGCCCGCGCCAAGGGACTGAAGGAGCGCACGGTGGTGCTGAGACACGTGCTGCGCAACGCGCTGATCCCGGTGATCACGCTGATCGGACTTCAGGCGGGGTTCCTGCTCGGCGGCGCGGTCGTGACCGAGACGATCTTCTCGTGGCCGGGCGTGGGCCGCATGGCGGTGGGCGCGATCCTGGCGCGTGACCTGCCGCTGGCGCAGGGCGCGATCCTGGTGCTGGCGCTGTGCTTCATCGTCATCAACCTCATCGTCGACCTGACCTACGCAGCGCTTGATCCGCGGGTGAAGGCATCATGAGCGAAGCCGTGCTCAGCGTTGCCCCTGCCCGCCGGAAGCGGCCCGGCATGCTCGGCCGGCTTGTGCGCGACAGGGTGGCGATGACCGCGGCGGTGCTGCTGCTGGCAATTGCGCTCGCGGCCCTGCTGGCGCCGTGGATCGCGCCTCACGATCCTTATCTGACCACGCGCCGCCGGATGCTGCCGCCGGTCTGGGAGGCGCGCGGCACGTGGACCTATCTGCTCGGCACGGACAGCCTTGGCCGCTGCATGCTCTCGCGGCTGCTCTACGGCACGCGCGCCACGCTGATGGTCGGCATCGTGGCCACCGCCATTGGAGGGGCGATCGGGATGGCCATCGGCTTCGTCGCGGCGTTCTACCGAAGCCTCGACGGCGTGCTGATGCGCCTCAACGACGTGCTGCTCTCGATCCCGGCCATCCTGCTTGGCCTCGCGCTTGCCGCCGTGATCGGCTCGGGGCTGAACGCGATCATCGCGGCGCTGGTCGTCGCCACCATCCCGACCGTTGCCCGCGTGACGCGCGGGGCGGCGCTGGTGGTGATGGCGCAGGATTTCATGGAGGCCGGCCGCTCGATCGGCCTGCCGGACTGGACGCTGATCTGGCGCTACCTCGCGCTGAACTGCATCTCGTCGGTGTTCGTCTATCTCACGCTGCGCTTCGCCCAGTCGATCCTGCTTGGTGCGGTGCTGTCATTCCTCGGGCTTGGCGCGCAGCCGCCAGCAGCCGAGCTTGGCATGATGGCGTCTTCGGGCCGCAACGAGCTTTTCATCGCGCCGCATATCGCCACCTTGCCGAGCCTGATGATCGTGATCATCGTGCTGTGCGCCAACATCCTCGGCGACGCGCTGCGCGACCTGCTCGATCCGCGGCTGCGCAAACTGTGATGCGGCAAGGGCACGGCACGGGATTTGCGAGCTTCGACACATGACGACCGCCAAAGGGAGAATGCCACAATGAGCAAGACCAGTTGGACCAAAGGACTTGCGGCGTTCGCAGCCATCGGGGCCAGCGCCGCATTGACGCCCGCCGGCGCGCAGGCGCCGAACAGCATCACGATCGTGCGCGAAGTCGACTCCGACCGTTACGATCCGCATCGCTCGACGGCGCGCGCCGGGACCGAAATCCTGTTCATGCTCGGCGACACGCTGGTCTCGCTCGATTTCGACATGCAGACCATCAAGCCCGGCCTCGCCACAAGCTGGACCGTTTCGCCCGACGGCAAGACCTACACCTTCAAGCTGCGCGACGACGTGACCTTCTGCGACGGCAAGAAGATGACGGCCGCAGATGTGGCCTACTCGATCAAGCGCTGGATCGACCCGGCCACCCGTTCGCCGGTGGTGTGGCGCGCGGGGCCGGTCGACGACGTGGTCGCGATCGATGACGTGACTGTCGAATATCGGCTGAAGGCGCCTTACTCCGAGTTGCTCCACCAGCTCTCGCAGAGCTTCGGCATCGTGCTCGACAAGGCCAATGTCGAGGCGTTGGGCGCTGATTTCGGCGTGAAGGGCTTCAACGGCACCGGTCCCTATTGCTGGGGCGACTGGCGGCCGCGCAACGACCTCAAGCTCAAGCGCAACGCCAACTACAAGTGGGGTCCGCCGCAATACGAGAACCGCGGGCCGGCCCATATCGAGGAAATCGTCTGGCGCATCGTGCCCGAGGAAACCACGCGCCTTGCCGCCGTGATGACCGGCCAGTCGCAGATCACGCAGTATGTGCCCTATTCCGGCCTTGCGCAGATCCGCGCCAACCGCAACCTGCGCGTGCTCGAAACCAAGGAAGCGTTCTGGACCTATTTCATCGGCTTCAAGATCGACAAATCCGGCGTCGATGATCCGCTGGTGCGCCGCGCCATGGTGATGGCGGTCGATCAGGAGTCGATCTCCAAGGACATCAATTTCGGCGAAACCGAGCCGGCCTACTCCTACGTCAGCCAACTCGCGCGTGACTGGGACAAGAGCTACGACGGCAAGCTGATCAAGACCAACGTGGCCGAGGCCAACAGGCTGCTCGACCAGGCCGGCTGGGTGCGCGGGGCAGATGGCATGCGGGCCAAGAACGGCATCAAGCTCTCGCCGCTGGCGTATGGTTTCGCTGGCTCGACCTGGCAAAAGCTGATGGAATCGGTGCAGGGCGACCTGCGCAAGGTCGGCGTCGACATGCGCGTGCAAATGTTTGACGCCACCGTCGCCTGGGGCAAACTCGCCACGCAGGAGTTCGACATGTTCGGCATGAGCTTTCCGTATGTCACGGCGGGCGAGGCGCTGAACCTCTACTTCCGCTCGGCGAACACGCCCACGCCCAACCGCATGAACTGGAAGAACCCTGACACCGATGCGGCGCTCGTGCGCGCCTCGACCGCGATCGATGACGCCACGCGGTCAGGCGGCTTCGCAGAGGTCATCCGCCAGGTGCACGATGCCGCCGTCTGGATTCCGCTCTATCACGAGCCGATGAAGATCGCGATGTCGACCCGCCTCGCGCCGTTCAAGGCCCACAACATCTACGGCTCAGGCCTCTACAAGGGGCTGGACCTGAAATTCGTGCGTTGAGCATCAGCGCTTCGGTGTCATTCCCGGCCGTAGCGCAGCGAAGGGGAAGGGAATCCATGCGCGCCGCGTTATGGATCCCCTTCCCGGTCCTATCGGGCCGCCGGGGATGACACCGCTATTGCACCGAGGACCATCCCATGCCCATCACCGTCATCAGGAATGCCGACTGGATCGTTGCCTTCGACGAGGCGACGCAGGGTCATGTCTATCTCAAGGGCGGCGACGTTGCCTTTGATGGCGGCAAGCTGATCCATATCGGCGGGGTCTATGACGGGCCCGCCAGGACCACCATCGACGGCTCCGGGCGCATGGTCATGCCCGGCCTCGTCAACATCCATTCGCACCCCTCATCGGAGGCGATGACCAAGGGCTGGAATGACGAGCTTGGCTCTCCGAAGCTTTATGGCTCCTCGCTTTATGAATTCATGCCGCTGTTCCGCTGCGATGCCGAGGGCATCCCGGCCTGCGCCACGGTCTCGTATTCCGAATTGCTGCTGTCCGGCGTCACCACGCTCGTCGATTTGTCGGTGGCGTGGGATGGCTGGCTGGACTTGTTTGCCGCTTCCGGCCTGCGCGGCGTCGTGGCGCCGATGTACCGCTCGGCGCGGTGGTTCACGAAAAACGGCCACGTGGTCGAATACGAGTGGGATGCCAAGGCCGGCGAGAAGGCGATGGCGGATGCCATGACTGTCCTGGACAAGGCGGCGAAGCATCCCTCGAAGCGCCTGACCGGCATGGTCTCCCCGAGCCAGATCGACACCTGCACGCCTGAACTGATCAAGGACAGTTTCGCCGAGGCCAAGCGCCGCAAGCTGCCATTCCAGATACATGCGGCGCAATCGGTGGTGGAGTTCCACGAGATCACGCGGCGGCACGGCAAGACGCCTGTCGAGTGGCTGCTGTCGCTCGGCGTGCTGTCACCGCGCTCCATCATCGGCCACGGCATCTTCCTCGACAGCCACACCTCCGCGCATTGGCCCGCCACCGGCGACATGGACACGCTGGCGGAAAGCGGCACGACCGTTGCCCATTGCCCCGTGGTGTTCCACCGGCGCGGCATCGCACTGCAGACTTTCGGGCGCTACGTGGCGGAGGGCGTCAACATGGGCATCGGCACCGACACCTACCCGCACAACATGCTGGAGGAAATGCGTGCCGTCGCCATCACCTCGCGCATCCTGGCGGAGGACGTCTACGACGTGCGCACGGCGGATGTGTTCAATGCCGCAACGCTCGGAGGCGCGAGGGCATTGGGCCGCAGCGACATCGGACGGCTGAGTGTCGGCGCGAAAGCCGACATCGTGCTCATCGACGTGACCCACCCGAACATGCGCCCGGTGCGCGATCCCGTCCGCAGCCTCGTCTATGCTGCTGCCGACCGCGCCGTGAAAACCGTGATCATCGATGGCAAGACGGTGGTCGATGCCGGCAAGGTTCTGACGATGGACCACGAGAAAGCCTGCGCCGATCTCGAAGCGGCGCAGCGCCGGGCCGAGCCGAAGGTTGCAGCGCTGGACTGGGCGGGGCGTGACCATACCCAGATTTCACCGCTGATGCTGCCTGTGAAGACGCTGGCGAAGGCCAAGACGTCGAAGAAAGCAACGTGATCCTGGTGAAAGCTGCCATCTCGCGTCTTTCCGGGGCGGCGCTTGCCGCTCCCGGAACCCATGACCGGGGCGTTGCAGGGGACCTGCGATGGGTTCCGGGCTCGCGGCAAGTGCCGCGCCCCGGAATGACCGAGTGGGTTGCCAGATGAACGCGGACAGCACCGCGCCCCTGCTGGAGGTTCGCAACCTCAAGACCCATTTCCAGACCGAGGGCGGTGTCTACCGGGCTGTCGATGGTGTGTCGTTCAGCGTGCACGCCAACCGCACGCTCGGCATCGTCGGCGAGTCCGGCTGCGGCAAGAGCGTCACGTCGCTGTCGGTCATGGGGCTGGTGCAGGAGCCGCCGGGCATCCGGGCGGGCGGTGAAATCCTGTACCGCGGCGAGGACTTGCTGAAGAAATCCCGCGCCGAGATGGAAGAGTTGCGCGGCGCGAAGATCTCGATGATCTTCCAGGAGCCGATGACGTCGCTCAACCCGGTCTATCGCGTCGGCGAGCAGATCACAGAAGGGCTGGTGCGCCACCGCAACCTGAGCAAGGCCGAGGCGCGGGCGCGCGCCATCGAGATGCTGAAGCTCGTGCGCATCCCCTCGCCCGAAACCCGCGCCGACGCCTTCCCGCACGAGATGTCGGGCGGCATGCGCCAGCGCGTGATGATCGCCATGGCGCTGGCCTGCGAGCCTGACCTGCTGATCGCGGACGAGCCAACCACAGCGCTCGATGTGACCATCCAGGCGCAAATCCTCGACCTGATGCGGGATTTGCGCGCCCGCACCGGCACGGCCATCATCCTGATCACCCATGATCTCGGCGTCATTGCCGAAATGGCCGACGACGTCGCCGTGATGTATGCCGGCAAGATCGTCGAGATGGCTGACGTGAACACGCTTTTTGCCGATGCCCAGCATCCCTACATGCTTGGCCTGCTTGCCTCCATCCCCCGGCTCGATCTCGACCGGCCAAGGCTCGCGACCATCGAGGGCATGGTGCCGTCGCAGGACCAGATGCCGAAAGGCTGCCGCTTTGCGCCGCGCTGCGTGCTGGCTGACGCGCGTTGCCACGTTGAGGAACCCCCGCTGGCGGCGTTGAAGCCGGGGCATGCAGTGGCCTGCTGGAAAGCTCCGATCGAGGATGCGCATGCCATGGCGATGCGCGCATGAGCGAGAACGTGCTTGAACTGACGAACATCACGAAGCACTTCGCGCTGTCTCGCGGCGCGCTCGGGCTCGGCCGGCCGCGCGTGATCAAGGCCGTCGACGGCGTATCGCTGACCTTGCGGCGGGGCGAGACGCTGGCGCTCGTTGGGGAAAGCGGATGCGGCAAGTCCACCCTCGGACGGCTCGCACTCAGGCTCATCGAACCAACGTCCGGCCAGGCCAGCGTGGCAGGCACAAGCCTGATGGATCTCGGACCGCGTGAATTGCGTGCCATGCGCAGGCGCATGCAGTTCATCTTCCAGGACCCGTTCGCCTCGCTGAACCCGCGCATGAGCGTACTCGACATCCTTGCCGAACCGATCGTGCTGCATGGACTGGCGAGAGGGCCGGCGCTTGAAGCGCGCGTGCACGAACTTCTGCGTCTCGTTGGCCTGCAGCCTTTTCACGCGGAGCGCTTCCCGCACGAATTTTCGGGTGGGCAGCGACAGCGCATCGGCGTCGCACGGGCGCTTTCGACCAACCCGGACATCGTGGTCTGCGACGAGCCGGTTTCCGCGCTCGATGTTTCGATCCAGGCACAGGTTGTGAACCTGTTGCATGACCTGCAGGCGCAGTTTGGCCTCAGCTACCTGTTCATCGCCCATGACCTTGCCGTTGTGAAGCACATCGCGGCGCGCGTCGCAGTGATGTATCTCGGCAGGATCGTCGAACTTGCGCCGAAGGAACGGCTGTATGCGATGCCGCGACACCCCTACACGCAGGCCCTGCTAGCCGCCGCGCCCCGCCCCGATCCGTCGTTGCCGCGCGAGGGGCGCGCCGTGCTGCAAGGTGATCCGCCAAGCCCGCTCAACCCGCCGTCAGGATGCGCTTTCCATCCCCGCTGCGCCCATGCCACCGACCTTTGCAAAGCCGAGAGTCCGGCGCTGCGCCGCATGGACGACGGAAGCGACGTGGCCTGTCACCACGTGGCGCTCATTCCGCTGCGCGTGCCGGAAGCGGCAGCTTGGCAACCGGAGAAGTTGAGGCGTCGGCTGGACATCATGTCGGCGGCCGGAAGCGTGCAGATCAGTGACGCGTAGTTGTGGAGACACGGCTCCTGCCGCGACGAACCCCAGTCCGCTGTCGCCGCTCAGGCCGCCGCTGCGAGCGATTTTCCGTCGACACATTTGGTGAACTGGCCTATATCGCAGGCCGACAAGTTGGCCGGGCTGCCTGCCTTACTAGACATTGCCAAAGCCTTTACCGACACGGACCAGGCCGCAGATTTCGGCACCTTGGGCGCAAGACCACGTAGACGCGATTTTTGAGGCGATTGATGTCCGAGACGCAAGCGACGCACAACAAGCCGATAGTCTTGATCGAAAAGCTGATCAGATATCTTGCGTCTCACTATATCAGCGCCCTTGCAGGTTCCGTTGTTGCAGCAGCCATCGCGTTCGGTGTCATTTCGTTTTTGCCGAAGTACTACCAGAGTGTTTCTGCGATCAACATCAATGACTCGGTCATACGTCAGCCTGACACGCCCCCACGTTCAGCTGACTCGGTCATACGCCAGGCTGACTCATTGATGTCGACGTCTTTTGTGCTCGACGACATCATCAGCAAGTTTCCAACGCTGCAACGCGCGTCGCCGGAAGAATCAAGGCGTGAACTCCGGAACAGCTTTTCCTGGAGCGTTGCGCCAGGCGACAACCGCCGGACCGCGTCGCTCTTCTTCCTGCACACGTCCGCACGGACGCCAGCCGTTGCCCAGGGCGTCAACATTGCGCTGATCGATGCCTGGTTGAACCTCACCAAGCCCAGGCCGGAACATCGCGAGCGCATTGAAAATCAGATCGCGCGCAGCGAAGTGCAGATCAAGAGCGCTACGGCACTGCTGCTCCAACTGGAAAACGAAGCGCCCAAAGTCGTTTCGCCGAACTCTCTGCAAGGCGAACTAGCGTCGTCTCTTTCAGCATTGCGAAAGAGACGCGACGACCTGGTCGAGGACAACGCCAAACTCCAGCTTGAGCTTCGCGGCCTCTCGCGCGATGTGGTCGTCAGTCCGGCGACCTTGCCCACCGTGCATTTCTGGCCGAAACGCGGCATGACGCTGGTGACTGCCGTGGGCGCCTATCTGCTGCTGTGGCTCGCGTTTTTCGTGGCAAGGTTTCAACTTGGGCTCAGACGCGACTAGCGTGCGGCATCATGCGCAAGAAGTCCGGTTGGCGCGGCTCTTCTCGCCAAGGTGACTTGCTTTCAATCCAATCTGTCCGGCCCGCTCCGGACGATCACGCGGCTTCACTCGCGACACGACACCAGGATGAGTTCAGCGATGGCAAGGATCTCGTTGCTGGTGATGTCCGCCGTCTACACCACCATCATCTTCTTCGTGAACAGGTACTATCTGTCGGAGGAACTGCCTCGTTTCGGCTTCTTCGACAGCTATTGGTCGTGGGACGCGGTCGTTTTCGCCATCCTGCTCGTTTCGGCGGTGGCCATGCTTGTTCCACTGACCATTTCCCGCGTCTCATCGATGTTCCTGGTTTCCATGTATGTGGTGGTGTTCATTCCGACCATCGCAGTGACGCTGTCGTCCCATGACAAGAACGGTCACTATGTCTATCTGGCCTGCGTGTTCACGATCTCCTTCATGATCCCGTGCATCCTGACCTTGCTCGGCACGGCAGACGCATCCGGCAAATCTGCAGAAAAACTGCCTGACAATGCCGTGGATCAGGAATTCTCGAGCTTTTTCGATTCCATCATCATTGTGCTCTGGGCCTCGTCGGCGGTCATCCTCCTGGCTCGATATGGGAATCTGATCAGTTTTGTCGGCATCGAGGACACCTATGCGCAGCGGTCGGCAGGCGCTGCCCAGACCACGTTCGATGGCTACGTGCAGACCTATTTCCTGGCTGTCTTCTCCCCCTACATGCTCGCAAGAGGCCTGATGTCTTCGGCGTCGATGTACCGCGTGATCTGGTTGGGAGCCGGCTTCGCTGGTTTCATCATCATGTACGGCATCAATGCCCAGAAGGTGGCGCTTGCGCTCCCCGCCATCCTTGTCGCCTTCTATCTGGTCGAGCGCTTCCGGCTGGATTTCCTGCGGCGGACGTCTTTCCTGATCGGGCTGGCATGCCTGCTTGCGGGGGCCGCCTATGCCAACTATCTGGCGGCGGGGGATGGCACGGCCATCGACGCGGTGATCCTGCACCGGGCGATCGGCGCTGTCGCGATCACGCTGCCGCAGTATTTCGACCTTTTCTCAGAAAACGGCTACACGTGGTGGACGCACGTCAAGGGCGTATCATCGATCATTGCCGAGCCGCCAGGGTGGACCTCCGATCCACGTTGGCCCGAGCTCGGCTACATGGTCGGCGATCATGTCTACGGCGACCCGCTGCACAATGTGAACGCGAATTTCTTCGTCAGCGACGGTGTTGCTGCCGGCGGATACATCGGCATGATCGTCATCGGATCGATCTACGGTGCGTGGTTGGTCGTCATCGACCGCCTTTCGATGAGGCTCGATCGCACGCTTGTCCTGCTCATGCTCATGCCTCTTGCCATCACGCAGACCAACGGCCCGTTCTTCACCACGATGCTGTCGTTCGGCGGCATATTCTGGACAGTGCTGCTCTATGTCTGGCGCCGCCGGTTGTCCGCCAAGGCTGCGCGCCTGCCCGTGCCCGCCCACGCCGTATCGGATGGCGCGGGACGGACGGAGGCCGGGTGACAATCCGTTTCCAGCCGCAGCAAGCGTCCGGCAGCGGCGGCCGGGACCGAGGGCCGAACCTTACGGAATGAGGATGCTTGATCCCGTGGTCTTGCGTGTCGTCAGGTCGATGTGGGCCTGCGCCGCGTCCTTCAGCCGGTATTCGGTCGGCTTGCGGATTTTCAGCACGCCGGACATGACCATCTTGAAGACATCGCGCGCGTTGGCGAGCAGTTCGGGCCGCGTTGCGGTGTACTGAAACAGCGTCGGACGTGTCAGCGACATCGATTTCGACGCAAGGATGCCTGGCGAGATCGGATCGGGCGGGCCGGACGCCGCGCCGTAGAACACCATGTGGCCGCGAATCGCGAGGCACTCGAGCGACTTGAGGAAGGTGTCCTTGCCGACGCCGTCATAGACCACCGCAACGCCCTTGCCGCCGGTGATCTCCTTCACCCGCGCCACGAAATCCTCGCGCGTGTAGATGATCGGATGATCGCAGCCGTTCTGCCGCGCAAGCTTCGCCTTCTCGTCCGACGACGTGGTGCCGATGACATGGCAGCCGAGGTGCTTGGCCCATTGGCAAAGCAGGAGGCCCATGCCGCCAGCAGCGGCATGCACAAGAATCCAGTCGCCCTTCCTGACCTTGTGGGTCTGCTTGAGCAGGTAGCGCGCGGTCATGCCCTGCAGCATGATGGAAGCGGCGATCTTGTCGGGAATTTCCTCTGGCAGCTTGACCATCTGCGCGGCATTGACGAGCCGCTTTTCGGCGTATGCCCCCGGAGGACCGCCAGCATAGGCGACACGGTCGCCAATCCTGAAGCCGCTGGCATCCTTGCCCACAGCTTCGACCACGCCCGCTCCCTCCATGCCGATGACGCCCGGCATCGCAGGCAGCGGATAGGCCCCCGAGCGCTGATAGACGTCGATGTAGTTCACGCCGATGGCCGTGTGGCGGATCAGCAACTGGCCTGTCCCCGGTTCGCCGACAACGACATCGTCATGGACCAGCGCCTCGGGGCCGCCGGGTTTGTGAATGCGCATTGCCTTGACCATGGATGGTTTCCTTTCAGATGCTTCGAGCGCCGGCGCGTTGCCCGCATGCCACAACCGGCCCGCATGGCGACAGCCTACCATGTTTCGCGTCGATGCTCCTTGCGCAAGGCGCAACGCACGCAATCGCCGGTGCGGCTGTTCATGGCGCGTGTGCGGACATGCGGGCCAGACGCGGGGGCCGGATGGTCCGGGTCTTGCTTGTCCACATGGGTGCAGCCTGAACTTTCTCCCAGCATGCGTCCTGACGCCCTGCGCATCGCGCTGATCGATGACAACCCGGTCAGAGCGGCCATTCTCGAGGATGGGCTGCGCGAGGCGGGGCATAACGACATCACGCGCCTCACCACATCGGCCACGCTGCTGCGCGAGCTGTCGGCGCTGGATCCCGACATGGTGATCATCGATCTGGGCAATCCCAGCCGCGACTCGCTGGAGCAGATGTTCCAGATCAGCCGTCAGGTGCCGCGCCCGATCGCGATGTTCGTCGACCAGTCGGACTCGAGCATGATCGAGGCGGCGGTCGCGGCCGGGGTTTCGACCTACATCGTCGATGGCCTCAAGAAGGAGCGCATCAAGCCGATCCTCGACATGAGCATCATCCGCTTCCGCGCGTTCTCCAAGCTCAAGGGCGAACTGGCGCAGGCGCGGACCGAACTTGAAGAGCGCAAGGTCGTCGACCGCGCCAAGGGCATCCTGATGCAGCGCCGCAGCATCGGCGAGCCCGAAGCCTATGCGCTGATCAGGCGCACGGCCATGAACGAGAACCGCCGCCTCGCCGAGGTGGCGCAATCCATTGTCACCGCGGCGGAGTTGCTCAAATGATCGGCAGCGATGGCACAAGCGATGGCGCGACCGACACTGCGGTGTCGCGCGGCGCCGCGCGCACGCCGGTGACCATCGGCTTCGTGCCGCTGATCGACGCGGCCCTGCTCGTGGTGGCGCGAGAGGAGGGTTTTGCGGCGGCTGAGGGCATCGACCTTGCGCTGGTCCGCGAAGGCTCCTGGGCTGCGATCCGCGACAAACTCAACGTCGGTCTTTTCGACGCCGCGCACATGCTCGCGCCCGCAGCCGCCGCTTCGATCCTCGGCGTCGGTCACCTCAAGGTGCCATTGGTCGCGCCTGTTGCGCTCAATCTCGACGGCAACGCCATCACCGTCTCGCCAGCGCTCGCACGCCAGTTGAAGGAGCGCATCGCCAATGGGCCGGCAGCGGTGACGCCCGCCACAACTGCGGCCGCTCTGAACCACATCATGGCCGAACGGCGCGCATCCGGGCAGGAGCAGATCACGATTGGCGTGGTTTTCGGCTTTTCATGCCATTTTTACCAGATCAGGGCGTGGCTGAAGCTCGGCGGCATCGATCCGGAGCGCGATGTCAGGTTCGTCGTCATCCCGCCGCCGCTGATGGTCGAAAGCCTGTCGGCCGGGCTGATCGACATCTTCTGCGCCGGAGCGCCGTGGAACCGCATGGCCGAACTCGCTGGCGCAGGCGCAGTGCTGCACACGTGCTCGCAGATCGCGCCGGACTCGATCGAGAAACTGCTGGTGCTCAGGCAGGACTGCGAGCGAGCGCGCTGGCTGCCGGGCCTGATCCGCGCCATCGCGCGGGCCGCAAGCTGGGCCGGGGCCACCGAGAACCGCCCGATCCTGGCGCGGCACCTGGCGCGGCCGGACTATGTCGGCGCACCGGTGGCCGTCATCGAAGATGTGCTGGCGGGGCACACGCCGCTGCTGTTTGGCCCGGCGGCCACGCCTTGGATCAGGCTTGATCTCGAAGCGGCATCGCCTTCGCCGGAACGTCTGAGGGCTCTGTTCGAAATGATGCGCGACGCGGGGCATGTTCCTGCCGGCGTGGAGGCATGGCCGGCGCTGTCGGAGTTGCTCAGGGCCGATCTTTTTGCGCAGGCCGTTGCGGGTGGCGATGGCGCCTAGCAAAGCTTCTGCACATTATTTGCGCATTTCCTGATTTGCGGATTTTATGAGCATTTGATCGCTGGATTGCCCATTGTTTGCAACCAGCTTCGGCGCAGCCGAGGACTTGCAGGCGAAAGACCCCGGGAAATTCGGCATTTGCTCGATGGATGCCGCACATCGCGGTCGTCACGCGTTGGCACGCTGCTTGCTAAGCGTAGTTCAGCAAACCGTCCAGCGCTGGTTCGTTTGTTTTCGCGGCATCCAATGGCGGATGCCAATTCGGCAAGGTCGCCGCAGTCCGGGTGCGCAGCTCCCAGGATATGCGCGCGGCCTTTTCTGTTTTTTCCCCGCCTCACGCTCCTTCGTGACGTGACTCGCAGCCAGAGCAGGATCGACATGACCATCAAAACCGGCCGTTCATCGACGCTTGACCGCCGCGCGCTGCTCCAAGGTGCGGCGGGAGCTGCGAGCCTGCTGGCCGCGGCCAGAATGGCCCTGCCGTCGGGTGTATTCGCACAGGGTGCAGGCCCGGAGGTGAAGGGCACAAAGCTTGGCTACATCGCGCTGACCGATGCCGCGCCGCTGGTCATCGCGAAGGAGAAGGGCATGTTCGCCAAGCACGGCGTGCCGGACATGGACATCGCCAAGCAAGCCTCATGGGGCGCAACGCGCGACAACATGGCGCTTGGCCTGAAGGCAAACGGCATCGATGGCGGGCACATCCTGCGGCCCAAGACGCACATGTATGCCGCCGGCACGGTGATGCAAAACAACCAGCCGCTGCCGATGTATACGCTGCTCAACCTCAATGAGGACTGCCAGGCGATCTCCATCTCGAACGAGTACAAGGACCTCAACATCCAGAAGGATTCCTCGCCGCTCAAGGAAGCCTTTGCCCGCAAGAAGGCGTCCGGCAAGGAACTCACCGCCGCGATGACATTTCCGGGCGGCACGCATGATCTGTGGATCCGTTACTGGCTCGCCGCCGGCGGCATCGATCCCGACAATGACATCAAGGTCATCACGGTGCCGCCGCCGCAGATGGTGGCGAACATGAAGGTCGGCACCATGGACTGCTTCTGCGTGGGCGAGCCGTGGAACGAGCAACTGGTCAACCAGAACATCGGCTACACCGCGCTGACCACCGGCGAATTGTGGTCCAAGCACCCCGAGAAGGTGCTCGGCATGCGCGCCGACTTCGTCGACGCCAACCCGCGCGCCACGCAGGCCATCCTGATGGCCGTGATGGAAGCGCAGATGTGGTGCGACAAGCCGGAGAACAAGCAGGAAATGGCCGAGATCGTCGGTCGTCGCCAGTGGTTCAATGTGCCGGTAGCCGACATCATCGGGCGCATCAAGGGCGAGATCAACTACGGGCTCGGCCGCAAGGTCAGTGATCCGAAGCTCGCCATGAAGTTCTGGGGTGAAGGCGGAGCCGTCTCGTATCCGTGGAAGAGCCTCGACGCGTGGTTCATCACGGAGAACATCCGGTGGGGCAAGTTCCCGGTCACCACCGACATCAAGGCACTGGTCGACCGCACCAACCGCTCGGACCTCTGGACAGCGGCGGCCAAGACGCTCGGCGTGGCTGGCGCGCCAACGGCTGACTCTCGCGGCGTCGAGACCTTCTTCGATGGCGTGACATTCGATCCGGCCGATCCGATGGCTTACCTGAAGGCCGTGAAAATCAAACGCGCCGCCGTCTGATCGATCTGCGCTGATGCGCGCTGCAAGCCGCCAAAACCGACAAGGACGCCACATATGGCATTGCCGAGGCCCAAGATGACCGACACGTTGACTGCGCTGGCCCATGCCCCGCTTGCGGGGGGCGCACCGAGGGTTCAGGGTGCCAAGGCCGAAATCGTTGCGCTGAAGCCAGCGGGCGATGGCATGCTGACCAGGACGGTCCGGCGCTTCGGCAATTGGCTCCTGGTCAGCGTCCTGCCGCCGTTGCTGACCGTCGCGCTCCTGTTGCTGATCTGGCAGATCGCCTTCTCCGGACCGGGCGCGACCCTGCCGCCGCCGACCAAGGTCTGGTCCGAGGCCAACGACCTGATCATGCAGCCATTCTACTGGGCCGGGTCGCAGGACATCGGGCTTGGCTGGCGGGTATTGACCTCGCTGCAGCGCGTCGCCATCGGCTTCGGGCTCGCGGCGGTTGCCGGCGTCGCGTTAGGCTCGTTGATCGGACAATCGATCTGGGCGATGCGCGGCCTCGATCCGGTGTTCCAGGTGCTGCGCACCGTGCCGCCGCTGGCATGGCTGCCGATCAGCCTGGCGGCTTTCCGGGATGCGAATCCTTCGGCCATCTTCGTGATCTTCATCACCGCGATCTGGCCGATCATCATCAACACGGCCGTCGGCATCCGCAACATCCCGATGGACTACCGCAACGTCGCGGCGGTGCTCAGGCTCAACTCCATGGAGTTCTTCCTCAAGGTGATGCTGCCTTCAGCCGCGCCCTACATCTTCACGGGCCTGCGGATAGGGATCGGCCTGTCATGGCTGGCCATCGTCGCCGCCGAGATGCTCACGGGTGGTGTCGGCATCGGCTTCTTCATCTGGGATGCGTGGAACTCGTCGCGCCTGCCCGACATCGTTGTCGCGCTGCTCTACATCGGCCTCGTCGGTTTCGTGCTCGACAAGCTGGTGGGCGCGCTCGGCAACATCGTCACCCGTGGCACTGCTGCGTCGTGAAGGATTGATCCGATGAGCATCACACCAAGAACGCCGTATCTGAAGCTCGACCACATTCACAAGAGCTTTGCCAGGGGCAACACCTCCACAGAGGTGCTGTCAGACATCAACCTGTCGATCGCCCATGGCGAGTATGTCGCCATCATCGGGCATTCCGGCTGCGGCAAGTCCACGCTGCTGAACATCATCGCGGGGCTCACATCCGTGAGCAAGGGCGCGGTGCTGCTTGAAAACCAGGAGGTCAACAGCCCAGGCCCAGACCGCGCCGTGGTGTTCCAGAACCATTCGCTGCTGCCCTGGCTGACGGTCTACGAGAACGTGGCGCTCGCGGTGAACAAGGTGTTCGGCGGCCGGAAAAGCAAAGCCGAGCGGGACGAGTGGATCAGGCACAACCTCGCGCTCGTGCACATGACGCACGCGCTCGACAAGCGCCCGTCGGAGATTTCCGGCGGCATGAAGCAGCGCGTCGGCATTGCCCGGGCGCTGTCGATGGAGCCGAAGATCCTGCTGCTCGACGAGCCGTTCGGCGCGCTCGACGCCCTCACCCGCGCCCATCTGCAGGACTCGGTGATGGACATCCACAGCCGCCTGAAAAACACGATGATCATGATCACCCATGATGTCGACGAGGCGGTGCTGCTGTCGGACCGCATCGTGATGATGACCAATGGGCCTGAAGCCACCATTGGCGACGTGCTGACCGTGCCGCTGGAGCGCCCGCGCCGCAGGCTCGACCTTGTGGAAGACCAGACCTACGTGCATGCGCGCGCCGCCGTGATCGAGTTCCTTTATGCGCGCCACAAGGCGCCGTCGATCGCAGCCTGACCGATGACGAAGCAACGGCTCCTCGTCATCGGGAACGGCATGGCCAGCGTCAGGTTTCTGGAAGCCCTGACCCGTGCCGGTGCGGACCGCTTTGCCGTCACCGTGGTCGGGGCGGAGCCCGATGCCGGCTACAACCGCGTGCTGCTGTCGGCGCTGCTGGCGGGCGATGTCGCACGCGAGGACATCTCGTTGCGCGGTCGCGAGTGGTACGCGGCGCGCGGGATCGAGCTTGTGACCGGCGACGCGGTTGCGGCGGTCGACGGCGCCGCAAAGGTCGCCATCCTCGCGTCAGGCCGCAGCATCGGCTTCGAGACCTGCGTTTTTGCCACCGGCTCGGAAGCCTTCCGCCTGCCCATTCCCGGCATTGATCGGCCGGGCGTCATGACCTTCCGCGACCTGCGCGACGTCGCCGCCATGGAACGGGCCGCCACTGCCGGCGCGAAGATCGCCGTCATCGGCGGCGGCCTGCTTGGCATCGAGGCCGCCTACGGGCTTGGCAAGCTCGGCGCCGACGTGACGCTTGTGCATGTCATGGACAGGCTGATGGAGCGCCAGCTTGACGCCCCTGCCGCGCGGCTGCTGAAGCGCGCCATCCAGCGGATGAAGATCAGCGTTCTCCTGCAGAAACAGACACTTGAAATCGTCGGCGCAGAACGAGATTCAAGCGCGCCTGCTTCCGGCCTGCGCTTCGCCGACGGCACGGAGCTTGCCGTCGACCTGGTGATCTGCGCCGTCGGCATCAAGCCCGAGGCGGCGCTGGCCAGGACTGCAGGGCTTGCGACCGCGCGCGGCATCGTGGTCGACGACCGGATGACCGCCAGCCTGCCCGGCTTTCACGCCATCGGCGAATGCGCCGAGCATCGGGGCATCGCCTATGGCCTCGTCGAGCCGGCCTATGCGCAGGCCGAGGTGCTGGCGCGCCATCTCAATGGCGAGACCGCCGATTTCGAGGGCATGGTGCTGGCCACCAACCTGAAGGTGTCAGGCGTCCCTGTGTTTTCGGCCGGCGATTTCATCGGTGGCGACGATGCCACCTGCGCGGTGATCGAAGACCGGGACCTTGGCATCTACCGCAAGCTGGTGTTCAGCGGCGACCGCCTCGCAGGCTGCGTGCTGGTCGGCGAAGCGGAGGACGGATTGTGGTATCTCGACCTGATCCGCCGCGGCGTCGACATCAGCGCCGCGCGGCATGAACTGCTGCATGGCCGCGCCTTCGCCGAAGCGCTGTTGCCGGAAGCAGAGCCAGCAGCGCGCGCCCACGTCGCGACCAAGCTGGCGGAGGCCGCCTGACATGAGCAGCGATTTCTCCTCCGACCAGAAGCGCTATCTCGAAGGCTTCGTCTCCGGCATCCAGGCCGGCAAGCTTTCAGGCGGCGCGGCAAAGCCAGCGCCAGAACCGACCGGGCCGGACGCACCCCACGCCAAGGCGCAGGACGCGACAACGGCGCGCGGTGGCAAATTGGCCGACCAGGAAAAATGGAAGCGCGCGGAGCATCCGTTCGATGCCTATTCCCGGCTCAGGGGCCAGGCCGCGCGGGCGGAGTTCCCGAAGCCCGAGGACAATTTCCGCTGGCGCTATTTCGGCCTGTTCCATGTTGCGCCTGCACAGAACAGCTACATGTGCCGCCTGCGCATTCCCAACGGCATTCTCAATGCGCACCAGTTTTCCGGAATGGCGGACGTGGCGGATGCGCATGCGGGCGGCTATGCCCACGTGACCACGCGGGCCAACCTGCAGATCCGCGAAATCCCCGCCGACAAGACGATTGCTGTGCTCGAAGCCGTGCAGGATCTCGGGCTGTGCTCGCGCGGCTCCGGCGCCGACAACATCCGCAACGTGACGGGCGGCGCGACAGCCGGGATCGACCCGCAGGAAATCGCCGACACGCGACCCCTCGCCCGCGAATGGCATCACCACATCCTTAATGAGCGGACGTTGTATGGCCTGCCGCGCAAGTTCAACGTGGCTTTCGATGGCGGCGGCATCATCCCGACGCTCGAAGAGACAAACGACATCGGTTTTCAGGCCGTGCGCGTTGCCGATGACAAGAGCGCCAATGGCGGCATCTGGTGGCGCATCGTGATCGGCGGCATTTCCGGCCATCGCGATCTCGCCCGCCCGACCGGCGTGTTCTGCAAGGCCGATGATTGCACGCCGGTGGCTGACGCCATGATCCGGGTGTTCATCGAACACGGCGACCGCACCAACCGGCAGAAAGCGCGCCTGAAATACGTGCTCGACGCCTGGGGTTTCGACAAGTTCATCGCCGAGACCGAAAAGGTGCTGGGCCGCCCGCTGCAACGCATCGCGGAAGCCGACATCGAACCGCGGCCCGGTTTTGACCGCAGCGCGCATATTGGGGCCTGGCCGCAGAAGCAGGCCAGGCTCAACTGGCTGGGCGTGACGCTGCCTGTCGGCAGGATGACCACGGCGCAGATGCGCGGGCTGGCCGCGATCGCCCGCACGCATGGCGACGGCGACATTCGCCTCACCGTCTGGCAGAATCTGCTGATATCCGGCATCGCCGATGCCGATCTTGCAACGGCGACCGCAGCGGTCGAAACGCTCGGCCTTTCGACGCGCGCCACCTCGCTGCAGGCAGGGCTGGTGGCCTGCACCGGCGCGACCGGCTGCAAGTTCGCCGCCGCGCACACGAAGGAAGACGCGCTCCGGATTGCCGAGCATGTCGACGCGCGCCTGGCGATAGACATGCCGGTGAATGTGCATCTGACCGGCTGTCATCACTCCTGCGCGCAGCACTATATCGGCGACATCGGCCTGATCGGCGCGAAGGTGCCTATCAATGACGATGGCGACACGGTCGAGGGCTACGACATCGTGGTCGGCGGCGGCTTTGCCGACACCGCCCGGATCGGTCGGCAGGTCTGGAAGGGCGTGAAGGCCGAGGATGCGCCGATGCATGTGGAAAAGCTGCTGCGCGCCTGGATGGAGAACCGGGCCACCCCAGCAGAAAGCTTCCATGCGTTCGCCAACCGGCTGGATGATGCGGCGTTGGTCGCACTCACCGAGAGCGCGGAGGCTGCCGCGTGAGCATCCAGTTGCCGCCCGTCAAGACCTACGACCTGCTGCCCGAGAACGCGCCCTTCTCGCCCGAGCAGCGGGTCTGGCTGAGCGGGTTCTTCGCGGGCTACCTCAACCTCGACACCGCCGCCGTGACAGCGCTGACCAGCGGCGAAGCGACGGCGCTGATCGATCGCGCTCCAGGCGAGGATGGGGAAGACGAGGATGCGCCGTGGCATGACCCGGCGATGGGGATTGCCGAGCGGATGAAGCTGGCTGACGGCAAACCCGTGAAGCGCAGGATGTTCGCTGCCATGGCGCAGCAGAATTGCGGCCAGTGCGGCTATCTGTGCTCGACCTATTCGGCCGCCATCGCGGCAGGACAGGAGAGCAAGCTCAACCTTTGCGCGCCCGGCGGCAAGGAAACGCTGCGGATGCTGAAGCAGTTGGCCGAGGAACTGGGCGGCGCAGGCGCAGCGCCCACCGTCGCCGCTGCCGAGGCTCCCACGCCTCAGGGACTGAAGGGCTATGCCCGCGACAACCCGGCGGAGGCGATCTTCCTTGGCCGCCGCAAGCTCAATGGCGAAGGCTCCGAGAAGGAAACCTGGCATGTCGAGTTTGACCTGTCGTCGAGCGGCATCAGCTACGAAGCCGGCGACTCGTTCGGCGTGTTCGCCAGCAATGATCCGCGCCTGGCCGATGCCGTCATCGCGCTGATCGGCGCGCGGCCGGACCATGCGATAGGGGCGAGGACGCTGCGCGACGTGTTGATCCATGACCGCGCGCTCGGCCAATCGCCCGATAACCTGTTCCAGTTGATCTCGTTCGTGACCGGCGGCGCCACGCGCGCGAAAGCGCAGGCACTGGCGCGCGGCGAAGATCCGGAAGGCGATCTCGCCCTGCTCGATGTGCTCGGCACGCTGCACAAGTTCGGCGGGCTCAGGCTCAGCCCCGAGGCTTTCGTCGAAGCACTTGATGAGCTTCAGCCCCGGCTTTACTCGATCTCGTCCTCGCCGCGCCACAAGGCCGGCCGATTGACGCTGACGGTCGACACGGTGCGCTACAGGCTAGGACAGCGCCAGCGCTTCGGCGTGGCGTCGACTTTCCTTGGCGATCGCATTCAGGAGGGCGCGCGGCTGCCGGTCTATGTGCAGAAGGCGCATGGCTTCGCGCTTCCGACGGACCTTTCCAAGCCGGTGATCATGGTCGGCCCCGGCACCGGCATCGCACCGTTCCGCGCCTTCCTGCAGGAGCGTGCCGTCACCGAAGCGCCAGGCCGCAACTGGCTGTTCTTCGGCCACCAGCGCATGGCCACGGATTTCTTCTACGCCGACGAACTCAACGCCATGAAGGATGCCGGGCAGCTCGAGCGGCTGACGCTGGCGTGGTCGCGCGATGGGTCGGAAAAGATCTATGTGCAGGACCGCATGCGCCAGAATGGGCCGGAACTCTGGGCCTGGTTTGCCCAGGGCGCGCATTTCTATGTGTGCGGCGACGCAAAGCGCATGGCCAAGGATGTCGAGCGGGCGCTGGTGGGCATTGCCGCCGAACATGGCAAGCTCTCCAGCGACGATGCGGTGGCCTTCGTGGCGGGGCTGAAAAAGGCCGGACGCTATCAGGCGGACGTCTACTGAGATGAACGCGGCCCTGCCCGTGGCGGTCAGCACAAGCTGCCCCTATTGCGGCGTGGGCTGCGGGATCAGCGTCACGCCCGATGGACACGGTGGGGCGAAGATCGCCGGCGACAAGAGCCACCCGTCCAATTTCGGCAAGCTCTGCGTCAAGGGCGCGTCACTCGGCGAGACGCTGTCTCTCGATGGCCGCCTCACCCACCCGATGGTCCACGGCCAGCGCGCCACCTGGAACCAGGCGACCCGCTTCGTGGCGGATGGCCTCAAGCGCACCATAGACCGGCACGGGCCAGGCGCAGTGGCGTTCTATCTCTCCGGGCAGTTGCTGACCGAGGACTATTACATCGCCAACAAGTTCGCCAAGGGCTTCCTTGGAACCGGCCATGTCGACACTAACTCACGGCTGTGCATGGCCTCATCAGTCGCGGGCCATCGCCGCGCCTTCGGCGCCGACACGGTGCCGAACAACTACGCCGATCTCGACGACGCCGATCTGATCGTGCTTGTCGGCTCGAACGCCGCGTGGTGCCATCCGGTGCTGTTCCAGCGCATGCAGGCGGCGCAAAAGAGCCGGGGTGCGAAGATCGTCAACATAGACCCGCGCCGCACCGCCACCACGGAAGGCTCGGACCTGCACCTGTCGGTGGCGAGCGGCATGGACAGCGTGCTGTTCTCGTGGCTGCTGGCTGAAATCGCGGCGCGCGGCGCTGTCGATCAGGCGTATCTCGCCGATCACACCAGCGGCTTCAGGGAAGCGCTTGCCGCGGCCCGTGCCATCGCGCCGGACATGGCGACGGTCGCCGCCAAGACCGGCCTTGCCGAGCCGGACATCGCCCGCTTCACCGGCCTGTTCATCGCCACGCCGCGCGTCGTCACGTGCTACTCGCAGGGCGTCAACCAGTCTGCCCAGGGCTCCGACAAGGTCAACGCCATCCTCAACTGCCATCTGGCCATGGGCCGGATCGGCAAGCCGGGCTCAGGGCCGCTGTCGCTGACGGGGCAGCCCAACGCCATGGGCGGGCGCGAGGTCGGCGGGCTGGCCAACATGCTGGCCGCGCACATGAACTACACCGCCGCCGACATTGCCCGCGTGCAGCGCTTCTGGGACGCACCGAACATGGCAAAAGCGGAAGGGCTGAAAGCCGTCGAGATGTTCGAGGCGATCGAGCGCGGCGAAATCAAGGCGCTCTGGGTGATGCACACAAACCCCGCCGTGACGCTGCCGCGCGCCGATGCGATGCGCGCCGCGATGAAGAAACTCGACCTGTTCGTGGTGTCGGAGGCACTTGCCAGCACCGACACCACCAGCGCAGGCGCGCACGTGCTGCTGCCCGCGAGCGCCTGGGGCGAGAAGGACGGCGCCGTCACCAACTCCGAGCGGCGCATCTCGCGCCAGCGGGCGTTCCTGCCAGCGCCGGGTGAAGCGAAGCCTGATTGGGAACACATCCAGCTTGTGGCCCAACGCATGGGCTTTGGCGCAGGCTTTGCCTACCCTAACGCTGCCGCAATCTTTCGTGAGCACGCGGCGCTGTCTGCGCTCGACAACAACGGCTCGCGTGATTTCGACCTTGGCGCGGTGTCCGAGATCAGCGACGAAGGCTACGATCTGATGGAGCCATTCCAGTGGCCGTGGCGCAAGGGCGGCATGCCGCAGGAGCGCTTCTTCGCCGAGGGCGGGTTCTACACGCCAGATGCCCGCGCCCGGCTGCTGCCGATCGCCGAACCTGTCCTGGCGGCCACGAGCAACGAAAATTACCCGCTGCTGCTGAACACCGGCCGCGTGCGCGACCACTGGCACACGATGACGCGCACTGGCAAAGCCGTGACGCTGGCGCGGCATGTCAGCGAGCCGAGCATCGCGCTTAGCCCCGCAGACGCGGCGAGGCTTGCACTGGGGCCAGGTGATTTCGCCCGTATCGACAGCGCCCATGGCGCCGCAACCTTGCGGGTGGAAATCGATGATGGGCTGCTCCCAGGCAGCGCCTTTGCCCCGTTTCACTGGAACAACGCCACCAGCGGGCTGGCGCGCATCGACGCCGTGGTGCAACCCATCACCGACAATGTTTCCGGCCAGCCGGAGCTGAAGGCGACGCCGGTGCGCGTCACGCCGCTCAGGATGGCTGCCGAGGGTTTCCTGCTGACGCGCCGGCCTGTCACCCTGCCGGCATGGCTGCAGCACACACGGTTGACCATTCCGGGTGGCGAGGCGCTGATCTTCGCTTCGACCCGCACCGCTGCCCAAGTGCACGGTCTGCTGGTCAATTTCGTCGGCGAAGCGCCGCGCCGGTCGGTGCTGGCCGATGCTGGCGCAGAGACATTCCGCACTGTCGCCTTCGCCGGCAGGAGGCTCGGCGCCGTGCTGTTCTCCGCGCCGTCGCGCAGCCCGGCCACGCTCGACTGGATGATCGAGATGTTCGCGCGCGACCACATCGACGCAGCAACGCGGAAGATCGTTCTTGCGGGGCGCGCGCCGGCAGGCGGCGCCGATCTCGGGCCGATGATCTGCTCGTGCTTCGCGGTGCGCCGCAGCGCCATCGTGGATGCCGTCCGGCAGGGGATCAGCGATGTGGACACGATCGGCGAAGCCACGAAAGCGGGCACCAACTGCGGCTCGTGCCGCCCCGAAATCAAGCGCGTGATCAATGATGCAAGGCGAGACCATGACAGTGCAAGATCAGCGCATCCGGCCCCCGCGTGAAACCGCCGCCCGCATGGGCGATCTGGCGACGCTGCCGGTGTTCTTCAAGCTTCACGGCAAGGTCGCGCTGGTCGCCGGCGGTTCGGCCGGCACGGCCTGGAAGGCTGAACTTCTGGCCGCTGCGGGCGCGAATGTTCGGCTCGTCTGGGCAGAACCCGATGGCGAGGCGATCAAGCTCGCTGCGGACTGGCCGGACCGGGTGACCTTGATCGCGCGCGAGCTTGCAGACGGCGATTTCGACGGCGCCGCCATCGCGATCGGCGCGCTGGAGGATGCGCATGCAGCGGCGACCTTCTCGGCTGCGGCGCGGGCGCGCGGCATTCCCGTCAACGTAGTGGACAAGCCAGCGTTCTGCGATTTCCAGTTTGGCGCCATCGTCAACCGCTCGCCGCTGGTGATCGGCATCTCGACGGATGGCGGCGCGCCGCCTCTGGGCCAGGCGGTGCGCTCGCTGATCGAGACGCTGCTGCCGGCCGGCTTTGCGCGCTGGGCGCAGGCGGCCAGGAACTGGCGCGGGCGCGTCACCAATGCGGGCCTCGATGCCGGCCAGCGCAAGAGTTTCTGGCGGCGCTTCGCCGCCCTGGCGATGGCGCAGCCCAATGATGCGCCCTGCCCGGTGCAGCGCGAGGCGATGATCGCGGACCTCGAATGGGTCGCGCCCGAGTTGCGCGGCGGGCATCTGGCGCTGGTCGGCGCGGGACCGGGCGACCCTGAGCTGCTGACGCTGAAAGCCGTGCGCTACCTGCGCGAGGCGGATGTGATCCTCTACGATGATCTCGTCGGCGAGGGCGTTCTAGCCTTCGCCCGCCGCGAAGCGCGCAAGATCCATGTCGGCAAGCGCGGCGGGGAAGCCTCCTGCGCACAGGGCGACATCTGCCGGCTTGCAGTGCTGCTCGCCAGCGAGGGCAACCGCGTGGTGCGGCTGAAAGGCGGCGATCCGCTCATTTTCGGGCGTGCAGACGAGGAAATCGCTGCGGCGGCAGCGGCAGGCGTGCCCTTCACCATCATCAACGGCATCTCAGCGGCGATGGCGGCCGCAGCGGGCCTCGGCGCCTCGCTGACACGGCGCGGCGTGGCGCGGCGGGTGCAGTTCATCACTGCCCACGATGAATCCGGCGAACTGCCCGTGACGCTGGACTGGACCGCCATTGCCGATCCCGACGCGACGACCTGCGTCTACATGGGCCGATCCAAGCTAGGCGGCATGCTGCACGAAGCGATGGCGGCGGGACTGGACAGGTCCACGCCAGCCCGCTTCGTGATCAATGCCACGCGGCATGACGCGCACACGCTCTCCGGCACGGCGGCGGATATTGCCGCACAAGTGGCTGCATCCCCTGCGAAGGGACCCGGCGTGCTGATCCTGGGGCGCGCGCTGGCCGCTCACCCCGTCGTCACTGGGCAGCCTCTGCGACAGGCGGCGGAATGACGGGTTTGTCGCCCTTCGCCTTGCGGCTGAATTTCGCGCCAAGCCAACGGCAGACCACATAGAACACCGGCGTGAAGATCAGGCCGAAGATGGTGACGCCGATCATGCCGGCGAACACGGCGATGCCGAGTGACTGGCGCATTTCCGCGCCCGCCCCGGTGGCGATGACCAGCGGCACCACACCGAGGATGAAGGCCAGCGAGGTCATCAGGATGGGCCGCAGGCGAGTGATGGCGGCCTCGATCGCGGCGCTGACGCGATCCTTGCCCTCGTCCTCGGCCTGTTTGGCGAACTCCACGATCAGGATCGCGTTCTTCGCCGCGAGCCCCACCAGCACCACGAGCCCAATCTCGACAAGGATGTTGCGGTCCAGCCCTGCCAGGCGCACGCCGACCATCGCGGCGAGAATGCACATCGGCACGATCAGGATGACCGCCAGCGGCAGGAGCCAGCTCTCGTAGAGCGCGGCGAGCAGAAGGTAGACGAACACCACCGCCAGCCCGAAGGCGATGAAGGCGGTGTTGCCCGCGAGTTTCTGCTGCAGGGCGATTTCGGTCCATTCGAAGCCGAAACCATCGGGCAGCCGCTCCTTCGCGATCTTCTCGATGGCGGCGATGCCCTCGCCGCTGGAGAAGCCGCGCGCCAGCGCCACCTGCACTTCGGCGGCGGGATAAAGGTTGTAGCGCGGCACGCGGTACGCGCCCGTGATGTCGGAGAACGAGGCGACCGAGCCGATCGGCACCATCTCGCCCGAGACGTTGCGCGTCTTGAGGCCCGCGACGTCGCGCAGGTCTAGGCGGTAGGGATTGTCGGCCTGCGCCGTCACCCGGTAAGTCCGGCCCAGGACGTTGAAATCATTGACGAAGGACGAGCCCATATAGATCGACAACGTCTCGAAGATGCGCCCGATCGGCACGCCAAGCATTTCGGATTTGGTGCGGTCGATGTCGGCGTAAACCTGCGGCGTTCTGGTGTTGTAGAGCGTGAAGGCCTGCAGGATGCCGGGCGTCTGTCCGGCCGATCCCGCCACCACCCAGGTCGCGCCTTCGAGCGCAGGCAATCCGCGCCCGCCGCGATCCTGCACATAGCCCTTGAGGCCGCCGCCCGTGCCGATGCCGGGCACGGCGGGCGGCTCGATGACCAGCGCGAACGCCTCGCCGATGCCGAACATCTGAGCGCGCAGGTCGGCCAGGATGCCTGCCGTCGTGACGCCCTCCTTGGTGCGCTCCTTGAAGTCCTTGAGGCCGATGAAGATCACCCCCGCATTGGGCGCATTGGTGAACGTCGCGCCGTCGAGGCCGACGAACGAGATCGAGTTCTGCACGCCGGGGCGCGACTGGATGATGTCCGAGGCACGCTTGATCACGGCATCGGTCCGCTCCAGCGACGAGCCGGGCGGCAACTGGAAGGCTGCGATGAAATAGCCGCGGTCAAGCTGCGGGATCAGCCCGGCGGGGACGGCGGCAAGCTGCACATATGTCAGCCCGATCAGCCCGCCATAGACCAGCAGCATCATCACGCCGAAGCGGATGGCCCGGCGCGTGAAGCCGCCATAGCCGCGCGACAGCCAGTCGAATGCGGCATTGAAACCCCGGAAGAACACCCGAACCGGGGCGCCGAGCGCGCCCATCAGCCCGTGCGGCCTGTGGTCCGGATCATGCGGCTTCAACAGGATCGCGGCCAGGGCGGGCGACAAGGTCAGCGAGACGAAGGCGGAAATCGCGGTCGAAGCCGCAATGGTGACGGCGAACTGCCGGTAGAACGAGCCTTGAAGGCCGGTGATGAAAGCGGTGGGGATGAACACGGCGCACAGCACCAGCGAGATCGCGATCAGCGCGCTGCCGACCTCGTCCATGGTCTTGTGCGCGGCCTCCTTCGGGCTCATGCCCTGCCGCAGATAGCGTTCGACATTCTCGACCACCACGATGGCGTCATCGACGACGATGCCGATGGCCAGCACCAGCCCGAACAGCGACAGCGTGTTGAACGAGATGCCGGCAATGCCCATGACGAGGAACGTGCCCACGAGGCTGACGGGGATGGCGACGATCGGGATCAGCGCCGCGCGCCATGTCTGCAGGAACAGGATCACCACGATCACGACCAGCAGAACGGCTTCAAGCAGCGTCTTGACCACCTCGTTGACGCTCTCCTGAATGAACTCCGTTGGGTTGTAGACGACCGAATAGCCGACGCCGGACGGAAAGCTCTCAGCCATCCGCGCCATTTCGGCCTTGAGCGCGTCCGACGTCGACAGCGCGTTCGAACCTGGGCGCTGAAACACGCCGATGGCGACCGCGTTCTTGTTGTTGAGATAGGCGTTGATCGAATAATCCTGGCTGCCAAGCTCGACGCGCGCGATGTCGCGGATGCGGATCACCCCGCCGCCCTGCTCGGCGCGGACCACGATGTTGCTGAATTCCTCGACATCGGTGAGACGCCCCAGCGTCTGCACCGAAAGCTGGAATGCTCCCGGCGAGGTGGCCGGCGGCTGGTTGATGGCCCCTGCGGCCACCTGCAGGTTCGCCCCGCGCAAGGCCGCGATGACCTCGCCCGCGGTGAGGCTGCGCGCGGCCACCTTTGCCGGATCGAGCCAGATGCGCATGGAATAATCACGGGCGCCGAACACCGTGACGTTGCCGACGCCATCGACGCGGGTCAACGCGTCCTTCACGAACAGCGTTGTGTAGTTTGAAATGTAGGACTGGTCGCGCGAGCCATCCGGCGAGAGCATGTGGATGACCATCATCAGGTCCGGCGACGCCTTGCGCACCGACACGCCGAGGCGGCGCACATCTTCCGGCAGGCGCGGCTCGGCGGCGGCAACCCGGTTCTGCACCAGCACCTGGGCCTGATCGACATTCGTGCCGGGCTTGAACACCACGTTGATCGACACGCGGCCGTCGCCGGTCGATTGCGACACGATGTAGAGCATGTCGTCGACGCCGTTGACCTCCTGCTCGATCGGCGTCGCCACGGTCGAGGCCACCACTTCGGCGGATGCGCCCGGATAGGATGCCGTGATGCTCACCGTGGGCGGTGCGATCTCGGGATACTCGGAGATCGGCAGCGCCCGCTGGGTGATCGCGCCGGCAATCGTCAGGAGCACTGAAAGAACGGTCGCGAAGATCGGTCGGTCGATGAAGAAATGCGCAAATCGAAACATGGAGCAATGCCATCGTGTCGGGGGGTTCCGCCCCGGCGAGGATACGCCGGCACGATGTCGCCAGAACGGCTCAGTTGGTCGCGATCTTGATCTCGCCCGGCTGCGGATTGACCGTGACGCCGGGCCGAACCATCGGATTGGCAATGCCGTTGATGATCACCTTGTCGGCGACGTCCAGTCCGGAACGCACGACGCGCAAGCCATCGACGATAGGGCCGAGCGTGACGGGCTTCGGCACCACCTTGTTGTCGGGTCCGACGGTCATCACCACCTTGCGCGTCTGGTCGGAGACGATGATTGCATCCGGCACCAGCAGGGCGTCGATTTCGCCGCCATACAGACGCATGCGCCCGAAGGTGCCGGGCGTGAGAAACTGGTCCTTGTTCTCGAACACGGCACGCCCGCGAATGGTGCCGGAGCGGGCATTGAGCTGGTTGTCGACGAAGTCCATGCGGCCTTCGCGCTTCCAGTCGGTTTCGTCGGCGAGGCGCACTTGCACCGGGTTCGGCGCATCGCGGCCCGAAGGGCGCCCGCCATTCGCCAGCAGGCGCGAGTAGCGCAAATAATCGGCTTCCGACGCTTCGAAAGTGAACACGATGGGATCGAGCGTGACGATGTTCGTCAGCAGCGTCGCACCGGCCTGCCCACCCGAAATCAGGTTGCCGGCATCGACCCGGCGGTCCGAAATGCGACCGCCGATCGGGGCGCCGACCTGCGTCCATTCGAGATTGAGTTCCGCCGTCTTCAGATTGGCTTCCGCAGCCGCCTGCGTGGCGCGGGCGCCGGAGAGATTGGCCTTGCGGGTGTCGAGATCGCGGGCGGTGATCGTCTGGTTCCGGGTCAGGCCCTCCGCACGTTCGACCTCGTTCTCATTCAGCGCGACCTGCGCCTTGGCACGGGCCACCTCGGCGCGGGCAGCCTCGGCGGCCAACAGATAGGGGCGCTGGTCGATGGTGAAAAGCAGGTCGCCCGGCTTGACGATCTGACCGTCGCGGAAATGGATCTTCTCGATGAAGCCGGAGACGCGCCCCCGCACCTCGACCTGCTCGCGAGCCTCGAAACGGCCGGTATATTCATCCCACTGGATGACTTTCTTCGCCAATGGCGTTGCAACGGCAACCGTCGGCGCGGGCGGTGCGCCCTGTGCCAAGGCCGGCAGACCCGGGAACATCAGCGCAGACAGCAAGGCCGGCACGGCGCGTGGAAGGTGAAATCTGAAAACGTGCATGACGACCCCTGTCGCGGAAGACATCTGGCTTCGACTGCGCGCACCATAGCGGCAATTGTGCACAGCACAATTCCGGAGAGTTACTATATCGCCCATGCGAGCGGCGCAACGCAGCCGCCGCGAGCCGGCGGCTGCTCGCCGAACGCAGAAGTTGGCCTTCTCCTCAACCGCAGCCGCAATGTGCGCGATACCAGCCCTGAACTTCACGCGACAGCGGGTCCCATGCAGACATCAGCCCGCGATAGTTCGGCAGTTGCTCGCGATACATCTGCCGGAGCCTGGTCTCGGTGGCTGCCAGATCGATCCCGGTCGGGATGCCCGCCTGCGCGACTGTCCGGCCGGCGACGGTCACCTCTTCGACATGGCTCCTGTTGCCGCGCGCGAAGAACATGTCGAGTGGATCGGTCGGCATGATCGGGTCAGGATCGAGCGTGCCAAGCTCGATCACCATCAGATCGGCCGGAGCGCCAACCCTGATCGCGCCGTCCCCCGGCGCACCCGTGGCAGCGCGCCCGGTCTTCACCGCCAACGCCAGAAACGCAGCCGGGCTCCAGGTCCGGTCGAAGCCGGCGCCGTCGTGCATCATCTGCACAAGGCGCGTCTCGCGGACCGCGTCGTCATCTTCGTCCAGCGCAAGTCCATCAATGCCGACAGCGATGGCACAGCCGCGTCGGCGCGCATCCGCAATCGGAGCGAGGCCGGAACGCAGATGCAGGTTGGAGCTGAAATTGGTGACGATGCGCACACCGTGGCTTGCGATCAGATCAAGTTCATCGGGGCGGGCGTGGATGCAGTGCGCGAGCGTCAACCGCTCGGACAGAAAGCCGATGCTGGCCAGCCAGGCCACCATGCCTTCGGGAAAGGCTCGGTCCGCCCAGGCACGCTGATGCACGGTTTCGAGCAGGTGCATGTGGATGCGCCGCCCTGTTGCGGCCGAATGGGCAGCAATGGCCTCAAGCATCGGGCGCGAGCACCACTGCACGCCTGCCGGGCCAAGCTGGACATCGACCATCGGCCCCGCGATGGCTGCCGCGATCTCCTCGACCAGCGCGAGATAGCTCGCAGGCGTCGGCGGCGGGCGGACGAACAGCGCCTCGACCGCAGCGGCATGCCCGGGCTCAAGCCCGGCAAGAACCGATGTTGCATCGCCGTACACCAGCGGGTTCTGATCGCGCACGGCAAGGGCGAAGGCGAGCCTGATGCCGACGTCAGCGGCGGCGCGGGCAATCGCGCGCGCCTCGTCGACGATGGGCAACAAGCCGCTCGGGCGCGTGTAGTGGACCATCATCGCAGCGCAGCCGCTCCGCGCCGAACGTGCCATCGAGGCGGCAGCGACCAGATAGGGATCGGGCGGCGTGCCCAGCACCGACCGCATGATCCATGTCTCCAGCGGCATGTTCAGCGCGCCGAAGGCCGACGCTGTCGGTCTTGCGTGATCGTGGGCGTTGACAAGAGCTGGCAGGATAAGGCGGCGGGGCGTCCGATGGGGCGCCACGCCGATGTCCGCGATCACGCCGCCGCGGATCGTCAGCCGCACATTCTCGACGACGCCCTGCTCCGCAAGGAGCACGGCGCCGTCATGGATGCGGTCAGCGGACATGCGCTCAGTTGGCCACGTAGACGAGATCGCGCTCGGCCCGCGGCGGCAGGAATTGGCGCGAGAAGATTTCCGACGGAGCAGGCGTGCGCGTCAACTGATAGCCCTCGACCACAATCCCGATGGCGCGCGCAAGCCGGTCATCCTTCACGTCGCCGATGCCGATCTCCTTCATTTCGGGCGAGACGATCAGTTCGCTGAAGGAATATTGCATGCGCCGCTTTTCGACCGCCTCGTTGACGAGGTTGTCATAGGTCATCACGCCCTTCATGCCGAGGTTCTGGTCGCGGGCGATCTCGAGCTTGGCCTTGTTGGTGGCGCGCACCAGCCCCGCCACGGCCTTCGGGTTTTCCCGCATCAGCTTTTGCGACACCATCAGACCGTTGGAGTACAGGTCCATGCCGTAGTCGCCGAAGGTCATCCAGTTGAAGTCCTTGTCCGGCTCCTGGCGGTTGAGCACGAGGTTGAAATAGCTCGTGATGTTGAAGACAAGCGCAGCGTCGATGTCGCCCTTGATCAGCAGCGGTTCCTGCAGATTGGGAGCCATGTTGGAAATCTTGATCTTGGCGGCGTCGAGACCGTTGCGCTGGACGAAGACCGGCAGAAGCCGCGTGGTCGGCGTGCCCTGCGCGCCGCCAAGCGTCTTGCCTTCAAGATCCTTCGGCGTGCGGATGTTGGCGCTTTTCTTGGAGACGATGGCGAAGGGCGGCCTGTTCCACATCTGGTAGACCATCACCGGCGCTTCGCCCGGCTTCTGCGACGCGTTCTGGATGATGGCGTTGATGTCGCCGAAGCCTGCATCGTAGGCGCCGCCCATGATGCGCGTCACGGTCGCGCCGGAGCCCTCGCCCTGGTCGATCACGACATTGAGCCCCTCGGCCTTGAAGTAGCCCTTGTCGCGCGCCACAAAGAACGCGGCGTCGGACCCTTGGGTCTTCCAGCCGAGCGTGAACTTGATCGAGGTCTCCTGCGCCGAGGCAGGCACACCGATGGCGAAGAGCGCGATCAGCGCAGTCGTCAGTTTACCGAGCATGGATATCTCCGTGGTGAGGGAATGGCGATGGGTGAAAGCAGTCCGGTCATGCCGCCAGAAGCTCGTTCTTGCGGTTGGCCCAGCCGGTGACGCGCCGCTCGATGAGCGAAAACACCACGTAAAGCGCGACCCCGAGAGCCGCGAGGATGAACAGCCCGGCGAACAACAGCGGCACGTTGAAGTTCGAGGACGCGGTCATCATCACGTTCCCGATCCCCCTGTTGGAGGCCACGGTCTCCGCCAGCACGGTGCCGACGAAGGCGTAGGTCACCGCGACCTTCAGCGACGCGAAGAAGAACGGCATGGTGCGCGGCAGGCCGACATTCCACAGGATGTCGAACTTCGATGCCCCCAGCGCCTTGAGCACGTCTTCCAGCTCAGGCTCGGTGGTGGCCAGCCCGGTGGCGATGTTGACCACGATCGGGAAAAAGCAGATCGCCAGCGAGGTCAGCACGGCCGGCACCGTGCCGGAGCCGAACCAGAGCACGAAGATCGGCACCACGGCGACCTTCGGAATCGACGAAAAGCCGATCAGCAGCGGATAGGCGGTGTCATACGCCAGCCGCGACGAGCCGATCAGCGCGCCGAGGAAGGCGCCGAGCGCAACCCCAAGCACGAAGCCGAGCATCGTGGTGGACAGCGTCTGCACGATGTGCGGCCAGAGCACGGGCATCCGCGTCACGAGCGTCTCGAACACCTGGCTGGGGCGCGGCAGGATCAGGTCGGACATGCCCGAAGCGATGCAGAAGACTTCCCAGCCGATGAAGAACAGCGCGATCAGGCTGGCTGACATGGCCTTGCGGCGGATATCGCTGGCGGCCATCGTTAGTGTCCTTGTCCCGGCATCGGCGCGCGCGCTTCAACGATGAGTTCGCGCAGGCGCTGGTTGAGCGCCACGAAGTCCGGCTCGAACGTCATCGCGATCGTGCGCGGGCGTGCAAATTCGACCGCGCTGTCGGCAATGATGCGGCCGGGGCGAGCGCTCATCACGCAGATGCGGCTCGCCAGAAAGCCAGCCTCCCGCAGATCATGCGTGACCAGCAGCACAGTCGGGCGGCGCGCCTGCCAGAGTTCCTGCAGGATGGCCCAGAGTTCCTCGCGGGTGAACTGGTCAAGCGCGCCGAAGGGTTCGTCGAGCAGCAGCAGGCGCGGTTCGTGGATCAGCGCGCGGCACAGATTGGCCCGCTGCAGCATTCCGCCTGACAATTGCCACGGGAAATGCGAGGCGAACCCCGACAGGCCGACCTGGGCCAGCAATGCGTGGGCCCGGTCGCGATACTCGCCCTTGCGCTTGGCGCGGTAAGACGAGCGGAAGGGCTCGACGATCTTGAGCGGCAGCATGATGTTCTTCTCGATGCTGAGCCAGGGCAGCATCGTCGGGTTCTGGAAGGCCATGCCGATGCGCAGCGCCTTGGACGCCACCTCGCGGCCTCCGACGACCACCACGCCTTGGGTCGGCGCGATCAGCCCGCTGGCCAGCTTGAGAATCGTGGACTTGCCGCAACCGGACGGGCCGACCAATGCAACGAAAGACCCATCCGCTACCCTCAGGCTGGTTTCGGCAAGCGCCACCACCGATTGTGGACCACGACCGAAGGTGACGGCGGCGGCCGACAACTCGACCGCAGTGACGTCGGATGCCGTGACTTCGGCTGCAGACTTGGCTGGTCCGGCAGGCGAAGTCGGCAACACAGTTGCCGAAGCGGTGACCTGATCAGCCGTGCCGCCGGGAGGGGGATCTGCAAGAATGCTCATGTTTTGAGCAAAGCAAGCGGCGTGCCACTTGAGGGGCTGGAGCAGCCTGACCGTTTCGGCGGTCCCGACCGTCGTCTGCGCCTGCTCGCCGGGACGCATGGCGACGCCAATGCCAAGCCGCCACGCCGTCAGGTCGTGCAGCGCCTGATCGACTGCCGCGAATGGCCGATGCTCGATCCGGCCATTGTCCGTGCTCACAGTCAGGCGACGAGCGCGCGGCCAAAGGGGGCACTGCAGCCCAGGGTCAATGGTGCTCTCACAGTGGATTTACGAAGAAGATACGGCCTCGCCATTCCTGCCAACCTCACTCGGGCGGCAGACGGACTCTGATTTGAATGAGGTTGGCAGTCCAGATTTCATCAAAAGGCGAAGTGCCCCAGCACAGCGCACGAAAACCCTTCACAAGGCTTCTTTGGGGGTGCAAACATGATGTTTCTGGAGCGCAGGTCGATGAAACGACACTACCAACTGATTGGATTTTAGTGATAAAACAGCACCAAAAACAAATGGCGCGCCCACGGGGAATCGAACCCCGGTCTCATCCGTGAAAGGGACGTGTCCTGACCGCTAGACGATGGGCGCGGGCTCGTGCCGGGGCGTTGCACCCATGCGAAGCAGCGTCGGTATAGTGGCGGCTCAGGATTGGGGCAAGAGCGAAAACCATGTCGGCGCACGGTTTTTTGTCAGCGCATGGCTTTTTCCCGCGATGGAAATGCGGAGATCAGCCTTGCGCCTGCGGTGCGATGTCGACGATGCGCAATTCGGCCCGTTCGCCGCCGCCCCAGCGGTCGACCGACAAGGTGGCGGCGACATGGGCGAGGTTGCCGCGCGCCGCCATCAGCGCCTGGCCCAGCGGCTGCTCGGCGCTGCGGAAGGCGACGCCGCCCGTCACCGAGCCGTCGCCTGACTTGAGCTTGATGCGGACATGCCCGCCGGCGCCCAGCACCTGCGCTTCGACCACGCGATGGCGCGGAAACACGAACATCGGCTCGGGCGAGCCGGAGCCGAAAGGGCCGGCCTGGGCCAGTTCCGCAACGAGGCGCGGCGTCGCGCTGGCCGCCGTCAGGCTCGCATCGACCAGAAGCGCATCCGTCGCATCGGCATCCTGCACCTGCAGCGCGAGTTCCCGGCGAATCATCTCCGTGAATGCGGCGAGGCCATCGCTTTTCAGCGTCGCGCCCGCCGCCATGGCATGGCCGCCGCCCTTGGCGATGATGCCGCTCTCGGCGGCGTTGCGAACCGTCCGGCCGAGATCGACGCCGATCACCGAGCGCCCGGAACCGACGCCTCCTCCGTCCTGTGCGAGGGAGAAGGCGAAGGCGGGCTTGCGGAAGCGCTCCTTCAGTCGCGACGCAACCAGCCCGACGATGCCCGGGTGCCAATCTGGCGAGGCCGCGACGATCACCGGGCTTTCGCCGTCGCGCGCAACCTGGGCCTCGACCTGGGCCAACGCCTCCTCGACGGCGGCACGCTCGATCTCCTGCCGGTCGCGGTTGAGATCGTTGAGCTGCACGGCGATGTCGCGGGCGGCGATGTCGTCATCCAGCGTCAGCAGCTTCGCACCGAGCGACGCATCGCCGATGCGGCCGCCGGCATTGATGCGTGGGCCGATGAGAAAGCCGAAATGCCAGGCCTCGAGCGGGCCATTCAGGCCGGAGACATCCATCAGCGCGGCAAGGCCGGGCCGCGAACGCTGGCGCGCGATCGTCAGCCCCTGCCGCACAAAAGCGCGGTTGAGCCCGACAAGCGGCGCGACGTCCGCCACGGTGGCCAGTGCCACGAGGTCGAGTTCGCCGAGCAGATCAAACGCCGGCGCGGCGCCGGCCTCGCGAAGGGCGCGGCCGAGCGCCACCAGCGCCATGAAGACCACACCGGCGGCGCACAGATGGCCAAGGCCGGACAGATCATCCTGCCGGTTTGGGTTGACCAACGCCGTGATGGGCGGCAACTCGACCGGCGCCTGGTGATGGTCCAGCACGAGCACATCCAGCCCCAGCCGCATGGCTTCCGAGAACGGCGCATGGCTTGTGGTGCCGCAGTCGACGGCGACCAGCAGCGTCGCGCCCTCGCCCGCCAGCATGCGGATGGCTTCGCTGTTGGGGCCGTAGCCCTCGATCAGCCTGTCGGGAATGTGGATGCGCGGGCGCGCGCCCGCCGCCGTGAGATAGCGCGCCAGCAAGGCGCTCGAGCAGGCGCCGTCGACATCATAGTCACCGAAGACTGCCACGTGTTCGCCACGCGAAACGGCGTGAACCAGCCGATCCACGCACGGCGCCATGTCGGTGAGCGTCGCCGGATCGGGCATCAGGTCGCGCAGGCGCGGCTCCAGAAATCCGGCCAGTTCCGGCCCGCCGACGCCCCGGGCGGCCAGGACGCGCGCCAGCGTGTCGCCAAGGCCTTCGACCTGCACGAGGCTCTCGGCGAGCGCCAGGCCCGGCCCGTCGAGCCGGTGACGCCAGGGGCGGCCAAGCGCGGAGCGCGCGACATCGAGGAACAGCGGACGCACTGGGGACATTGGCCCTCTCTATGCGATTCTGGCGTGGAAGGCACAACGAGCCAGCGCCTTGATCGGCCTGCCCCCAAACGGGCGGCCCGCAATCACCACAAGGTGACATGGATCACCGGCTCGGTCATGGTCGAGACGCGGTTCGGGGACGCCGCTCGCCATGACACCAGTGAACGACAGCCTGCCGCCCTTGTGGACACCGCCGCTGGCCGCGCCCGAACCGCGCAGCCTGTGCACCGATTGCGGCGTCTCGCGCATGGACAATCCGAAAGCGTGCGGCAAAGCCTGCCAGTTCATCAAGCCCGACTATCCGGCGCTTGAGGCCGCCGTGCATGGCCGCGCCCGAGACCCGGCACGGGCGGATGAGCTGCATTTCGGCCCGTTCCACGCCATGCACCGCGCCGCGCTGAAACAACCGGCGGACGGCGCGCAGTGGACCGGCATCACCACGCGCATCGCGGAACGGCTGCTGGAGACCGGCGCGGTCGACGCCGTGCTGACCATGGCGCCGGACAAGGATGACGTCTGGAAGCCCGTGCCGGTGCTGGTGACGGACCCGCGCGAACTGGCCGGATGCCGGGGCATGCGCATGGGCTATGCGCCGCTTCTGGCGCTGCTGGAGCCGGCCCGCGCGCGCGGCTTCAAGCGCCTCGCCATCGTGGGCATTCCATGTCAGGTGCATGCGCTGCGTGTGCTGGAAGCGGAACTCGGTTTCGAGAGGCTCTACGTCATCGGCACGCCCTGTTCGGACAACACCACGACGGCGAATTTCCACACCTTCCTCGATCTGCTGTCCGAGAAGCCCGAAACGATCACCTACCTGGAGTTCCGCGCCGACTACCATGTCGAATTGCGCTTTGCCGATGGGCGCAGGCGCGAAATTCCATTCCTGCAACTGCCGATCTCGAAATTGCCTCGCGATTTCTTTCCCCTCACCTGCCGCACCTGCGTCGACTACACCAACGTGCTGGCCGACATCACGGTGGGCTACATGGGCGGCGAGGGCCAGCAATGGCTGCTGGTGCGCAACCAGCGCGGGCAGGAACTGCTCGACCTTCTCGGCGACGAGGTGGCGCTGTCGGCGCCGGGCAGCAAGGGCAAACGCGCGGGAGCCGTGAAGGGCTTCCTCGCCAATGTGCGTCGCGCGGCCGGCGGCCTGCCCCTGCGCGCCATGCCCGACTGGCTCCGTCCGATCGTCGGCTGGCTGATGCCGCGCATCGGACCGCGCGGACTGGAATTCGCCCGTGCACGGGTTGAGATGAAGGCCATCGAAACGGTGCTGCATCTGCAACGCGAAGAACCCGCGCGGGCGCGGCACATGATCCCGGCGCATGTCTGGGCGCTGGTCAGGAGTTATGGCGTGGTGAAACCCGGTGATGCGCCGCCGCCATGAGATCGAGACCGCAGATGCGCTCGAACCTGCTTTGGGCCTTGATCGCTGCGAGCCTCATTGCGGTGGCGCTGTTCGGCTTCGCCCGTGACAAAGACGGAATCACTGCCGAGGCCGTGACTATCGCGGGCACGCCTGCGACAGTCTTTCGCGCAAAAGCCGGGCCTGCCCCGGTCGTGCTGATCGCACATGGCTTTGCCGGATCGCAGCAACTGATGCAGGCGTTCGCGTTGACCGCGGCACGAAGCGGCATGATCGCGGTCACGTTCGATTTTCTCGGCCACGGCCGCAACGCCGCGCCGCTCGGCGGCAGCGTGACTGAAATCGGCGGGGCGACGCGCTCGCTCGTGGGCCAGACCATGCAAGTGACGGCGTTTGCGCGCAGCCTCGGTGACGGACGCGTGGCGCTGCTGGGCCACTCGATGGCGTCCGACATCATCATCCGGGTCGCCCAGCAGGAACCGGACATCGCCGCGACCGTGGCCATCTCGGCCTTCTCGCAGGTGGTCACGGCACAGAGCCCGCGCAATCTCCTGCTCATCGCCGGCGAATGGGAGGGCTACCTTGGGGCAGAGGCGCTGAAACTGGTTGGCCAGGTCGCGGGCGCGGCGCCCGAGGCCGGGGTCACCTATGGCAGCTTCAACGACGGCAGCGCCCGCCGCTTCGTCAGCGCGCCAAACGTCGAGCATGTCAGCGTGCTCTACAGTTCCGTCAGCCTGTCGGAGGCGCAGGGCTGGCTGTCCGGCGTGTTCGGGCTGCCGGCACCCCTTGCACCGCCAAGGAGCGGGCTGTGGATCAGCCTGCTGCTTGCAGGCATGATCCTGAGCGTGAAGCCGCTTTCGGCGCTGCTGCCGGTTCTGGCGCTCCCGGGCATCGGCGGCGGCATCGGCTGGCGGCGCTTCTGGCTGGTGGCACTCGCGCCGGCCATCGCCACGCCGCTGTTTCTCAGGATCGTGCCGACCCATTTCCTGCCGATACTGGTGGCAGACTATCTCGCAGCGCATTTCGCGGTCTATGGCGCGATCACGTTCGCTGCGCTCAAGCTTGCTGCGCCCGCGCGGGCGCAGCCGGTCAGGCCCGCTGGCGCGAAGCTCGCGCTCGCCGCCGTGGGCGCGCTGCTGATCAGTTTTGGCGGGCTGGCCTTGGTGATTGATACGTTCGTCACGGCAATCTGGCCGATCCCAGCTCGCGTCACGCTCATCCTCGTGCTGCTGGCCGGAACGCTGAGCCATTTCGCCGCCAGCGAGTGGGCCATGCGCGGCCTGGCTGGTGCGCGTGGGGCGTCAGTCGTCCTGCCGCTGGCGTTCCTTCTGTCGCTGGCCGTGGCGGTCGCGCTCGATCCGCAGCGCCTGTTCTTCCTCGCCATCATCGTGCCGGTGATCGTGCCGTTCCTGCTTGTGTTCGGCCTGTTCTCCCACTGGATCTATGCGCGCACCGGCCATCCACTTGCCGCCGCCATCGCACAGGCCGTCGCCTTCGCGCTGGCGATCGGCGCAACTTTCCCGATGATGACAGGATAGGAAGCCGCCTTCCGCTTCGCCTACTGCCCCATGGCGGCGCAATAGGCCCTGAGATCAGCCGAACGCGACGCCATCGGAATCTGGCAGGCCGGAGACACGTAGCGCTGCGAGGACGGCGGCGGGAGCTGGACCTGAGGCACCGGAGGCGCGTTCGGCGCGGGAATCGGCACGATCGGCGCCACCAGACCACCCGGCGCCGAGGGTATCTGGTTGGGCAAAGTGTTGGGCGGGATCTGCGCGCCGGCGTGCCGAGGCGAGGCTCCGACGGCCAGGAGCGTCAACAGCGCCAGCAGCACCCGTGCGTTCGCATGTCTCATCTGCATCACCTGCGCTCCCGTGCGGCCATGCCTTCTTCACAGGGCATGGCGCGAGCTTGTCAGATGGGCAGCGCACCGGCGTCATGCAACCGGCACGGGCGCAGCCAGGCCCCGATGCCCGGGCCTGACAGGCGGCTTCAGTCCAGCTTGAACTTGTCGAACTGGCGGTGCTCGCCGTGGATCTTGCGGACGGTGCCGGTGATCGAGCGATACACGATGGTCTCGGTCTCGATCACGTCCTTGCCCATCTTGACGCCAGCCAGCAGCGCGCCGTCGGTCACGCCGGTGGCCGAGACGATCACGTCGCCCGAGGCCATTTCCGACATGTCATATTTCTTGACCGGGTCCTTCACGCCCATCTTGAAGGCCCGCTCGCGCTTGGCCTCGCTGTCGAGGATGAGGCGGCCCTGCATCTGGCCGCCGACGCAGCGCAGCGCCGCTGCCGCCAGCACGCCCTCGGGCGCGCCGCCAATTCCGAGATAGATGTCGATGCCGGTCTTCTCCGGCATGGTGGTGAAGATCACGCCGGCCACGTCGCCGTCCGTGATCAGGCGGATCGAGGCGCCGGTCTTGCGCACGGCGGCGATCAGTTCCTCGTGGCGCGGGCGGTCCATGATCAGCGCCGTGACCTCGTGCGGCTTGCAGCCTTTGGCGCGGGCCATGGCGTGGATGTTGTCCTCCGGCGAGGCATCGAGATCGACAACGCCCTTGGCGTAGCCCGGGCCGATGGCGATCTTGTTCATGTAGACATCCGGCGCGTAAAGCAGCGTGCCGGCATTGGCCATGGCCATCACGGCAATCGCGCCCGGCATGTCCTTGGCACAGAGCGTCGTGCCTTCCAGCGGATCGACCGCGATGTCGACCTTGGGGCCGCGCTTGTTGCCGACGCGCTCGCCGATGAACAGCATCGGGGCCTCGTCACGCTCGCCCTCGCCGATGACGATTTCGCCATCGATCGGCAGCTTGTTGAGCTCGCGCCGCATGGCATCCACCGCCGCCTGGTCGGCCGCCTTCTCATTGCCGCGCCCGCGCAGCATGGCAGACGCCACCGCCGCGCGCTCGGTGACGCGCACGAGTTCCATCGAGAGGACGCGCTCGATCATCTGGCCGGGTTGGATTGTCAGATCGGTCATGGGGGCAGTCCTCACATGCAATTCAAGTCAGTGTGAGGCGAATAGCCGTTATTGCCAGCGGCGGCAATTGCCGCAGGCCTTTCATTCAGGCATCGCGCAGATCGCCCTGTAGGGCGTGCCATATGAAAAACGGCCAAGTCAGCACGATAACCGCAAAGGTCGTGGCCACCCCGACCGGAACAGCGCCAGTTCCCTCGCGCAAAAGCACTGGAATGACATGGAACGCCAGATAGGCACCTTTGTAGATGACCTGAAATGCCAGCAAAGGCCAGAACCGGGCAGGCATGGCGAGCGCGACGAGCGAACAGGCAAGCACGCCAAACCAGAGGCAGGCGACCAGCGGGCGCAAGGTCGGCGAGTCGACCAGACCCGACCCGAAAACGCTCCGCATGGCGTCCGGCTGGACAAGCAACGTGAAGACGACCGGCACGAGAATGAGCAGATTGAGCATGTAGGGGACACGCAGCATGCCCCGCTTACGGGAGGCTGCCCCCGGCGGATCAATCCCGCTCGATCCTGATCACCTGCGGCGCTTCCGCGATGTGCCCATCCGCCATGATCTTGGAGACAGCGGCGCGGATGGCGGCTTCTGTTGTGGCATAGGTCACCAGCACAACCGGCACGGGCTGGCCGGAGCGGCCCTTCGGGTCCTGCCGGGCGGCCACTTCCGAGCGCTTCTGCACGATGCTTTCGAGGCTGATGTCGCTTTCGGCCATGCGGGTGGCGATGCCCGCGGCGGCGCCGGGCCTGTCCAGCGCGGCAAGGCGGATATAGTAGCCGCCTTCGTGACGCTGCATCGGGGCGCGCATGGCCTTTTCCAGCCTTGAAACCGGCAATCCAAACGGCGCGCCGACCAGCCCGCGCGCCACATCTGCGATGTCGGAGACGACGGCGGATGCGGTCGGCCCGCCACCGGCGCCAGGACCGACGAGGGTCAACTGGCGCACGGCGTCGCCATCGATCGTAACGGCGTTGGTGACGCCCATGACCTGCGCGATCGGGGATGATTTCGGCACCATGGTTGGCGAGACGCGCTGCTCGATGCCGCCGGACGTGCGCTCGGCCACGCCCAGCAGCTTGATGCGGTAACCCAGCTCATCGGCCATCTTGAGGTCAAGCGGGGTGATCTTCGAAATGCCCTCGACGTGGATGGCGTCGGCGTCGATCTCGGTGCCGAAGGCGAGCGCGGTCAGCAGCGACAGCTTGTGCGCGGTGTCGAAGCCTTCGACATCGAAGGTCGGGTCGGCTTCGGCGTAGCCAAGCGCCTGGGCGTCCTTCAGGCAATCGGCGAAGGTCAGGCCTTCAAGCTCCATGCGGGTGAGGATATAGTTGCAGGTGCCGTTGAGAATGCCGGCGATCTGCGTCACGGTGTTGCCGGCCAGCGCCTCGCGCAGGGTCTTGACCACCGGGATGCCGCCAGCGGACGAGGCCTCGAAGGCCAGCGCGACGCCTGCATCTTCCGCCGCCCTCGCCTGCGCCATGCCATGGCGTGCCAGCATCGCCTTGTTGGCGGTGACGACATGCTTGCCGGCCGCGATGGCGGCATCGACCGCGGCCTTCGCCGGCCCGTCAGCGCCGCCCATCAGTTCGACAAGGCAATCGATCTCCGGATCCCTGGCCATCGCCACCGGATCATCGAACCAGCGGTAGCCGCCAAGATCGATGCCGCGGTCACGCGTGCGATCACGCGCCGAAACGGCGACGACACGCACCGCGCGGCCGCAGCGGGCTGCAAGCGCGTTCTCCTGCCGCTTGATGATCTCGATGACGGATGCGCCGACGGTGCCAAGCCCCGCGACGCCCAGACGTAAAGGCGTGCTCATGCCCTGCCGGGTCGCATGGCAGGCGCCCTCTCGTCAACTGCCCTGGTGCATTGCCGCAACGGCACTCAGCCCAGCGCGCAGACCACGCGGAGCCTGGCGGCCGTCACCTTGCCGTCGCTCAGTGTGAGTGCGCCGTCGACGTGGTGGTTGCCGAAAGGGGTGTAACGCAGGGTGCGCACGAAGCGGAGATCGCCGGTCTGACCGACTGCAGAGACGACATCGTCGCTCTTCGGCGTCCAGAGCCAAGGGCGCGGCGGCTTGACTGTCGATGCCGCGAGCAAGGCCCGCATGTCGGCCTCGCTCATGCCGGCCGGAAAATGCTTCTGCGCCAGTTCCGGCAAGTCCCGGGTGCAGGTGCGGTTTTCCGGGCTGTTCAGCACGTCGAGCAGCAGCGGCGCGTCGGTGTCTGGCACCCTGCCCTGCGCCACATCCCACGAGGCCAGCGCCAGCGCGGCGATCGAGCCAACGAACGCCACCGCGACAAGGCGCGGGATCAACAGGTTGCGAGATCGTGGCGGACTGGCTGCATTCATCGACGCCCGGTCGCATGGGGCTTGTTCCGGGTCAAGCGCGCGCATGTCGCGGGGCGGCGAAGGCCTACCCTCCACCTATGGGGACCGCGCCATGCGGCAGGCGGGACTTGACCTTCACCGGTCAATCCCCTTGATGAGGCACGCGCCATCCGCGCTTTGCGCCGACCACAGGAATTGCCATGTCGATCTCGCTGCACGCAGCCTCCGTCCCGGTGCTGACCCATTCGCTGAAGGCCCTCGCGGCCGTGCTCGAAAAGGCGGAGACGCATGCCACCGCGCTCAGGATCGACCCGAACGCGCTTCTGCAGGCGAGGCTCTTTCCGGACATGTTCCACATGACGCGGCAGGTGCAGATTGCCTGCGACATGGCCAAGGGCGGCGCCTGCCGCCTCGCGCAGATGGAGGTGCCCAGCCATCCGGACACCGAGGCCAGCTTCCAGGAGCTGCAGGCCCGCATCCAGAAAGTGCTCGACCTGCTGGCCTCGATCCCCGCTTCAGCCATCGATGGCGGCGAGGACCGGACAGTGACGATCAAGGTCGCCGGGCAGGAGATGAGCTTCAAGGGCGCGGACTACCTGCTGCGCTGGGTCAACCCCAACTTCTTCTTCCACGTCTCGACCGTGTACGCGATCCTGCGCCACAACGGCGTGCCGCTCGGCAAGGGTGACTATCTCGGGCGGGCTTGAGCCCTACCCCACTTTTTTCAAATCGATCACGTTGTGCAGCGTCGCATCGGCGGTTTTCAGGAACTTGCCGATGTTGCGGGCGGCCTGCCTGATGCGCTGCTCGTTCTCGACGATGGCGATGCGGATGAAGTCATCCCCATGCTCGCCGAAGCCGATGCCAGGCGCGACAGCGACTTCCGCCTTCTCGATCAGCAGCTTCGAAAATTCCAGGCTGCCGAGATGGCGGAACTTCGCCGGGATCGGCACCCAGGCGAACATCGACGCCTGCGGAACCGGAATTTCGAATCCGGCCTTGCCGAAGCTTTCCACCAGCGCGTCACGGCGCGTGCGGTAAACGGCGCGCATCTCCCTGATGCAGTCATCCGGCCCGTTGAGCGCCGCAGCCGCAGCCACCTGAATCGGCGTGTAGGCGCCATAGTCCAGATATGACTTCACCCGCGTGAGCGCGGCCAGAAGCCGCTCGTTGCCGACCGCGAAACCCATCCGCCAGCCGGCCATGGAGAATGTCTTCGACATCGAGGTGAACTCGACGGTGACGTCCATCGCACCGGGAACCTGCAGCATCGAAGGCGGCGGGTTGTCGTCGTCGAAGTAGACCTCGGCATAGGCGAGATCGGACAGCAGGATGATGTCATGCTTCTTGGCGAACGCCACCAGCTCGCGGTAAAAATCGAGCGTGGCCACGAAGGCGGTCGGGTTCGACGGGTAGCAGACGACCAGCGCAATCGGTTTCGGCACCGAGTGCATGATCGCCTTTTCCGCCGCAGGAAAGAAGTCAGGCGTCGGCTCCGCCGGCACGGACCTGATCACGCCGCCGGCCATCAGGAAGCCGAAGGCGTGGATCGGGTAACTCGGATTCGGCACGAGGATCACATCGCCCGGCCCCGTTATGGCCTGCGCCATGTTGGCGAAACCTTCCTTCGAGCCCAGCGTCGCCACGACCTGCGTATCGGGGTTGAGCTTCACGCCGAAACGCCGCTCGTAGTAGTGCGCCTGGGCCCGGCGCAGGCCAGCGATGCCCTTGGACGAGGAATAGCGGTCGGTGCGCGGTTTTCCGACGGTTTCGACGAGTTTGTCGAGCACATGCTTCGGGGCAGGCAAATCGGGATTGCCCATGCCCAGGTCGATGATGTCGACGCCCTTGGCACGCTCGGCGGCCTTGATCTTGTTGACCTGCTCGAACACGTAAGGCGGCAGACGCTTGATGCGGTGAAAATCAGCCATGAGGCTCAACTCCTGAGATGCCGACGACTTTCCCCGTCAGGCTGTCTTGATGTGCATGAAATTGCTTTAGCATTGGTGATTGTCTTCACGAACGCAATTTTCTGCGTATTTTGTGACAATTCCGGGAACTAGCGCGGCAGCGGCGGCGCTACTGGCGGGGGTGTTGCACCGGCCTGCCTTGCGGCCGTGCCTTCCGCCTCCAGCCTCGCCTTGTCGGCCTCGAGTTGGGCTTCGAGCGCCTTGAATTCGGCAGGCGTCTTGCGCGCGACGGAGCGCTGCGGCGCGCTGACGCCGACGGCCATGAAGCCGGTCGGGGCATCGGCGCGCGACTGCTCGACGAAGGGGGCCGGCTGGCTCGGACGCCCGGCAAGACCGACGCCTTGCGCCGCGTCACGCACGAGGTTGGTTTCGCCGCAGCCGCTGACCGCGAGCAACACAAAGCCAAGAACGGCAACGTGGACGGCAAATTGCGCTGATTTCATTGCGATGGTCCATTTTCCCGGCTGTCAAACATGGTTCGAGAAGTGTTAATAGACCTGAAATTGCGGTGCATCGGTGGCAATGACCGAAAGACACGGCAAGCCGGGAGCCGCAACGCCATGTCGACCAAGCCGAAAGACGACAAGCCGATGCAGGCCGAACCTGAAGCGGCCCCGCTTCTGCCGGATTTCGAAGCCCTGTCGCGCAACGTCACCCGCTTCATGGAGGAGGCAGGCAAAGCCACCGCCGCGATGATGAAGCCGATCGAACGCGGCGAAGCCAAGGGCGGGTTGGCGGACGAGGCAGGCGAGATGGTCAAGACCCTTGGGCAGGTTGCCGAGAAGGTGCTGTCGGACCCGCAGAAAGCCATCGAGGTGCAGGCGGCGCTGGCCAGCAATTTCATGGCGCTGTGGGCCGAGACACTGAAGAAGATGCAGGGCGAGCCCCACACGCCGGTTGCGCAGCCCGACGCCAGGGACGCGCGCTTCGCCGATGCGGAATGGCAGTCCAACCCGATGTTCGATTTCATCAAGCAGGCCTACCTGATCACCACGCGCTGGGCCGATGCGGTGGTCGACCGGGCTGACGGCGTCGACGACCACACCCGCGAAAAGGCAAAATTCTACGTGAAGCAGATTTCGGGCGCACTGGCGCCGTCGAACTTTCTTGCGACCAACCCCGAACTCATCCGCCAGACGGTGCAGCAGAACGGCGAGAACCTGGTGCGCGGCATGAAGATGCTGGCCGAGGATGTCGACGCCGGCAAGGGGGAACTCAAGGTCAGGATGACCGACACCGAGCGCTTCGAGGTCGGCGTCAACATGGCGGTCACGCCCGGCAAGGTGGTGTTCCGCAACGATCTGATCGAACTCATCCAGTATGCGCCCACAACCGAAACCGTGCTGGCGCGGCCGCTGCTGATCGTGCCTCCGTGGATCAACAAGTTCTACATTCTCGATCTCAACCCCGAAAAGTCCTTCATCAGGTGGTGCGTCGGCCAGGGCCTCACCGTGTTCTGCGTGTCGTGGATCAATCCGGACGAGCGCCACAGGAACATGGGTTTCGACGCCTACATGCAGGACGGCATTCTGGCGGCCGTGGACGTGGCCTGCGAGATCAGCGGCCAGCCCGACGTGTCGGCCATCGGCTATTGCGTCGGCGGGACCATGATGGCGGTGACGCTGGCGCATATGGCCGCGGTTGGCGACAAGCGCATCTCCAGCGCCACGTTGTTCACGACCCAGGTCGATTTCACCGATCCGGGCGAACTCAAGGTCTTCGTCGACGAGGAGCAGATCCGGGCGATCGAGGAGCAGATGCACTTGCGCGGCTATCTGGACGGCGCGCGCATGGCCAACGCCTTCAACATGCTGCGCCCCAATGACCTGATCTGGGCCAATGTGGTCAATGTCTACCTCAAGGGGCAGTCACCGTTCCCGTTCGACCTGTTGTACTGGAATTCCGACTCGACCCGGATGCCTGAGAAGAACCACTCCTTTTACCTGCGCAATTGCTACCTCGAGAACAAGCTTGCGAAAGGCGACATGGTGGTGGCCGGCCAACGCCTAGACCTTGGCAAGGTCACGGTGCCCATCTTCAACCTTGCCGCGAGGGAGGATCACATCGCGCCGGCGAAATCGGTGTTCAACGGCTGCGCCCTGTTCGGCGGGCCGGTCGACTATGTGATGGCGGGATCGGGCCATATCGCGGGCGTGGTCAACCCGCCGTCCAAACCGAAATACCAGTACTGGACCGGGGGCAAGGCTGTCGGCCGGTTCGAGGACTGGGTGGCATCGGCGACCGAAACGCCAGGATCGTGGTGGCCCTACTGGATCGAGTGGATCAGGGCGCAGGCCCCCGCAACCGTCAAGGCCCGCGCCAGGCTCGGCAGCAAAGCTCACAAGCCGCTTTGCGATGCGCCGGGGACGTATGTGAAGATCAGGGCCTGACACGAGGCATCTGCCGAGTAGTTGGCAGCATCGACCGCCCAATCGCTCATCCGCGCCTCGAGCAGTTTCCGCACGTGTTCCCGGTCAGGCGCGGGACGAAGTCTCACGCGCAATTCTAGCTGCCCTGGAACATTGAGCCGGCTCCGCTGTAGCCGACGCCCGACGACAGCAGGGGCAGCGTGTCGAGCAACAGCTTCGTGTTTTCCGAAATGACGCTCCAGCCGTTGATGACCGGTGCCTGCAGCGGCGCGGATGCCGGATCGAGCAGCAGGCAGGGGCAATCCTGCCGATCCGCGCCGACAAGCGCGATCATCGCCTCGCGCGGGCGAGGGAAATCGACATGGCGAATGTCGATAGCCTGCCGGAGTTGCGGGTAGTAGGCCAGCACGCCTTCGACGATGGCGCAATCGGGGCAATACCACCCCTCCGGCCGGTCGGGCCGGGAGTTCGGGCGTATCAGGAAAAGAATTGGCTTCTTCATATCGTCACGCTTTCGAGATTTGCCGGTCTGCGCCAATCCGGACGGAAACAGAAAAGCCGGCCCGAAGGCCGGCTTGTCCGAAGCGTGAATTCACGCTTGATCCGTCAGTTGCGCACCGAGATCGGGGCTGCCTTCGACACGACAGACTGAGCCACAGTGGGATCGTCCCAGCGATAGGTCAGGCCGAGCGAGAAGATGTGGATCTTTGGTTCCGCCGTGGCGGAAAGCGCAACGCCAGAGAAGTTCTGGGTGCCAGGCGCGTAGCGGATGCGGGCCTTGTTCACGTTGATGAAGGTGTAGCCGAAGTCCATGTTCATCTTGTTGGTCAACTGGTAGCTGAAGCCGGCCGAGAGCCAGAGGCGGTCATTGTCCGAAATCAGTGGCGAGCGGGTGCTGTCGTCGATCGCGGAGAGTTCGTAGCCGACGCCGGCGCGCAGCGTCAGGGCCTGATTGTACTTGTATTCGACGCCGCCTGAGAAGAACCAGCTATCCTTGTAGTTGAAGCGCAGCGTGACCGGTGTGGGTGGCGCGCCGGGAAGCGCATACTGCGCGCCGGTGTTGGCGTTGAACACGGGCAGCGAACCAAAGCGCTTCCAGTTGGTCCATTCCAGGCCGAGGTGAACCTGCCACTGGTCATTGATCTTCTGCGACAGGCCCAGCACAACCGAACCAGGCAGCGGGAGGTTGAGCCTGACTGGCGTTTCGATGGTGGTTGCAGCGGCAGGAATGGCGACGCGGCCCTTGCCCTTGATGCCGTGGTCGAAGCCGGAACGGTAGGCGATGCCAATGTTCGTGCCTTCGAACGGCGTCAGGGTGATGCCGAGCCGGTAGCCGAGATCGTAAGAGTCACCGCGCAACTGCAACTGATTGGCGTTCGCGGTCAGGCCGAGCGCCTGCTTGAGGTCGACCTGCACATACTGGATCTGAAGCGCGGCGCCGATCGACACCCAGTCATTGATCTTGAAGGCGACTGCCGGAGCGACGTTGACGGTGCGGATCGTGGCCGAACGACCGTAAGTCTGGCCGGCCCAATAGCCGGTGGTGCCGCCGGGCTTCGACCGCAGGCCGAATGGAGCGGTGTTGCTCAGGCCGATGAACAGCCGATCAGTGATTTGCCAGACATTGTATGAGGCCGGGATGAACGCGCCGTTGAGGCCGATCTGCGCGGAGCCGGCCTGGGTGCCGCCGCCGGCGGTGATCGGCGCGCCGCCGAGGCCGGGAAGCGTCGCAGGGCCGTCGAGGTTGTAACGCGCCTGCGGCAGCAGGTAGGTCGCGTTCCAGTTGCTGGTGCGGCCCGGAAACATCGTCATCGTGGCCGGGTTCCAGGCCTGCGACCCCATGCCGATGCCGCCGGACGCAGCGCCCGCGAACGCCATGCCGAGGCCTTCCGCAGACTGCCCGGCGCGGATCGCGAACGAGCTGGCATTGGCGGCCGAGGCCATGACCACAAAGGCTGCGGCGGAGGCGGACAGCGCGAGAAATTTGCGGAAACCGAAGGTCATGAAATCCACCCCTGTGAGTTCTTTTGGCTGACGTTCTCGGACGCCACAATCATGCCTCGATTTACATGCGTCGGCGCCAGCCGCACAAGGTGAATTTGCGGAGGCTTGCATGCCCGCCAGGGGCGGGAAAAACACCAAACCTGCCTGTTTTGCAGCTTTTTTCGAGATGCCGTTCCAGACTTGACGTCGTTTGACGCCGTTTTGTCATCAATCACCGGCATGCCGCAGCGGCAGATTATGCCTGAACCGATGGCATGTGCCTGTCCGGCTTTTGTGCGTTTGCCCAAAGACGTTGCAATTTCGCAACATCCGTCAGGCGCGATCTGCATGCCGGATGTTCATTTTCATCGCGCTTCTTGCCGAACCGGACAAATTTTGCCCTGATGCCGCGACACGACCGTTCGTCGGGGAGGACATGGAATGAAATTGGTGCGATTCGGCAGCATCGGCAAAGAGAAGCCTGGCATGATCGACGCGGACGGTGCGATCCGCGACCTGTCCGGCGTGATCGAGGACATCCATGGCGCAACGATCACGGCGAAGGGCCTGGCCAAGCTGAGGAAGCTCAATTCCGACAAGCTGCCGAAGGTTTCGCCGCGCGTGAGGCTCGGCTCCTGCGTGCCGCAGCCGGGCAACTTCATCGCCATCGGGCTCAACTATGCCGACCATGCCGCGGAGACGGGCGCCGCCATCCCGACCGAACCGATCATCTTCAACAAGGCGCCGTCATGCATCAGCGGGCCGAACGACAATGTCGTGATTCCCAAGGGATCGGTGAAAACCGACTGGGAGGTCGAGCTTGCCATCATCATCGGCGATGGCGGCTCCTACATCGACGAGAAAGACGCCCTGGCGGCTGTTGCGGGCTACGCGGTGTGCAACGATGTCTCCGAGCGCGAATACCAGATCGAGCGTGGCGGCACGTGGACTAAGGGCAAGGGCTGCCCCACGTTCGGCCCGCTTGGACCTTGGCTGGTGACAGCCGACGAGATCGCCGACGTGCAGAACCTCGGCATGTGGCTCGATGTCGACGGCAAACGCGTGCAGAACGGCTCGACCAAGACCATGATCTTCGACGTGAAGACCATCGTGTCCTACACCAGCCGCTTCATGAAGCTGATGCCGGGCGATGTCATCACCACCGGCACGCCGCCGGGCGTCGGCATCGGCATGAAGCCTCCGCGCTACCTGCATGGCGGGGAAATCGTCAAGCTCGGAATCGAGGGCCTTGGCGTGCAGACGCAGAAGTTCGTGGCCTATCCGGGCTAGTCACATCGTCATTGCGAGCGCAGCGAAGCAACCCAGCGCTGCGCTCGCACGACGCCTTGACAACGCGAGCGAGCGGCGTGGTTGGCTTGCTTTGCTGCGCTCGCCATGACCCGACAAGGACTTGGACGCGACAAGGGCTGAAGCGTCTTGGCTCAGCCCCGCACTTCGGTGGTGAATACCTTCTGCGCGATCTTCCATTCGCCGCGGGCCTTCACGAAGGACAGGATGTCCGTGAAGAAGCGCGGCGGGATGGCGCAGTTCAGTTTCACGTGGGCGAGGTTTTCGCTGATCCGGTCGATGGTGAGGATCTGGTCGTGCCGGGACAGCCCCGACGCCTTTGGCGCAGGGCGATTCCTGACCGCCTCCAGCCAGGCGTCGCGCGGCGTGATCACGACCTCGCCCTCAAGGCTCTGCGTCAGCGCCGACGTCGGCAGGAACACGGTCGCGAGTTTGTTCGCATCGCCATCGTAAAGAGCGTCGAGATAGGTCTGCACTGCGGCCGCGATCGCAGCGATGTCTTCGTCTTGGGTGCTCATCCTGCTCCTCCCATTCCCAGCATCAGCTTGATGTTCTGCACGGCGGCGCCTGATGCGCCCTTGCCGAGATTGTCCAGCCTCGCGACCAGCACCGCCTGCCCGCGCGCGGCATTGCCGAACACGAACAATTCCAGCTTGTTGGTGTCGTTGAGCGCCTCGGGCTCGATCTTGCCAGCCTGCGTGGCGATGGCGTCCGCGCTGGCGACCGTGACCCATTCGCTGCCGGAATAGGCCTTGTCCAGCGCGGCCTGAAGATCTGCGACCGTGGGCTTTCCGGCAAGCGCATCCAGATGCAACGGCACGCTGACGAGCATGCCCTGCCGGAAATTGCCAACCGACGGCACGAAGATCGGGCGCCGGGTCAGCCCGGAATACAGTTGCAGTTCGGGCAGGTGCTTGTGCTCCAGTCCAAGGCCGTAAAGCTCGAAAGGCGGTGCGCTGCCGGACCCGAAGGCCTCGATCATCGACTTGCCGCCGCCGGAATAGCCCGAAACTGCGTTGATTGTGACCGGATGGTCGGCGGCCATCAGGCCAGCTTCGACCAGCGGGCGGATGAGCGCGATCCCGCCTGTCGGATAGCAACCGGGATTGGAGACACGCCGCGACGCCGCAACGTCCCTGCCCTGCGTGGCGGACAACTCGGGAAAGCCATAGGTCCACCCTGCAGCCACGCGGTGCGCCGTCGACGCATCGACGATGCGGGGGCCGCCGCCGGGCAACGTGTCGGCAAGCGCCACGGTGTCCCTCGCGGCGTCGTCGGGCAGGCACAGCACGACCAGGTCGACGCTGCCCATCAGGTCGCGCTTTGCCGCCGGGTCCTTGCGCTTGTCGGCGGCAATCGAGACCATCTCGATGCCCGACATGGCGGACAGGCGCTCGCGAATGCCAAGACCGGTCGTGCCAGCTTCGCCATCGATGAAAATGCGGGCTTTGGTTGTCATGGGCGTATTCCGTGGCTTTCAGTCTGGAAAAGAGGGAGAACAGGCACAAAAAAACCGCGCTTGAAGCGCGGCTCTCGACATCCTGGCATGAACCCAAGCGTCATCGCACCCGCGCGGCGGAACTGATCAGACGACGTCGGAAAGCGTTGGTGTTCACGCACCGTGTTTGAGGATCTCGTTGTGGAATGTCAAGATGGCTGCTGGCTTGTGAGGCGTTCATCCCCGACTTGACCCCAGCAACGCAGCGCGGGCCCAAGCTGCTGTCCAGACACCTGGCACTTCCAGTCGAACCTGGATCAGATCAGCGATGAGGCCAAGATGCTGTGATTTGTCAGTCTGTTGACACGTTTTCCGACAACGCTGATTCAACCTGCTGCCAACCTGATTCAATCACCTCGCAAACCGATTCAATCTGTTTGTCTTTTTATCGCAGCATGAATCAGCCACGGCACGATCAGCATCGATGCGGACAGGAGCACGCCGACGCCGCGCCAGAAGTTTGCATTCTGCGGCGCCTCGCCGTTGAAGGCCGGCACCAGGTGGATGGCCCAGATCAGCAGCAACGGCGCCACGAACGCCGCAGCCGCGAGAAATAGCCGCAAGGGCAACCGCAGGCGCCCGTTCAGGCTGATCAAAATAGCCGGAAGCGCCACCAGCGCGACCACGATCACGGCAAAGATCACACGCAGCATCGGAGGTTTCCCGCTGATCACGCCATCGGCAATGTGGGGCAACTGATGCGGGGATGAAAGGACCTTGACCGGGCTCTGCGCGCGGATGGCGACACAGGCGCTCAGATGAACCACCAGTGCCGCGCATCCAGATCCGCAAGGGATCATTCGCGCATTCCGATCACTCCCCCGAACGATCAGAGCGCCAACATGCCCCAACTCATTAAAGAATTCCTATTCGATACTGTCCCATCAGTATTCATGCGGATAAGCCGGATTCGCGTTCTGTTTTCGGCGTTTGGCGTGCGCGAATGTGGTCGCGCACAGCAAAAAGGGCGACCCGAAGGCCGCCCTCTTGCAAGATGCAAATGTCCTGAAACTCAGCGCTTCGAGAACTGGAAGCTGCGGCGGGCCTTGGCCTTGCCGTACTTCTTGCGCTCGACGACGCGGCTGTCACGGGTCAGGAAGCCGGCCTTCTTCAGCGGGCCACGCAAATCTGGCTCATAATAGGTCAGCGCCTTGGACAGGCCGTGGCGCACGGCGCCGGCCTGGCCGGAAAGACCGCCGCCCTTGACCGTCACTGTAACGTCATAAGATTCTTCGCGGTTGGCGATCTGCAGGGCCTGGTTGAGGACCAGCCGCAGCACCGGGCGCGCGAAATAGACCGGCAGGTCACGGCCGTTGATCATGATCTTGCCCTTGCCGGGCTTGATCCAGACGCGGGCGACGGCATTCTTGCGTTTGCCGGTGGCATAGGCGCGGCCCTGCTTGTCAAGCTTCTGGACGTGCTTGGGAGCTTCTGCGACGGCAGCCGCGCCCTTGAGTTGATCGAGAGACTGAAGAACTTCGGCCATGCTCAAGCCCTCGCATTCTTGCGGTTGAGGACAGCCACATCGACAGCCTCGGGCTGCTGGGCGGCGTGGGGATGCTCGGTGCCCTTGTAGACGCGCAGGTTGCCGAACTGGGCGCGGCCGAGAGGGCCACGCGGCAGCATGCGCTGCACGGCCTTTTCGACGATGCGCTCGGGGAACCGGCCTTCAAGAATGAACTTGGCGGACCGCTCCTTGATGCCGCCGATGAAGCCAGTGTGGTGGTAATACACCTTCTGGTCCTTCTTGCGGCCCGTCAGCAGCACCTTCTCGGCGTTGATGACAATGACGTTGTCGCCGCAATCGACGTGGGGGGTGAACGAGGCCTTGGTCTTGCCGCGCAGGCGCATGGCGACCAGCGAGGCAAGGCGTCCGACCACAAGGCCGGAACCATCGATCACAACCCACTTCTTCTCGACTTCGGCGGGCTTCAGCGAGCGTGTCGCCGTGGTGAGCGCTGTCATGACAGACCCCTACCCGTTTGAGGACGTTGGAAACGAATGCCGCCGTAGCTTTCGGGCCACGGCGGCGGTGTGTGCGGTGTATGGGGGCGACCGAGCTCGATGTCAAGCGCGGAAAAGCCGGGCAATTTTCTTCAAGATATTGATATAGCAATCTTTTATTTAAAAGGTATTATTATACCGTATCTTTCGCTGCTCTCGTCCTTGCATCGCCACGTTGCAAGCGAGCCGCACCGATCCTCATCCTGAGCGATGTCGATGGAGGAGTTGCGGTTGGCAAATTGCTGGAGTTCATCCTTCGACAGGCTCAGGATGAGGATTGTGGAGCGCAGGATGGGGATGGAGGCAGGATGGGGCTGGCGTAATGACGCTCTGTCGTTTCGCTGTGCTTGCAATGACGTGGCGTTCATCCAACGGGTATCGAATACGTTCCCGTGGCGTGACAGACCATGTCTGGCGAGCCTTCCGAATAGATCGCCACCTCGCCCACCGCGAGGCGCTTGCCGAGCTTGAGCAGCCGGCATTCGCCGATCAGTCCCGCCTGTCCCGGCTTGCGCAGGAAGTTGAACGACAGGTTGGTGGTGACGGCAAGGCCGATCGGCCCGATCTGCGCCAGGATGGCGACATAAAGCGCCAGATCGGCCAGCGCCATCATGGTCGGGCCGGAGATGGTGCCGCCGGGCCGGATCAGCTTCTCATGATAGTCGCAGCGCAGGCGGGCGCTGAACGGACCGACCGCATCGACATGATAGGTCTTGCCGCCAAGGTGGATCTGCGGAAATTCGCGCTCCAGAAACGCGTCTATCTCGGCGGCCGTCATCTTGGTGGAGGTCATCTTGGTCATGGGCAATTCAAATGCGTCATGGCCGGGCTTGACCCGGCCATCCCATCTTCGCGGATGGGGGCGGTTGAACCGCACAATTCGCGGCATGGGATGGCGCGGTCAAGCCCGGCCATGACGCATAGGGCGAAAGCGGCTATGATGCTTGCGAAATCGGACCTCGGCCCATGAACAACCAGTCAAGCCCGCCCTTCCTCATGCGCCATGATGACGGCGGCGTCGCCACGCTCACGTTGAACCGCCCGGCCCAGCGCAACCCGCTCTCCGAAGGCATGCTGGCGGCGCTCACCGCGTCCCTTGCCGGGATCGCGGCTGACCGGGACGTGAAGGCCGTGATCATCGCAGCCGAAGGGCCGGCATATTCGGCAGGTCACGACCTCAAGGAAATGTCGGCGCGGCGCGGCGATGCGGATCGCGGCAGGGGCTACTTCGCCGACATTCTCGGCCGCTGCGCCGCGATGATGCAGGCCATCACGCACGCGCCGCAGCCGGTGATCGCGGCGGTGGAGGGCGTCGCCACGGCCGCCGGCTGCCAGCTTGTCGCAAGCTGCGATCTTGCGGTGGCGGGCGCGCGGGCGCAGTTCTGCACGCCAGGCGTACACATCGGCCTGTTCTGTTCGACGCCGATGGTGCCTCTGTCGCGCAACCTGACAAGCAAGCATGCCATGGAGATGCTGCTGCTCGGCGAGATGGTCACGGCGGAGGAGGCAGCGCGGATGGGGCTGGTCAACCGCGTGGTCCATGCTGGCGGCGCACTCGCGGAATCCACCCGCATGGCGGCGATCATCGCTTCCAAATCCCCTGCAACCATCAAGATCGGCAAGCGGGCGTTCTACGCGCAGCGCGAGATGACGCTGGCCGACGCCTACACCCATGCAACGGCGGTCATGGTGGACAACATGCTGGCGCGCGATGCCGAGGAAGGCATCGACGCCTTCATGGACAAGCGCGCGCCGGTCTGGGAAGGCTGAGCCTGGCGCGGCATCGGGCGATAAGCCCGCCTTATCACGCCGCTTGACCGCGCAAGGCAAACACGCCACGTTCCATCTGCAATCCGGCTGGGCGTCAGGTTGCGTCACGGCTCCGGCGGGAGCGGATTGATTGCTGCGTTTCGGGTCCCTACCCGCTGAAAACGATCCATGCTTCTGCCTGTTTCCCAGGAAATCGCGCTCGCTATTCTCATGTTTCTCGGTGCCGTGCTGTTTTCCAGCGTCGGCCACGCGGGCTCGTCCGCCTATCAGGCGGCGATGGCCCTGTTCGGCGTATCGCCGCAGGTGATGCGTCCGACGGCATTGTCGCTCAATATCATTGTCGCCACGCTCGGCACGGTTCGTTATTCACGCAGCGGCCTTACGGACTGGTCGATGCTGGCGCCGCTTCTGGTCGGCTCTGTTCCAGCGGCGTTCCTTGCTGGCGGCGTGAAGCTGCCGCCGGAAATCTTCCGCCCCCTGCTGGGCACGGTGCTGATGTTCACAGCGTTGCGCCTGCTCTGGCCGGGCGCATTCAGGTTCAACGCGAAAGCGGCAGCCCCGCGCTGGTGGCTGGCCTTGGGCTCCGGCGCCGCCATCGGCGCGCTTGCCGGCCTCACCGGCACAGGCGGCGGCATCTTCCTGTCGCCGCTTCTGCTGTTTCTGGGCTGGTCCGAAACGCGGCGCGCTTCCGGAACGGCAGCGGCCTTCATCCTGTTCAACTCGCTGGCGGGACTGGCCGGCAACTATCTCGCCGTGCGGCAACTGCCTCCCGACTTGTGGCTTTTTGCACTTGCCGTGTTCGCCGGCGGTGTGATCGGCACCACGCTCGGCATCTCGCAACTGGCGGCGCACTGGCTGCTGAAGGCGCTCGGCCTGGTGCTGATCGTCGCCGCGCTCAAGCTGATCTTCGGGTGAGGCCCTTGCAACCGTCATCGTTTCAAGCCACCTCTCAGGGCATGAATCACGACGCATATGATGACGCATACATCCGAGGCATCCTCACATCCGTGAAGCGCATCGCGCTGGTTGGCGCGTCGGCCAACGAGGCGCGGCCAAGCTTCATCGTGATCAAGTATCTGCTTGATCGCGGCTATGACGTGATCCCGGTCAATCCGAGCCTCGCAGGGCAGACGCTGCTCGGGCGGATGGCCCATGCCGACCTTGCCAGCATCCCAGGGCCCATCGACATGGTGGAAATCTTCCGTAACTCGGAAGCCGCCGGGCCGATCACCGACGAGGCGCTGAGGCTCGATCCACTGCCAAAAGTGATCTGGATGCAGCTTTCAGTGCGCAATGACGAAGCTGCGGCCCGGGCCGAGGAGCGGGGCGTCAAGGTGGTGATGAACCGCTGCCCGAAGATCGAATACGGACGCTTCTCCGGGGAGATCGGGTGGCAGGGCATCAATTCGCGCCTCCTGTCCTCCAAGAAGCCGACGCTGGCCGGCAAGGGCTTCCAGAAATTCACGATCCATAGGCCAGGCGGATAAAGGCAGCATCATTCCGGGTCTGCGCGGCAGAGCCTGGAAAGATGCAGCATTTGTGTGGCGCCCTTGGACAAAGAGACGAATTGACAGGACGCAGCCGTTCGATAAAAAGAACAAACCGTTCGCCAGAGCTTGTCAGGAGCCTTTCATGTCCGCGAATCATCCAGGTTTTTCGACCCTCGCCATCCATGCCGGCGCCTCTCCAGACGCCGCCACCGGCGCGCGGGCCACGCCGATCTACCAGACCTCGTCCTTCGTGTTCGACGATGTCGATCACGCGGCTTCGCTGTTCGGCCTGCAGGCTTTCGGGAACATCTACACGCGCATCGGCAACCCGACCAACGCCGTGCTCGAAGAGCGCGTGGCGGCGCTGGAGGGCGGCACTGCGGCGCTCGCGGTCGCGTCCGGCCACGCGGCCGAGTTCCTGACCTTCCACTGCCTCCTGCAGCCCGGTGACGAATTCATCGCCGCGAAGAAGCTCTACGGCGGCTCGATCAACCAGTTCAACAACGCCTACAAGAACTTCGGCTGGAATGTCGTATGGGCGGATTCGGATGAGCCGGCTTCATTCGAAGCGGCGCTGACCGAGCGCACCAAGGCCATCTTCATCGAATCCATCGCCAATCCGGGGGGCGTGATCGTTGACATCGAGGCCATCGCGAAGATCGCGAAGAAGGCCAACATCCCGCTGATCGTCGACAACACGATGGCCTCGCCATATCTGATCAAGCCCTTCGAATTCGGGGCCGACATCGTCATCCATTCGGCCACCAAGTTCCTCGGCGGGCACGGCAATTCGATCGGCGGCCTGTTGGTCGATGGCGGGTCGTTCAACTGGGTGGGCGACAAGCGCTACCCGATGCTGTCGGCCCCGCGGCCCGAATACAACGGCATGGTGCTGGGCGAGACCTTCGGCAACTTCGCCTTCGCGATTGCCGCGCGCGTGCTGTCTCTGCGCGATCTTGGCCCGGCACTCTCGCCGTTCAACGCCTTCCTGCTGCTCACCGGCATCGAGACGCTGCCGCTGCGGATGCAGCGCCATTGCGACAACGCTCTGGCAGTGGCGACGCACCTGAACGCGCACAGCGCGATCGACTGGGTCAACTATCCCGGCCTGCCGGGAGACCGTTACCACAATCTCGCCAAGCGCTACACGCCCAAGGGGGCCGGCGCTGTGTTCACCATCGGGCTCAAGGGCGGCTATGCGGCGGGCGTCAAGCTGGTGACGAACCTCAAGCTGTTCAGCCATCTGGCGAATATCGGCGACACCCGCTCCCTTGTGATCCATCCCGCTTCGACCACACACAAGCAACTCACCGATGCGCAGAAGAGCGCGGCCGGTGCAGGACCGGAAGTCGTGCGCCTGTCGATCGGCATCGAGGATGCGGCCGACATCATCGCGGACCTCGACCAGGCATTGGCGGCGTGAGAAAGCGACGTCATGGCCGGGCTTGACCCGGCCACCCATGTTTTCCGGCGCAGTTCAAACCTGGGTGCCCGTGTCGAGCACAGGCATGACGCGACTTGGTTAGAGGCGAGAAACCATGACGACCGATACATCCCGCTGGGGCCTTGGCACCCTCGCCGTGCATGCGGGCGCGAGCCCTTGTCCGGCCACCGGCGCGCGCGTCACGCCGATCTACCAGACCAACGGCTTCGTCTTCGATGATCTCGACCATGGCGCCGACATCTTCAATCTCAAGCGCGCCGGCTACTCGTATTCGCGCGGCGCAAACCCGACAACGGCGGCGCTGGAACGGCGCATCGCCGCGCTGGAAGGCGGCACGGGGGCGATTGCCGTCGCCTCGGGGCAATCGGCGCTGCTGCTGATCATCGCCACGCTGTGCGCCAGCGGTGATCGCTATGTTTCGGCCAACCGCATCTTTGGCGGCTCGCTGTCGCTGTCGACGCGGCTGGAAAGCCGGTTCGGCATCGGCGTCGATTGGGCAGACCCGACCCCGGCCGCCATCGAGGCGGCCATCTCTCCAAGGACCCGCGGCATCTTCATCGAAAGCGTGATCAACCCGACCGGCGAGGTGGTCGATCTGCCGGGCATCGCAGCGGTGGCGAGGCGTCATAACATCCCGCTGGTGGTCGACAACACGCTTGCGACCCCTGCCCTGCTGCGCCCGATCGAGCATGGCGCCGACATCGTCTGGCATTCGGCATCGAAGTTTCTCGCTGGGTCCGGCCAGGCCATTGGCGGGCTGATCGTGGACGGCGGGACGTTCGATTTCGGCAGTGACGGCCGCTTTGACCTGATCAGCCAGCCTTGGGCCGAGTATGACGATCTGGTCATCCCGGATGCCTATCCACAGACCGCCTTCATGACCGCCTGCCGTCTGATCGGCCTGCGCGAGTTTGGCCCCGGCATGGCGGCCACCACCGCCTTCCTGATCCTGATGGGTTGCGAAACATTGCCGCTGCGCATGCGGAAGCATTGCGCGAACGCCGAGGCGCTTGCCGCGCATCTGGCGCGACATCCGGCTGTGGACTGCGTTTCGCTGCCGTCCTTGCCGACAAGCCCGAACCACAATCTTGCCCGCGCGGTCTGTCCAGACGGGATCGGCTCGATCTTCATGATCACGCTGAAAGGTGGCGAGCAGGCGGCAGGCAGCGCACTCAAGCGGCTCAAACTGTTCTCGCACCTGGTCAACATCGGCGAAACCAGATCGCTGGTCTCGCACCCGGCTTCGACGACGCACCGCACGCTGACCGCAGATGAGCGTGTCGCATTCGGCATTTCCGGCGGCACACTCAGGATTTCAACCGGGCTGGAAGACCTTGGCGACCTGACTGCAGACTGGGATCAGGCGCTGGCCGCCTGACGCTTCACCCTGCTCTCGCCTGCTCGGCATGCCGCGCCGCAAGCCCAAGGATGATGATCGCGAAGCCCTGATGCGAGAGCCCGGCCCAGAGCGGCACCTGCAGCAGCAGCGTCACCACGCCGAGCGCGCCCTGGCACAACACCAGTCCGGCCAGCAGATGCGCCCTGAAGGCAGAGGCGGAACCAGGCGCAAGGCGGCGCACCGAGACGACATGCCATAGCGCCAGCGCGAGCAGCAGATAGGCCCCGGTGCGGTGATTGAACTGAACCAGCGCCACATTGGCCACGAAATTCTGCAGCCATGGCGTCTGCACCAGCAGCGTCGACAATGACGGGGCGAGGCCGCCATCCATCAATGGCCAGGTGTTGAACGCGAGGCCTGCGTCGAGGCCAGCGACCAGCCCGCCAAGCGCGATCTGCACCAGCAAGCCACCGAGCAGCAGCTTCGCGCCAAAGCCGACGCGCGCCGGCACGCTCTCGCCGCGCTCGCCCAGCCGCGACCACATCCAGATGATGGCGATGAAGATGACGCACGCCAGCGACAGGTGCAGCGTCAGCTTGATGGGCGCGACCGAGATCATGCCGGGCTGCAGGCCCGACTGCACCATGACCCAGCCAATGCCGGCCTGCGCGCCGCCCATCGCGCCGATGAACGCCAGTTGCCAGAACAACTTGCCGCGCACGACACCCTTCCAGGCAAACCACAACAGCGGCATGAACCAGGCGAAGCCTAGGAAGCGGCCGAACTGGCGATGGCCCCACTCCCACCAGTAGATGAACTTGAACTCGGCGAGGCTCATGCCCCTGTTCATCAACTGATACTGCGGAATCTGGCGATACCTCTCGAACTCCAACGCCCATGCGGCGTCGCCGAGCGGCGGGACCGCGCCCTTGAACGGCATCCACTGGGTGATCGAAAGGCCGGAATCAGTCAGCCGCGTCGCGCCGCCGATCAGCACCATGGCGAACACCAGCCCGGCCATGACCAGCAGCCAAACGCGCACCTGCGCCATGGTGGCGGCAGGTGCAGATGTCTCGTGGTAGATTGCTGTTGTCATCCCGGGCGGTTTAGCGCCGACAGTGCCCAAGCTCAATGCGCGTTTGGGCGCAGGGACGGCAAGGGTGGGGAACGTAACCCGCGCCAATTCGTCATTTGTCGCCCTGTCCCGGAAGGCTTAAGGCAGTAGCGGACGTTCGCGACAGGACATGATGATGCGCAAGAGAACCCGCAAGCTGATTGGCGCCGTGGTGATGCTGGTGTTCGTCTGCGTCTATGCGCTGATGGCCATGGCGCTGTCGCAAGGGCGGATCACCGAAGCGGGCACGTTCTGGAAGACGCTCTGGTATTGCTTCCTCGGCCTTTTCTGGGTGGTGCCGCTGATGCCGCTGATCAAGTGGATGGAACGGCCTGACCCCGGCGAGGCGCCGCCGCCGGTGATCCCGCGTTGACGATCACGCCACGTCCAGCTTCCTGCCGAGGTTGAGCGCGTAGAACGGCAGTCCGGACAGCATTGCCTTCAATGCCGCCTTGTTCTGGTGAAAGCCGTTCAGCGAAACACGCGGCAATGCGTGCAGGTGGTCCGCGTGCCCGGCAACGACATGGCCAGGCCGCGTCGTCACCGCAGTTCGGAAGCCTGATTGGCGCGCGAGGTCGAACTCGCGCAGGCCCGCCGAGGCCGGATCGCCGACGGGATAGGCAAGATGATGGACCGGCCGGCCAAGCTCGAATTCGATGCGGTATTTTGCCTCCACGATTTCAGGCTGCGCCACATGGAGCGGGTGTTTCGCGAGCATCGGGTGCGTCAGCGTATGCGCGCCGATGGTCAGCCCCGGGGTGCGAGCCAGTTCGCGCAGCTCGTCCCAATCGAGGCAAAGCGAACCCGTCAGCGCCGATTGATCGATGCCCGCCTCGGCGCAGAGGCTATCGACGCCTGCGCGCAGTTCCGCTTCCGGCCTTGCCCTCAGCGCCCAGTAGATGTCATGGAAAGCGGCCTGCTTGCCGGCGGCATCGCGGGTCTCCAGGTCATGGATGCGCCCGCCGACGACCAGCGTCACCTTCGGCAAGGCACGGATGGCCTGCTCGAGCGCAATCCACCACAGCGCGGCGGTGGCGTCGGCGTAGCCGGTCGTGATGTGAAGCGTCCATGGCGCGCCATGCCGCTCGAGCACCGGCAACGCGTGATCACGGTTGTCGCGATAGCCATCGTCGAAGGTCAGCGCGATGGCGAAACGGTCGCGGGGCGGACCTTTGATCCGCGACGCCATCTCGTCCATGTCGACGATGTCGTGACCTTCCGCCCGAATCAGCGTCAGCACCTCGTCCAGCCAGTCCGGCGTCACTTCCAACAGGCGATTGGGCGTAAATTCCTGCCCCGCCCACGGGCGCACATGGTGCAGCATCAGGATGGCGCCGACGCCCCGCCCGAGGCCCCTCGCCCAGCGGTGCGCGCCGGTCAGCGTGATCGCCTTGAAGGCGCTGGCGATAGCCATGTGGCGCAGGTTCATCGGCAGGCTCGCGTTGTCAAAGTGTTCAGCGTGAATGGGCAAATCGATTGACCTTCCACCTCCTAACCCTGTTCCCTCCAAGATGGGGTTAAGGCACTTGTGAGACATCGGGCAGGTCATGAGCGCAATCTCCGAACGGGAGCCGGGAGCAGCGGAGCGTCATCCGGCGCGCGAGGCCGCCGCCGGCTGGACGGCCGAGGTGGTCAGCCTCGAAGCTGCCGAGGCCGCATGGCGCCAACTTGAAGCCGCCGGCTGCATCACGCCCTATCAATGCTTCGACTGGGTTTCGGCCTACAGCCGCAACGCGCTGGCCGCCGACCGCGCCGAGGCGACGATTGTCGCCGTGACCTCCCGTTCGGGCCAGCCGCTCGCGATCCTGCCCTTCGCGATCCGCAGCGTGCGCGGCATGCGGACTGTCTCGTTCATCGGCGGCAAGCACGCGAATTTTCACATGGGCGTGTTCGACCGCAACTTCATGGCGGGCCTTGACGTGGCTGGCGCGCAGCACCTGCTTGATCGCGCCGCCGCCGCCATCGGCAACGTCGATGCCTTCATCCTGCACTATCAGCCGCTTGCGTGGGACGGCATCGCCAATCCGCTCGCCTTGCTGGACGCGCAGCCGAGCCCGAGCCAGGCCTACAAGCTGCCGCTTCTGGCCGACTGCGAAGCGACGTTGCAGAATTCGATGAGTTCGCACGCCCGCAAGAAGCACAAGAACAAGCGCGCGCGCTTCGCCGAGCTTGGCATGTCGCGGATGTTCGTCGCCGGCACGCCTTCCGAGAAGGAGCGCATTCTCGAAGCCTTCATGCGCCAGAAAGCCATGCGGTTTGCCGAGATGGGCGTGCCGGATGTGTTTGCCGAGCCGGGGCTGAAGCGCTTCCTGCGCGCCGCCAGCGGGCTCGATGGCGCGCGCGAAGCATTGTGCCTCGCCGCTCTCGAACTCAATGGCAGGCTGGTGGCGACCTATGTCGGTGCAAGGGCGCAAGGGCGCTTCACTGGAATGGCCACCTCGTTCGAGCCCGATCCGTCGATCACGAAGGTCAGCCCTGGCGAAATCCTGCTGGTGGAACTGATCCGCCATGAGTGCCGCGCGGGCATGAAAGTGTTCGATCTCGGCGTCGGCGAGGCGCGTTACAAGGCCACGATCTGCAACCAGACCGAAGATCTCGTGGACAGCTTCATCGCCATGAGCGCGCGCGGTCGGTTGGCAGCAAATCTGTCGCGGCTGGCCCAGAAAGCCAAAGGCGCGATCAAGAAATCGCCCCTGCTCTATGGCGCGTTGATGCGGATCGGCCGGATGCGGCAGCCGCTCAAACCTCGACCTTCGAGCGCTCCGCCAGCATGATCTCCGCCACATCTTGCTGCATCTCTTCCTGGAACACGGCAATGGTGACAGGCAGGTCGTTGCCTTCGCTCAGCCGATAGGCTGTTTCGACGGCATGACCGTTGGAGAGCTGGTCCGCCAGCACCAGGGCACCATCCACCAACGGCATCAAGGCGCCATGGAAGCGGTGGATGTCACGGGTCGAAACCTCGATCAGCACGTTGGCGTAGGCGTCGCACAGGGCATCGAGCGCGACATCCAGCACTTCATCCGCTGCAATCACGGCCTCGCGGCCGGCATGGCCAGCGGTGATGACGTGCAGGCGGCTTTGCGGGTCGCGGTCGATGATGTCGGCGAAACTGGCGTCGCCCGACAACAACTCCGACATGCCAGCGTGGCGCGAGCGCTCGCCGGCACTGAGATCGATCAGCAAGGTCGGCGCGTCCTCGGCAAGTTCTGCTCCGAGCAGCCGGGCCGACCCTGCCAGGGTGCCGGCGTCGAGCAGCATCAGCCGCGAGCCCTTGCCTTCGGGCTGGGGACGCACGCACGACGCAACCTGATCGGCCCAGTTCCCGGCATCATCCATCATCAGCCGCAGATGCGTAAGCCTCCCGGCGTGGGTGATCAGCCCCGCGACCCGGGCATGGCGGGCGTCGCGCGCCTGATCGTCGGCTACGCTGGCGGTGTCCGTCCCGCGCTGCCGATCGTCGGCCTGTTCGTCGCCCTCGCTTGCAGCGCCAAATCCACGGGATGCCCGCGCGCCGTTCGAAAAACGCGCCGTTCCGGGCTGGACCGGCTGGGGCTGCGGCACCGGCGCGGCAGGACCTGCCGGCTGAACGGCGCGGCCCGAAAGAAGCTCGCGCGAGACCACGGTGGCCAATGCCACGAAGAAGGTCGCGAGCGTCGCGACGGCAACGGTCGGGGCTTTCTTGGGAAAGCTTGGCGTGAGCGGCGTGATGGCGCGTGAGACGACCCGGGCGTCGGCGGGCGCGGCATTGTCAGCGTCACGGGCAAGCGCCTCGCGCTGACGGCTGAGGAACTGTTCGAGCTGGTCGCGCTGGGTCTTGGCATCGCGTTCGAGGGCGCGAAGCTCGACTTCGCTTTCGTTGGCTTCCCCGACCATGCGCTTCTGCGCCTCGATCGTGGCGGACACCGTCTCGACGCGGGAGCCTGCGATGCGGGCTTCGTTCTCGAGCGTGCGGACGGTGCGCTCGGCGGCGGAACGGATCTGGCTCTCGAGGTCGGCGATCTGGGCGGTCAATTCCTTGATGCGCGGATGTTCGGGCAGAAGCGTCCGCGCTTCGAGCGCGATCTGGGCGCGCAGCGTGCCGCGCTGCTCGATCAGGCGGCGCACGCCTTCGTTGTTGGCGACGTCCGGCACTTCGAAGGTGCGGCCGGCGCGGATGGCATCCCGCAGGATGCGCGCCTTCGCCTGGGCATCGGACTGCACGGCGCGGGCGCTCGACAACTGCTGCGAGAGATCGGCCAGTTGCTGCTGCGTGATGGTGGTGTTGTTGGCGCCGACCAGCAGGCCGGAGCGGGCGCGGAACTCCTCGACCTTGGCCTCGGCCTCCTGCACGCGCTGGCGCAAGGGGGCAATCGCGCCGCCAAGCCATGTCGACGCGCCGCGCGCGGTGTCCTTCTTGGCGGCCTCCTGCGATTCGAGATAGACGGCGGCGATCGTGTTCGCAGCCTTGGCGGCAAGCTCGGCATCCTTCGACTGGAACTCGATCGCCACGATGCGAGAGCGCGCCACCGGGAACACCAGCAGGTTTTCGTAATATTTCTCCAGCACCCGGTCTTCGGGCGTGCGGTCCGCAGGATTGCGCGACAGGCCGATCTTGACGAGAAACTGCTCGATGCCGCCGAACAGCCCGGCGCCTGAATCAAACTCGGAATTGCCGACGAGCTTCAGCCGCCGGATGGCTTCCCGCGCAAGATCACGCGACATAACGACCTGGACCTGGCTGGTCACGGCCTCGGAATCGATCCTGTCGCCGCCGACGTCGCGGTCCCCCGCCGGCCGGGTGTAGAAGCCGTCGCGGCTCTCCAGAAGAATGCGGGCTTCGCCGGTGTAGCGCGGCGCGATCAGGTGGACGATCACGAACGATGCGGCCAGCACGAAAAGCGTCGGAACAATGATCCAGAACTTGTGGGCGGCAATGGCGTGCCACAGCGAGTTCAGGTCCAGCATGCCGTCCCCGGCCCGGTCGGACACGGGCGGGTTGCGATAACGCGGCTGGGACGCATCGACGGAGGTCATGGCGCTTCCACTCAAGACTCAAGATTTCACGCGGCCGATTACGACTGATTAAGGTTGATGTTGAGTTAAGAAACACGGGGGCGCCGTCTGCGGTTGCTCCAGATCGGCGCGCGCGCAGGGTCGCCGGCGAGAGGTTTTATTAACCTTAACAAACTACTTTCTGTGCACGCTGTGTAAGCTCGATGGTGTTCACCCATGTCCCGGCAACTGATCCTGGCTGCAGTCCTCTCCGGCCTCGCGCTTGGCGCATGCGCGCCGCGCTACGAGCATGCAGGTGAGTTCGCAGGCACGCATGAGGGCCGCGCGCCCTACCAACTGGCCACCGGAGACCGCCTGCGCGTCATCGTGTTTGGCCAGGACAACCTGTCGAACGTCTATGCCGTGGACAGTCAGGGCCGCATCTCGATGCCTCTGATCGGCGCCGTCGAGGCGACAGGCCGCACAACCGGCCAGTTGGAGCGCCAGATCGAGGGCCGCCTGCGCGGCGGCTTCCTGCGCGAGCCGAAAGTCTCGGTCGAGGTCGATGCCTACCGCCCCTTCTTCATTCTCGGCGAGGTCACAGCATCTGGCCAGTTTCCCTATGTCAACGGCATGACCGTGCAGACAGCGGTCGCCATCGCGGGCGGGTTCACGCCGCGCGGCGACAGGCATGTCGCGGTGATCTCGCGCACGGTGAACGGCGAGATCGTCACCGGAAACGTGCCGCTGACCCAGCCTGTGCTGCCAGGCGACACCATCACCATCCGCGAGCGCTGGTTCTGAGCGCGGCGGCCGGCTGCCTTGAGAGCCACGCACATGCTCCACATCGACCGGCGATTGCGCATCCTGCATGTCTTCAGGGCACCTCTCGGGGGGCTTTTTCGCAACGTCATCGACCTGACGCGCGGCCAGATCGCGCTCGGCCACGATGTCGGCATCTTCTGCGACCAGACCACCGGCGGCGCGCGGGCGGACGCTGTCCTCGCCGAACTGCTGCCGAAGCTCAAGCTCGGGATCACGCGCGTGCCGATGTCGCGCTACCCGAGCATGACCGATCTGAAGGCTCAGATCGCCTTTGCCAGAAAGCGGGCTGAACTGACGCCCGACGTGGTCCACACGCACGGCTCGAAAGGCGGGCTCTATGGCCGGCTGCCCGCCCGCTTCAGCACGCGGCGCGCGTATGTGACGGCCTACACGCCCCATGGCGGCAGCTTCAACTACAAGCCAGGCAGCCTGGAGCATCGCATCTACATGGGGGTCGAGCGCTTCCTGGAGCCGGCCACCGACATGTTCACCTTCGAGAGCCGGTTCATCCTCGGCCGCTTCGAGGCCTATATCGGCCGCGAACCCAGGACCGGCCACCGCATCGTTCTCAACGGCGTGGCGGACGAGGAATTCACGCCGATCGACAACGCGAACGCCGATTTCGATCTGGTCTACCTTGGCGAACTGCGCTCCGCAAAAGGCATCGACACGCTGATCGAGGCACTTGCCCTGCTGCGGCGCGACGACGGCATCATGCCGAGCCTGCTGATGGTCGGTTCGGGGCCGGACGAAGAGCTGCTCAAGCAATGGGCTGATGCGCGCGGTGTCGCCGCACAGATCACATGGGCCAAGCCGGGGCCGATCAGGGCGGCGCTGTCGCGCGCCCGGATCATGGTGGTGCCGTCCCGGGCCGAGTCGCTGCCTTATGTGATCCTAGAGGCAGCGGCGGCGGCCCAGCCGCTGGTCTCGACGAACGTCGGCGGCATTCCCGAAATCTACGGGCCGGATCACGCGGCCGGCCTGATCCCCCCCAACGATGCGCAGGCCCTGCGCCGCGCCATGCACACCGCGCTCGGCAAATCCGATGCCGACCTTAAAACCGAAGCGGTCGACCTTGCCGGGTTTGTCCGCGCCCATTTCACGCTTGACCAGATGATCGCAGGGGCCATCGCGGGCTATCGCGACGCCATCAGCGCCATGGCAGCGAAAGGTCCCGCGCACTAAGCCTTAAGTCTTCGGCGAGAACTCTATGCTAGCCAAATCGAGAATTCATCCAGACCTGTATTTGCAAGTCTGAGTTCGATCGAACCGGGTCAAGATCATGTCTACTTTCGACGTCCGCGACATCATGAAGGCCTCCGGCGACCCGGCTTCCAGCAAGGGCGGCATTTCGGCTGTTTCGTCCGGTCAGGTTTCGTTGCCGCCGCTGGCGGAGCGCATCGCGGCCATGCCTTTCGAGAAGAGCATGTCGCCGGTGATGGTCGAAGGCCTGGCGCGCCTGTTCGATCTCGTGACCATCGCGCTGATCGGGCTCGGCATCTTCGTGGCCTATGTGCTGCCGGTCGTCGACTACACCCAGCCCTACGCCATCGCCATCCCGCTGATGTCGGCCAGCACGGTGGCCGTGTTCCAGGCGCTGCACCTTTACCATGTCGGCGCGATGCGCTCCTTCGCGCCGCAAAGCATCCGCATCCTCGCGGGCTGGACGGCGCTGTTCCTCGTTGCTCTGGCGGCTTTCTTCCTGCTCAAGGTCGGCGAGGCGATCTCGCGCGTCTGGCTGGTGAGTTGGTATTTCGGCGGCCTCGGCGTCATCTATGCCTCGCGCATCGCGCTTTCGCTGGGCCTGCGAAACCTGACCCGCAAGGGCCGGCTGGAGCGCCGCACCGCCATCGTCGGCGGCGGCGAGGCCGGAATCGGGCTGATCCAGGCGCTCGAAGCGCAGCGCGAATCGGGCGTGCGCATCGTCGGCGTGTTCGATGACCGCAACGACGACCGCTCGCCGGACACCGTCGGCGGCTATCCGAAACTCGGCACGGTCGACGATCTGGTCGAATTCGCGCGCCGCACGCATCTTGACCTGGTGATTTTCACCCTGCCGATCTCGGCCGAGCAACGCCTGCTGCACATGCTGCGCAAGCTCTGGGTGCTGCCGATCGACATCCGGCTATCGGCGCATATGTCCAAGCTGCGCTTTCGTCCGCATTCCTATTCCTACATCGGCGCGGTGCCGGTGCTCGACGTGTTCGACAAGCCGATCGCCGACTGGGACATGGTGGTGAAGATCGTGTTCGACCGCGTCGTCGGCGCGCTGGCGCTGCTGGCGCTGTCGCCGGTGATGCTGGCCACCGCGCTCGCCATTAAGCTCGATTCGAAAGGCCCGGTCTTCTTTCGTCAGAAGCGCTACGGCTTCAACAACGAGATGATCGAGGTGTTCAAGTTCCGCTCGATGTATGTCGACCAGTCCGACGCCACGGCAGCGAAGCTCGTCACGAAAGGCGATGCACGCGTGACACGGGTCGGCCGCCTCATCCGCAAGACCTCGCTGGATGAGTTGCCGCAGCTTTTCAATGTGGTGTTTCGCGGCAATCTCAGCCTTGTCGGGCCGCGCCCGCACGCAGCGCATGCCAAGGCGGAGGAACGGCTCTACGACCAGGTCGTCGACGGTTATTTCGCCCGCCATAAGGTCAAACCCGGCATCACCGGCTGGGCGCAGGTCAACGGCTGGCGCGGCGAAACCGACACCGAAGAGAAGATCCAGCGCCGCGTGGAGCATGATCTTTACTACATCGAGAACTGGTCCGTGCTGTTCGACGCCTACATCCTGATGATGACGCCGCTGTCGTTGCTCAAGACGGAGAACGCATATTGAGCGCGTTTGCCGATCACGCCGGCCAGGGCATGGGCCAGGCCGCCACGGCCGGGCGGCGCTACAGCCTCTCGGTCGGCAAGCTGCAGCGCTCGGTGCTGTGGCTTTTCGTGTTCTGCGGCTGCTTCGCGCTGATCGAACCTTCGCCCTATGAGGTGATGTTCCTTGTCACCGTGTTCGTGTTCCTCGTCACCGGACTGCGCGTCAACGCCAGGATCATCCCGCTGATGGCGCTGCTGCTGATCTTCAACATCGGCGGCATCTTCTCGCTCATCCCGTTCATGGACGAGCCGGCCTCGGTGCGCTTCATCGCGGTCGGCATCTATCTGATGTTCACCTCGTTCCTGTTCGCGGCGCTGATGTCCGATGATGCCGAGGCGCGGCTGGGCACCATGCGCCGGGGCCTGATCGCATCGGCGTGGCTGGCGGCGACGGCCGGCATCATCGGCTATTTCAATATCGGGGGCCTGGGCGAATACCTCACTCTGTATGGCCGCGCCTCGGGCACCTTCAAGGATCCGAACGTCTTCGGGCCATACCTCGTGCTGCCGATCATCTTCGTGATTCAGGCCATCCTCATCCGGCGCATCGGCCTCGCCGGAGGTCTTGCGCTGATGAGCATTCCGGTGCTGGGGCTGTTCCTGTCCTTTTCGCGCGGCGCGTGGGGCAATTTCATCGGCGCGACGCTGATCCTGTTCGCGTTGACCTTCATCACCGCGCCTGACCGCGCCCAGCGCGCCCGCGTCGTCGGGTTCGCTCTGCTGATCGTCATCGCTGCAGCAATCGGGCTGATGGTGGCGCTGTCGTTTGAAGGCATCCGCGAGATCTTCAACGAGCGGGCCAGCCTCAACCAGTCCTACGATCTTGGCGTGCAAGGCCGCTTCGGCAACCAGCTCCGCTCGATCGGCATGCTGCTCGAGATGCCGAACGGAATGGGACCGCTGCGCTTCCGCTGGTATTTCCCAGAGGACCCGCACAACACCTACATCAATGCCTTCGCCTCATATGGCTGGCTTGGAGGCTTCGCCTACATCGCGCTGGTCGTCACCACGATGATCGCCGGTTGGACCACCGTGTTCCGCCAATCCGCCCTGCAGCCCTACGCCATCGCCATCTGGTCGGTGCTGTTCATCACGCTGCTGCAGGGCATCCAGATCGACATCGATCACTGGCGCCACGTCTACCTGATGCTTGGCCTGATCTGGGGATTGAGAGCGATCGCGCCGGAGACGGTGCGCAGTTGAGCCGCAATCACCCTGCCTTGCGGGCCACGACAAAGGCGTAGGTGCTCATCAGGCGCCAGTCGAGCTTTGCAGCCAGCGTGTTGAACAGATGGTCGACCTGCCGGATGCCGGGCATGCGGTCGAAATAGCCGTGGCCCCAGAACGGCTGGACGTGCACGTCGCTGAAGCCCGCCTTCGCCAGCATGGCGCGCTGGACGCGCTCCGACGACACGCAATGGTCATAGAGCGCCGGGAACTTGGGGTCGCCGCCGCCATCGCGCCGCGCCGGATAGAGTGCATGGACGAGGGCGCGCGACAGGCGCTCCGGAATCATGTGGTTGATCGTGAACACGGGTGCGTAAAGGGTCGGAAAGAAGGCCATAGCCACGCCGCCCGGCTTCAGCAGGGTGTGGATGTTGGACCAGGCGCGCGGCACCCCGTCGACGTGCTCGAACACCATGCGCGAGAACATCAGATCAAAGCTGCCGGGCCTTGCGTCCGGCTCGTGGAGGTCGCCGGCAATGTCGAAGCGGGCCTTGGCGAGCCCGCCCGGCGCAAAATCAAGCTCAAGCTGGTCGATGTCGTTGACGGTCAGCGACAGGCCGCTGAGCGCCGGATTGCTCGGCAGAAAGCCCGGATCGCGGCCGCCGCCGATTTCGCAGAGCGTCGTCAATCCAAGCCGCCGCGCCAGCGTCAGCACGGTGGCGTCATAGTTGTCCCAGGCCCATTGCGAATGCCAATCGGGCTTGAGCTGGGCAAACAGCGCCGTCAGCGCATCGCGCCCCCTCGCCGCTTCCGCGACTGGCGGCAGCGCGGCATGTTCCCGCTCGACGACAAATGACATGGCGACCTCCTGCGGCATCCACCGAACGGCACAAGGCCATGGTAAATGATTGGTAAGCAAGCGGATCGCACGAACGTGGTAAGCTTGGCTGGTTAATCCCGGCGCCGGGCCGGCGTCACTCAGGCTGCCCGCGTGACCTCCCAGGCGCTCCGGTCCTCTTCGAGCCCGATCAGCGCGAGGCCGTGGGCGATCGATTCGAACTGGCCGCCGGAATCCAGCTTGTCCGCCCCGAAGCGCTCGGTGAACAGGCGGCGCACGGCGGGGATATACGACGTGCCGCCGGTGAGAAAGACCTTGTCGATGGCGGCGGGCTTCAGACCCTGGCGGGTGAACAGATCATCGACCGTGCCGCCGATGCGGGCCAGGTCATCTGCGATCCAGCCCTCGAACTCGCCGGCCTTGATGGTGCGCTCGATGTCGATGCCGCCCTTGCGGAACACGAACCTGGCTTCGGGCTGCGACGACAGCGCAACCTTGGCGGCGGACACCGCGCGGTAGATGGCGAAGCCCCAGTCATGCTCGATCACATCCATCAATTGGCCGATCAGGTCAGGCCGAAGCGCGATCTTCTTCAGTTTTTCCAGTTCGCGCTGATTGTCGGAAGACTTGAGCAGGGCAAGCTGATGCCAGCGCGCGAAATTGGCGTAGTAGTGCGCCGGCACCTCCATCACCTTGCCCATCGACTGGTATTGGCTGCCCTTGCCGAGGCACGGCGAGACGACCGCGTTGATGATGCGGTAGTCGAAGCTGTCACCTGCAACGCCAACGCCGGCATGGCCCATCGGAATGGCGCGCAAGGACCCGTTGCGGCGCTCGAAGCGGATGATCGAGAAGTCGGAGGTGCCGCCGCCAAAATCGCCCACGAGGATGGTGGCGTCATGGGTCAGGCGCTGGGCATAGTAGTATGCCGCGCCGACCGGCTCGTAGACATGGACGGGTTTGGCCAGCCCTGCCTTTGCATAGGCGGCGTCATAGCGCTTGTGCGCCAGCACCTCGTCGGGGTTGCCGCCTGCGAAGGCAACAGGACGACCCGAGACAATCGACGCGCCGGCCTGCGGTATCTGGCCCTTGGCATCATCGAGCATGAGGCCAAAGAACTTGGCCAGCAGATCCTCGAAATAGAAGCGCGTCGAGAAGATGCGCGTGTCGCGGAAGACGGCGCTGGCGACATGGCTCTTGAATGACTGGATGAAGCGCGTCTCGCCGACAGAGGCGAGATAACGCTCGATGGCATAGGGCCCGCCACTGATGTCCACCGACAGGATGCGGTTGAAGTCCTCGCGCTCGAAGCAGAGCACCGAGCGATAAACATCCTCAATCGTCTCGCCGTGCGGATAGGTGACCAGCCTGACAGGCTGGTCACGCGCGGCGATGGCCACAACGGTGTTGGTCGTGCCGAAATCGACACCGATGGAAAGGTCGGACATGGAACAGCCTGAATGCGCCGCGACGCGGCAGGGCCGTGCGGGATACAGGGCGGACATGACAATGGAAAGGGCGCTCGCGCACAATTCCGCGCGCCGGACGCGCATGGCCCGTTGCGCCGCGCAAAACCCGCCTCTATAAGCGCCGATGTCGGGGCGTAGCGCAGCCCGGTTAGCGCACTAGTCTGGGAGACTAGGGGTCGGAGGTTCAAATCCTCTCGCCCCGACCAAAATACTGGCTTGTCTGTTGAAGTTTGCCCGCTCGCGGCTCAGTCCGCCTGCTGGCGCGACAATACGCGGGCGAGATCGTTCCGCGCGGCTTCCACGTCCGACAAAGCGTCACGCAACACCGCGTCAAGATCAGGCCGCACGGGGCCTGGGGCCGCAACGGCCGCCGGCGCTGGCTGGCGAGGCGCGGCGGCGGCAAGCGCCTCCTCCGGCAAGGCGCCGCCATTGGCATCTGCCAGCGCCCGAAGCTCGCCGACATTCTGCACGGGCGCCGACAGAGGCAGCGCGCCACCTCGGCCCACCGCCTGCACGGACTTCGCGCCCTGCTCCTTGAGGATGCGCTGGACGCCCTTGATGGTGTAGCCCTGCCCGTAGAGCAATGCTTTGAGGCCGGTGATCAACGCCACATCGTCGGGGCGGTAGTAGCGGCGGCCGCCGCCGCGCTTCATCGGCTTGATCTGCGGAAAGCGGGTTTCCCAGAAACGGAGCACGTGCTGCGGCAGGTCAAGGTCCTCCGCCACCTCGCTGATGGTGCGGAAGGCGTCCGGGCTCTTGTCGACCACCTGCTCCTCCTCAACCCCGCCCGCGAACTCCATGATCAGTCGTCTTCGCCTTCGCCATCGAGGCCATTGACGCGGGCCTTCATCACGTTGGACGGCTTGAACACCATGACCAGACGCGGCTGGATCGGCACTTCCACGCCGGTCTTCGGGTTGCGGCCGACGCGAAGCCCCTTCTTGCGGACGATGAACGAGCCGAAGGACGACAACTTGACGTTCTCGCCGCGCAGGATGCACTCGCTGATTTCGGCCAGAACCGTCTCGACCAAGGCAGCCGACTCGGTGCGCGACAGGCCGATCTTCTGGTAGACCGCCTCGCTGAGGTCAGCGCGCGTGATGGTGTTGCCTGCCATGAGGAAGCCTTCAAACCAGTGGCGCCCGGAGAACGCCAACGCACAGAATCCGGTTGAACAAAGCCTAAAGTGGTTGAGCCGCTGCGGTCAATGCCTTTGAACAGATTATGTTTTTCGCCTTCGGCGGCGAGGCGTTGCCGAAATCTCACCAGCGGATCAGCGCCGAACCCCAGGTGAAGCCGCCGCCCATCGCCTCGATCAGGACGAGTTGGCCAGGCTGGATGCGGCCATCGGACACGGCAGTCGAAAGCGCCAGCGGTATCGAGGCGGCGGAGGTGTTGCCGTGGTCCTGCACGGTGTAGACCACGCGGCTTTCCGGCACGCCGAGCTTGTGGGCGGTGGCGTCGATGATGCGCTTGTTGGCCTGATGCGGCACGAACCAGTCAATGTCGGAGCTGCTGAGGCCGGTCGCGGCAAGGGTCGCCTCGACCGTGTCGTGCAGGTTGATCACCGCATGCTTGAAGACCTCGCGGCCCTCCATGCGCAGGTGGCCGACCTGCCCGTTGGAGCCCGCGCCGCCATCGACATAGAGCTTGTCCCGGAAGCGGCCGTCGGACCGGATATGCGTGTGCAGGATGCCGCGATCGGCATTCGTGCCGGTTCCCGGCTCGGCGGTCAGAGCCACCGCCGCCGCGCCGTCGCCGAACAGCACGCAGGTGCCGCGGTCCTTCCAGTCGAGGATGCGCGAGAACGTCTCGGCGCCGATCACCAGCGCCGCCTTGTGCGAGCCGGAGGCCAGGAACTTGTCGGCCACCGTCATGGCATAGACAAAGCCCGAGCACACGGCCTGCACATCGAATGCGGCGCCATGGTGGATGTCGAGCGCGTTCTGGATCTGGGTTGCGGTGGCGGGAAAGGTGAAGTCCGGCGTCGAGGTCGCGCAGACAATCAGGTCAATGTCGGACGGCTCCATGCCGGCGGCATTCAACGCCCGGCGCGCCGCGTCCGTGCCGAGCACGGACGTTGTCTCGCTGTCGTCGGCAATGTGCCGCCGTTCGATGCCGCTGCGCTGCCTGATCCAGGCGTCGGACGTATCGACCAGCGCTGCGAGTTCATCATTGGTCATGATGCGGCGGGGCAGAGATTGCCCGCAACCGCGCACGACAGACCTGAGCCGAGACACTTTCTGGTTCGTCCTTGGGTTGGCCAGAACCGGGGTTAGCCTGGTTCAGGGTTAGCCGGCCTCGGCAGCGGTTGCCTCAGGCATCACCGGCGCGGGGCACGCATCGATCATTTCACGCACCTTGGCCAGAAGTTCGTAACGCGCCATCTCGTAGCCAAGTTCCACGGCGCTGGCGAAACCGACAGCGTCGGTGCCGCCATGGCTCTTGATGACGACGCCGTCAAGCCCCAGGAAGACGCCGCCATTGACCTTGCGCGGGTCCATCTTCTCTTTCAGGGCGGTGAATGCGTCCTTGGCCAGAAGATAGCCGAGCTTCGACATCAGCGAGCGGCTCATCGCGGCACGCAGATATTCAGCGATCTGCTTGGCCGTGCCCTCGGCAGTCTTCAGCGCGATGTTGCCGGTGAAGCCTTCGGTGACGACGACATCGACGGTCCCTTTGCCAAGGTCGTCGCCCTCGACGAAGCCACGATAGTCGAGGTTGGGCAGGTTCGCCTCGCGCAGCATCCTGCCGGCTTCCTTGACCGCCTCGACGCCCTTGATCTCCTCGACGCCGACATTCAGCAGGCCAACGGTCGGACGATCGATATCGAACACGATTCGCGCCATCGCTGCTCCCATGATGGCGAGGTCGAACAGGTGCGCCGCGTCCGCGCCGATGGTGGCGCCGACATCGAGCACAACGCTCTCGCCGCGCACCGTCGGCCAGATGGCCGCGATGGCCGGCCGCTCGATTCGCGCCATGGACTTCAGGCAGAATTTCGACATCGCCATCAACGCGCCGGTGTTGCCGGCGGACACCATCACGTTGGCTTCGCCTGTCTTGCAGGCTGCGATGGCCTGCCACATCGAGGATTTGTAGCGGCCGGAGCGCAAGGCCTGGCTGGGCTTGTCATCCATCTTCACCGACACGTCGGTATGGTGGAATGTGGTGACGCCCTTGAGCTTCGGATGCCGTTCAAGCAGCGGCAGCACGAGGTTGCCGTCGCCATAGATCGCAAACCTGGTGTCGGGCCTGCGCTCAAGCGCGATGGCGGCGCCCGGAATCACGATGGAAGGCCCATGATCGCCGCCCATCGCGTCAAGTGAAATGGTGACGTGTGAGGTCATGCCGTAACCTGCCTGATCAGTCCGTGGAGCAGAATCGGGATACAGGCCTGCAAGCGCCTTGGATGCCGGACAATACAAGCGGCGCTGCAGACCGCAAGGCGGACAGGCCGGAAATCTGTGCGGGGGCCGTATCGCCGCGTCACGATTTCGGCTTCAGCGCCTTCAGCGCGGCGAACGGCGAACCGAAGCCCTCCGGCTCCGGCGGCGGCTCGAAGACCACGCCGGGCTTGCGGGGATATGGATCAAGCCCGACAGCGACGGCATCGTAGGCGATCTGGCCGAAATCGATGCAGCCGTCGATGATCGGCTCGGGCAGCGCATCGGGGTTGTTGAGCATGTCGAGATCGATGGCCGATATGTCGATGTCCGCGAGATCCAGCTTGTCGATCTCGTCCTCGTCCGGCAGGCCGGCCTTGCGCATCAGCGCCTCGGCCTCCTCGCGCGGGGCGAAAACAACCTCTACAGGCTCCGAAAGCTCCTCGATCACCGGTTCGAGCGTGACGACGCAGGCCTGGCTGGCGACGGCCCTGACGAGCCCCAGAACACGGATGCGGTCGCCTTCGCGCGAGGCCGTCAGGTCGGCGTGAAGCTGGTCAAGGCCAAGAATGCCGAGCAACCTGGCGACCGCCTTGCGCTCTTGTTCGGTTGCGTCGATCACGATCGCCATGCCTGCCGACGAGATGGCCTCGACGGCTTGCAGGCGGGTGATGGGCAAGGGAGCCGTCATGGTGCGGGCAATCCTATTGCGGCCGGATGTCCGGCGAAAAGCTGCTCGTCATTGAGAACCTGGTCCAGCGCCTTGGCTGAAAAGGCGTCGTCCGAAGCGATCAGGTAGGGCACCAGCAGCGCGCTCGCCACGCCGGGAATGTTGCGCTCCAGCGCCACCGCCAATGCCGGGCCGTCCCTCGCATCGAGCGGGGCGCTGTAGGCCTGCACGCGACCATAGAAGTTCTGCGCGACCTTCTTCATGCGCTTGGGCACGACCACGTCGCCGACGCCAAGCTCCCGCAGGCCATGGTCGACATGCTGGAACAGCACGTCGATGAACTCCTGCGCCACCTCCGGCGCCGGTTCGGGCAGTGCCTTCAGGCGGCGCATGACGATGAGCGCATGCAGCGTCAGCGCGTCGAGCCGCCCTTCGACCGTGTCCGGCACGCCGCCTTCCAGATAAAGCCACGGCGCGCGCGAGGCGTTGGCCATGCGCGTGTACAGCGCCAGCACGATCTCCCGCCTGGGGTCTTTCTTGAACAAGCCAAATATCATATCGCTTATGTGGGCCCTGTGCTCTGCCTTGCAAATACCTGATCGTGGCGTTACGCCAATTCGCAATCTCACGGCAAGCGCGACACATGCGCCGCCAACCTGCCTGGACCGGAATCATTTCATGCCAAAGACCATTCCAGCACTGGTTCCCTCGCGCCGCATGTTTGTCGCCACCGCCGCCCTGTCAATTGTCCTTGCCGGATGCGGCGCGGGCGGGCCGGACAATTTCGGGTTCTCGCTGCCGACCTCCGCCGGTCTCAACGAGGAGATCAACCGCGGCTTCGTGATGGACCAGGAGGCGATCGCAAAGGTCAAGCCAGGCATGGACGTGCAGGCCGTGCTGCAGACGCTGGGCACGCCGTCCACCACGTCGACGGTCGGGAACCGCACCTTCTACTATGTCAGCCAGCGCTCGCGTCGCATGTTCCAGTTCCAGAATCCGGCCGTGGTCGAGCAGAACGTGATCGCCGTCTACTTCAACAAGGGCTTCAAGGTCGAGCGCGTCGCCAACTGGGGCCTGCAGGACGGGGTGATCTTCGACTTCATCAGCCGCTCCACGCCGACCGGCGGCGAAGAGCAGAGCTTCCTGCGCAACCTGTTCCGCGGCATGACCAGCTTCAATCCGCTGGCCCGCTGAGGCGGAAACTGGCCAACAGCACATTGCTGCGTTCGGGCGAGGCCATGTTCTGCCAGGCTGGCGACATGGGCTACGATGCGGCGCGCACGGCCTTCGAGCCCGGCCAACCGTTCACGCTCGACGACAGCTACCGGCTGGCGCATCTGCCGCTGGTCGCGCCCGGCCATCCAGACGTGATCGCGCGCTGTCCGGGAACCGACTACGAGATGGGCCGCCATGCGCGTGTCTTTTCCCTCGTGCTGCCGATCGATGCCGATGCGCTCGAGGCCTCGCCAGCATGGCGGGCCTTCGAGGCGGACCTGCGCAGCCAGCCCTTCGCGGACAAGGTGGCGTGGGCGCTGCCGCCGAGGCGGCGCGGGTTGCTGCATGCCACGGTATGCGGGTCGCTGGGGCGCGGCGAGCCGCCGCTGGTCGATGCCGATGCGCTTGCCGGCATCTCGCCCTTCGAGATCGAATTGCGCGGCATCTTTTCCGGCAACGTCAACCTGGGGAGGCTGTACCTGCCGGCTTTCCCGGAAAAGGTGTCCGGCGAGAACGTCATCCATCGCATCCAGCGCGCCATGGACAGGCCGGTCACGTCGATGCATCTGGTCGGCATGCACAATCTTGTGGACCACCTGACCCGTGCCGAGACGCACGCTTTCGCGGCGCTTCTCTCACGCTGGCACGACACGCCCTTCATCCGCCTGACGATCACGGAACTCTGGCTGCTCGGCTCGCACGATGATCTGGTGCTGGATGCTGCGATCGAGGCCAGGTTGCGGCTTGGACGGCGCAGTCGCTGAGAGACACAAGACGCGGGGCGGCGTGACTCTATGCTGCACTGCATGCTAAAGCGCGTTCGTTGTATCGAACGCTGAGCCGCAACCGCACCAGCCTGCTTGGGAGACACCGACATGAGCCTTGACACAGCCACCGCCGGGCACCTGTCCAACTCGTTCTTCTCCGCGCCGCTGAGCGCGCAGGATCCTGAACTGGCCCGCGCCATCGACCTCGAGATGGGGCGCCAGCGCGACGAGATCGAACTGATCGCCTCCGAGAACATCGTCTCACGCGCCGTGCTCGAAGCGCAGGGCTCGGTGATGACCAACAAGTATGCCGAGGGCTATCCTGGCCGCCGCTACTATGGCGGCTGCCAGTATGTCGACATCGCCGAAAAGCTCGCCATCGAGCGCGCCTGCCGCCTGTTCGACTGCGGCTTTGCCAATGTCCAGCCCAACTCGGGCAGCCAGGCCAACCAGGCGGTGTTCCTCGCGCTGATGCAGCCGGGCGACACCTTCATGGGCCTCGACCTCGCTGCCGGCGGGCACCTGACGCATGGCGCGCCGCCGAACATGAGCGGCAAGTGGTTCAAGCCGGTTCACTACGGCGTCTGCGTCGTCGACCAGCGCATCGACTACGACGCTGTTGAGCGCCTTGCCGAGGAATGCCGCCCGAAGGTGATCGTCGCCGGCGGTTCTGCCTATCCGCGCCATTGGGATTTCGCCAGGTTCCGCGAGATCGCCGACAAGGTGGGCGCAGTGTTCCTCGTCGACATGGCGCATTTCGCCGGATTGGTGGCGGGCGGCGCGCATCCTTCCCCGTTCCCGCATGCCCATGTGGCCACAACCACCACCCACAAGACCCTGCGCGGCCCGCGCGGCGGCATGATCCTGACCAATGACGAGGCGCTGGCCAAGAAGTTCAACTCGGCCATCTTCCCCGGCCTGCAGGGCGGCCCGCTGATGCACGTGATCGCAGCGAAGGCCGTCGCCTTCCACGAAGCGCTGCAGCCGGACTTCAAGATCTATGCCCGCGCCGTGGTCGAGAACGCGCGGGCGCTGGCCGAGACGCTGAAGACCAGAGGCTTCGACATCACCACCGGCGGCACCGACAACCACCTGATGCTCGTCGACCTGCGCGGCAAGAAACTCAACGGCAAGATCGCCGAAGCGGCGCTCGGCCGCGCCCACATCACCTGCAACAAGAACGGCGTGCCGTTCGACACCGAAAAGCCGACGATCACCTCCGGCATCCGCCTTGGCACGCCGGCCGCCACATCCCGAGGCTTCGGCGTCGCCGAGTTCAAGAAGGTCGGCGAGCTGATCGCAGAGGTTCTCGACGGGCTGGCGGCGAACGGCGAAGCCGGCAACGGCGCGGTGGAAGCCAGCGTGAAGCACAAGGCGACCGAACTGTGCAGGCGCTTCCCGATCTACGGGTGAGAGCGGGCCTTGCCGCAATGAGCGGCGCCAGATCGCTCCTGTGTCCGGCGCTGATTGCGCTCGCCCTTGCGGCGCCCGCCGCCGGAGGCGCGCAATCGGCCGAGGTTGTGGCCCTCGGCGCCAGCAACACCGACGGCAAGGGTCGCGGACGCACCCCGGACGGCGTGCTGCGGGCGCAGGCCTACCCTGCCCAACTCCAGGCCCTTCTGCGCAGCAGCGGCTGCCGGGCGACTGTCCTCAACGCCGGCGTGGCCGGCAACACGACCGGCCAGATGCTGAAGCGCCTGCCAGGCGCAATCAAGCCGACGACGCGCGTGCTGATCCTGCAGCCAGGCGGCAATGACGACAGGCGCGGCGAAGGCAGTGATACCCGAGCCAACCTTGAGGCGATGCGCGCCCATGCAGCGGCGCGCAACATCCAGGTGGTGATGCTCGAGCGCCTCGGGCGGCTTGCGTCGGCGCACCGGCTCCCCGACGGCCAGCACTTCAGCGCCGAGGGGCACGCCGCGTTCGCAGCCTATCTCGCCCCGACCATTCTTGCCTCAGCCGCCTGCCGGTAGCTCCCTGCCCCCGGCACGCTCACGAAACTCGGCTCAATGCCGGGCGACGAGAGCTTCATCCAATTCTGGCCAGGCACTGGCTGACAGCCAGCGATCCGCCACGAGGCCCGAACCAACGGACCCCCCGCGGCTGCATGACCTGGGCATACCCTCCGCCGGAAACGTTGCAGTTGCAGGCCGCCCGCATCTTTGGATTCTTCAACCTGGCGCAGGTTGCGTCCTGCGCAGCAACCGGGGCAGAAAAGCCAAGACCGAGGCCAACTGTCAGCAGAAAAAACATTCTCATGGTGGAACCTTGAAGCGGGCCAATCTAACGCACGGTTACTACCGGCATTCAGAAATCATCACTTTTCAGCAAGCATTTCCATCGGTACGAATACGCTCGCCAAAGAAAGTTTTGAGCGAGCGCATGCCCGGGCGCGGGCCGGAAACCACATCCTCGCTCCGTGCGGTCTCGATGGTCAGGGCAAGACCAACGACGCCTTTGATGCGAATTGCCTCATCTTACCCGAAAGTCGAAGACGGAAAATTGCGCGCGGAGGGCTGAACAGTGGCCTTGGTTGCAGCAACACGACATCGCCGCATGGACTTTTCCGAAATATGTCATTACCAAGGCAGCCGGGCAGACGGAAATCTATTCAGGCTGGGGCATATCATGCTGCAAATCATCGAGAAGGCAGGCGGCTCGGCCGCGCTGCCTTCGGTCGCGTCACTGGTTTCCCATCTGGTCGAGCGGATCGAGAACCGCCCCGGAGATTGGACAGAGCCTTTCCCGCTTTACCTGCTGTCGGAGTTTCTGCCGCCCTCCGTGATGGCGGCGATCGACAAGCTTCCCTACACGCCAAGGCAAATGACCGGCGCGCGCGCCAACAACAACGACAGCCGCCAATACTTCCATCCCGCCTTTCAGGAAGCTCACCCGGTTGCGGCGCTGCTTGCCGAGGCCTTCCAGCATCCGGCCCTGCCACGGGCGATCATGGCCTGCTGCCCCGATGCGCAACTCGACGACACCCACCTGCTCATCGAACTCGCGGTCGATACCGGCACCAGCGCACTGGTGCCGCACCGCGACATCGGCACCAAGCGCTTCACCGGACTGTTCTATGTGGCGTCCGATCCCAACCTGTCGAATTGCGGCACGGACATCTTCACCATGAAGCCCGACAAGACAGACGAGATCGTCGCGGCGGCTGAGGCCAATGGCGATGCGCCCCGTCATCTTTTCGAGCAGAGCACGCGGCGTCCGCTTTACGGACCCGGCCTTGGCTACTTCTTCATCCCGAGCCAGATAAGCTGGCACGGTTTTGACGAGCGCGCCATCAATGGCCTGCGCAAGACCATCATCGTGAACTACCTTGGACCGACGCCAAGCGGCGAACGCTACCGCAACGTGCAGAACCTGTGCTTTCCGGAACAGACCGTTTCCATTGCCTAGGCTCAGGACTCATTGATCACAACCAGAATGCGACGGCTGCGGCGATGCAGATGGCTGAGAAGAAGGCGTGTGCGCATCGGTCATAGCGGGTATGGATGCGCCGCCAGTCCTTGAGCT